>Ga0164294_10000443_pt1 | contig 39566 bp, 35 predicted proteins | sample GEODES005metaG_FD_111479 | JGI IMG/M metagenome (GOLD analysis project Ga0164294, IMG submission 111479) | Oligotrophic lake water microbial communities from Sparkling Lake, Wisconsin, USA - GEODES005 metaG | ecosystem: Environmental > Aquatic > Freshwater > Lake | place: USA: Sparkling Lake... | reverse complement strand
CCCACACAATTGCAGTGCTTAACATGTAATCACACAATGTTTTGCGTTTAGCTGCATGTTTGATTCCAGCAGACCACTTCTTACCCCATAGTTAGCGCCGCAATTCAATGTAATTTAATTCGGCGTTTATTCATTGTGACTGTCATAGCCATCAAATTTATTTATGCACGCATCAATAGCGCATACAAATTTTGATTGGCAAGGCCACAGCGATGAACCTCACTATGTCACCACTTACCAGCCAGGAGATTTACTATGCAAAGGTCACTTATTGACGAAGTAGAGCCATCTCAACAGCTGTTGTATTGGACACTTTTATTTGCGCTATATCCTTTTTTTGTTGAATCATCGTCATTCGTGTTGCATCGCATACTTTCACAACAGGGTGCGGTACGCGGCTCACCAGGGTGGGAAATTGATTTTATTGAGAATGACATGGGTGACCATGTTTATCATGTGTGGGCCGACCCTGCTAATAGCGGCATTGAACCTGCAAACCAATACTTTAGTGTGGAAATGATGCGCGATGCAGTTCGTAAATCGTTGCTATATATGGTTAGAAATTTTCCTGAAAAAACGACAGCGCTTAGCAGTGCCCTTATTGAATACAAGCTTAGATAGTTGTGATGGTGGTGCTTAAATTGAGATTTGACTGCACAAAGAATTGCATAGCCCCACAAATAAGCTAATAAAAAACCTAATGAAAAAATCTAATAAAAAAGCGCTCATGAGAGCGCTTTTTTTGAAGCCGTTATGAACTGATTATTTCAGTGACAAAACCCACTTAGCCAGTGTCTTAGCTTCAGCGGCTGATACTTGTGGGTTAGCAGGCATAGGAATTTGACCCCATACACCACTGCCACCCTTCATTATTTTTTGTGCCAGCTTATCTTCAGCACTCTTGTCGCCTTTGTATTTAGCGGCGACTTCTTTGTAACCAGGACCCACTAATTTGTTATCGACTGCGTGGCAAGCCAAGCAATTTTTTTCTTTTGCCAGCTGCTCGCTAGCGAACGCAGCGTTAGAAAACATCGCGCCAAAAGCGATAACCGCAACCAGAATACGTTTCATGTCACTCTCCATAATTTTGTTGACTAATAATTTTACCGCTTTTGCAGGCCTGTTCAAAGAGCAATCTAGCACCAACGTCGTTGGTTTGTAGCCGGCACTTACATTCGTTAACAAAAGGGCGTTTCAGAAATAGAAACGCCCTTAATCCAACTAACCACCTATTAACTTTTTGAAAATCAACCTGTCACTGCGCCCTTGCTCGCACTCGAAGCTAAGGCTGCGAACTTGGCCAACACACCGCGGGTATAGCGAGGTGCTGGCTGTTTCCAGGCAGCGCGACGACGGGCGATTTCTTCCTCGGGCACGTTGAGCTGAATCAGTAGTTGGTGCGCGTCGATAGTGACGGAATCACCTTCCTGAACCAAGGCAATGGTTCCACCCACATAGGCTTCGGGGGCGACGTGGCCAACCACCATGCCCCAAGTCGCACCAGAAAAACGGCCATCGGTAATCAAGCCGACGGACTCACCCAAGCCCTTGCCAATCAGTGCCGAAGTGGGCGACAACATCTCGGGCATGCCCGGGCCACCCTTAGGACCTAGGTAGCGCAGCACAACGATTTCACCTGCTTTAACTTTGTCGGCGACGATGGCTTCCATCGCTGACGGCTCGTCATCAAACACGCGCGCAGGGCCAGTGATGACGGGATTTTTAAGGCCCGAAATCTTGGCTACACAACCTTCGGTCGCGAGATTGCCTTTTAGTATGGCGAGGTGACCGACTTTGTACAAAGCCTTGTCGATGGTGCGAATCACGTCTTGGCCAGCCGCTGGTGTATCGGGCACGTTCTTTAATTCTTCTGCCAGTGTTTTACCTGTGATGGTCATGCAATCGCCATGCAACAGACCGGCGTTGAGCAAAATCTTCATCACTTGTGGAACGCCACCCGCTTTATGCAGATCGGTAGCCACATACTCACCAGATGGTTTGAGGTTGCAAATCACTGGGACTTTTTTACGCATAATTTCATAATCATCAATCGTCCATTCAACTTCTGCCGCATGAGCAATCGCTAAGTAATGCAAGACAGCATTGGTTGAACCGCCGGTGGCCATGATGACGGCAACCGCGTTCTCAATCGATTTGCGAGTAATGATGTCGCGCGGACGACGATTCGCTTTAACGGCGTCTAACAAAACGCGTGCGGATTCGGCCGCTGATACTGTTTTTTCATCATCGGGGTTAGCCATGGTGGATGAGTACATCAACGACATGCCCAATGCTTCAAATGACGATGACATGGTGTTGGCAGTAAACATGCCGCCGCACGAACCCGTGGTCGGGCAAGCGTTACGCTCGATGCCTTCGAAATCTTCATCCGACATTTTCCCAGCGGTGAATTGACCCACTGCTTCGAATGCGGAGACGATGGTCAAGTCTTTACCTTTCCAGTTACCTGGCTTGATGGTGCCGCCATACACATAAATGCTAGGCACATTCGTGCGCGCGATAGCGATCATCCCGCCCGGCATATTTTTATCGCAACCACCAATCACAACACAACCATCTAACCACTGGCCCTGCACACAGGTTTCAATACAATCGGCAATGACTTCGCGCGAAATAAGCGAATACTTCATGCCTTCAGTGCCCATCGACATACCGTCAGAGATCGTGGGCGTACCAAACACTTGGGGATTGCCACCGGCGGTGCGTGTCGCCTCAATCGCAGCGTCGGTCAGTTTTTGCAAACCGGAGTTACACGGCGTAATCGTCGAATGACCATTCGCCACACCAATCATTGGTTTGTCGAAGTCTGATTTTTGATATCCCATCGCGTAATACATCGAGCGATTCGGGCTACGCGCGACACCTTGCGTAATATTTTTAGAGCGATCATTTCCGGCCATGACTAAGTCTCCCATCGAATAATTGACGAATGCTGCCGGCAGGTGCACGGTTTAGCATCACAGCCGCCACAGTGCCTTGCGCGAAAGTACTTGTCAAATATATGATTTAGGCATTATTGATATCTTTTACGTATCACAGACCTTGTCATAATGATTACTGAACTACGTCAACTACGATATTTCGTGGCGGTGGCCGAAGAGATGCATTTTGGTCGCGCAGCCGATCGTTTGCACATGACTCAGCCACCGCTATCGCAAGCCATACAGTCGCTTGAATCGCAGCTAGGCACGGCGCTGTTCGACCGCACTCGACGCAGCGTGGCATTGACGGCTGCGGGGCGCGCCTTACTTCCAGAAGCCAGACGACTACTGCAACAAGCCGGTGCATTAAAAACACTGGCCATGCGTGCCGCCGCTGGCGAATCCGGGCAACTCTCGATTGCTTTCGTCTCCAGCGCTGACTACAGCGTGCTTCCGAGTTCGCTGCGTGAATTCAGAACGGCGTATCCGTCGGTGCATATCGAATTGCAAGAAGCGACCACCGATGTGCAGCTCAATCTGCTGGCAGAAAATAAACTCGACCTGGGGATTTTGATTCCACCCCTACCTGACAAACTCAAAGTAGAGCTGAGTTATTTGCCTATTTTTTCCGAGCCACTGATGCTAGCGATTACGGAAGGCAGCGCACTCAGTCGACTCAAAGGAAAAATTCCACTACAAGCATGCGCAGAGCAACCGCTCATAATTTTTCCACGTCGCATTGCACCTGCATTTCATGACATGATTCTTGGCTGCTTTCGTGATGCTGGGCTAACACCGCATATCGGACAAGAAGCTATCCAAATGCAAACTATTGTTGGTTTAGTCTCTGCGGGTATGGGCATCGCGCTTGTGCCACAATCCGTCTCTAACTTAAAACGCCCTGGCGTGGAATATCGCGCTTTCAAAGAAGCGAGTCCACGCATAGAAATCGGATTGGCCTGGCGACGCGATAATGATTCACCCGTACTGACTGCATTTATCAATCTCATGCGAAAGACTCACGGATGCTGATTCACCCTCTCCCAGATCCTATTGCTATTGCTATCGGCCCTCTGGTGGTACGCTGGTACGGCATCATGTACTTAACGGCCTTTGTTTTATTCATCGCTTTAGGCCGACTGCGGATTAAACAGCCTCACATGGCGAGGGCCGGTTGGACGAATGCTGATTTAGACGACATGCTCACGTACGGCGTACTAGGTGTGATCATCGGCGGACGATTGGGTGAAGTCCTTTTTTATCACCCTGCTTACTATATTGATCATCCTAAAGAAATACTCGCGGTGTGGAATGGCGGCATGTCATTTCATGGTGGATTCTTAGGCGTGCTATTTGCCATGGGTGTGTGGGCTAGATTTCACGGGCGACGCCTGATGGAAGTGATGGATTTAATTGCGCCCCTTGTACCTCTAGGCTATGCCGCCGGTCGTATCGGTAATTTTATTAACGCCGAATTACCCGGTCGCGTTGCGGATAGTCATTTACCGTGGGCGATGATATGGCCGAATGTTGATAGCTTGCCGCGCCACCCTTCACCGATTTATCAGGCACTCGTTGACGGCGTATTGTTGTTTATCGTGTTGTGGTTCTATTCACGTAAACCACGGCCGTATATGGCGGTGAGTGGCGTGTTTGCTGCAGGCTATGGCTGCGCACGTTTCTTTACTGAGTATTTCCGCGAACCTGACTATGAAGTAATGCTAGGCCCGTGGGTTATCTCAGCAGGACAGATGCTGTCACTCCCCATGATCATTTTAGGTGGCGCTTTACTACTGGTCGCTTATAAAAAATATTCAACTACTTCGCTCTCATGAACGCTAATCTTTACGCTCTGTTTCGTTCGCGCTTTCCGCACGACTTGGATGACTGCTGGATAGAGACCGCCGATGCACACTACTACAGTTGGCGCGATCTGGAGCGTGGCAGTGCAAAAATAGCTAACTTGCTGGCGAATTTAAATCTGCCAGCGGGCTCTCGAATCGCGGCGCATGTTGAAAAATCTCCTGAAGCTTTAATGCTGTATCTGGCGACTGTGCGCGCAGGGTTTGTGTACTTGCCACTCAACACAGCCTATCGTGCTGCAGAGATGAGTTATTTCATCGACGATGCGGCGCCAGCGGTGCTTGTCTGCGCACCTGAAAATTTTGGTTGGATATCGCAAATCGCTTTTAAGAGCGGCACAGGCCATGTGTTCACATTAGATGAACCACGCAATGGGCGTAACAGCGGCAGCCTGCTGGTACGCGCAGCGCACCTGAGCGATGAATTCAACACAGTGCATCGTGACACCGATGATCTTGCCGCTATTTTGTACACCTCAGGCACGACTGGCCGCAGTAAAGGTGCGATGCTCAGTCACGGTAATTTAGCTGCCAACATCAAAGTGCTGCATGAAGCATGGCACTGGCAAGCCGGTGATGTGCTGCTACACGCGCTGCCGCTATTTCATATTCATGGCTTATTTGTCGCCGCTCACGGTGCGCTCATGAATGGTAGCAAAATGATTTTTTTATCAAAATTTGAAAGTACTGCCGTACTACATCAACTACCTCGCTGCACGATTTTTATGGGTGTACCTACCTATTACGTGCGTCTGCTCAGCGATGCAAATTTTGATCGCTCTATCTGCGAAAAAATTCGCTTGTTCGTTTCTGGCTCCGCGCCCTTGCTGTCCGAAACATTTGAAGATTTCAAACAACGTACTGGACACACCATACTCGAACGCTATGGCATGAGTGAAACCGGCATGTTGACCTCAAACCCTTATCAAGGTGAACGCAAAGCCGGTACTGTGGGACCAGCCCTACCTGGCGTTAGCGTACGCGTCGTAACAGCAGAAGGCACTCACTGTGCAGTTGATGAGATTGGTGACATACAAGTGAAAGGGCCGAATGTGTTTCAGGGCTATTGGCAAATGCCTGAAAAAACTGCGGAAGAATTTACTAGCGATGGGTATTTCAAAACCGGTGATGTAGGCCGCATCGATAGTGAGGGTTTTATTTCCATCGTCGGCCGCAGTAAAGATTTGATTATCTCGGGTGGATATAATGTCTATCCCAAAGAAATTGAATCGGTTATCGATGAATTACCGGGCGTGCTTGAATCTGCGGTGATTGGTATTGCACATCCTGATTTTGGTGAAGCGGTCACTGCGGTCGTCGTGCCGCGCGATGGCAGCTCAATTGCCGAAGCTAACATCATCGCCACACTCAAAGAAAAAATCGCTAACTTCAAAGTACCCAAACGGGTGTATGTCGTTGAGGAGCTACCTCGCAACACGATGGGCAAGGTTCAGAAAAATCTCTTGCGAGAAAAATTTAGTTCTAGCTGATTTATCTGAACGCTTTGTACAACATGTACGCAGCTAGCACGTACAACACAATCGCAAATACTTTTTTGAGGCTCTTAACGGGAAGTGCGTGCGCTGTCTTCGCGCCATACGGTGCGGTAAATACGCTAGCAACTGAAATCACTAACAACGCCGGCAAATAAATAAACCCTAACGAGCCTGGTGGCAAGCCCGGCTCATGCATACCGAAATAAATATTCGAGAGTGTTCCGGCCAGCGCAATCGGAAAACCTAATGCCGCACTGGTTGCCACGGCATTATGAATTTTTACGTTGCACCACGTCATAAAAGGCACGGAAATAAATCCTCCGCCCGCTCCCACTAAACCTGACAGCACACCAATAACGGTGCCGGCTCCCAACATGCCGGGCGCTTGAGGCAGTTCACGTGATGCGGCAGGTTTTTTATCCATCAGCATTTGCGTCGCAGAGAAACCTACGAAGATCGCAAAGAATAACGACAATCCAAATGAATTCAACTTTGTGCCTATCCACGGACCTATCCATGAACCAATCAAAATTCCTGGTGCTAGGACTTTCACCACCGGCCACAGCACCGCACCTCGTTTGTGGTGAGCGCGTACTGACGATAGCGAAGTAAACATAATGGTCGAAAGCGATGTTGCAATCGCCATGTGCACGATGAGTTCGCGCGGAAAATCACGCGCTGTTAGTAGCATGGTTATGAATGGCACCATCAGCATGCCACCGCCTATACCTAACAAACCTGCAGCAAATCCTGTGAAAGTACCCAACAGAAGAAACAAGAGAATCAAACTAATATCCATTCGGGACTTTCAATGAGATTTTTTGGGAATAAGTTTTTGCACAATGAATTTCCATTCAGCGGTAGTGACAGGAGTAATCGACAGTCGGTTACCTCGCCGCAAAATGATCATGTCAGATAATTCGGGATGCTCGCGCAATTCAGACAAACCGATCAGTCGGGTTTTTTCAGTAGCCTTTATATCGACCAATAACCAGCGTGGATTTTCCGGCGTGGATTTGGGATCGTAATACGGACTCTTACGATCAAATTGAGTGGGGTCGGGATAACTGGTGCTATTCACTTCAGCTAACCCTGCAATCCCTGGCTCAGCACAGCTGGAATGATAGAACAGCACACCATCACCTAGTCGCATCTCATCACGCATAAAATTACGCGCCTGATAATTACGCACTCCCGTCCACGGAACACTGCCAGCCTTTGCAGCGAGTGCATCATCGATGCTGGTCTCGTCAGGCTCAGATTTCATCAGCCAGTAACGCATTGTTTTTATTGTGATAGAGCGTACACGCCCAATAAAAAAGCGGCTGCATACATGATGCAACCGCTAAAAATAAAATTCCCGCCTGTGCCGCTGTGCCGGCATCCTGAACCTATTCGGTTCAAGGCGGCCACAGTAGTTCAATATTGGGATCGTCGGACTAGCGACGTTCACGCCTACTAAACGAATCCCGCAGCCAGTGCAAGTGAATGGTTCAAGGAATATTGGCAATCGCGAACACGGCAGGAGTACTTAGTCTACCTTAAACCAAGCTGCTGTCAAAGATTTTCGAGAGCTGATTACACAAACTCTGCACAGTTCTTGATGTGATCAAAAAAGTTTTTCTTGCGGTGCGAGTGCACTATCCAGCAATGTATTCATCGTTGTAATTTTCTCGCGCACTTCCGATAAACTCATCGCCGCAAATGGCCCCGTTGAATTACGGGTTGCCAGAAAATCTGCAGCAATACCAAGCGCCGCCATCACAGCAATTCTATCGGTACCTTTAACTTTACCGGTGTCTCGAATCGAATTCATGCGTTCATCAAGGTAAGCGACCGCTTGCTTCAATGCGAGTTCTTCACCTTCCTTGCACGCCAGCCGGTAGGCTTGGCCCATAATGGTCACGTCGAGAGTGGTCATACAGTCTCCTGGTCACTCGGTGTGGGCATTGTATCGATCAACGCCGACACGCGGTCGTGCGCTTCTTTCATGCGAGAAGAAAGCTGGGCGTTTTCATTGGTCAGCGTCCCCACCTCATTGCGTAGTTCCGCGTTTTCGCGGCGCAAAGCGATAGCAAGTTCGGCCAACTGACTGACCTTGTCCAGCAAAGAAGAGAAATCGGAAACCATCCCGCAACTATAGTCGGGTGGGTTAATTTCCGTCAATACATTCAGGGACTTGTCATACTTTCTTGAGATATTAGCTGAGTGATGATGCGAAATTCGAAAGAATTCTCAGCGCTAACCGCTAGCAAGCCGTATAGAAAGCAATAAAACCATGCAGCCTTGTCAGTATTTATGCTGATTAGGGCTCACAGAACTTGACAGCTGCGCTGAATCACCCTCACCCGCCTCTATCGTCCAGAGACGACCATCCACTGTAATTAATGCTGTACAGATTTGCTTTCCCGGGAAGAGATGGACGCAGGCTTCCCTATAACGACTTAGCTGTAATACATAGTCTTCACGCTGACTTTCCAAAAAATTTCGTTTGTAATCCAACACCCACACGACATCGCCTATCGTCACCAATCTATCTACCAACGACAACTGTCCCTGGTGGACTAGCGCCATCTCATTGCGCGCAAAATCATAGTGGGCAGGATCATAAAATTGTTTTAGTGAAGGCTCGGAAAGAATATTTTCTGCCTGAACGCAAATGATCTTCGCTTGCGCTAAAGTACATCTCAGCCAATTGGCTACCACACTGGGTTCTGGAACAACCACCGGCCAGATACCTTGATTCGTCAATCGCTCCATCAAGGCATGCAGCAAGCTACCTTCTAGCGTGGCTTCTGTATCGTCGTCTCCGGCCTGCGGCAATCGTACCGAGGGCAATAGCGGTGGAGTAAATAAGGGCAACGTGAATTCTTTTTCGTCACTACGTGGCTTACTTTCAGCCAGATTAGGAACTACAGCCTCTACAAACGTAAATTTGTGATACCAACTGTCGGCCGTAATTCCATCCTCATCTTTACCATTGTGAATACCGCTGACTATCAGTAGTTTCTTGGAACGAGTTATGGCGACGTACAACAAATTCCAATTTTCTTGGAGACGGAAATTTTCTTCAATGGCAAATAAATCCTGCCGCGCATATCCGCGCTCTTTGGTTTTCCCAAAAACAGATAAATGCGTAGGCGCTTCAGAATCTTGCGGCCATTCGCACAGCACCCCCAGATCATCACGCTGAGAATCGCTATTGTTAGCATCCATCATGACAACCACTTCCGCCTCCAAACCTTTGGCGCCATGAATAGTCATAATGCGAACCGCATCTAGAGCGGCATCAATCGCCGCCTCATCAGGCGCATCCTGATCACTACTACGCATTAGCTTATTCAACCGATCAAGAAAACGCGCGATACTGGGATAACGACCTGCATCCAGATCAAGCGCAAGCGCAAGAAATTCATACAGATTGCCCATGACTTGAGCGCGCGCTGATGCGGATGTTGTACTTGCATAGCGCGCTGGCAGTTCACCTTCATGCATGATTTGATCGAGTAAATCATGCACTGGTAAATGCGTCGCCGCTTGCTGCCAGCCCATTAATAATTTCACAGCTCGAGCTAGCGTTGAGTTGAGCGATGTTTGTGTCTGAGCTGCTACCAGTCGCTGCCACCAACTTCCTTCAGCCGTGCTGGCTAACTCAATTAAATCATCATCGCTAGCACCGATGATGGGTGATTTCAATATTTGTGCGAGCGCATGATTATCGGCACTGACCGTTAACCAACGCAGCAAGGCCATTAAATCAGCTACTTCTAACGCATCCAATAAACCACCACGCCGACTCGACACAAACGGTATGCCCGCCTCGCGCAGACCGCGCTCATAGTCAAGCAAATGCGTACGACTACGTACCAGTATGAGTATCTGCGACCATTGCAGGGGATTTGCTTTATCTTCCCATTGCGCACGCGCTTGGTGTAATGCCAAACCTACTGTTCGTGATTCAACAATCCGTCGACTATCTTCTTGAGTGGGAGGTAAAACATGTAGGGGGTCGCGTAAGACGAAGTCTGTATTTCCCTCTTCAGCTTGTGATTCTGCCTGATCAGTTGTCTGCTCATTCACCTCTGAAGTCGCTAACGGCAAACGCCAAACCTGCCCAATAAAATTCGACGCTGTCGTTTGTGTTTGATACAGTGGATTACCCCGCATGGATTGATTTAAAAAATCAACAATCGTCTTTGCATTACGATGCGTTTGACGAGTCGCTAAATCAGCCGCCCCCATCGCTACTAATTTCTCTCGCGCTGACTCAAATACCCGCGGCTCAGCTCGACGAAAACGATAAATAGATTGTTTAGGATCTCCCACAATAAAAACCGTTGGATGATCGATTTCTTCACCATACGCATCTAACCATGCGCGCACTATTTGCCATTGCAGGGGATTGGTATCTTGAAACTCATCAATCAAAATATGTCGGTATCGCGCATCCAACCGTGCTTGCATGTAAGCTGCATGAGCGGGGTCGGTCAGTAACTTCCAGGTCAGCCATTCCAGATCTGAAAAATCTAAAACACGACGATCCGCTTTGATTTCTTGATGGTGCTCAAGGCAGGCTGAGCCAATTGCAAACACAGCTTCATTCAACTGCATCACCAGCGGCTCAAAGCTGCGCTGCCGGTATACAAGCAATTCATTTGCTAATGCTAGCCACGACTCGGTATACCCATCCCACTCATCGCTACTTAAGGCATGTTGCAAGGCTTGTGCTGTAGGAAGTGCACGAGGTGTATCAGCTTTAGTCAGAAGAAGGTTGTAGAGTGTTTCGAACTGTTCGCTACCAGCACCAGCCGTGATGCAGGATTCGATAGCGGTCGCAGTTCTTTTTTGTACCGGCGTCCCTCTACCTAACAGTGACGACAAACGTAAAAATCGCTGGCATAAAGATTCGTCTTCCCACAAACGTAATCGGGCGTCTACAAGCGCATCATCACCACACAGCTGACGTAATTGTTCTAGAGGGTCGTTATGTTCATTCGCAACCCACCATTCAGCCCGGCGCGCAACGAAAGCATCAATCAGTTTTTTGCCTGTGGTATCACCTGCAATTTCATAGACCGTCATCAAGGCAGCACGTAAATCGCTACGCTGCGGTTGATTCAGTGAATGCATAAAACGCACCCAAGCATCATTTAATAATTCAGCGCTACTATCTTCTAGTGGATAAGCATGCGGCACGCCAGAAGACAAGGGGGCAATTTGCAGTAAGCGCGCAAACCAACTATGAAAAGTATCGATAGATAAACCAAACGGGCTCGACAGCACGCGCTGATACAAGCTGCGTGCTTGAGGCATTTTTTTCTTTGCTTCTTCGTAACTTAATCCGCGCTCCTGCACCAGCTTCAAAGCGAATGAGGTTTCTGACAGCGCTAATTCTTTGAGTAAGTTGAGCAAGCGCTCGCGCATTTCGGCGGCCGCTTTACGAGTGAAGGTAATCGCCAGCAATTCTGAAGGCTCACATCCCTCTAGCAACAACCTGAGCATGCGCGCGACCAACAAAAAAGTTTTGCCACTACCCGCGCACGCTTCCACCACAACAGAACTTGCAGGGTCGCAGGCGCTGCGCACAAAGTCTTCTTGCGTGTGCGCATTACCGTTGATAAAAAAGCTACTGGCTGTTGCCATCACCAGCTTCCTTTACGACATAAGCCGCGCGCATCGCACCAATCGCACGTACTGCCTGATCCGGATGCCGGCAAGGCATTGCCGTTGGCGATATTTTTAAAATCAGTTTTTAATTGCTTCTCAAGCGCATCACGCCATATTCCATACGGTTCAGCAGGAAGTGCATCTGGTTTATCCGCATCAATCGCTACATAGGCAGCGGCTGATACGTTTTGCTCTAACAGCAAACCATAAAACGTTAACTGATGATCTTCACGTTGAACTAGTTTTCTTTTTAATTTACCTTTGTCGGTAGTTTTGTAATCCAACACCATCCATTCGCCATCGGCGTTTTGATCGACCCGATCGAGCCGGCCTTTCAAACGAATCTCACCATCGCCCCACGACAAAACGCGTTCACGCTGCCGTTCGCCAAAGGCAAAGGTCCAACCCGCCTCTTGATGTGCATTCGCCCAGTCCAGATATGCTGGAATTTGTTTCCGCCAACGCGCCAAATAAGGTAACGCGGCAGGTTCATGCTCTAGCACTTGCTCGAATACCTGTTCTGATATCTGCTCAAGCAAAGCGGTGCGCTCCTCAACGGGCGTTTGCTGCTGCGCTACAGTCTCGTGATACTGCAGCAAGAGGTCATGCACCCAATTACCGTAGTCGCGCTTTTCTGGTAGATCAGTCAACTCATCGGCGCTGCCTAGCCTCAGCATGCGCGTCGCAAAAAATTGATACGGACATGCGACCAAGGTGTTGTAACCACTCGCTGACAAAGTCGCAGGCAATAACGATGGCGCACTCGGCAAAGGCATTGCAGAGGGAAACGCCTGCAATGTCACGGACGCTAGCTGCACCTCATGCAGAGGCAACTCAGCATGGCCTGTCATCTTTAACTCAAGCTGAAGTCGCTGTATCCAGGGACTGACTAAATTCGATTCGCCATTTATCTGCGATTGCCATGACAAAACCACGATAGGACATGCCAACAACAAACTAGCAAAATCACGTAACTGCTGCTGAGCACGCTGCTCTCGCGTGGCTAATCCCAATTCACGACGAACAGCATTGGCAAAAAATAAAACGTCTTGGGGTGGCGAAGGTAAATGATCGGCATCTCCACCTACAATGATGGCGGCATCAAAGTCACGCAATGACACGCCATGCAAAGGTACCATCAACACGCGCTGATCTATTTTGGGTGCTACAAATTCTGCTTGCTCTAGTTGCAGCGTTAGCAGTACACGCCATTCAGACAGCGTAAAAACAGCATCAATGCTTTCGCACTCAACGGCCAGCGATTCCATCATTGATATCAGCTGCGATGCAGCGATATCTTCATTCATCGCATCACTCATCCCCAGGGCATCAAATACACCGCGAGTGGTGTTGACCCAGTCGACGACGGTTTTGCGACCAGCGAAGCGCTCGCCCTCACGTGCAATCACATCAATCAAACGTTTGGCTTCGGGTAGTTCTTCTACTGCATGCTTGATGCCGTCCCAACCGGTTGCTACTGCTTTCGTTGTTAACGCTCGCTCAATCTCCAGACGCTGCTGCGCTTCTTGCGCACTATCGTTAAACAAAAAAGGAGATTTAATAAAATCTAGCAGTGCCGCAGGTCGCCCACGTGTCCTCACTAAATCCAGCCACGAAGCCAGCACGGCCGCTGCTCGCGTGGTGGATAACTTCCAACCGGTTTCATCTGAGACGAATACCTGCGCGCGCTCAAGCAATGCACGTACGCGCCGAGCAACAACGCGGTCTTGCGGCACGATAAGAATGCGAGTTTTACCTAGTTGAAGCCAGTTGATGATGGTCTGCGCGGCTGACTGCGCCTCATCTTCCATATGTCTGGCCGGTCTGAGTTGCAGATTAAAGGTTGGTGATGAATGACTGGATTCAACCCATGATCGCTGGGTCGTATCACACAACTCAGGCCAAGCGCGCTGCAACGATAAAGGTAAGAACTGGTTCGACCAATCTAACCCGAGCACGGTCACTGGCTGATGCTGCGCATAGGTAGTCAAAAAATCCAACTCGATTTCACTCGGCGCAATCGGTGAACACCAAAACAAGGGGCGATCGGCTTTTTCTGCCAAACGCTGCAACTGCGTCTGTCGAACCACAGTAGGGTCGCCTTGATCTCGTAATGCATGCCAGATATTCCAGACTAATTGCGCTTCACTAGAAAGTAAGGCGGAGGCTTTGGGGGAAAATTTTCCCAGTGCGGCGCGCCAGCGGTCTTCAACGGCGTCCGGTTGCTTTAGCGCGGTAGCGAGTAGCGCCTCGGTTAATTCATCGCTCAAGCTAATCAGTGTTCTGGCCAGCGGCAGCAAATCGGTATTCCGACGCGCCTCAAATAGTTTTTTTAACCATGGCTGCTCACGCAGCTGCGCATACAAGCCCATCAGGCGCTCACCGGGCGCTGAAACTAACCACTGACCCTCGACCGGCGGCTGGCTAATTAGCCAATCACCCAGCGTGCGGATTTCAGGCGGAATAAATGAGGGGCCCAAATTGGAGGCCAATGCCTGACGCAATGGCGATATATGGGCGTAAGTAGGCACCAACACACGTAGGCTGGAAAGCTCGGCCTCCCCGGCCAGTAGCAAGCGCGCCGCCGCTGGCCAAAAGCCAGCTCCGGGCGCAAGCAAATGCTGTTGCAGGGGGTAAGAAATTGGGGTGGTCGCAGACATTTGAGAAAACCTTGTGGGAAGCCATTTTATGCGAGCGCTCAATCATTCAGGCCTTCAAAAGTACACTTTTCCAAAAAATGGGTTATGATTTGCGAAATTCCCGCCTCGACACTTCCTGCTACAAATCCACACAACTATCCTCCGCGACGCATAATTAATGCGCAGAGAAGTCAGGAACAACAAAAGCTTGTTTCGTGGCAGGTGAACAGGCAAATCTTTTTTTCCCCTCAAAATGAGGAAATCATGAGTGAACACATAAAACATATTTCTGACAGCTCGTTTGAAGCGGATGTCATCAAGTCGGACAAACCCGTACTGGTTGATTTCTGGGCTGAATGGTGCGGACCTTGCAAGATGATTGCACCGATACTGGAAGAAGTCGCCAAAGAATACGATGGCAAAATCCAGATCGCTAAAATGGATGTGGATTCCAATCAGGCGGTACCCGCTAAATTTGGTATCCGCGGTATCCCGACACTGATTCTGTTTAAGAACGGTGTCCCAGCGGCGCAAAAAGTAGGTGCGCTGGCCAAAGGTCAACTGACATCCTTCATTGATAGCAATATCTAAAAATTCAATTTTTAACTGGCAATGCTTTAGCGTTGCCAGTAATTCCTTCTCTGCTCACCGTAGTTCCTCCCTCCCCCACCTGAAAGCCGCACATCGCGGACCTCGAACTTATGCACTTATCTGAACTTAAAGCTCTACACGTATCCGCACTACTAGAAATGGCCATAGGCCTAGACATTGACAACGCTGCGCGACTGCGCAAGCAAGAGTTGATGTTTGCAATCCTCAAAAAACGCGCCAAATCCGGCGAACAAATTTTTGGTGATGGCGTACTCGAGGTCTTGCCCGATGGCTTTGGCTTTCTGCGCTCGCCCGATGCCAGCTACATGGCTTCGACTGACGACATCTATATTTCACCCTCCCAGATTCGCCGCTTCAACCTGCACACAGGTGATTCGATTGAAGGTGAGGTCCGCACACCGAAAGATGGTGAACGTTACTTTGCACTAGTCAAAGTAGATAAGGTGAATGGCGAACCGCCTGAGGCATCGAAACATAAGATTTTGTTTGAAAATCTAACACCGCTGCACCCGAACCAGCCTTTATTGCTGGAACGTGAGATGCGCGGCGAAGAAAATATTACGGGTCGCATCATCGATATGATTGCGCCGATTGGTAAAGGCCAGCGTGGTCTGTTAGTGGCTTCACCGAAATCAGGTAAGTCGGTGATGCTGCAACATCTGGCACATGCGATTACCTCCAACCATCCTGATATCACGCTCATCGTTTTGCTGATTGACGAACGTCCGGAAGAAGTGACTGAGATGCAGCGTTCGGTGCGCGGCGAAGTGGTGGCTTCTACGTTTGATGAACCTGCCACGCGTCACGTGCAAGTGGCTGAGATGGTGCTGGAGAAAGCCAAGCGTCTGGTTGAAATGAAAAAAGACGTGGTGATCTTGTTGGATTCGATCACCCGATTAGCGCGCGCCTACAACACCGTGATTCCTGCCTCAGGCAAAGTGTTAACCGGTGGTGTCGATGCAAATGCGCTGCAGCGTCCTAAGCGCTTCTTTGGCGCGGCAAGAAATATCGAAGAAGGTGGATCGCTCACCATTATCGCGACTGCACTGATCGAAACTGGCAGCCGCATGGATGATGTGATCTATGAAGAATTCAAGGGTACCGGCAACATGGAAGTTCACCTTGAGCGCCGCTTGGCTGAAAAACGCGTTTACCCAGCGATCAATCTGAATAAATCCGGCACCCGCCGTGAAGAGCTGCTGATCAAGCCCGATGTACTGCAAAAAATCTGGATCCTCAGGAAACTCTTGTACGGTATGGATGAGATCGAAGCGATGGAATTCATCCTCGATAAGATGAAGGCCACTAAGACCAATGCCGAGTTCTTTGATTTAATGCGACGCGGCGGTTCTTAAAAAGGCAATAAATTGGGCGCACGGACTTCAATTATTGTTCGTGCTACCAACGCTGGCAGCACCATCCCAGCCCCGGCAAATCACCCCAAGCCATTGATTTGCCGTTATAATCCCGCTTCTTTTTTCAGATCGCCTCAGTCGAGACGATCTTAACAGGATAAGTGATCATCAACCGGGTCAAGAAGCATGACGGACCGACGAAGTGATGATTGGCTACCCACCTGATAGTGAGAATGAAATGAAAGAAGGCATACACCCTGAATACCGTGACGTCGTTGTGCACGACCTCTCCTGCGATTTCAAATTTATTACGCGTTCGACTATGTCGTCACGCGAAACCATCAATTTCGAAGGCAAGGACTATCCTCTGCTGAAAGTTGAAGTTTCATCCGAATCGCATCCTTTCTATACGGGCAAGCACAAAATCGTCGATACGGCTGGCCGCGTCGAGAAATTCCGTCAGAAATTCGGAAAAACGGGTTCAAAAACCCGCGCCGTTGACTGATCGATACTCGCTTAATCAAAAATGCCGCCAAGTGCGGCATTTTTGTTTTCTTTAAGTCACAATAGCACTGCCTCTTTACTGCCGACGACGCTACTGAATGAAACCCGTACGACTGCCTGCTGCTGCGACACTCGCCTTGCCGCGCTGGGGTTTGGTCGTCATGTGCTTGCTGTACATACTGCCCGGCATACTCCGACGCGATCCCTGGAAAACTGATGATGCGGCCGGCTTTGGCATCATGTGGACCATGGCGCATGGCACCTTGACGGACTGGCTAGCGCCCAACATCGTTGGACTGTCCATGCCCAACGAAGCACCGCTGGCTTTCTGGATAGGTGCGCTACTCATCAAATTATTCGGCTGGCTTCTGACTGATGCGGTAGCAGCCAGAATGTCGGTGCTCGTGTTCTTTGCCATTGGGGTTGTGTCTGTGTGGCACACGGCCTTTGTACTTGGACGACGCAACGAAGCTCAACCCTTAAAGCTCGCCTTTGGTGGACAACCCGCCGCTATGGACTATGGCCGGACCTTAGCCGATGGCGCCGTCTTAATTTACGTTGCTTGCTTAGGCTTGCTGTTACGCAGTCATGAAACGGCTACACCTGCTTTACACGTCGCGCTAGTGGCAGCTGCTTTCTATGGCGCTGCCTGTCTGTTTGATAAAGCCAATACACGCGCTGCAGCGGGTCTGGGTGTCACACTCGGATTATTGGTACTTACGCGTGGCTGGACCGTGCCTCTAGCGCTATGGATTAGTTTGTTGATGTTGGCCGCTCTGCGCTATCGCGATGTCACACTACATCTCGCACGCACGACACTACCGATTGGATTGCTCATACCGCTGACATGGCTAGTGGCTCATCGTGCATTGATGCCAGGCAGCGCTGAAGTCACCGACGCGTGGTTAAACACCAATTTGCATATGCTGAGTTGGCCGCGATTAGCGACGCTAGGTTTTCTATCAAAAACATTGGTTTGGTATACCTGGCCCGCGTGGCCGATTGCAGCTTGGACTGTATGGGCATGGCGCTCGCAAGCGACATTGCATGTGTTGCTAACCACATCGGGTGTCGCCGCACTACTCCTACTCAATCTGTTCACTACCTCGGCGAAAGATCATGAGTTACTTTCCTTGTTACCACCGCTGGCAATTTTGGCGACCTTTGGATTACCTACGCTAAAACGTGGAGCAATCAATGCGATTGACTGGTTCTCAGTGATGACACTGACAGCCATTGCTTCATTCATTTGGTTAGGGTGGATTGCAAAGCAAACCGGGTGGCCAGAAAAACTCGCCAAAAATGCCTTCAAAGTTGCGCCGGGATTTGAGCCTGAATTCAACTTTTTAGCCACGTTCGTTGCACTAGCCACGACCGTTGGATGGGTGCTGCTATTACGCTGGCGTTTGGGACGTCAGCCTTCCGTGTTGTGGCGCGCTGTCGTGTTATCTACCGGTGGACTGGTTCTGTGCTGGGTACTTCTGATGACGCTCTGGTTACCATGGTTGAACTACGCACAAAGCTACTCCAGCGTTGCGGCAGAAATTGAAACGCATCTACCAGCAAGCTATCGTTGCGTTGATACCGATGGCGTCGGCCCTGCACAGCGAGCTTCGTTTGGCTATTTAGGTCAAGTGAATTTCAGTCACAATTCGAAAAATCCGAAGAATTCGAATTGTGACTTACTGCTCGTGCAGGATGATGGGTTACGCCGCCGTGGTGGTTCATTGAAAAAAATTGAAGGTGATGTAACGCTGCTGTGGCAAGGTCGTCGTGCCTCCGATCGCCACGAATTTTTCCGTCTCTACAAGCGCAATTCTCCATGATTCCCGCGGCCAGCCCGCACAATTCATCGCTGACTACACGCGTTGCGCGACTGGCTTGGCCTATATTAGTCGGGCAATTGGCAGTCGTGGCCAACGGCGTGATCGACACCGCGATGACGGCGCGCTATTCCGCAACTGATTTGGCCGTACTCGGTCTCGGTGCATCTATTTACATCAGCGTATTCGTCGGCCTATCGGGTGTCTTGCAAGCGCTCTCGCCCACCATCGCTCAATTATTTGGTGCAAAAAAAATCGATGCTATCGGCGCTGAAGTGCGCCAAGGTATGTGGCTAGCGATTTTTCTTTCTATCGTTGGCGCTTGCCTACTTAGCTTTCCTCACGCGCTGCTCGCCGTAGCTCATGCACCACCTGAGATGACCGACAAAGTTGAACGCTATCTGCAAATACTATCGCTCGCACTACCTGCATCGTTGGGCTTTCGCGTTTATGCATCGCTAAACACGGCGTTATCTCGTCCACGAAATGTCATGCTGCTTCAAATCGCCGGTTTGGGATTGAAGATTCCACTGAATGCCTTATTTATTTTCGGCGGATTAGGTTTACCCGCCTTCGGTAGTCCCGGCTGCGCAATTGCGACAGCCATCAGTGCATGGTTAATCGCACTCATCAGTTGGCTGATCCTTCGTAATGATTCTTTTTTTACTCAATTTCATATTTTTGGCCGTGGAATTGATAGACCTCGTTGGAAAGCTCAATCAGCATTGTTGAAGCTCGGCTTGCCTATGGGTTTGTCGTATTTAATTGAAGTGACTGCCTTCACCTTTATGGCCCTGTTCATTGCTCGCTTAGGTAGCAACAACTTAGGATTAGGATTTGAAAGATGCGTTCGCATCTCATGCCAAATATCCGGCGTTATCCAACCTTCTAGATAAATCTGATTCGGATACACGGAGTGATCTGCATCAAGATAGGCTTTCTGACCATCACGCAAGGTCAAATAAGCTGGCGCTTCATCAGCAATGACTAAATTAATCCAGCCCTCACCAATGGCATGTGATATTTCCTCATGAGGTCCCGCGCACGAGAGTGACATGGACCACTTGCATGAAAGATCGAGACGCTTCTCAATGCAACCTTGTCCAAGTAAGCGCGACCCATCGGTGACCGTAAATTGAGTCCCAGTGACTCGAGCCGAGAGGGTCGGCTCCATCGCACGAATTTCTTCTAAGTTTTCGTGCAAATTCCAAAACAGCCATTTGCAACGCTCCGCATCTGACATCTCAACTAGCGCAGCTACAGGTCGTTCACCGCTATACCGCAAAGCATGCATCAACTCACGACGCACCTTCTCTTGGGGACCACATTCGAAAATCGTTTGAACAGGCTCGATATCCTGTCGCACTGCACTCTGCATGATGACTCCTAGTCGGACAAGTCAGAAAAATTATCGTGCTGGCGTTAAGTCGCCAAACAACTTTTCGATTGGACTTGGTGGAAGAGGATTAAATCCCCAATGCGACACAAAGACAAGCCATGCAGGCAATAAAACGATAGGTAAATTTTGCGTTATGCTGATTAAGCGTGATGTTTTTCGAAATCACGCAAGTAATTGATTAATGCGTTCACGCCATCAATAGGCATAGCATTGTAAATAGAGGCACGCATGCCGCCGACACTACGATGACCCTTTAACTGCAACAAGCCACGTTCTTGAGCGCCATCAAGAAAACTGTCATTTAAGCGCGTGTCATGCAAATGAAAAGGAATATTCATTCGCGATCGATCATTGATACTCACTGGACTCGAATAAAAATCTGTCGAATCTAAGTAACCATATAAACGCGAAGCTTTCTCAGCATTCATTTTTTCAATAGAAGCTAAACCGCCCTGCTGCTGCAACCACTCAAATACGAGTCCCGCCATATAAATTCCATACGTCGGTGGTGTATTCACCATCGATTCATGCTCGGCTTGTTCTTTCCAATGGAATACGGTCGGTGTAATGTCTAATGCTCTATCTAGCAAATCATCACGCACGATCACGAAGGTTAATCCTGCGGGCCCAATATTTTTTTGTGCTCCACCATAGATGACTGCGTAGTCGGTCACGTTAATCACTGACGACAAAATAGTTGACGACATATCGGCGACCAAAGGCACAGCGCCCGAATTAGGTAACCAATGATATTCAACACCGCCTATGGTCTCGTTACTGCAAATATGAAGGTAGGCTGCTTGCGGGTCGAGCTTCCACGTGGATTGTGCAGGAACATAGGTAAAGTCTTTATCTTCCGATGAAGCCGCCACATTCACCCGGCAATATTTTTTGGCCTCACTAATCGATTTGGATGACCAAATACCCGTATTCACATAATCCGCAGAACGATGTTTGCCGAGTAAATTCATCGGGACCAGGGCGTTCATAGCCATCGCGCCGCCCTGAAGGAACAAGACTTTGTAGTTTGAGGGAATACCCAGCAGCTGTCGAAAATTAGCTTCTGCGCTGTGCGCAATGCTCATAAATTCTTTGCCACGGTGACTCATCTCCATCACCGACATGCCACTGCCACGCCAGTCCAGCATTTCGTCGGCTGCTCGCTGCAAAACGACTTCCGGCAAGACCGCTGGACCTGCACTGAAATTAAATACTCGCATGAAAAATCACTTTGAAAGTCAGGCGACCCGAAAGCCGCAAAGCCCGATTATATTTTGTTTGTCGAAATCAGCCTCGGATACGGATGTTTCTCCAGATCAGCTACAATCCTCTTAAAGAGTGAACTAAACGCACAACCTAGCAATCAAGGTCAATCCTAACCAAAATTGCGTAGTTAAGTACACTATTTATTACAACGATAAAACATCAACAGAGACCCTCATCATGTCCGTCAAAAAACTGTCCTCAGTGTTTGCAATGCTTAGCTTCGCCGCACTTACTTTCACATCACCTGTCGCTAGTGCGCAAGACGCCTCAATTGAAACCGCTGCATTACGTTGTTCTGCCATGTCCGTTATTCACTCGACGCTGACTGTGCCTACACCCCAATTTGGTGAGTTAATGACGCAGTTTGCTGGGCTATTTGCACAAGTTCATATTCTTCACAAAGGTAATCGTACTAAATCCAAAATCACGCCGAACGATGTCCGTGTGCAGCGTGATGAAATAGTCGCTGAAATGGCTAAAGGGTGGCCAGGTGTTAAAAATGATCGTGTACGTGAAGCTGCAGTATGTAACGCATGGCGTATCAATTTATTTTCAAAATTACCTGAGAAGCCTACTGAAAAAGATTTTCAGAATGCTCTGTTAAACATTGGACCGCCACCTACCACTATATCTCCTAAGGATTTAGAGCAATGGACCACGCTGACTCCACAAGCCTTTGCGATTATGGCTCAGGTGAAGGTAGTGCCTAAAGAAAAGAAGTAATAGTTAGTCATCACAAAGTATTCGCGATTAAAAAACCCGGCGCTCGCCGGGTTTTTTATTACAACAATCCACTTCAATGCGAACTCAACTTTGATGAATCGCCTTGACTGAGCCCGCTTCCTGCCGTAATAAAAATTTCTGTATCTTTCCAGTTGATGTTTTCGGGATTTCTTTAAACACCACTATTTTCGGCACTTTAAATCCTGCTAACAGTGATTTGCAGTGTGCAATGATTTCTTCTTGGGTCACGGTCACACCCGCTCGCGTCTCAATAAAAGCACAGGGAACCTCGCCCCACTTAGTATCAGGTGCAGCGACCACTGCACAGGCAAGCACAGCGGGATGCTGATACAAGGCATCTTCAACTTCAATACTAGAAATATTCTCGCCGCCGGAAATGATGATGTCTTTGCTACGATCACGAATCCTTACATAGCCATCCGGCGTAACCACTGCCAGATCACCGGTATGAAACCAGCCGCCACTGAAAGCTTCTTCGGTTGCGCGCTCATTTTTCAAATAGCCCTTCATGCAGATATTCCCGCGAAACATAATCTCACCCATCGTCTCCCCATCTGCTGGCACCGGTTGCATCGTTTCAGGATCCATCACGCTCACACCTGCTTGCAAGTGATACCGCACACCTTGCCGTGCATTTTTCTCTGCTTGTGCTGCCAAATTAAGTTCATTCCATTCACTCTGTTTGGCGCACACTGTTGCTGGACCATACACTTCAGTTAAACCATATACATGCGTGATGTCGAATCCCATGGCTGTCATTTGTGCCAACATCGTTGACGACGGAGGGGCCGCTGCAACCATAGTCGAAACTCTGTGTTGGATATCTTTGCGCCATTCAGGCGGAGCGGAGGCTAACGCACTTTGCACGATGGGCGCGCCACAGTAATGCGTGATATTTTCTTTAGCAATTAATTCCAATACTGGTTGCGCATCGAACTTACGCAAACAAATATTCACACCGGCACGCGCCGCTAGTGTCCAGGGAAAACACCAGCCATTGCAGTGAAACATAGGCAGCGTCCAAAGATAGACTGCGTGCTTAGGCATATCCCATTCAAGAATATTGGACAGTGCATTAATCGCTGCACCACGATGATGATAGACCACCCCTTTAGGATCGCCAGTCGTTCCTGAAGTGTAGTTCAATGCAATTGCATCCCACTCATCGGATGGCGGCTGCCAATCAAACTTTGAATCACCCTCTTTCAACAACGCTTCATAATCAAGCCAATCTGAAGGTACAGACGGAGTATCAGCAGTTACATCCGCCACACCAATTACCAGCAAATCTGGCAGCTCAGCACGCAAACTATCCACCAGCGATTCATACTCGGTATCAGCAATCAGTGCTTTAGCCTCACCATGCCGCAACATAAATAACAGCGTAGAAAAATCAAGGCGAGTATTTAAGGTATTCAATACCGAGCCCGCCATCGGTATACCGAAATGGCACTCCACCATTTCTGGAATATTCGGTAAAAGCACTGCAACCGTATCGTTCTTTTGTATCCCTCGAGCGGTTAAAGCTGATGCGAGCTGGCGGCAGCGCGAATAAGTATCGCGCCAGTTACGTCGTATAGAACCATGAACGACGGCCGGACGATCGCCATACACCTCGGCTGCTCGAGCAATAAAGTCCAGGGGCGTTAGCGGGACGTAATTAACGTCGCGCCGATGTAAACCTTTATCAAAATCTGTCACGACTCACTCCTGAATACTGATTCTTACGGTAACTAAAGCCCGGTTGAGGGATATAACGCGCATTAGTTCTCCCAATGATTACCCGATATTTTATGTGGGATCAGGCTGAAATATACCTACTGCCGACCTCGGTTAGTCGGAAATTGCATAAGTAACTGCGATCTTATTCGTTCACAGCCGCATTTTGCGTCAGTAAGCTCCGACCATTCCATTCATTATTTGAAGAGGTCATCATGTTTTCTAAATTTATAAGCGCTGCAATTTGGGCACTGATAGCAACCGGTACAGCACATGCCGCCGAATCATCACTGCTCAACGTTTCATACGATCCCACCCGTGAGCTCTACCAAGATTTCAACAAAGCGTTTGCTGCTCACTGGAAGAGCAAATCAGGCGAAGAGTTAAAAATCAAGCAATCACATGGCGGCTCAGGTAAACAAGCGCGTGCCGTGATTGATGGCTTGCAGGCGGATGTCGTGACACTAGCGCTTGCTTACGATATAGACGAAATAGCCAGTCGTGGATTGATCGCTAAAGATTGGCAGAAACGTTTGCCAAACAATAGCTCGCCTTATACATCCACGATTGTGTTTTTAGTTCGTAAAGGTAATCCTAAAAAAATCATCGATTGGAATGATATTGCTCGGCCCGGAATATCGGTCATCACCCCCAACCCAAAAACATCGGGTGGCGCACGCTGGAATCATCTAGCGGCTTGGGGTTATGCACTCAAACAACCTGGCGGCAGCGAGAAAAGTGCTCAGGAATTTTTAGGCAAAATTTATAAAAATGTCCCTGTGTTGGATTCGGGTGCACGCGGTTCTACCACGACATTTATCGAACGTGGTATCGGTGATGTTTTACTTACATGGGAAAACGAAGCTCTGCTCGCTATTAAAGAGCTGGGTCCGGACAAGGTAGAAATTGTTGCGCCTTCACTGAGCATCCTTGCCGAACCACCTGTTGCTGTCGTTGATAAAGTGGTTGATCGACGTGGTACACGCAAACAAGCAGAAGCTTATCTTCAGTACCTATACACCGAAGAAGGGCAAGAAATTGCGGCGCAAAATTATTACCGACCAACGAACGAAAAAATCAGTAAGAAATATGCATCGCAATATCCAAAAATAAAACTGATCACCGTTGAAGAAATTGCTGGCAACTGGACTAAAGCGCAGAAAACACATTTCGCAGATGGCGGAATTTTCGATCAGATTTATCAGCTTAAATAAAAAATAATATCCATCGTTAGTGAGGTTCTACCGGCCTTGGAGTGCTTTACAGGCTGCGGAGCCGGTCCTTATTTGTTTTTCATCTAAAGAAATGCCAAAAAATTCGTTTTATTTATAAGCTTCGAATGCAAAGATCCCACCTCTTTGCAAAATTGATCGATACACATGGTTTACCCCTCTGGCCTACTGCCGCGCGCTAGTGCCCCTACCCGAGTACTGCCTGGCTTCTCGTTATCACTTGGTTTTACGGTGTTTTACCTCTCGCTTGTGGTCTTGATTCCACTTTCAGCGCTGCTGTTAAACACATTACAAATGAGCTGGGATGCCTTCTGGCTGGCCGTTAGCTCGCCAAGGGTCGTCGCTTCTTATCGCCTGAGTTTTGGTGCTGCACTCGCTGCTGCGGCTGTTAATGCGGTCTTTGGCACTTTGCTTGCGTGGACATTAGTGCGCTATGAATTCCCCGGTAAAAAATTGTTAGATGCGCTGGTAGATCTGCCATTTGCTTTGCCTACCGCCGTCGCCGGCATTGCGCTCACTGCCTTGTATGCACCGAATGGGTGGATAGGTCGCTATCTTGAACCGTGGGGCATAAAAGTCGCCTTTACACCTTTAGGTGTAGCGGTCGCACTTGTATTTATTGGATTGCCATTCGTCGTTCGTACCATACAACCTGTCTTAGAAGACACGGAAAAAGAACTCGAAGAAGCCGCCGCCTGCCTAGGTGCGAATCGGCTGCAGATTTTTAGCTTAGTTATCTTTCCTGCGATTTTGCCCGCCCTATTGACAGGAGCTGCACTTGCTTTCGCACGCGCACTCGGCGAATACGGCTCTGTGATTTTCATCGCGGGAAATATGCCTATGATTTCTGAAATCACGCCTCTACTTATTATCACCAAGCTCGAACAATATGACTATGCAGGCGCAACTGCCATTGCTGTTGTAATGCTCGGTGCTTCATTCATCATGCTATTAGCGATTAATGTTTTGCAGGCATGGATGCGCCGCGAAGGTCAAAAGGAGAAGCGCTGATATGACAACCACACTCGCATCCATGTCAGCCTCAGAGCGGGCTGCAGCAGAACCCGCCTACACACCCAAAGCGATTACTGAGCCGGTGTGGCTAAAAGTTACGCTAATAACGATTGCACTCGCATTTTCGCTTTTATTCCTGCTGATTCCGTTAGCTGTCGTCTTTACCGAAGCCTTTAAAAAAGGTTGGCAAACCTATTTATTGGCGATTAGCGATCCGGATGCGCTATCGGCTATACGCTTAACGTTGATGACCGCAGCTATCGCCGTACCTGCCAATTTAATTTTTGGAGTCGCCGCTTCTTGGGCGATTGCGAAATTTGAGTTTCGTGGCAAGAGCCTATTGCTAACCTTAATTGATTTGCCATTTTCCGTCTCACCTGTCATCTCAGGCTTGATCTACGTATTGTTGTTTGGCGCGCACGGCTGGTTTGGTGCGTGGCTAATGGAACACGACATACAAATTCTTTTTGCTGTGCCTGGGATTGTGATGGCAACTGTATTTGTAACGTTTCCTTTCGTGGCACGCGAGTTGATACCGCTAATGCAAACACAAGGCAATGAAGAAGAAGAAGCAGCGCTCGTACTGGGTGCTTCAGGTTGGCGTACTTTTTGGTATGTCACGCTACCCAATATTAAGTGGGGCTTACTGTACGGCGTGATTTTATGTAACGCGCGCGCCATGGGCGAATTTGGTGCCGTATCAGTCGTATCTGGCCATATCCGGGGCGAGACTAACACCATGCCACTGCAAGTTGAAATTCTTTATAACGAATACAACTTCGCTGCGGCATTCGCAGTCGCATCATTGCTAGCATTTCTGGCTCTGGTCACACTTGCATTGAAATCGTTTATCGAATGGCGAATTAATCACGACTTAAGTGCCACTCTCAAGGAGCACACCGCATGAGTATCGAAGTAAAAAATATTGGCAAGCATTTCGGTAATTTTGTCGCATTGAATAATGTCTCGCTTGAATTCGCTACTGGCGAACTCACTGCGCTACTTGGGCCCTCGGGCTGCGGCAAGACGACCCTGCTACGTGTGATCGCTGGTCTTGAACAAGCCGATCAAGGTCAAGTCATACTCGATGGTGAAGATGCTTCCGTTCGACATGTGCGCGAGCGTCAGGTTGGATTTGTGTTTCAGCATTACGCGCTGTTCAAGCACATGAGTGTCTTTGAAAACATCGCGTTTGGATTACGAGTCAAACCACGTGCTAGCCGCCCGAGCGAAGCGCAGATACGAGAAAAAGTAATGCGTTTGCTATCACTCGTGCAACTGGACTGGCTCGCTGATCGCTACCCATCACAACTCTCGGGCGGGCAACGTCAACGTATCGCACTTGCACGCGCACTAGCCGTCGAACCGCGTGTGTTGTTACTCGATGAGCCCTTTGGTGCACTCGATGCCAAAGTGCGTAAAGAACTCAGACGCTGGCTACGCCGGTTACATGATGAACTTCATGTAACCAGTATCTTTGTCACCCACGATCAAGAAGAAGCACTCGAAGTCGCCGATCGTGTTGTGCTCATGAACAAAGGTAAAGTCGAACAAGTAGGTACACCTGAAGAAGTGTATAACTATCCAGCTTCACCCTTTGTGTATGGATTTTTAGGGAATGTAAATCTATTTCATGGTCGCGCACATCAAGGTGTATTAAATACAGCTGGTGCAGCGCTACCCATATCCGATCTAACAGCAACTAATGAACTAGAAACCGTTGGGTATGTAAGACCTCATGAACTCGACATTGAACATTACACCCCTGGTGCCGAGGGTATAGTCGCTCAATTAAAGCGTGCACATGCCATCGGTCCCTTAGCACAACTTGAACTTGAAGCCGATAGTGATGGCCGCTTAATCGAGGCCGTCTTATCTACAGAACGCTTCGCTCAATTGCAATTAAAAACAGGATCGACAGTCGTTGTCAGACCTCGCCGTGTTCGTGTTTTCCCTACTCATGTAGCCTAAGAAAAAAGACTAAGGAATTCAAAGTGAATTTTCAGCAGCTCCGCTCTGTTCGTGAAGCGATACGTCATAATTTTAATTTGACCGAGGTTGCTAATGCCTTATTCACATCACAGCCCGGTGTAAGTCGTCAAATTCGCGAACTTGAAGAAGAGCTTGGCATCGATATATTCGAACGTAACGGCAAACGATTAACGGGATTAACAGAGCCGGGCAAAGAAGTCTTACACATCATCGAGCGCTTACTTCTCGAAGCAGAAAATCTACAACGCGCTGGGCAAACTTATTCCAGTAAAACGACTGGCACACTTTCGATTGCTGCGACTCACGCACAAACACGCTACGTCTTACCCGGCGTGGTGCAAAAATTCCGCGAAATTTTCCCTGACGTACGAATCGCATTACAGCAAAGTGCGCCAGAACATATCGCTGAATGGGTTTTGTCCGGCAAGGCCGATGTAGGTATCGCGACCGAAGGTTTGACGCGCTTTGAAGGACTCGTATCCTTCCCTTGCTATGAATGGCACCATGCCATTGTTGTTCCGGTCGGTCATCCGCTGCTATCAATAGAAAAAATATCGCTGCAAGATTTAGCAGCCCACCCTCTGATTACTTACGATCAGGGCTTCACGGGTCGTGGCCACATTGATGAAGCTTTCAGAAAAACCGCTATTGATAAAGACGTGGTTCTTACTGCTATGGATTCAGACGTGATTCAGCAATATGTATCACTTGGATTAGGTGTAGGAATCGTGGCTTCAATGGCTGTTGATCATTTACCCGATAATTTAAAAACCATTTCAGCTAGCCATTTGTTTGCAACGAATGTTACTCGAGTCGCCGTTCGTCGCGGCGCATTCCTGCGTGAGTACACAATAGATTTTATTCGTGAGCTAGCGCCAAAATTGTCGCTGAAGGAATTGGGTGAAGCGGTGAGTTGGAAGAAATAGTAAGTAACCTGATCAGGCAGCAGACTTTTGTGCTTGGAATTTTATGCGAGCGACCACTTCTTCTATTGGCTTAAGTTTACCGGCCTCACATTCCTTATTGCCCAATGCCAGAATCGTAAGGAGCACAAGAGTCTCCTGCGGCACCTCCTCGGTGACCACATCTTCACATGTAATTTTAAGATCGCTGGCTTGTGTGATTTTCATTTGAATTCTCTAAATGTTTTGGTTCTGATGAGACGAATCGAACGTCTGACCTAGTCATTACAGATAATTAGAAACTATATTTTTCAATGACGGAATTTCGCAGCGCATTAAAACATTGGACAGTGTTATTCCTTGTATATTTCTTGATCGTTTCTCAACCATTACAAAGTCAAAACGCGTAAAAAAATTTTGCGCGTTCATACTTACGTCAGCAGTGAGCGTAGTAATTCCTTTGGCTATTGCATTTTCAATGATGTGACTCATGAGCAGTGAGCCTAAGCCTTGCCGCGAGTACATCCCTGCAACGAAGAAATGATCGATATAGCCATCGAGTTGTAAATCTGCGTAGGCACCAATAACACCGTCTATTTCGACAACAAAAGGTTTGAGTTCCCGTATTCGCTCAACCCACAGCTCGAAATTAAGGGTTGCTCCTGCCCATGCTTCAATTTGTTCAGTCGTGTAGTCAAAGCATGCGAGTTCACGAATTGATGACTGAAAAACCCTAGAGAGATCTGACTCGTCTCCCACACAAAAATCTCTGATTAAAGGGGTCATGTTTTTAAGCAACTAGTCAACTAATCACCGTGAAAAAACTACGTATTTTCAGAGCACTTTGCTTCAAGACGACTCTGGTGTCACCAAACTGACATGTGGAAAATAATTTTTATAGCCTCGGCAATCTCGGGTTAATACTGGTAGGCCGCGGATAGCAGCGTGGATTCCAATAAAAAATTCAAGCTATTTTTTCATGACGCTATTATTGTAGCTACTCATGACTATCTTCTGGGAAATCGCTCTTATTACTCAGGCCGATAATCCGATCAAAGTCACTTTCGAATAATCGGTCTTGCAGTATGCGATATTTCTCAAATTCGCTTTCGGCATGGGCCTTTGCGATCTCTGCATTCACTTTACCTGCGTCCTGCAACACTTCTCGGTCAGTGGCTTCAATAAAACGGTTAAGGCGAGTTTCCCAGTCCTGCATGGTCATGGGGATTTTGCGCTGTGCCATGTCTTCAGCCACATCCAAGTAGGCATTGACCAGCCTCGTGAGTTGCGCCATCTCAGATTCTGTGAGGTAGTTTTTGGCGACTATCACATCGAATTTATGAATTTTTCCCTTTGGCGCATCTTTCCATGAGGTCTACCCCATATTTATCTGGTCGGAGTCGGCGCGATGGTAAATGACCTCGGCCGCCGTATGACCGTGGATAGCCCAGTGGAGCTTATTTTGCACAGCCGCAAAAAAACGCTTGGTGGCTTGAGCCATCACATCATAGTCAATGGCGGTAGCATAAATGTCGGTAATCTTTTGGTAAAACATGCGCTCAGAAATCCGAATTTCTCGGACGCGCTGAAGCTGTTCTTCGAAATACTGGTCAGTCAGGATTGAGCCACCACTCTTTAGACGCTCGTCATCCATAGCGTATCCCTTGAGAGTGAACTCCTCTAGTACTGTGGTGGCCCACTTGCGGAACTGCACCGCCCGCTCTGAGTTGACCTTGTAACCAACCGCAATGATGGCGGGTAAGTTGTAATGTTGAGTGTTATAGCTTTTCCCATCAGCGGCAGTTATCCGGAATTTCCGGATAACTGAATCTTCCTGCATCTCTGTGTCGGCAAAGATTTTCTTCAAATGTTCATTAACCGTACGGACGTTCACGTCGTAAAGCTGTCCCATCATCTTTTGGGTCAGCCATATATTGCCATCCAAGAAGACTGCTTCCACCCCACCTTGACCAGCGGCAGCAACGAAGGTCAAGTATTCGGCCGCAGACGATCGAACTATGGATGTGTCATTTTGGGATGTACTTTTTCGAGAGTTCATACACTAGAGTTTGCTATAGGATCTCGTCGCTGAACACGTTTAAGAATACAGCTTTAGTGTCGTTGATATGTGTGATTTTTAGTTGAATTTTTTAAATTTATATGTACTGATGAGACGAATCTAACGCCCAACCTGCTGATGTAGCTCAGGGAAACTTTATCAAAGCCGCTAGTGAGCAAACCCTATTCAGATCAAAAATTTAGTACCAACCTAAAGCCGAGCTTATTCCGCGTGATAACGAGTGACTCGCTCAACCTCATTACGCGATCCTAAAAACACCGCAACGCGCTGATGTAACTTAGTTGGTTGAATATCTAAAATTCTCTGCTTACCATCAGTAGCTGCACCGCCCGCTTGTTCGATCAGCAGCGCCATAGGATTGGCTTCATACATTAAGCGCAATTTACCTGGCTTGTCGGGCTCGCGCTGATCGGCGGGATACATAAAAATACCGCCACGATTTAATATGCGATGAACATCGGCCACCATCGAAGCAATCCAACGCATATTAAAATTTTTCTCGCGCGGACCTGTCTTGCCTGCTTCTAGTTCAGTAATGTAGCGCGTGACAGGGGCATACCAGTGACGTGAGTTAGATGCGTTAATCGCGTACTCAGCGGTGTCGGCAGGTATTTGAATATCGCGTTGGGTCATAACCCACGAGCCCATCTCTCTGTCGAGAGTGAATCCGTGAACTCCATTACCGGTAGTGAGTACCAAAACTGTTTGTGGACCATACACGGCATAACCCGCTGCGACTTGCTTGGTGCCCGGCTGTAAAAAATCCTCTTCCGTTGGTGTCGCCATACCTTCTGGCGCTTTGAGTACTGAAAAAATCGTGCCGATCGATACATTCACATCAATGTTGGATGATCCATCCAAAGGATCAAACAACAACATGTACTCACCCATGGGATAGCGATTGGGAATCGGGTGTATGGTTTCCATTTCTTCCGACGCCATCGCCGCCAGATGGCCGCCCCATTCATTTGCCTGCAACAGAATTTCGTTACAAATGATGTCGAGTTTTTTTTGTATTTCGCCCTGAACGTTTTCGCTTTCAGCGGTACCCAGCACATCACCCAGCGCACCCTTACCTACAGAATGACTGATGGTCTTACAGGCTCTTGCTAAGACTTCAATCAGTAAGCGTAACTCTGCCGGTATGGAATTATTTAAGCGCTGCTCTTCAATCAGGTACTGCGTCAGGCTGACTCGTTTCATGGGGTGTCTCGATAGGTGTAGTTTATTTTGATAAGGATTTACCGATAACTTCGGCGACATCGTTCGACAGCTTGCGAGTAGCAGCTACTTTTTCTAGTGCTGCTTTCATACTCGCCTGAAGTGCAGGAGTAAACTTACGCCATCTATCCATGCTGCGCGCTAGTCGAGCGGCGACTTGTGGGTTGATCGTATCGAGTGCAATAACTTGCTCTGCCCAAAATGCATGACCACTTCCGTCTGCCGCGTGAAATTGAGCGGCATTGTTATTACAGAACGCAAATATCAAACTGCGCGCCCGGTTCGGATTAGTCATAGAAAAAGCGGGATGCTGCATTAGCTTGCGTATCGCTTTCGTATCAATGCCAGGTGCTGATGCTTGCAAGCTAAACCATTTATCGATCACCAGTGCTTCATGTTCAAAATCTGTATAAAAGCTCTGCAGGGCAGCTCTTATTCCAGGTGCTTGATGTACATTCATTATTGACAGTGCCGCTAGGCGATCTGTCATATTGGACGCTTGAGTCAGTTGATCCTGAATTAATTGATGAATTGCGCTGTCATTCAACTCAGCCAGATAGCCTAAGGAATTGTTACGCAATGCACGACGTCCAGCGGAAATGGCATCTGGGCTGTAGCTTCCGGACTGATGATTCGCGTTATAAGCAGCGATAAAATCATCACGCAATACATGCGACAAGTAATTGCGTAATGCGCAGCGCGCATTGTGAATAGCGTCTGGATCAATCACATCAACCTGCTCAGCTAGCATGACCTCAGATGGCAGGGTCAATACTAAATCCCGATAGGCGGCATCAAGTGAGGTGTCACGTAGCAATTGCCCCAAGGCGTCTGCTAGCAACTCATCTTGGCTGGTAACAGGATAGGCCTGGTTAGGTCCAATACCTTCATTGCATAAGCTCAGCAAACGACGAGTCGCTAAACGCTGACCCGCTTCCCAGCGATTGAATGGATCACTGTCGTGGGCTAGTAAGAAAGCCAATTGCTGATCACTGTAATTGGCCTCGAGTACAACCGGTGCAGAAAAATTTCTCAGCAGCGAGGGTACCGGAGCTTGTTTGACGCCGATGAACTTAAAACTTTGTTTGGATTGCGTTAACTCAAGCACGATAGTCGTTGGAAGCTTCTGCACCTCCCCGTGACTACTCTTTGAACCTTCTAATTGCAATGGCAGATCGTCTCCTTGCGCATTAAGTAAGCCTACCGCGACAGGAATATGCATAGGCTGCTTGAGCGGCTGGCCCGGTGTGGGTGGACAGAATTGTTCTAACTCGAGCGTGAAAGTCTCCGCTGCAGAATCATAATTCGTCGTCGCCATCACGCGCGGAGTTCCTGCCTGACTATACCAACGCTCAAATTGGGAGAGATCACGCGCATTGGCATCTGCCATAGCCGCACGAAAATCATCGCAAGTCACTGCCTGACCATCGTGACGCTGAAAATATAAATCCATACCTTTACGAAAACCATCGCGACCTAACAAGGTCTGCAACATGCGAACGACTTCCGAACCTTTTTCGTAAATGGTCAGCGTATAAAAATTATTGATCTCAACATAGGAATCAGGGCGAACTGGGTGCGCCATCGGACCTGCATCCTCTGGAAATTGCGCTTGTCGTAGCACTCGCACATCTTCTATACGCTTGACTACTTTGCCACTCTCACTGCCCATCATGTCGGCAGAAAATTCTTGATCACGGAAAACCGTCAGGCCTTCTTTAAGCGACAACTGAAACCAATCGCGGCAGGTCACTCGATTGCCTGTCCAGTTATGAAAGTATTCGTGCGCAACCACGGCTTCAATATTCGCGTAGTCAGCATCAGTCGCAATGCGCGAATTAGCCAACACATATTTTGTATTGAAAATATTTAAGCCCTTGTTTTCCATCGCACCCATGTTGAAGTCGGATACTGCGACGATCATGAAGCGATCAAGATCAAGCTCCAGACCATAGCGCTCTTCATCCCAGCGTATGCTGCGTACCAGCGATTGCATGGCATGCGAAGTCTTATCGAGATTGCCTTCTTCAACCCATACCTGTAGCAGTGCCTCTTTGCCAGACTTCAAACGAATGGTTTGCTCTTCGCATACCAAGCGCCCTGCTACTAAAGCAAACAGATAGGAAGGTTTGCTGAACGGATCTTCCCATAAGGCGTAATGACGTCCATCACCAATATCGCCCTGCTCTATCAGGTTGCCATTGGATAGCAAGACAGGATATTTTTTCTTATCCGCGCGCAGCATCACGCGATATTTGGCCATCACATCGGGACGATCAGGAAAGAAAGTGATTTTGCGGAAGCCTTCTGCTTCGCATTGCGTGAAAAAATTATCGTTCGAAACGTAGAGCCCCATCAACGACGTATTCGTATCAGGGTGTATTAATGTTTCAATTTCCAAGGTCACTTCATCGGGCGCATTCGGAATAATTAATTTTCCATGCTCAAGACGATAGTGACGCTTGCTCAAGGTCTTGCCATTCATTCGCAAGGCGACTAATTCCACTTCATCGCCATGCAATATCAAGTCGCTCTCTTTACTTGCCGGATTACGACGGTGAACGCTGCGCGCAGCAACGCGGGTGGCTTGGGGATCAAGATCAAAACCCATATCGAGACTTTGCACCCAATACGCTGGCTGAGTGTAGTTATCACGGAGGACGATGGCTGCAGTATCTGTACGCATATCAAGCTGTGAGTAAATAAGGTGGCTGATGCAAAATTGCATGCAAAAACGCATTTTACCAAGCTAGGGAGAGGTTCGAGGTTATCGGCGATGAAAACCCGAATGATTTGACAGACTGCTCAATAAGCGAAAAGAATAAAAAAACAACTTCACGTAACGTAAGCGACCGATGCCCAAGTAACAAGTGCCAAAAGGAGCACGGCCGCTATCAAGACTAACAACAACTTGCCAAACTTTGGAGTCTGATCCGAGATCACCGGCTGTTCTTCCGGATGATTCATAGGATTATCGTCAAAGTCTGGCAAGTTATTCATGGCTAAAATTTATGGCAAAAGAATGGTTGAGCCGGTCGTTTTACGTGACTCGAGATCACGGTGCGCCTGTTGAGCATCTTTCAGTGCATAGCGCTGATTGATTTCAATCTTGACTTTGCCACTTTCAACCATACGGAACAAATCAGCAGCCATTGCTTCCAGATCGCTGCGCTGTGCCGCATAGTTAAACAATGAGGGGCGGGTCAAAAATAGCGATCCACGTGAAGCCAATTCATTTAATGAAAATGGTGGCACTGGACCCGATGCTGAACCGTAGCTCACCATCATACCCAGAGGTGCCAAGCAATCTAATGACTGAGTAAAGGTGTCGTTGCCGATTGAATCATAAACAACAGGAACGCCTTTGCCGCCGGTAATTTCTTTTACGCGCTCGACAAAATTTTCTGTGTTGTAGTTGATGACGTGAGCGCATCCATGGGCTTTAGCCAGCGCGCCTTTTTCTTCACTACCCACGGTGCCAATCATGGTCACGCCCAATGCTTTGGCCCACTGACATGCGATCAAACCGACACCACCTGCGGCTGCATGAAACAAAATCGTCTCACCACCTTTGAGTGGAAAAGTACGATGAAACAGATATTGCACAGTAAGACCTTGAAGCATCATTGCGGCGGCTGTTTCAAAGCTAATTGATTCAGGTAATTTAACTAAACCAGCGGCCGGCATTACTCGCAAATCAGCATACGATCCCGGTGGGCGTGCGGCATAGGCAACGCGATCGCCTACTTTCACATGCTTAACATCAGGACCGACTGCTTCAACAACACCCGCTCCTTCCATACCCAAACCCATAGGCAATGGCAAGGGATAAAGACCCGTGCGGAAATACACATCAATGTAATTCAGCCCAATCGCATGTTGACGCACACGCGCTTCACCAGCACCTGGTTCGCCGACCTCAACATCGACATACTCCATGACCTCAGGGCCGCCAGTCTTAAAACATTGAATTGCTTTTGCCATGATTATTCCCAAAAAAATAAGAGTGAGACTAACGTCAAAACCGTTTATGAAATACTAAAAAACTGTAAGCTAAAATTTTATCCTACGTGCGACAAAAGTAATCAGAACGTACCTGGGAACGCGCCTCCATCGAGCAAAATATTTTGACCTGTCATGTAGCCCGCATGCGCGCTACACATGAACGCACAAACAGAACCAAACTCTGCCGGCGTTCCAAAACGTTTTGCGGGGTTCGCATTACGACGTGCAGTAATCAATCCATCGATAGGCTGACCGGTTGATTTTGCAGAGGCTTCGAAGGTTGACCACAAACGATCAGTCTCGAAAGGACCCGGCAATAAATTATTAATCGTTACGTTTTTATGCGGTGTGGTTCTCGACAACCCAGCGATAAATCCGGTGAGACCCGAGCGCGCACCATTCGACAAGGCAAGAATATCAATTGGCGCTTTTACTGCGCTAGAGGTAATGTTAACGATGCGACCAAAACCGCGCTCCATCATGCCATCAACGGTCGCTCGTATTAACTCAATCGGCGTCAGCATATTGGCGTCAATCGCAGCCATCCATTGATCGCGATCGAAGGTTCGAAAATCACCTGTTGGTGGTCCACCGGCATTGGTAATAAGTATATCGGGATTAGGACAAGCTGCTAAGGCCTCTGCACGACCTTTAGCGGTTGTAATGTCAGTGGCGACGGTTTGCACTTTTACTTTATCGCCAACACTTTTACGAATTTCGTTTGCTGTAGCCTCTAGTGCAGCTGCGTTACGCGCCACTAGGGTGACGTGCACGCCCTCACGAGCAAGCGCCTCGGCACAGCCGCGACCCAATCCTTTGCTTGCACCACACACTAAAGCATGTTTACCTGCGATTCCTAAATCCATGTTGGTCTCCTTCTTTTTTTACGATTTTTTTGTCGATAACAAATAAATGCCAGCTAACACTAACGCCGTGCCTACTAACTGAATGGCGGTAATGGGTTCATCCAAAATCCACGCAGCAAGGAACAAAGTTGAGACCGGTCCTATCATTCCTGCTAAGGATGCGACTGGTGCTCCTACTCGCGCAATCGCCATCATGGTGATAAACACGGGCAATACGGTACAAAAAATAGCATTCAGCAGCGATAACTGATAAATCACTAGCGGCTGTATCAAGGTCTGTACTGGTCGCAACAACAAAAACTGCCCAACCGATGCCACTGCCGACACGCACATGACATACGCCACCAACCTGACTGTACCGACTCGCTGCACCAGCTCACCAGAAAAAAGTAAATACATGCCATAAAAAACAGCGCTACCCAGAACAAAGGCTCCGCCCAGCCATACATCAGAGCCGCTGTGTCTGGCGTCATGCAGAAATACCAAAACTGTGCCGCCATAACAAATAGCAAGCGCCAGCCATTCTGTCCGGCTGACGCGTTTTTTGAGCAAAAACACGGACATCAACAGCACAAACGAGGGCGTCAAAAACAAAATCAGCCGCTCAAGGCCTGCAGAAATATACATCAAGCCTATAAAGTCTAGATAACTCGATAAGTAATAACCAATCAAGCCCAATAAAATGATGCGCCAACGATCATGCGAGGACAGTACGGGCAAACGGCGCATTTGAAACCAAGCGATCGCTGCAAAAAACGGCAAAGAACATAACATGCGCAAGGCCAACACCGTCATCGCATCCACTTGCTGACGATAGTGCAGCTTGACCACCACGCCTTTAGCGGAAAATAAAATCGATCCCGTTATGGCTAACGCCAAACCGGTCAGAAATAAGCGTCGTGCGGAAATCACCGAATGATCGGTCGAACTAGTGGCCTGCATAGGTTGGGGAATGTAGTCTTTACGACATTAAAATGAGGGGGTAATTTGATTTTAATCGTGCGCTTGACACACCGCTTCGCCATTCCTGAACACCCTGTTTTCAGATAAAGCACTAAGGGCGCTGTGGTAAAATTCGGGCTCTGTTCGCAACCGCCTGTACTGGGACAAAAGCGCCCCTCGCGGCGTGAAATTACACGAATCCTACGAATCGTGCTCCCACTCTCAGGCCAGCTCAACAACTCTGGAAATCACCAACGATGGCAGGACATAGCAAGTGGGCCAATATCAAGCACAAAAAAGCGGCTTCGGACGCTAAGCGCGGCAAGATTTGGACTCGATTAATTAAAGAAATTACAGTGGCTGCCAGAATGGGTGGCGGCGATATAGACAGCAATCCACGCCTACGACTCGCCGTCGACAAAGCGGCTGATGCGAATATGCCCAAAGATAACGTCACGCGCGCTATTCAACGCGGCACCGGCGGCCTGGAAGGCGCTAACTATGAAGAAATTCGTTACGAGGGCTATGGCATCAACGGCGCTGCGCTCATCGTTGACTGTATGACCGACAATCGTGTACGCACAGTCGCAGAAGTGCGCCACGCATTCTCCAAGTTTGGCGGCAACATGGGCACCGAAGGTTCTGTTGCGTTCTTGTTCAGGCACTGTGGTCAATTAATGTTCGCTCCCGGCACCAATGAAGATGCGTTGATGGAAGCGGCGCTTGAAGCGGGCGCAGAAGATGTGATCGCCGATGACGAAGGTGGCTTCGAAGTAGTGTGTGACCCTTACCAATTCTCTGCGATTCGTGAAACTCTGCAAAAAGCTGGGTTTCAGGCTGACATGGCCGAAGTGACGATGAAACCTTCGACCCATACTGATATCACTGGTGATGACGCCATCAAAATGCAAAAACTGTTGGATGCTCTGGAAAACCTCGATGATGTGCAAGAGGTTTATACCAATGCCATCATCGAATCGTAATACTTATTGTGTACAACTGGCCTGCGTCTGCGGGTGAGTCAATTAACAGGTCTGATTTCTCATGAAAATTTTGGTCGTTGGTTCAGGTGGTCGTGAACATGCATTGGCTTGGAAGCTGGCACAGTCTGAAAAAATTCAAGTAGTGATGGTCGCCCCTGGCAATGGGGGTACTGCGCTTGATGGCCGCCTGAAAAATATTTTCATTACTGATCCAGTCCAACTGGCAGATTTCGTTCAACAAGAACACATCGCACTGACCGTCGTTGGGCCTGAAGCGCCACTGGCCGCAGGTATCGTCGAT
>Ga0164294_10000442_pt1 | contig 39601 bp, 40 predicted proteins | sample GEODES005metaG_FD_111479 | JGI IMG/M metagenome (GOLD analysis project Ga0164294, IMG submission 111479) | Oligotrophic lake water microbial communities from Sparkling Lake, Wisconsin, USA - GEODES005 metaG | ecosystem: Environmental > Aquatic > Freshwater > Lake | place: USA: Sparkling Lake... | reverse complement strand
CATGACCCTGCACAAGATGCCGCTGTTCGTGTGGTCGGTGCTGATCACCGCCTTCCTGCTGCTGCTGGCGCTGCCGGTGCTCGCCGCGGCAATCACGATGCTGCTGACCGACCGCAACTTCGGCACCGCCTTCTACGATCCGCAATATGGCGGCGACCCGATCCTCTACCAGCACCTGTTCTGGTTCTTCGGCCACCCCGAAGTGTACATCATGATCCTGCCGGGCTTCGGCATCGTCAGCCAGATCATTGCCACCTTCAGCCGCAAGCCGGTGTTCGGCTATCTCGGCATGGCCTATGCCATGGTCGCGATCGGCCTGGTCGGCTTCGTCGTGTGGGCGCACCACATGTTCACCACCGGCATGTCGGTCACCGTGAAGATGTACTTCACCGCCGCCACCATGGTGATCGCGGTGCCGACCGGCGTGAAGATCTTCTCGTGGATCGCCACGATGTGGGGCGGCTCGATCAGCTTCCGGACCCCGATGGTCTGGTCGATCGGCTTCATCTTCATGTTCACCGTGGGCGGCGTGACCGGCGTCGTGCTCGCGAACGGCGGCGTCGACGACTACATGCAGGACACCTACTACGTCGTCGCGCACTTCCACTATGTGCTGTCGCTCGGCGCGGTGTTCTCGCTGTTCGCCGGCTTCTACTACTGGTTCCCGAAGATGTCGGGCCGCATGTACAGCGAGCTGCTCGGCCAGCTGCACTTCTGGGTGTTCTTCATCGGCGTGAACGTGATGTTCTTCCCGATGCACTTCCTGGGCCTGCAGGGCATGCCGCGCCGCTATCCCGACTATCCGGATGCCTATGCGCACTGGAACCAGGTCGCGACCATCGGCTACATGATCATGTTCGCCGGCATGCTGATCTTCTTCGTCAACATCGCCTGGTCGCTGTTCGCCGGCCGCAAGGCCGAGGGCAATCCCTGGGGCGAAGGCGCGACGATGCTCGAATGGACGCTGTCGAGCCCGCCGCCGTTCCACCAGTTCGAGACGCTGCCGGTCATCGAGGACGAGCATCACCATTGATGCCCGGCCTGACAGGCTGAAACACGAAGCGCCCCGGGAGGAGACTCCCGGGGCGCTTTCGTTTCGGAGCCGGTTTCATCGCGCGGCGGGCGGGTTTGAACGCACGAGCCGGCGCGGTTCATCGCCGCGAAAGATGCGCAGGTGAAACGAGGCGGCAAGAAAAGCCCAGGGAGATACGCGATGAAGTTCCTGCCCGGCGCGCTCGCGCTGCTGTTCGCCGCCATGCCCGCCGCCGAGGCGCAGCAGGCCCCAGCCCCGGATGCCGTGATCCAGATGCAGCCCTGGCGCACGCGCTGGGCGATGGAAGCCGAGATCGGCGGCAAGAAGGGCCTCTACCTGCTCGACACCGGCGCCGGGATCACACTCGTCTCGCCCGAAAGCGCGATCCGCGCGGGCTGCGAGCCCTGGGGCCGGCTGACCGGCTACAACATGATGGGCAACCGCCATGACGGCCCGCATTGCGGCGACAACATCGCGATGACGGTCGGCGGGATCGCGCTCAAGCCGCCGATCCTGGGCATGATCAACATGGGCAAGCTCAACCCGAAGGACGTCGACCTCGACGGGATCATCGGGCTCAACCTGTTCGAAGGCCGCACCGTGACCTTCGACTTCGCCGCCGGTGTGATGACGATCGAATCGGACGCGAGCCGCGCCGCGCGGATCTCGGGAATGAAACCGCTGCGCATCCGGCTGAAGCGCGAGATCGACGGCGGCGCGCTGGCGGTGATGACAGCGGTGCCGTCGAAGAAGGGCACGCTGTGGTTCGAGCTCGATTCGGGCAATGGCGGCACCGTGCTCGCCTCCAAGCCGATCGCCGAGCTGGTGGGAATGAACGCCACGATCGAGGGCAAGCAGCCGGCCGATTTCGAAGTGATGGGCGATATCCGCGCCGTCACCCCCGATGCCTTCACGCCCGACATGATCATGGACGGCAATCTGGGCATGCCCTTCCTGCGCAACTGGGTGGTGACGCTCGACCTGGCACGCGGCCTCGCCTGGATCGGCAAGCCGCCGGTGCCGCCCAAGCCCGCCGTGCCGCTCGACCAGGCGGTGAAGCAATAGGGCCCGCCGCAGGGGGATGACAAAGCGTCCACTTCCCCCCGCGCCGCCGGGCGCCTATAGCCGGCGGCACGACCATGAGCACTTCTGCAGCCACCGTAACCCTGCCCGCCGAATGGCGCGATTTCCTGGCGCTGACCAAGCCGCGGGTGATGACGCTCGTCGTCTTCACCGGGCTGTGCGGCATGCTGGCCGCGCCGGTGCCGATCCATCCGGTGCTGGGCTTCACCGCGATCCTGTGCATCGCGCTGGGCGCGGGCGCAGCGGGCGCGCTCAACCAATGGTATGAGGCCGATCTCGACGCCAAGATGAAGCGGACGCAGAAGCGCCCGCTGCCCGCCGGCCGGATGGACAAGCAGTCGGCGCTGCATTTCGGCGTGGGGCTGGCCTGCTTCTCGCTGGTGCTGATGTATTTCGCGATCAACCTGGCCGCGACGATCATCCTGGCCGTGTCGATCCTGTTCTACGTCTTCGTCTACACGATCTGGCTCAAGCGCCGGACGCCGCAGAACATCGTGATCGGCGGCGCCGCCGGCGCCTTCCCGCCGATGATCGGCTGGGCCGCCGCGACCGGCGACGTGACGCTGATGCCGGTGCTGCTGTTCTCGCTGATCTTCCTGTGGACGCCGCCGCATTTCTGGGCGCTCGCGCTGTTCGTGAAGACCGATTACGCCAATGCCGGCGTGCCGATGCTGCCGGTGGTGGCGGGCGAGCGCTCCACGCGCATCCAGATCGGGATCTACACCATCCCGATGGTGCTGTGCGCCGCAGCGCCCTGGCCGCTCGGCTTCACCGGCGCAATCTTCGGGATCACCGCCGCGGTGATGTCCGGCCTGTTCCTCGCCATGGCGGTGCAGGTGGCGATCCGCCGCTCCGAGCCGGACGACGACATGGCGCCCGAGAAGCGGCTGTTCAAATTCTCGATCCTCTATCTCTTCATTGTGTTCGGCGCGCTCGTCGTCGACAGGTGGTTCGCATGACCGATGATCTGATCCAGACTCCGCCCAGCCCCGCCGACGAGACCGAGGTGATCCGCGCCCGCCAGCGCAGCCGCGCCACGGTGATGGCGGTGCTGCTCGGCCTGTTCGTGGTGCTGGTGTTCGCGATCTCGATCGTGAAAATCCAGCTGGGCCATCCCGGATGAAGTGGCCGAGCCGCAACCTGCGCGTCGCCATCCTCGCCGGTATCGGCGTGTGTTCGATGACCGGGCTCGGCTTCGCCGCGGTGCCGCTCTACCGGATGTTCTGCGAGGCGACCGGCCTCAACGGCACCACCCAGCGCGGGCTGCGCGCGCCCGGCAGCGTCGGGCAGAAGATCACCGTCGCCTTCGACAGCAACGTCGCCAAGGGCATCCCCTGGAAGTTCCAGCCCGAGCGGCGATCGGACACGATCGACATCGGCGGGCGCGACATGGCGTTCTTCACCGCCACCAACACCTCCGACCATGAAGTGAGCGGCACGGCGACGTTCAACGTCACCCCCACCTATGTCGGCAAGTATTTCACCAAGATCCAATGCTTCTGCTTCACCCAGCAGACGCTGAAGCCGGGTGAGACCGTGCGCATGCCGGTGATCTTCTATGTCGACCCGAAGATCCTCGACGATCCGGACGCGCGCGACGTGCAGGAAATCACGCTTTCCTACACCTTCTACCCGGCCGAATCGCCCGCGATCGCGGCGGCTGCAGCCAAGGCGAATTGACCGCGGGGCGATGGCCGCGCGAGGATTGTTGCGGGAAGCGATTTCGCACCGTAAAGCTTGCTGCAAAATAGGAGCAGGGAAGACCAATGGCCGGGGCAAAGAACCACCAATACCATATCCTTCCGCCCAGCATCTGGCCGCTGTTCGGCGCCTTCTCGGCGCTGGTGCTTGCGGTCGGCGGCATCATGGTGATGCACAGCTATCCGAGCGCATATCTCGTGTTCTTCGCCGGCCTTGCGCTGGTGGCGATCACGATGTTCGGCTGGTGGGGCAAGGTGATCCAGGAAGCGCATGCCGGCGATCACACGCCGATCGTGCAGCTCCATCTGCGCTACGGCATGATCCTGTTCATCGCTTCCGAAGTGATGTTCTTCGTCGGCTGGTTCTGGGCCTGGTTCGACTTCTCGCTCTTCCCCTCGACGGTCGAGGCGGTCGGCGGCCAGTGGCCGCCCAAGGGCATGGAAGTGCTCGACGCCTGGAAGTTCCCGCTGCTCAACACGCTGATCCTGCTCTGCTCGGGCTGCACCGTGACCTGGGCGCACCATGGCCTGATCCATGGCGAGCGCGGCGGCGAGAAGAAGGGCTTCTGGGGCCTGCTCGGCGTCGGCGAGAACGACGCAGTGCTCAAGGGCCTGTGGCTCACCGTGGTGCTGGGCCTGACCTTCAGCTGCCTGCAGGCATATGAATATGCCGAGGCGCCGTTCCCGTTCAAGGCGGCCTCGGAGCATGGCTCGAGCTATGGCGGCGCCTTCTTCATGGCGACCGGCTTCCACGGCTTCCACGTGATCGTCGGCACGATCTTCCTGATCGTGAACCTGGTCCGCGCGTACAAGGGCGACTTCACCCCGAAGCAGCATTTCGGCTTCGAGGCGGCGGCTTGGTACTGGCATTTCGTCGACGTGGTGTGGCTGTTCCTCTTCGCCTCGATCTATGTCTGGGGCGGCTGGGGCGCGCCGGTCCACGCCGGCTGAGCGTGACCGACACCAAGGGTGATAATTCCGGGGGAGGCGGCCCAGTGTCGCCTCCCCCGATCCTTTCGGGGACCAGGGGCGCCTGCCCGCGCTGCGGCGCGCCGACGCTGTTCCGGAACTTCACCGGCTTTGCCGACAAGTGCAGCGCCTGCCAGCTCGACTTCACCCGCTTCAACGTGGGCGACGGGCCGGTGGTGTTCCTCACCCTGGGTATCGGCGCGCTGGTCACGGGGCTGGCGCTGTGGGTGGAGTTCACCTTCGAGCCCGGGCTGCTGATCCACGCATTGCTCTGGGTGCCGATCACCGCCGCGCTGGTGGTCCTGTCGCTGCGCGTCTCCAAGGGGCTGCTGCTCGCCCTCGAATATCGCAACCGCGCCGGCGAAGGGCGCGTTCGGAGCGAATGATGCCGCGTTTCCCGTTGATCCCGACGATCGTCGTCGCGCTTGCCGTCGCCCTGATGATCGCGCTCGGCGTGTGGCAGCTCGAGCGCCGCGGCGAGAAGCTGGCGGCGCTGCAGTTGTATGCGCAGAATTTGAACAAGCCCAAGATGGCCTTTCCGCGCCTGCCGGTGGGCGACGAGAATCTGTTCCGCCGCGCCGATGCTTTCTGCCTCGAAGTGGTCGGCTGGCAGAGCCAGGGCGGGCGCTCGGCCAAGGGCACCAACGGCTTCCGCCACATCGCTCAGTGCCGCACCGGCGCGGAGGGCCCGGTGCTGCTGATCGACATGGGCGTGGCGACCAACCCCAGCTTCAAGCCGGTCTGGAAGGGCGGACAGGTGACCGGCACGATCACCCATGCCCCCGATCACCGCCCGATGCTCGCGGGGATGTTCGACACCGAGCCCAAGCATCTGATGCTGATCTCCGAAAGCGCCGCGCCGGGGCTGGAGCCGACCTCGAAGCCCGATCTGTCGAGCGTGCCGAACAACCACCTCTCCTATGCGGTGCAATGGTTCCTGTTCGCACTGGTCGCGTCGGTGATCTATGTGCTGGCGCTAAGGTGGCGGCAGAAGCCGCAGGCCTCCCCATCGTCATCCCGGCCTTGAGCCGGGATCGCGCTTCTTTCTGAGAGCGAGGCAGCGGGACCCCGGCTCAAGGCCGGGGTGACGACGGATTTGCGATCTAAACATAGCCTATCTTGTCCGCCTCCCCGCTCCCCGCTAGGCCCCGCCCTCATGCAATATCAGAGCACCCGAGGCAGTGCGCCGCTGCTTGGCTTCCGTGACGTGACCCTTGCCGGTCTGGCGAGCGACGGCGGATTGTACGTCCCGACCAGCTGGCCGAGCTTCAGCCGCGAAGACATCGAAGGGCTCAAGGGCCTTTCCTATGTCGAGACCGCGGTGCGGGTGATGCTGCCCTTCACCGGCGACGACCTGACCGAGCAGGAGCTCCGCGCATTGTGCGAGCAGGCCTATGGCCGCTTCTCGCAGGCGGCGGTGACGCCGCTGGTCCAGCTCGACCACCGGCATTTCCTGCTCGAGCTGTTCCACGGCCCGACGCTCGCGTTCAAGGACGTCGCGCTCCAGCTGCTCGGGCTGCTGTTCGAGAAGTTCCTGACCGGCAGCAGCGAGCCGCTGACCATCGTCGGCGCGACTTCAGGCGACACCGGCAGCGCGGCGATCGACGCAGTCGCCGGGCGGCACGGCGTCGATATCTTCATGCTGCACCCCAAGGGGCGCGTCTCCGACGTGCAGCGCCGCCAGATGACCACGGTGCTCGCGCCCAACGTCCACAATATCGCGATCGAAGGCAGCTTCGACGACGCGCAGGCGATGGTGAAGGCGCTGTTCAACGACCGCGACTTCACCGGCCGCTTCCGGCTCTCGGCGGTCAATTCGATCAACTGGGCCCGGTTGATGGCGCAGGTGGTCTATTATTTCTACGCCGCGGTCCGCCTGGGCGCGCCGGCGCAGAAGGTCGCCTTCGCGGTGCCGACGGGCAATTTCGGCGACGTCTTCGCCGGCTATGTCGCCGCCAGGATGGGGCTGCCGGTCGAGCGGCTGGTGGTCGCCACCAACGTCAACGACATCCTCCACCGCGCGCTGTCGACCGGCGACTATTCGGCCGGCATTGTCACGCCGACCGCGGCGCCGAGCATGGATATCCAGGTCAGCTCGAACTTCGAGCGGCTGCTTTCCGACCTCGCCGGCGGCAGCGTCGCCGAGCAGATGGCCGGGTTCGAATCGTTGAAGGCGATGCGGCTGACCAACGCGCAGCAGCAGGGCGCGGCGAAGATCTTCGCGAGCGACCGGATCACCCCGGACGAGATGAACGCGGCGATGCGCTGGGCCTCGGCCGAGGCGGCGCAGGTGATCGACCCGCACACCGCGATCGGCCTCGCCGCCGCGCGCCGGGCGGACCTGCCTGCCGATGTGCCCGTGGTCACGCTGGCGACCGCGCACCCGGCCAAGGTCGCCGACGCGGTCGAGCGCGCCACCGGCGTGCGGCCGTCGCTGCCGGCGCGGGTGGGCGATTTGTTCGAGCGGCAGGAGCGCTACGAGGTGCTGCCGGGCACGCTCGACGCGGTGCGCGACTATATCGCCGGGCTGGCCAAGCCGCGCACCTAGTCCCGTGCCTTCCGGGTCCCCGGCTTTCGCCGGGGAACGGAATGGGTAGTGCCGGCGGGGATGACGCAGGGGAGACGGGTGGCTAAAGACCCCCCATGGACCTCATCACTCTCACCGGCGAGCCCTGGGCCGATTACGGGCTGGTCGACAGCGGCCATGGCCGCAAGCTCGAGCGCTACGGCAAATATCGCTTCATCCGCCCCGAGCCCCAGGCGATGTGGGCGCCCGCGTCCGAAAACTGGGACGCGCATGGCGAGTTCGTGCCCGGCGCCGACGAGGATGGCGGCGGGCGCTGGAACTTCACCAAGCCGGTGCCCCCCGAAGGCTGGCCGCTGCGCTGGGAGGAAGTGCGCTTCACCGCGCAGAACACGCCGTTCCGCCACCTCGCCTTCTTCCCCGACATGTCGCCGGTCTGGCACTGGATGCGCAGCCAGATCGACGGGATGGACGCGCCCGAGTTCATGAACCTGTTCGGCTATACCGGGGTGGGCTCGCTCGCGATGGCCGCCAAGGGGGCCAAGGTGACGCATGTCGATGCCTCGAAGAAGTCGGTCGCCGAGGGCAAGGCCAATGCCGCGCTGTCGGGCATGGAAGACCTCCCGATCCGCTGGATGATCGACGACGCCGCCAAGTTCACCGCCCGCGAAGTGCGACGCGGGCGGCGCTATGACGGGATCATCCTCGATCCCCCGAAATGGGGCCGTGGCCCGAACGGTGAAGTGTGGAAGCTCGAGGAAGGCCTGCCCGGCCTGATCGCCGACACTTGCCGGCTGCTCGACGCGAACTCGCGCTTCCTGTTCCTCACCGTCTATGCCGTGCGCATGTCGGCGCTGGCGATCGGCGAGCTGCTCCGCCAGCATGTCTCGCATCTGCCCGGCAAGGTCGAATGCGGCGAGCTGGCGGTGCGCGAGGAAGCGCGCGGGCTCGAGCTGCCCACCGCGATCTTCGCGCGCTGGAGCCGCGGCTGATGGGCCTCTCGGTATTCCTCGCAACCGCGGTGGCCGACACCGTTGAGGGCCGCCGGCCGGGCGGTCGCCACGCGATGCTGATCTATGTCTCGGCCGACAGCTTCGAGGAAGCCCAGGCCAAGGCCGCCGGCGTCGCGCTCGGCACGGGCTGGATGCTGGTGCGGCTGGAAAAAGGCATGGAAGTCGCCGACCCCGCCGCGACCGAAGACCCGGTGCTGCGCGCCGCCGCGACGGACGCGCTGGCCGACGGCTCGGCGATGGTCGTCTATGGCGATGAGCTGCCGCCAGAGGCCTGACGACTTTTCGTCATCCCGGCGAAAGCCGGGATGACGGATGAAGCTAGCTGCGCCCCATCCGGACCGCCGCGCCCGCGACGAACGGACAACCCGCCACCAGCAGCAAACTCACCGCGCCGAGCAGCTTGAGCGCGCCGGGCTGGTCGGCGGTGGCGCCGAAGATCAGCAGCGGCACGGCGAAGGGCAGCATTACCAGCCCGGCCAGCGCCCCGGCCCCGCGCAGCCCGGCAACCAGCGCGGCCGTCGCGACGCCCAGCGCGGCAAGGCCGGGCGTGCCGATCAGCAATGCAAGCAGCAGCGGCGCCAGTGCGTCGCCGGGAAGCTGGAGCAGGCCGGAGGCGATCACCGTGGCGGCGAGCAGCGCGGGCGCGAAGCCGAGCCAATGGCCGGCGACCTTGGCGGCGGCGACACCCGAATCGGGGAGCCCGCGCACCGCGAGCTGGTCGAGCACCCCGCTTTCCAGATCGGGTGCGACCAGCCGCTCGACCGGCAGCAGGGCGGCGAGCAGCGCCGCCGCCCAGATCACGCCGGGCGCGATCCGCGCGAGCAGCTTCGAATCGGGACCTACCGCGAAGGGGAAGAGGATCGCGACGAGCAGGAAGAAGACGACCGGCAGCGCCAGCCCGCCGGTGCTCCAGGCGCGCCGCAGCTCGCGCCAGACGATCGAGAGATATGGGCTCATTGCCCAGCCTCTCCCCGTTCGTGCTGAGCTTGTCGAAGGGCGTTGAAGGGCTGTGCTTCGACAAGCTCAGCACGAACGGAGTTGGCGGGGTTCACAGCGCCACCTCCCGCGCATCGGGCAATGCAACCGGCAAGTGCGTGGCCACCAAGGCGATTCCCCCCGAAGCGCGGTGGCCGGCGATCAGGCCTTCGAGCAGCGCGACCGAGGCCGCATCAAGCCCGTTGGCCGGCTCGTCGAGCAGCCAGATCGGCGCGCCGCTCGCCACCACCCGGGCGAGCGCGGCGCGGCGGCGCTGGCCGGTGGAGAGCAGCCGCACCGGCACCGGGGCGAGATCGGCCATGCCGACGGCGTCCAGTGCCTGCGCCACGGCGTCACGGCGGCCGTCGAGCCCGGCCCAGAAGCGCAGCGCGGCACCGAGCGACAATTCGGGATCGAGCGCCGGTGTCTCCGCCATCAGCGCGCGGGCACCCTCGCAGGTCACACTGCCGGCGGCAGGCGCGAGCAGGCCGGCGGCGATGCGGATCAGGCTCGACTTGCCGACACCGTTGGGGCCGGTGACCAGCGTCGCCTCGCCCGGTGCCAGCGCCAGGTCGAGCCCTTCGAACAGCAGCCGGCCGGCGCGCATGCATGCCACGCCGCGAAGCGCGAGGGCGCTCACTCGGCGCTGTCCTCCAGTGCATGCATGTCGTCGTCGGAAAGCCCGAAATGATGGCCGACCTCGTGCACCACGACATGGTTGATCAGCGATTCGAGCGTCACGCCGGTGTGCACCCATTCGTCGAGCAGCGGGCGGCGATAGAGGTGGATCTCGTCGGGCATGGTCACGCCGTCCCAGGCCGATTTCTCGCCGACCGGACGCCCGCGATACAGGCCGGTCAGGTCGAACGGATCCTCGATGCCCATCTCGTCCAGGGTCTCGTCATCGGCGAAATCCTCGATCACCAGCACGATGTCGGCGAGATAGGCGTTGAACGGCTCGGGGATGCGCGCGAGGGCGGCGCGGGCGAGGCGCTCGATCGCTGCGGCGTCTGGGGCTTGCCCGGTCATGCCCACCGGCATAGTCCGGGTGGCAGAGCTACGGCAAGGAGGCAGCAATGGTGTCGCGGTTGACGGACGGACTTCGCGAGGAATCGCTTGCGGCGCTGCCCGAATGGACCTGGGAGCCGGGTCGCGATGCGATCACCCGCCGTTTCGAGTTCAGGGACTTCAACCAGGCCTTCGGCTTCATGACCCGCGTGGCGCTGATCGCCGAGAAGACCGATCACCACCCCGAATGGTCGAACGTCTGGAACAAGGTTGACATCCTGCTGACCACGCATGACGCGGGCGGCCTCTCCACCCGCGACATCCAGATGGCGCACGCGATCGAAGGCTTGCTCTAGCTCAGAGACCGAGGTTCTTTTTCCGTCACCCCGGTGAGAATGGCCTAGCCGAATTTCGCGCGCATCTGCTTGCGCAGCGTGCCGGGCAGCCAGCGCTGGGCGAAGGCCAGCTGCTTCGCGGTCTTGCCGACGATGACATGGACCTTCTCGTGCGCCGGCGCGTCCCACACCGCCTGCGCCACCACGTCGAGCGAGGTGAACTCCAGGCCGCGGCCCTTCACCACTTCGCGCGCGGTCTGGTTGCTGCCCTGCGCCATCGAATCGAGCAACGGCGTGTCGATGAAGCTCGGCATCAGCACGCGGACCTTGATCCCGTCGGGATACCATTCGCCGTCCAGCGCCTCGGAGAAGCCGCGCACCGCGAACTTGACCGCAGCATAGAGCGACAGGCCCGCGCCGCCATAGATCGCCGCGGCGCTGGCGGTGTTGACCAGGCAGGAACCCGGCGTCGCCTTGAGATAGGGATAGGCGGCGCGGGCACCGTTGATCACGCCGACCAGGTTGATGCCGACGATGTTGTCGACTTCCTGATCGGTATTGTTGGCAAGCAGGCCGCCCACCGCGATCCCGGCATTGTTGAACAGGAAATCGAGCCGGCCGCCGCTTGCCTTGGCGAAGTCGGCCAGCGCCTGCGCCCAGGCCGCGCGGTCGCGCACGTCCATCACATGGGTGGTGGCCATGCCGGCGGGGAGCATCGCCTTGGTCTCTTCCAGGCCGGCCGCGTTGACGTCGGCGAGGCCGACGAACCAGCCCTGGCCGGCGAAATGCTTCGCGACGGCCTGGCCGATGCCCGAGCCGCCGCCGGTGATGAAGATCGCCTTCGCTGCCATGTCCCCGCCTCTCCCTGTCTTTTGACCTTTGCCACTTCATCCCGCACAAAGCGTCACGATGCCAGAGCAAAGCCGCTCCGTTACCTTCAAAAATGTCAGCAAGGTCTGGCCGGGGGGCGTGAAGGCCGTCGACGGCGTGTCGCTGGAGGTAGCCGCGGGCAGCTTCGTCGCGCTGGTCGGCGCCTCGGGATCGGGCAAGTCGACCCTGCTCAAGATGGTCAACCGGCTGATCGAACCGAGCGAAGGCGCGGTGCTGGTCGGCGGCATGGCGGTGGATGCCGGGCCTGCGCCCGAGCTGCGGCGGCGGATCGGCTATGTCTTCCAGAATGTCGGGCTGTTCCCGCATATGCGCGTCGGCGAAAATGTCGCGATCGGGCTGCGGCTGGCAGGCGAGAAGGATAGCGCGGCGCGCGTGGCCGAGCTGCTCGAGCTGGTCGAGCTTGCGCCCGAGATGGCGACGCGGATGCCCGATGCGCTGTCGGGCGGGCAGCGGCAACGTGTGGGGGTGGTGCGGGCGCTGGCGACCGGCCCCGGCATATTGCTGATGGACGAGCCGTTCGGCGCGCTCGATCCGGTCACGCGCGACGGCCTGGGCAAGGCGATCCGCGCGCTCCACGACCGGATGGGGCTGACCACGATCCTGGTCACGCACGACATGGCCGAGGCGCTGCTGCTCGCTGACCGGGTGCTGGTGATGGAGAAGGGCCGGATCGTCGCCGATGCGAGCCCGCGCGACCTGCTCGCCGGCAAGGGCGGGGCGGCGGCCGACGCACTGGTCGCGGTGCCGCGCGAACAGGCGCACCGGCTGGCGGAGCTGGAAAAGTGAGCGCGCTTTCCCGCGTCCCCGAGCTGCTCGCCCAGCATCTGCTGCTGGCGTTCGCCGCCTTGCTGCTGGGCATGGCGATCGCACTGCCTTTGGCGGTGCTCTCCGCGCGCAACCGCTTCGTGGGCAGGATCGCGCTGGGCTTCGCCAGCCTGATCCAGACGATCCCGAGCCTTGCACTGCTCGCGCTGTTCTACCCGATCCTGCTGTCGCTCTCGACGCTGGTCGGCGGCGGCATTCCCGCGCTCGGCTTCCTGCCCTCGCTGCTCGCCCTCTCGCTCTACGCGCTGCTCCCGATCCTGCGGAACGGCGTCACCGGCCTCGCCACGATCGACCCCGCGGTGATCGAGGCGGCGGACGGTGTCGGCATGACCGCCTGGCAGAAACTCCGGCTGGTCGAGGCGCCCTTGGTGCTGCCGGTGCTGATGGCCGGCATCCGCACCGCCGCCGTCTGGACGATCGGCGCGGCGACGCTGTCCACCACGGTCGGCCAGCCGAGCCTGGGCGACCTGATCTTCGCGGGCCTCCAGACGCAGAACTGGTCGCTGGTGCTGACCGGCTGCATCGCCGCCGCAGTGCTGGCGCTGGCTGTCGATGGGCTGCTCGGGCTGGCCGAGCACGGCATCGCCAGGCGCAAGCGCGGGCTGGTCTGGGCGAGCCTCGGCACCCTGCTGGTCGCGGTTGCCGTCGCGCTGGTCCCCGCCCTGCCCGCCTCGCGCGGCACCGTCACCGTCGGCGCCAAGGGCTTCTCCGAGCAATATACGCTCGCCCGGCTGATCGGGCACCGGCTGGAGGCCGCGGGATACAAGGTCCGCTACCGCGAAGGGCTGGGATCGGCAGTGGCGTTCAGTGCGCTCGCGAGCGGGGATATCGACGTCTATGTCGATTATTCGGGGACGATCTGGACCAACCAGATGCAGCGCAGCGACGTGCCGCCGCGCGATGCGATCGTCTCGGGCGTGGCGCAATGGGCACGCGACGAGCACAAGGTGACTTTGCTCGGCTCGCTCGGCTTCGAGAACGCCTATGCCTTCGCGATGCGCGGCGAGGACGCGAAGCGGCGCGGGATCACCAGCATCGCCGATCTGGCCCCGGTCGCGGGCAGCCTCAACCTCGCCACCGATGTCGAGTTCCTTGAGCGGCCCGAATGGGCGGCGGTGAAGAAGGCGTACGGCCTCAGCTTCAAGTCCGCCCATCCCTATCAGCCCACCTTCATGTACCGCGCGCTGGCCAGCGGCACCGCCGACGTGATCCCGGCCTTTTCATCGGATGGACGGATCGCGGCGGACAAGCTCGCGGTGCTCAGCGACCCCAAGGGCGCGATCCCCGGCTATGACGCGATCCTGCTGCTTGCCCCAAAACGCGCCGACGACCTGCGGTTCCAGGCGGCGCTTCGGCCGCTGATCGGCGCGATCACCGTCGAAAGGATGCGCGAAGCCAATTACATGGTGGATCGCGACAGTAACAAGGCAAGTCCCGACCAGGCGGCAAGCTGGCTGGAGCGTGGACTCGCCCGATGAACTTCTGTTATCGCTACCAGACATAAGAAAAGAGGAGAGAGAAATGCGGCCTGGCCTGAAGCTGTTGCTGTCGACCACTATCATCTGGGCTGCATCGCCCGCTTTTGCGCAGCACGTGCCGACAGCGCTGTCGGACGCCACCGCGCATCCCGCGAAGTGGCCGACCGCCGGCTCGCAGGGCCTGACCGATCCCGCGACCGAGAAGTTCGTCACCGACCTGATGGCGACGATGACGCTGGAGGAGAAGGTCGGCCAGATGATCCAGGCGGACATCGGCGCGATGAAGCCCGAGGAGCTGCGCCAGTATCCGCTCGGCTCGATCCTGGCCGGCGGCAGCTCGCCGCCGCTCGGCGCGCCCGACCGCTCGCCGCAAATGCCCTGGGTCGAGACCGCGAAGGCGTTCCGCGCCGTGGCGATGGAGCCGCGCGGCAAGCATGCGCCGATCCCGCTGATCTTCGGCATCGACGCGGTGCACGGCAACAGCAACGTCGTCGGCGCCACGGTCTTCCCGCACAATATCGGCCTGGGCGCGATGCGCGATCCCGCGCTGATGCGCCGCATCGGCAAGGCGACCGCCGAGGAAACCGCCGCGACCGGGCCCGACTGGGCATTCGGCCCGACGCTGACCGTGCCGCAGGACGATCGCTGGGGCCGCGCCTATGAAGGCTATTCGGAAGATCCCGCGATCGTGCGCTCCTATGCTGGCGAAATGGTGCTCGGGCTGCAGGGCGCGCCGGGGACGAAGGACCGGATCCAGAAGGGCTATGTCGCGGCATCAGCCAAACACTTCCTCGGCGATGGCGGCACGCTGGGCGGCGTCGACCAGGGCGATGCGCAGGTCAGCGAGGACGAACTGATCGCGATCCACGCCCAGGGCTATGTCCCCGCGATCCAGGCCGGCTCGCTCACCGTGATGGCGAGCTTCTCGAGCTGGAACGGCGCCAAGATGCACGGCAACAAGTCGCTGCTCACCGATGTGCTGAAGGGCCGGATGGGCTTTCAGGGCTTCGTCGTCGGCGACTGGAACGGCCATGGCCAGGTGACCGGCTGCACGATCACCGACTGCCCGGCGACCTTCAACGCCGGCCTCGACATGGCGATGGCACCCGATGGCTGGAAGGGCCTGTTCGAGAGCACGGTGCGCCATGCCAGGGACGGCACGATCCCGATGAGCCGGATCGACGACGCCGTGCGCCGCATCCTGCGCGTGAAGGTGAAGCTCGGCCTGTTCGATCCGGCGCGTCCGTTCGAAGGCAAGGCCGGGGTGCTGGGCAATCCCGAGCATCGCGCGATCGCGCGCGAGGCGGTGGCCAAGTCGCTGGTGCTGCTCAAGAACCAGGGCGTGCTGCCGATCAAGGCCTCGGCCAATGTGCTGGTCGCCGGGCCGGGCGCCGATTCGATGGGCCAGCAGACCGGCGGCTGGACGCTGAGCTGGCAGGGTGACGGCAACAGCAATGCCGACTTCCCCAATGGCCAGACGATCTATTCGGGCATCGCCGAAGCGGTGAAGACCGGCGGCGGCACCGCGACGCTCTCCGCCGATGGCAGCTTCACCGCCAAGCCCGATGTCGCGATCGTGGTGTTCGGCGAGCAGCCCTATGCCGAGATGCGCGGCGACATCGCGACGCTGGAATTCCAGCCGGGCGACAAGCAGGCGCTGGCGCTGCTCAGGAAGCTCAAGGCGGCGGGCGTGCCGACCGTATCGGTGTTCCTCTCCGGCCGGCCGCTCTGGGTGAACCCCGAGCTCAACGCCTCGGACGCGTTCGTCGCCGCCTGGCTGCCGGGCAGCGAAGGCGCGGGCGTGGCGGATGTGCTGATCGGCGACAAGGCGGGCAAGCCGCGCAAGGACTTCCGTGGCACGCTGTCGTTCAGCTGGCCCAAGACCGCGGGCCAGTTCACGCTCAACAAGGGCAAGCCGGGCTATGACCCGCTGTTCGCGCTCGGCTATGGCCTGTCCTATGCCAGGCCGGGCAAGGTCGCGGCGCTGAGCGAGGTGCCGGGCTTCGACGCTGCGGCGCTCAACACCAGCATCTATTTCGCCAAGGGCGTCGCGCCCAAGCCCTTCGCCTTCGCCGCCGAGGCGAACGTCACCCGCGCGCCGATCGACGGCCCGCAGACGCAGGAAGGCGCGCAGCAGCTCAACTGGACCGGCGGACCGGCCCGGCTGAGCATCGGCGGCGCCTCGCCGATCAACCTGAGCCGCGAGACCAATGGCGACCTGTCGCTCCAGCTCATCTACCGGCTCGATCGCGCGGCGACGGGGCCGGTGACGCTGAGCATGGGCGAAGGCAAGGGCTTCGATGCCACCAGCCTGTTCACCGGCGAGACCGGCAACTGGCGGACGGTGAAGATCCTGCTCAAATGCTATCAGCAGAGCGGGAGCGACATGAACGCGGTCGGCGCGCCGGTGGTGGTGCGCGCGGCAGCGCCGCTCAGCTTCAGCCTGGCGGACGCGCGGATCGTCTCGGATCCCGCCAACTCGATCTGCCCCGGCAGCAAGTGATCGAGACGGTCACGATTGCCCGCGGCCCGTACCGCGCCGAGCTGATCACGCTCGGCGCGGCACTGCGCGTGCTGGAGGTGCCCGATCGCAGCGGGGTGCCGGCGAATGTCGTGCTCGGCTTCGCGGCGCTGGACGATTATCGCGGGCCGCCGCGCTTCTACGGCGCGGTGACCGGGCGCTATGCCAACCGCATCGCCGGCGCGCGCTTCACGCTGGACGGCGTCGAGCACCGGATCGCGGCGAATGACGGGGCGAACAGCCTGCATTCGGGGCCGATGGGTCTCGACCAGCAGCTTTGGGAGGTGGTGGCGCGGAGCGCGGATACCGTGACCTTCCGCCATGTCAGCCCGGCGGGCCATAACGGCTTTCCCGGCACGCTGACCGTCGAGGCGCGCTATGCGATCGAGGCGGACGGGCTGGCGATCACGCTGACCGCCACGACTGACGCAGCGACCGTGATCAACCTGACCCACCACGCCTATTTCAACCTAGCCGGCGAGGCGAGCGGAGCCGACATCCTCGATCATGTGCTGCGGATCTCTTCCAGCCGGACCACCCCGGTCGGCCCCGGGCTGATCCCGACCGGCGGCTTTGCCGAGGTCAGCGGGACGCCCTTCGATTTCCGCGTGCCCCAGCGCGTCGGCGCCCGGATCGACGCGGACGATGCGCAACTCCGGCTCGGCCGGGGCTATGACCATAATTTCGTGATCGACGGCGCCCCGCGCTGCGTCGCGACCCTGTTCGATCCGGCATCGGGCCGCGTGCTCGATCTCCATTCGGGCGAGCCGGGACTGCAATTCTATTCGGGCAACCACCTTGCCGGCGGCACGCCGGGAACGAGCGGGCGCATCTATGCCGCGCGCGACGGGCTGTGCCTCGAGCCGCAGAAATTCCCGGACAGCCCGAACCAGCCGGGCTTCCCTTCCACCCGGCTCGATCCGGGAGAGGTCTATCGCCACGACATCGCCTTCCGCTTCCGGACGGCGGCAAACGTGGAAGAGGCGTTCGGCTAACTGCCCTTGCGCTCGGCCTGGAAGATCTTGTTGACGATACGCCACTCGCCATCGGCCTTCACCAGCGAGAGATAGTCGACGAAGCGCACGCTCGGATAATCGAGCACGACCTTGGCCATGCCGACATTGCCGGTGACGTCGAGGCTTTCGATCGTGCGCTTGCGCTGGGCTTCGTCCTCGGCCGGCTTGCCGGTGGCCGCGGCGGCGATGAAGTCGGCGAGGGTCCGCTCGGCAAAGGCGCCGTCACGGTTCCAGTAGAGCATCGCCTTGGGGTGGAAGGCGGCGCTGAACTCGGCCGCGCTGCCGGTCGCATGGCCGGCGAGATAATGGTTCACCGCGGCACGGGCGCCCGCCTCGTCCTTCTCCTGCGCATGCGCAGGCAGGGCAGCGAAGCTGAGGGCGGCGGCGAGAAACAGGACGCGCATGGAGACCTCCGGCTAGGGGAAGGCCTCCATGCTATCCTTTCGCGGCCGGGCATGCACCCGGCCTTGGGACGAACGCCCCGCGGACGGGACGAACAGCCGATACGCCCCTCCCTTGCAGGGAAGGGAGGGAATGTACCTTACAGCGTCGGCTTGCCGTCGATGCGACGCGGAATGCCGGCATCGCCGTCGCGCAGGTCAGCAGGCAACAGTGCCGCCGGCAGGTCCTGATAGGCGACCGGGCGCAGGAAGCGATCGATCGCCAGCGTGCCGACCGAGGTGCTGCGACCATCCGCCGTCGACGGGAACGGGCCGCCATGGACCTGCGCATCGGTCACTTCGACGCCCGTCGGCCAGCCATTGGCAAGGATGCGGCCGGCGAGGCGCTCGAGGATCGGCAGCAGCTTTGCCGCAACTTCGGTATCTGCATCGTCGAGGTGCAGCGTCGCGGTGAGCTGGCCTTCGAGCAGCGAGACGACCTTGAGCAGCTCGTCGAGATTGGCGCAGCGCACGAGCAGCGAGGCGGCGCCGAACACTTCCTCGGCATGGCTCGGATCGGCGATGAAGTCCGCACCGCGCATCGTGAACAGCGCGGCGCGGCCGCAGCTCGCCGAGCCTTCCTGGCCCTGCGCGACCTGGTTCAGGCCGGGGGCAGCGGCCCAGCGGGCGACGCCGCTCTCATAGGCCTTGAGGATGCCGGGGGTGAGCATGGTCTGCGCCACGACACCCGATACGGCCTCGGTCGCCGCCGCCAGGAAGCGATCGAGCGCCGGGCTTTCCAGCGCGAGGACCAGGCCGGGGTTGGTGCAGAACTGGCCGGCGCCCATGGTCAGGCTGCCGATATAGGCCTTGCCCAGCGCCTCGGCGCGCGCTTCGAGCGCGGCGGGGAGCAGGAACACCGGGTTGATGCTGCTCATCTCGGCATAGACCGGGATCGGCACCGGGCGGCTGGCGGCGAGCTTCATCAGCGCCGTGCCGCCGCCGCGCGAGCCGGTGAAGCCGACGGCCTTGACCACCGGGTGGCTGACCAGCGCCGAGCCGATTTCGCTGCCGGCGCCGTTGATCAGCGAGAACACGCCCTCGGGCATGCCGGTCCTGGCGACCGCGCGCTGGATCGCACCGGCGACCAGCTCCGAGGTGCCCGGATGCGCCGAATGGCCCTTCACGATCACCGGGCAGCCCGCGGCGAGCGCCGAGGCGGTATCACCACCGGCGACCGAGAAGGCGAGCGGGAAGTTGGAGGCGCCGAAGACGACGACCGGGCCGACCGGGATCATGCGCAGGCGCAGGTCCGGCTTGGGAGCAGGCTGGCGATCGGGAATGGCGTGGTCGATGCGCGCGCGCAGATACTCGCCGAGGCGCAGTTCCTTGGCGAACAGGCGCAGCTGACCCGAAGTGCGGCCGCGCTCGCCGTTCAGGCGCGCGTGCGGCAGGCCGCTTTCCTGCATCGCGCGCTCGGTGAGCGTCTCGCCCAGCGCGTCGATCTCCTCCGCGATCGCTTCGAGGAACTCGGCGCGCTTCTCGCGCGGCAGGCCGGAATAGATCGGGAAGGCAGCTTCGGCGGCGGCGGTGGCAGCCTCGACATCTTCGCTGGTCGCCATGCTGAAGCGCGGCTCGAGCGGCGTGCCGTTCGACGCGGCGACCGCCTGGAAGCCCTGGCCGTCACGGTGGACGCGCTTCGATGCAATGAACAATTCGCCAGTCAGCGCCATGCCTGCTCTCCTGTGTCGCATGTATAAGTTAGCGGTAACATCGCTCGCGCCGGACTTAGGGAGCGGCTTGGGAAAATGCAAATGCGCTTGTCGGCTCGCGCGATGCCGGACGCGGGTTCAGCGCGCCTGGCGGAGGCCCGGCGCACTGACCGGCTTGCGTGCTTCCATCGTATCCTGGAAGCCGCGCTCGACCAGCCGGGCCATCGCATCGTGCGCGCGCTCGGCGTCCTGCGCCTCGATCGCCTCGAGCACGGCGAGGTGGACGGGCAGCGCGTCATGCGGCGCCGGCAGATGCTGCTGCTTGAACGCCGTGGTCAGCTCGATCGCCGCGGCGACGCCGCTGGTGAGCGACATGATGAAGTCGTTGCCGGACGCTTCGAGCAGCGCCGAGTGGAACGCCTCGTCGCAGCAGCGGCCCTCTTCCGAATCGAAGCCGTGGCGATCGACGCCGGCCAGGCCCTGCTGCATGCGGGCGAGCTGCTCGGGCGTGCGGCGGAGCGCGGCGAGGCGGGCAGCGTCTGGCTCGACGATGCGGCGCAGCTCGAACAGGCTTTCGATCAGCGCGTCATCGGGCTCGCCGGCAAAGATCCAGGCGAGCACATCAGGATCGAGCAGATGCCATTCGCGGCGCGGGCTGACCTGGGTGCCGATCTTGGGGCGGGAATGGACCAGGCCCTTGGCCGCCAGGATGCGGATCGCTTCGCGATAGGCGGTGCGGGAAACCTTGAACTGCTCGCTCGCGGCGATCTCGCCCTCGAGGATCTCGCCCGGCGCGAGCTGGCCGGAGACGATCCGGATGCCGAGCGTGCGCGCGACGGTGCCGTGCAGGCACAGCGAGCGCGGCCGCGGCTTGCGGGCTCGGGGCTTGGCGGCGGCGACCGGGCGCGTCACGCGCCCCGGTTGCCGCACGGCATCCGCGGAGGCGGGGACTCCCTCGGTCTTTCGCGCAGAATTGGCCTTGTCAGCCATGTGTTCTCATATTCGAACCCACAGGAAGCGGCCATGCGACCGCGCCCAGCATCTGCGCCAATCGCGGTCAATGGGCAAGCCTTGGACCCGCCGGTCCGTGCAGCGATCACCTCGCGGTCAAGTTGATCGCATCGTCGCGGTGCACGCCCAGCTCGCTCAGCATCGGCGCAGCGAAGGACACCGACCCCGGGCGCCTGCCCCGCTTCGCCACGCCGAAGGAGAGGATTCCCGAGGCCGGCCAGACGAAAGACACTGCGAGGAAGGTCCAGTTGCCAAGCCGCGTCGGGTTGTCGTTAAAGTCCTGGGCCGAGCAGTAGGGCACCGCATAGCATTCGGCGTCGGTGGCATAGACCCACATGCCGAACCACATTGCCCTGCCCCGCAATTCGGGCGCGCTGGCCGCATCGATCTGGAAGCCCTGGACGTCGCTGGCGCCAGCCGCCGGCGCGGCGATTTCCCAAACCGGGCGCCCGTGATACTGGCGCGTCGTGGCGCGGAAGGCGCGAGGGTCTTCCGCCTGCGCGCCTTTGGCGAGACGCTTCCAGCGGGCCAGATCGGTTTGCGCATAATTGTGCGCAGCCACCGGACGGATCCGGACGAGGCCGGCGAAACTGTTGTTCACACCGCTTCTGGCGCCCACTTCCACGAGCGCCGTGGTAAAGCTCGTGCAATTCTCGATGGTGACGTTCTCGCCCTTATAGGCGTTGTCGTAATGCTCCGCCACGACCGGAACCGCGCCGGGCTTGCCGGTCTTGCAATTGCGGACGGTCAGGTCGACCGCGCCGCCGTTCCAGACAAAGGCCTGCGCCGTTTTCAGCGGTTCGGTGGTGCAGCTCTCGATCACCACGCCCTGCGAGGGAAAGGCGGCGGACATCTCGGTATAGGCGCCGCCGGTCAGCAGGATGTCTGCCTTCACGGTGAGCGCAGGCTTGGAGAAGGTCCAGCCCTCGGCCCCGTTCGCTTCGAAATAGGCGCGGACATACATGCCCGAGATGCCGCCGTTGAAAATGCCGCCCTTCTTGTTCTGCTCGATCGTGCAATCGGTGATCCATAATCCGTTGCCCCCCTCGCCCCGGAAGCCGAAGCCGGCATTCTCGAGCATCATGCACTGGAGGATCGAGTTCGCGTTGTTCGCCCGGTCATGGTCGACATTGAAGAGCAGCCCGTCGCCGCCATTGTAGCTGAACTCGCACTGGAAATAGTTGTTGACGTATCCGTACCCGATGCTGGCGCCGGCGACGGTGAAGAAGCTGCACCAGACGCGGCTGAAGTCATGCTCCTCGACACGGCTGCCATAGATGCCGAACCGGACCGTCGCGCCCTTGCCCGATACGCAAAGATCCTCGTAGCTGCCGCGGATGCTCTGCGCGTCGGCATTGCCGATGCAGAAAATGCACGACGTGCCGGGCGAGCTCGGGTCGAACACGCCGTGGCCGCGTATCTCGGTGTGCGACTTGCCGTCGCCCCAGACGTGCCATCCCCCCGTCGCGGGGATCCTGATCGCGGCGGTGGTCTTGTAGAGGCCGGCCGGAAAATAAGCCTGTTTTTCCCCGACATTTATCAGCGTCTGGATCGCCGCCGTGACGTCCCGTTCGAATCCCTTGCCCACCACATCCGCAATCTGCGCGGCGGTCATGTATCGGAAGACATTGGGATAGGGATATTCGAGGCTGACCGGAACGACCCCCGCCTTGATCTCGGCGGCGGTGCGTGGATAGGACCGCCCCTCCGGTATGCCCGCCCGCCGGCCCGGCATGGGTGCCGGCGCGCTGCTCGTCGATGCGAAAGCTGTACTCAGAACCGCGAGGAAACGGCGACGCGACGATTCGAACATGCTTTGACTATCTCCGGGGACCAGGCGGGGAAGGCCGCGGTTCGGCAGAGGTGAAGGAACGTCGCATGACGCCCACACTCGGGTCGTAACTATATGTTCTACTTAGAAAATTTCGAGATATTTGGGAATGGCGGAGACGGAGGGATTCGAACCCTCGATACGGTTTCCCGTATGACGCTTTAGCAAAGCGTTGGTTTCAGCCGCTCACCCACGTCTCCGGATTCAGGCTTGAAGGCAGGCCCTATAGCGAGCAGTTTTCGTACAGGCAACGCCCTCCTTGACGCAAAATCGACTCGGTCCGCCGCTCGTTCATTGCCGGGACAGCCGCGCCGCTTATAGACGGGACATCTGCTGGGCTGGGGTAATTCGACCGATGCGTATTCGTGATCTGATGCTGGTGGCGGCCGCAGCCGCGCTCGGAATGGGAGCGATCCCCGCCTCCGCGCAGCAGCAGATGACCACGATCGATCCGAACACCGCGATCGATTCGGACCTGAACACCCCCCCGCCCGCCAACGACCCCTACAACACCCCCGCGCAGCAGCAGGACGTGCCGCCGGCACAGCAGCCAGGCTATCCGCAGCAGCAGCCCCAGCAGCCGGGCCAGCCGCCCTACAACCCGGCCGGCAGCTCGCGCGACCAGGCCAGGACCTATCAGCAGGACGAGCTGGTCGGCGCCGCCGAGGGCGTGTTCGGCAAGGGCGCATCGGGCCTCGCCAAGCTGATCGAGGACATCCTCAAGGACCAGGGCCAGCCCAACGGCTATATCGCCGGCAGCGAAGCATCGGGCGCGATCGGCGTCGGCCTGCGCTATGGCTCGGGCATGCTGTTCCACAAGGTCGAGGGCCAGCGGAAGGTCTACTGGACCGGCCCGTCGATCGGCTTCGACATCGGCGGCGACGCCAACAAGGTGTTCGTGCTGGTCTACAACCTCTACGACAGCCAGGACCTCTACAAGCGCTTCCCGCAGGGCGAAGGCCGCGCCTATTTCGTCGGCGGCCTCTCCGCCTCGTACCTGCGCCGCGGCGACGTGGTGCTGATCCCGGTGCGGCTGGGCGTCGGCTGGCGGCTGGGCGTCAACGCCGGCTATATGAAGTTCAGCGAAAAGGCGCGCTGGCTGCCCTTCTAAGCGCTTGATTTTCCATAGGACCGCGAACCAGCGAACCAGAAATCGCATGTAGCAACGAACCATATAGGCACTTTTCGCTTGACATCGTCACGCTGATGTGGCACAAGTAGAGCACGCTGAAGAATTGCGAGTCGGGCCGGGGCGGCAACGCCACCGGCCCTTTTCTTTTCTGGGAGAGGAGCCGTGGAGAAGAAGCGACGGCGCTGGGTGCGCTGGACGAAGACCAGGCGTGCGACCTTCCTCGATCATCTGGCAGGCACCTGCAACGTGAAGGAGGCTGCCGCGCTGGCCGGGATGACGCCACCGAGCGTCTATCATCTGCGCCGCAGGGACGAGGACTTCGCCGAGGAATGGCACAAGGCGCTGCTCGTCGGATACGAGATGCTGGAGACCGAGCTGCTCGGCCATGTGCTTGCCGGCGGCGGCGACGTGATGGAGCGCGCGGGCGGGCGGAAGATCAGTGTCGATACGGCGATCAGGCTGCTCGGCCTGCACCGCGCCAGCCTGCAGGGCAAGAAGCGCAGCGGCCCGCCGCTGCGGCGCGCGCTGCCCGAGGACACTGATGCCGCGATCCTGAAGAAGCTGGCGGCGATCGATCGCGCCCGGGCACGCGCGGCGGAGGAGAAAAATGCGCAGTGAGACGGCGTTCGAGGCATTGATGGCCCGCACGCCCGAGGACCGCGCCCAGGCGATCCGAAGCCTGAGCGGGCCGCAGAAGCGCGAGTTCGCCGAGCGCTGGTGGCAATGGGCGCATCAGGGCCAGCGCGAGCCCGCGGGGGATTGGCGCATCTGGCTGATCCGTGCGGGGCGCGGCTTCGGCAAGACCCGCGCCGGCGCCGAATGGGTGCATGCCCGGGCGCGCGCCAATCCCGATGCGCGGATCGCGCTGGTGGGCGGCAGCGAGGCGGATGTGCACCGCGTGATGATCGAAGGATCGAGCGGGCTGCTGGCGACGGTGCGCGAGGACGAGGAGATGGTTTGGCACCGCAGTTCGGGTGAGCTGGTCTTTCCCAGCGGGGCACGCGCCCATGTCTATTCGGCCGGATCGCCGGATGCGTTGCGCGGGCCCGAGCATCATTTCGCCTGGTGCGACGAGCTGGCGAAATGGGGCGCCGGCGGCGAAGTGGCCTGGGACAATCTGATGCTGGGGCTCCGGCTGGGCGAGGCGTCGCAGACGCTGGTGACGACGACGCCGCGCCCGGTGAAGCTGATGCGCAAGGTGATGGCGCTGCCGGGGATGGTCGCGACCTGCGGGAGGACGCGGGAGAATCCCTGGCTGCCGACCAACTTTATCGAGGCGATGACGCTGGACTATGGCGGCACGCGGCTGGGCCGGCAGGAGCTGGACGGCGAGATGATCGAGGACCTGCAGGGCGCGCTGTGGAGCCGCGCGCGGATCGAGACGTGCCGGGCGGAGGCGGTGCCCGAACGGGTACGCACGGTGATCGGCGTCGATCCGCCGGCGGGCATCGGCGGCGATGCCTGCGGGATCGTCGCGGTAGCGCTGGGGCGCGACGGCAATGCCTATGTGCTCGAGGATGCCAGCGTGGCGGGCGCGACACCCGAAGGCTGGGCCCGCGCGGTGGCGGCCTGTGCCGCGCGGCACGCACCGGACCAGGTGGTGGCCGAGAAGAACCAGGGCGGGGCCATGGTGAAGAGCGTGCTGCTCGGCGCCGACAGCGCGCTGCCGGTGCGGCTGGTCCATGCCAGCCAGGGCAAGGTGGCGCGCGCCGAGCCGGTGAGCCTGCTCTACGAAGCGGGCAAGGTGCGGCATGTCGGCGCCTTTCCGGCGCTGGAGGACGAGCTGTGCGGGCTGGTGCTGGGCGGCGGCTATGAAGGGCCGGGCCGCTCGCCCGACCGCGCCGATGCGCTGGTATGGGCGCTGACCGAGCTGATGCTCAGCCGGCGGGGCAAGGCGGGGATACGGGGGCTGTGACCAGTCAGGATGCGAATAGTAGGCCAGCAATGAGCGTCATGCCGAAAAAGAAGCCTATCTGCTGGAGCATAGCGAGCCACTGGGCTGCCTTTTCAAGAGAATGATTCCGACTCTCCTCAGCATTGGCGATGAGGCGGCCCATCAGCAGCATGCCGAAAGCGAGTGAGGCCAAGAGTAGTCCTAGCGCAAATTTGGCCAGTAGCGGTGGATGGGGCCTGGGCTGATCCGAACGCAGGAACAGTAGGAGCAACGGGATGATTATCGCCGTGGTCGACATGACCTGCTTAGTCATATCGAAATTGAGCTTGAGCGCGTCGAGTGAGCCCGAGGACCTTTCTACCTCGGGTTCAGTCGGGGGCGTGGCGGGCTTAACCATCAGCACCACGGCCTGATGCCACAAAAAACGTGCCGGGCGTGAAGATCGAGCAGATCTTGATCCGTTAGATTTCGTCCACCTAACTGATTTTCGAAGCGCTCCTCAAGAATTGGCAAAGTGGCTTGCGCCTGCTCCAAGAATTCTTTCATCAATTCTTCCGAATCAATCATCGATAGATCGGGGAGGATTTCTGTCTGAATAGCATGATTTGCAAGAAGAATCGCAAGTGATGTCGGGACTCCCGCGTAGATCGTAACCATCATCACAAGATGTTCCCTTATTACCTCCAAATTCATCTCTACCCCCTTTTCTCATTAATCTATCGCTCATAAGGGAAAGCCTCAAGTCAAGGTAATCACGCCACGCGCGCAAGATTCAACCCTGCCATGGATGCTGCTTCCGGCGGCTAGCCGGAATACTGCCGCTCTGTGGCTGCGCGATCGACGGCGCGATGGCCGACGCGCGAATGCGGCCAAGCCGCAGGGCAGTTTTAGGAGAGACTCGATGAAATGGTTCGGGCGAAAGTCCGCGCGTGAAGGCGCGCGGCCGGCATTGTCGCGCGCGGGGAGCTTCGCGGGTGCGGTGGGCGAATGGCCGCGCAGTTACGAGGCGCAGTTGCGCGATGCCTATTGCCACAATCCGGTGGCGCAGCGCGCAGTGAAGCTGGTGGCCGAAGGCGCCGGCAGCGCGGCGCTGAAGGCGAGCGACCCGGCGCTGCGCGCGCTGGTGGCGGCGCGCAGCGGCGGCCAGTCGCTGATCGAGACGCTGGCCGCGCATCTTCTGCTGCACGGCAATGGCTATGTGCAGATCCTGACCGATGGCGACGGCGCGGTGCGCGAGCTCTATGCGCTGCGGCCCGAGCGGGTGACGGTGGAGCCCGATGCGCGCGGCTGGCCGGTCGCCTATCGCTACAAGGTCGGCGAGAATGTTGCGCGGCTGGCGGCGGAGGACGAAGCCGGGCGCCCGGCGCTGGTGCACATCCGCGCCTTCTCGCCGATCGACGATCATTACGGCCTGGGCTGCCTGGGCGCGGCGGCGGGCGCAGTGGCGATCCATAATGCCGCGGCACGCTGGAACAAGGCGCTGCTCGACAATGCCGCCCGCCCCTCGGGCGCGCTGGTCCATGATCCCGCGGACGGCAGCGTGCTGGGCCCGGACCAGTTCGCGCGGCTCGCTGACCTTCGAGGTGCAGGCCGATCCCGCGCCGGTGGCGGTGGGAGAGATCGCCGTCGCGCTGGGCGCGGTGGCGGCGAGCGACCCGAGCGTGGCGCTGGCAGGCTTCGCGGCGCAGGGATCGAGCCTCGCGGCGGTGGCCGAGACGCTGGCCCATGCCGCGGGCGGATGGTTTGCCGAAGGGCCGGTGCTGCGCTGCGGCTCGGGCGAGACGGTCCTGGTCGAGGATGCCGGCGCGGGGCGCGGCGGTCGCGGGAGCCGGACGATGGCGGCGGCGACCGGCGCGCCGGGCACGCTGACCCTCAGCCATTACGATCCGGCGCGCGACTATCAGATCGGCGTGCAGCGCGCCGGCCGCGCCGGCACGGGGCTGCGCGAGACGCGGATCGAACTGGCCGCCGCGGTCGACGCCGATACGGCGCGCGGCCTAGCCGAGTCGGCGCTGCTGCGCGCCGACATCGAACGGTCGCGCCGCAGCGTCAGCCTGGGATGGCAGGCGCTGGCGGTTCCGCCCGGCGCGCGCGTCCGGATCGCGGGGACGCCCGGCATATGGCGCGTCGATGGCTGGACGCTCGAGGCGATGACGGTGACGCTCGACTGCGTCGCGCTGGCGCCCGAGGCGGCCCCTCTCGCGGCGAGCAGCGGGCGGATGCTCCCGGCCCCGGACACCAGGATCGGCGAGACCGTGGTGCATGCGTTCGAGCTGCCGCCGATCGACGATGCGCCCGCCAGCATGCCGCGGCTGGCGATCGCAGCGGCCGGCACCGCGCCGGGCTGGCGCCGGGCGGCACTGCTGCTCAGCACCGACGACGGCGCGGCCTGGCAACCGATCGGCGGCACGCGGGGCGTCGCGGTGCTCGGCACGATCGTGCAGCCTCCGGGCCCCGCCCCGGCCCTCATCGAGGACCGGCGCCATAGCGTGGAGGTCGAGCTCGCCCATGCCGCGATGCAGCTCGACTCGGCCGACGCGGCGGCGCTCGATGCGGGCGTGAACCTTGCGATGCTCGGGGACGAGCTGATCCAGTTCGCGCGTGCGCAGTCGCTCGGCGGCCGGCGCTGGCGCCTGTCCGGCCTCTGGCGCGGGCGACGCGGCACCGAGCACGCCATCGGCGGCCAGCAGGCGGGCGACCGCTTCGTGCTGATCGAAGCGGATGCGCTGGCGCTGATCGGCCTGCCCGGCGCCGCGCTGGGTGGCACCGTCAGGATATTGGCCGAAGGCGCGGGGGATGGTGAAGGCGCGGCCGAGGCGCAGGCATCGGTGGAAGGCATCTCGTTGCTGCCGCTTGCCCCGGTGCATTTCACTGCCCAGGCACAGGCCGATGGCAGCGTCCAGCTTCGCTGGGCGCGCCGCAGCCGGCACGACTGGGGATGGCGCGATGGCAGCGATGTCACACCGGCAGCCGGCGTCGAACGCTATCGACTCTCCGTGACGCCCGAGGACGGGCACGGCTGGACCACCGAACTGCGCGCGCCGGAAGCGACGCTGAGCGCCGCGACCTGGACGCAGCCCCTCGCGATCACGCTGCAACAGCTCGGCGCCACCGGCGCGTCGCCGCCCGCCACCCTGACCTTGCCGACTCCGGGAGAGGATCCATGACCGACACCACCGACCGACTCGCCCTGCCGCTGCTCGTCGCGGGGCAGGCCCAGAAGGAAATGTATCACAATGAGGCACTTGTCCGGCTAGACCTGATGACCCAGGCAGCCGCGGAAGCGGCGGGGATCGATGCGCCGCCGCCGGCTCCCCTGCCCGGCCAGTGCTGGATCATCGGCGATACCCCCGAAGCGGCGTGGCTCGGCCATGCCGGCGAGGTCGCCGGCTGGACCGAGGGCGGATGGCGCTTCATCGCGCCTCGCGAAGGCGCGCGGCTGTGGCTGGGAGAAACCCATGGCTTCGCATTGTTCACCGACGGCGCATGGCGCATCGGCGAAACCCATGGCCGGGTCTTCGTCGAGGGCCAACAGATTATCGGTCCGCGCGGGGCGGCGATCGCGGAACCTGTGGGCGGGACGGTGGTTGATGCAGAAGCGCGAGCCGCGATTTCCGCGGCGCTCGTTGCGCTGCGCGTGCATGGTCTGATCGAAACCTGACTGTGACGTTCATGCAACAGTGCCCGGATTTGTGCGCTTGCGTAGAAACTTTCGTTTCGGTACTGAGTTTTTCGCTGTCCGTAGTGACAATCATGAAAGGGGATTAAGATGCGGAAGCTTGCCGTAACTCTGGCACTTGCGACCACCGCGCTGAGCACGCCCGCCTTCGCCCGCGACGATGCGTGGTATGTGGGTGTCGAAGGCGGCGTGATGCTGGTCGAGGACATCAAGTTCGACGTTGGCACCGCCACTGACGCGGTGACCGCGCACCACAAGGCCGGCTGGGATGCCGACGCCGTTGTGGGTTATGACTTCGGCCCGTTCCGTGCTGAAGCCGAAGTTGGCTATCGCCAGGCTTCGGTCACCCGCATCAACAGCGCGGTGACTCTGCCCGGTCGCAACACCGCGAACGGTCCGGCAGTCAACGCGCCGGCTGGTAACTATGAGTATGCCGGTGGCCGTTCGTCGGCGCTGAGCTTCATGGTCAACGGCCTGCTCGACTTCGGTGATGACGATGGCGTTCAGGGCTTTGTCGGCGGCGGCGTCGGCGTGGCTCGCGTGAAGAACAACTTCGCGCTGAACACCTTCCAGGACTCGCTGGACGATTCGGACACCGTCTTCGCCTGGCAGGCGATCGCGGGCATCCGCGCTCCGCTGTCGGACTCGATCGACGTCTCGCTGAAGTATCGCTTCTTCAACGCCGACAATGTGAAGCTGACCGACGTTTCGGGCCGCGCGCTCGAGACCCGTTTCCGCTCGCACTCGATCATGGGCGGCCTGATCTTCAACTTCGGTGGTCCGGAGCCGGTTGCACCGACCCCGACCCCGACGCCGGAAGTGACGCCGACCCCGACCTGGACCCCGACGCCGGAAGTGACGCCGACGCCGACCGTGGTCTGCACGCCGGGACCGTACATCGTGTTCTTCGACTGGGATAAGTCGGACATCACGCCGGAAGCCGCGAGCATCCTCGACAACGCCATCAGCAACTATCAGAACTGCGGTAACGCGCAGGTCATGCTGGCCGGCCACGCCGACCGCTCGGGCTCGGCCAGCTACAACGTTGGTCTCTCGCAGCGTCGTGCCGACTCGGTGAAGTCGTACCTGACCGCACGTGGCATCGGTGCCGGCGCGATCTCGACCGAAGCATTCGGTGAGAGCAAGCCGCGCGTCGAGACCGCCGATGGCGTCCGCGAGCTGCAGAACCGCCGCGTGGAAGTCACCTACGGTCCGGGTTCGGGCTACTAAGCCAGACCGGTCCCAAGGGACTGAAAGAATTGGGGAGGCTGGGAAACCGGCCTCCCTTTTTCTTTGCACTGTGCACCGACGATGCACGTCACCCGGGCGCACGAAAGCCGGCGCCTAGGGCTCAGATAGAATGTGAAGGCGCCCGGTGGGCGCGCCGCGCCTCAGGCCTGCGGCAGGGGCTCCGCGAGCGCAGCCGCCAGCCACTCCGGCACCAGCGCATCGCCCAGCGCCTCGACCCGGCGCAGCTCGACCATCAGCCCGAGATCCGGATAGCTGGCGCGGGTGCGGTCACCGGCCTCGCCCAGCGGCGCGACGACCAGCCGGCGATTGACCTTGGCGCGATAATGCATGCGCGCGGTATTCTCCTGGCCGACATAGCAGCCCTTGGTGAAGCTGACGCCGCCAAGCTCGGCAGCGTTGCATTCAAGCCACAGTGTCTTGTCCTGGCCCAGTTCCTCCACGCCCTCGGCAACGCCCAGGCGCAGGCGGTGTTCGCGCCAGCCCGATGCGGCTTCGCCCGTCTCCGCGCCCAGCCAGCGATAACCGAGCGCGGCAAGGCGCGGATCGGCGACACCCTGGTGCGACTCGGGCGACCAGTGCACCCCGCCCTCGACCTGCTCGATCGCGATTGCCCGGCGGAGGCGATAAAGGGTCAGGCGCCGTGCCAGCGTCTCGCGCTGCGTGGCCTCGCAATCGACGAGGATCGCATCGCCATCCGCCCACAAGATGAAATCGAACAGTGCCTTGCCCTGCGGGGTGAGCAGCGCGGCCCAACGCGGCGCCTCCGGCGTGACGCTGGCCATGTCCTGCGTGACCAGGCCCTGGAGAAATCCACGGACATCCTCCCCGGAAATGCGGATCAGGGCGCGGTCGGCTAGGCGGGTGCTGGTATCGCTCATGCCGAACAGGTAGGGGGTGGCGGGGGCCGACGGAAGAGGTGCGCATGAATGTCGATCTGAAGCTCAAGGGCGGCCGCGTGCACTTGCCCTCTGGTCCGACCGAAGCCGATATCGGCGTGAAGGACGGCCGCATCGTCGCGATCGGCGGCGCGCTGGAAGCAGGCGAGACGATCGACTGCACCGGGCTCGACGTGCTGCCCGGCGTGATCGACAGCCAGGTCCATTTCCGCGAGCCCGGTCTCGAGGCCAAGGAAGACCTGGAGAGCGGCGCCCGTGCCGCCGTGCTGGGCGGCGTGACCGCGGTGTTCGAGATGCCGAACACCAAGCCCAATACCGACTCGGCCGAAGCGGTGCAGGACAAGCTCGCCCGCGCGAAGGATCGCATGTGGTGCGACCACGCCTTCTATGTCGGCGCGACCAACAACAATGCCGAGCATCTGGCGGAACTGGAGCGCCTGCCGGGCACGGCGGGCGTGAAGATCTTCATGGGCGCCTCGACCGGCGACCTGCTCGTCTCGGACGACGCGAACCTGGCGCGCGTGCTCGCTTCCGGCCATCGCCGCGTCGCGATCCATGCCGAGGACGAGTTCCGCATGCAGGACAGGCTGGGCGAGCGCGTGCCCGGCGATCCCTCGAGCCATCCGGTGTGGCGCGACGACGAGAGCGCAATGCTGGCGACTCGCCGCATCCTGGGCCTCGCCCGCGCCGCGCGGCGGCGGATCCACGTCCTCCATGTGACGACGCCGGCCGAGCTCGAGCTGCTGGGCCAGCACAAGGACATCGCGACCTGCGAAGTCACTCCGCAGCACCTGACGCTGGCGGGCGAGGAAGCTTACCCGACGATCGGTACCTTTGCGCAGATGAACCCGCCGATCCGATCGGCGGCGCACCGCGACGGGCTGTGGCACTGGCTCAACCAGGGCGTGCCCGACGTTCTCGGCTCCGACCATGCGCCGCATACGCGCGAGGAAAAGGCCAGGCCCTATCCCGACAGCCCCAGCGGCATGCCCGGCGTGCAGACGCTGCTGCCGCTGATGCTCAACCACGTCGCCGAAGGCCGCACGACGCTGCAGCGGGTGATCGACCTGACCAGCGCCGGCCCGCAGCGGATCTTCGGCATCGCCGGCAAGGGCCGGATCGCGGTCGGTTATGACGCGGACTTCACGGTGGTTGACCTCAAGGCGCGCTGGACGATCGAGGAAAGCTGGCTCGCCTCGCGCTGCGGCTGGTCGCCGTTCACCGGCAAGCAGCTCACCGGCAAGCCCGTCGGCACGATCGTGCGCGGCAACCGGGTAATGTGGGAGGCCGAGCTCGCCAACCAGGCGATCGGCCGGCCGGTGCGCTTCGAGGCGGTCGAATTCGGGTGAGGACGGTTTCGCGTACCGACCGCGCGTCGCGGCTGATCAAGGCGCCGGCGAGCCAGATCTATCGGGCGTTCATCGATCCGGCGGCGCTGGTGCGCTGGCTGCCGCCCGAAGGCATGTCCGGCGAGATGCTCGAATTCGATGCGCGGCCGGGCGGCGGCTATCGGATGGCGCTGCACTATGACGAGGCCGGGCATGACGCGCCGGGCAAGACCTCGGAGCATGCCGATGTCGTCGAGACGCGCTTCGTCACGCTCAATCCGGGCCGGGGCATCGTCCAGACCGCGACTTTCGATGCCGAAGACCCGGCCTTTGCCGGCACGATGCGCATGCGCTGGAGCTTCGAGCCGGCCGAGGGCGGCACGCGCGTGGCGATTATGTGCGAAGACGTGCCGCAGGGCATCCGCAAGCAGGATCACCTGCAGGGGCTGAAATCCTCGCTCGCCAATCTGGCGGCGCTGGTCGAAGGCTAGGCCGGAATCGCGGCGGCCCAGGCGGCGGCTTCGTCCTCGCGCCGGGCATGGACGAGCGGCGTCTCCGCCGTGGCGGCGACCGGATCGACCTCGATGCGCGCATCGTAGAGGAAGGTGGCGTTGCCGAGGATGGTGACCATGCCGTCCGCATCGGACGAACCCATCACCAGCCCGCCCTTGTTGAACACCTTCATCGTGGTGCCGAACGGCACGCGCCCGGTGCGTCCGGCAGCATAGACCGAGGAGGCCATGGCGCTGCCGCAGCTGTCGGTCAGGCCGACGCCGCGCTCATAGGTGCGCACGAACAGATCATTCCCGCGCAGTTCGACGAAGGAGACATTGGCGCGCGCCGGGATCAGCGCCGGGCCTGCCTCGCACCAGTCGCCAAGCGCGACCAGCTCGGCTTCGTCCACCGATTCGACGAAGGTGACGAGATGCGGGTTGGGCATCGCGATCGCGGTGAAGGCGCGCGGGCTCGGCAGCCCGGGAATGGGTTCGTCGATGACCGTCTCCGCCGCGACGCGCAGGCCGACATCGGCGGTGCGGGTGGAGGCGGGGCCGGCGGTCTCACGGATCGTCACCACGCCCGGCGCGAGCGGCTCGGCGCGGGCGACCTCGGCGCTGCTTGTCTTGAGCCGCACCCGGGCGGTATCGAGGCCGAGCAGCTCGAAGCCGAGCCGCGCGGTGCAGCGCAGGCCGTTGAGGCAGGTCTCCGCCTCCGAGCCGTCCGAATTGAACATGCGCATGCCGAAGTCATGGCCGGCATCGTCGCCGGCGGTGAGCAGCAGCAGGCCATCGCCGCCGACCGGGCCGGCGCGATTCGCGAGCGCACGCGCCACGCCCGCCCATTCCACGTCGGAAAGGTCGAGCGCGCGTGCGTCGATCAGCGGGAAGTCGTTCCCCGAGCCATGGCACTTGATGAAGGCGAACCGCATGGCGCCGCTCTAGGCGCCCGCGGCCCCGCTGGCTAGCCGGCGAGCGCTTCGCGCGGCACCGGGCCGCCCATCGCGTCGACCATCGCCTTGTCCTGCGCGATGATCGCCGCGAAGCTCGGGCGGGCGTGCATCGCTGCCACCCATTTCGCCAGCCGCGGATAGGTCGCCGCGTCCACCGTCACCCCGATGCAGCCCAAAGTCGCGAGCGGGCTGGCCACCGCGATATCGGCAAGGGTCAGCCGATCCTCGACGAGGAAGCCACTCTCCGGGATCGCCGTCTCGAGATAGGCGAGGATCGGCGGCATCAGGTCGCGCTCGGCGGCATCGGCCGCGTCATGGTCGCACTCCATCTTGAGCACGCGCGGGCGTACGAAGCGATGGCCGAAGATCGCGCTGCCGGCGGCCATCATGATCGTGTCGGCAAGCTCGTCGAACCAGATCGTCCGGGCGCGGGCGCGCGGCTCGGCGGGGATCAGGCTCGGCTCGGGATATTTGGCGTCGAGATAGGCGACGATCGCCGAGCTGTCCGAGATCAGGAAATCGTCATCCTTGAAGCCCGGCATCTTGCCGAAGGGGCTGGCCGCCATGAATTCCGGGCCGCCCCGGCCCATGCCGGCAGGCTGAAGCTCGAGCTGCAGCCCCTTTTCGGCGCCGAACACCATGACCTTGCGCACATAGGGCGAAAGCGTCGAACCAAACACGATCATGCCAACCTCTCCTCGGCTTTGGCAGTCAGGCTAGTGAACCAGTTGCATATGGCAACCTGCTTGCGCGACAGGTGCACTACGATGCGACGGGATCGGCTCTCGTCACGCCGTGTGCTGCTGCGGCCCTTTTCGTGCTGTGGCGCGGCGCCTTTCTGGCGCAAGATCGCAGCCGAGTCCAAGCCGAGATGGCCCCGGCATGGCGGAAAATGCACCGCCACGTGCAGCTATTTCAGCCCGTAAAAGTCGCCGATCCGGTCGAGCGCGAAGCACAGGACGAGCTTGCCGGCGCGACTCGGCCAGCCCAGCGCCTTCTCCGCCGGCCCGAGCCCCTCGCCCGCGCAGACGACGCGCCAGAGGATATCGGCGAGCCCCGGCCCGGCCGCCGCCACCGCACCATCGAACCGCCGACGCGCCGCGATCTGCGCCAGCGTCGGGTCGAGCCGCTCGGGCGCGGCGCCTGCGCGCGCCACCGGTGCCGCATCCCAGCGCATGGTGACGCGCGGCCCCAGCGCCGCCATCTCATAGTCGGACCGCAGCCTCTCCCCGGCCTCGAGCTGGCGCAGGCTCACATGCCCGCGTGCGGCAAGCCAGGCCATCGGCGACTCGGCCTGGTTGATCAGCACCCGGCGTTTGCCCGCGCCGTCCTCGATCAGTCGTTCCACCAGCTCGCGCATGACGATCTCCTTTTGTTCCGATTCGCAAGCCTTGCCATGGCGGCACGATTGTAGGAAACAGGGAAACCGATTTGGTTAGGACACTGCCCCATGATCACTGCCATCCGCGAAGTCCGCCGCGCCAAGGGCCTGACGCTCGAGGAAGTCGCCGCGCGTTGCATACCTCCCACCACCGCCCAGACGGTCGGCCGCCTCGAAATGGGCACGCGCACCGTCTCGGTCGGCTGGCTCAACCGCATCGCGGCGGCGCTCGGCGTCGATGCCGCGGACCTGGTCAAGCTTCCCGAGCGGCCCGAGATTCCGGTGGCGGCGCTGCTCGAAAGCAGCGGTGCGCAGGCGCCGCGCCAGCCCGCCGCGGTGGTGCCGCCGCATGCCGAGCCGGGCATGGTGGCGATCGCAGTGACGGCGGGGATCGGCGACTATCGCGCGGGCGACGAGATCTGGTGCCGCATGCTGGCGCCTGAGGGGTTTGGCGGCGCGCTCAACCGCGACGTGCTGGTGCCCCGACCCGCCGGCCGCTTCCTGTTCGGCCGGTTGATCGGGCGCGAAGGCGACCGGCTCCATCTGCTGCCGCTCGGCGCCGGCGCACGCCAGCAGGTGCTCGCCGACCCGGCCTGGATCGCCGAAGCGATTCGCCTGGTCCGCCCCCTCTGAATCACCTTGCGGAGCGCCACGGACAGGCGCATTTTGCCGCAAAAGCAGGAGGGGCATACCATGCTGAAACTAGGTTTGGCGGCAGCTGCCGCAATCGTCATCGCAGTACCCGCCATGGCGGACGACTGGGATTTCGTGCTGATCAACAATAGCGGCAAGCCGATCAAGTCGGTCGAGATCGCGCCAACCGGCACCACCACCTGGCAGCCCAACAAGGTCGACCCGGACTTCAAGAAAGCCGATGCGACGGTGAAGGCCGGCGCGCGGATGACGGTGCATTTCGACAAGGGCGCCGGCTGCAAATATGACGTGAAGATCAACTTCACCGACAACAGCAACGGCGTTTGGACCGGTATCAACGTCTGCGACAATTCCTATGTCACGGTGAAGTACAACGCCGCGGGCGCGACTGCCTTCACAGCTAACTGATCACAGGATCCGGCGGCGGGGGCTGTGCCCCTGCCCCGGCCATGGTGGGCGCTGACGGGCTCGAACCGCCGACCCTCTCGGTGTAAACGAGATGCTCTACCAACTGAGCTAAGCGCCCGGCACAGGGCCGACACCCGCCCCGATGCCAAAGCCGGGCGCCGGGGGCAAGCCCTCAGACGAGCCCAAGCCCCATACGGCGCAGCGCGCCGACATAGGCCCGCATGCCCTGCTGCGCCTTTTCGCTCAGCACGATATAGGCGCGGCGGCGGTCGCCGGGGTCCGCCTCGCGGCCGAACAGCCCCGCTTCGTGCATCGTGCCGATCCAGCGCAGCGCCGTGGTGGGCGGCACCGCAGCGGCGATGCACAGGCTGGAGACCGAAACGCGGCGCCGCTCCAGGCTGGCGGCGAACAGATCGAGCAGCATGTCCCAGGCGGGATCGGCGAACAGCTCGCCGGTGAAGAACTGGCCGCGCAGCCGGCGTGCGCGAATCACGGCGCGGACCTCGCCGGCATCGATGTCCGGCGGGGGGCCCTCGGGGCCGCGATAGGCCATTTCCGGTTCCCGGATGCCGCCCCGCCGCTCGACCTCCTCTTCCTCGGCCAGTTCGCCGCGCGTGAGCCGCGCCAGCGCATCGGCGATGCGGGCGACTTCCTCATTGAGCCACCGCAGCCTGGCCGCTTCCGAATCACGCGTGATGTCGCGGACATGGAGCCAAAGCCGCTCCTCGCCGCCAGCGCTCGCCAGGACCAGTGCTGCGAACAGCGCCGATGCGCCGGGATCGCAGAGCAACTGCATGCCGCGCATGCCCAGGAGCGGGCCAGCAAGGTCGAGCTGCTCCGCATGGAACAGGCCGATCAGCGCCGGCCCCTGTTCCGCATCGCGCGCCTCGAGCGTCGCCAGCAGCGACGCCAACGCGGGCTCGGCGGCCCGGCGTGCATCGATCAGCACCAGCCCGGCGCCCGCCTCGTCGAGCAGCGCCCCGGCCAGGGCGAAATCGGCGCGGACACGCAGGCGGATGCCGGCCATGGCCAGTGCATCCTGGATATCGGGGGACACGGCTTCGGCGATCAGCAGCGCGTCGATGCCCAGCGCATAGGGTGCGCCGGATAAAAGCGGGGCCGCGGTCGGGTTCGCCATCGTCTCTCAGGCCGCACTATGCTCCGGAGAGGCCCAACCTCCGAAACGGATGGCTCGATCCGCTCCGTTCGGAGCTTATGGTGCGACCCGGACGGGCAGGCGAATCATTGCCCGCCCGTTACGGATCAGTCCACGACTGATCCGTCGGATTCGGCTGCAAATACCGCAGCTTCGTCCTCACCGCCGATGTCCAGCAGCTCGCGCGTGGCGCTGGCGAGCAGGCCGGGCCCAAGCGCCATCGCGGCGGCGAAGAAGACCGACCCGATGATCCAGAACAGGATCTTGGTGGTGAGCGGCATCGCGAACTGCTGCGCCGCGAATGCCTGGCCCGCCGCTTCGATCTGCGCGGGATCGCCGCCCGCCTGGATCATCGCGGCGAAGTAGCCGCCCATCATGGTCCACACCAGCACGCCGCCGGCAACCACGAAGATCAGCGTGACGACGAGATAGGAAGCGAACAGCATCCAGAAGCGCCCCTGGGTGAGTGACCAGGCCCCATCCAGGCTGATCCGGCGACGATAGAAGCTGAGCGGGAAGATCAGCGAAAGCCGCACCTCCGCCCAGATGATCGCACCGAAGAAGCCAAGGAACAGCAGGAACGAGATCGCCCCGGTGATCATGCTCTGGCCCAGCGCGAAGCCGAGGACCGTAACCACCAGCAACAGCAGCAACTCGCCGATCAGGACCGCGACGAAGGCGCCGATGAAGACGAGGATGACCAGGCCGAACATGCGCAGCTCGTCCATGCCGAGCCGCATGAAGGCAAAGCCGCCGTCCTCTGCCCGCAGCATCGACCGGAACACCGCGTTCATCAGCACCACGGCGAGGAAGAGCAGGGCGATATAGAGCAGCAGCACCATCCCGAATGCCGCGCCGAAGGCGGCACCGGGCTGCACCATGGTCTGCGGATCGGGCATCAGCGCGCCGAACATCGCCATGCTCATCGCGAACGAGAGCAGCACCGAGGCGACGCTGTAGGTCACCGCCCAGATCACCACCGATACGGGCCGCTCGCGCAGCAACCCGAACGCGCCGCCCAATATCGATCCTACGCTCGCCATCCGATTTCCCCCTCCAGGCGCGCCGTCAGTCGAGGCTCTTGACGATCTCCTCGACCATCTTCTTCGCGTCGGCCAACAGCATCATCGTGTTGTCGCGGTAGAAGAGCTCGTTGTCCACACCGGCATAGCCCACGCCGCCCATCGAGCGCTTGATGAAAAGCACCGTCTTGGCTTTTTCGACATCGAGCACCGGCATGCCGTAGATCGGCGAGGACTTGTCGGTCTTCGCCGCCGGGTTGGTCACATCGTTGGCGCCGATGACGAAGGCGACGTCGGTCTGGGCGAATTCGGAGTTGATGTCCTCCAGCTCGAACACTTCGTCATAGGGGACGTTGGCTTCGGCAAGCAGCACGTTCATGTGGCCGGGCATGCGGCCCGCGACCGGGTGGATCGCGTATTTCACACGGACGCCATGCTCCTTGAGCTTGTCGCCCATCTCGCGCAGCGCATGCTGCGCCTGGGCGACCGCCATGCCATAGCCCGGCACGATGATGACCTGTTCGGCCTGGCTCATCAGGAAGGCCGCGTCCTCGGCCGAGCCGCGCTTCCACGGGCGGTCGATCGCCGCCCCGCCGCCGCTCGTATCGGCGACCGCGCCGAAGCCGCCGGCGATCACGCTGATGAAGCTGCGGTTCATCGCGCGGCACATGATGTAGCTGAGGATCGCGCCCGACGAGCCGACCAGCGCGCCCGTGATGATCATCGCCGAATTGTGCAGCGTGAAGCCCATCGCCGCGGCGGCCCAGCCCGAATAGGAGTTGAGCATCGAGACGACCACCGGCATGTCCGCGCCGCCGATCGGCACGATCAGCAGGAAGCCGATGACGAAGCTGAGCGCGGTTACGGTCCAGAACACCCAGGGGCTCTGGTCGGTGACGAAATAGGCGATCAAGCCGAGGATTCCGGCAAGCACGCCCAAATTGATCACATGGCGGCCGGGCAGCAGGATCGGCTTGCCGCTCATGTTGCCGTTGAGCTTGAGGAAGGCGATCACCGATCCCGAGAAGGTGATCGCGCCGATCGCGAT
>Ga0164294_10000440_pt1 | contig 39671 bp, 27 predicted proteins | sample GEODES005metaG_FD_111479 | JGI IMG/M metagenome (GOLD analysis project Ga0164294, IMG submission 111479) | Oligotrophic lake water microbial communities from Sparkling Lake, Wisconsin, USA - GEODES005 metaG | ecosystem: Environmental > Aquatic > Freshwater > Lake | place: USA: Sparkling Lake... | reverse complement strand
CGGGCGATTCACTTTCATAGACCTCTTCGCCGGTATCGGCGGCTTCCACCATGCGCTTGAATCGCTGGGCGGTAAGTGTGTCATGGCGTGTGAACTCGATGCATTGTGTCGCACGGTGTATCGATCCAGTTTCCCCGGACTCCCTGAGAACCGGCTCGTAGAGAACATTCGCACGATCACGCGTGAGACGATCGATGACGAGGGGTCGGGAAGGAGTTCGAAGGAAATCGATCGCCTCGTCCCTGATCATGATGTCCTCTGTGCAGGCTTCCCTTGCCAGCCGTTTTCAAAGTCCGGGGCGCAACTGGGGGTGCGTGACCAGACTCGAGGCACTCTGTTCTTTGACATCCTTGAGATCTTGCGCGCGAAGCATCCGAAGTATGTGATGCTCGAGAACGTCCGCAACCTCACCGGGCCCCGACACCGCGACACATGGGCAACGATCATCACGTCGTTACGCGAAACTGGCTACCGCGTCAGTGATGAGCCGGTGATCCTTTCGCCGCATCTCATTCCGCCTGAGCATGGTGGGGCGCCGCAGGTGCGCGACCGCGTGTTCATCCTTGGCGAGTATGTGGGCGCCAAGGCAATTCTTGAAAGACCGTCTCCGCTCCTTCATCGGAAGTATTTCCCTGATTGGAACCCAGAAGTTTGGCAAGTCGCCGACCTTCTTCAGCCCGATTCGAAGATTCCAAACGTCAGTGAGTACCGCGTGCGTCCAAGCGAACGCGCGTGGCTTGACGCGTGGGATGCCTTCGTCAAGGCAATTCCGTCAGACACTTTGCCCGGATTTCCGATTTGGGTGGAAGCGTTCACGGTCCGTCCCAAGTTGTCGGACGATATGCCAGAGTGGGAGCAGAACTTCCGCGAGAAGAATGCGGCCTTCTATCGCGAGTATCGAGATGTGATCGACGCGTGGCTTGAGAAGCGCTGGGGAGCGGACAAGCTCACCGTCCACGAATTCCCACGGTCTCGCCAGTCGTTTGAATGGCAGGCACGAAAGGCGCATCCACGACGCAAGGGGCGCACGATTCAGGATCTAGTGGTGCAGATGAGGCCAAGCGGGATCCGCGTCAAGCCCGCGACGTATCTACCCGCACTCGTGGCAATCACTCAGACATCGATTGTCGGACCGAAGGTCGGCGGACTTGGTGAGTACCGCAAGCTCACGCCACCGGAAGCGGCGCGTTTGCAGGGGATTCCAACGGACACGTTCTCCAAAGCGAGCGTAGAAGACCGCGCGGCCTACAAGCAGTTGGGCAATGGCGTGAATGTTGGAGTGGTAACGCTTGCGGCGCGTGCGCTGATGCGGCGGGATTGGCCGCCGGTAGCAGTGAAGACGGCAAAGAAACGCCGCAAGGTTGCGGTGGCAGCGGGTGCGACACTCTTTGATTGACAATTCAATATCCGGGGATCACTATGGATCAATCACAAACGAGGATGGCGATTCAAATCGCAAAGACACTGGCTGACGAACTTCTTGGGGTGTGGGACGGCAAGGATTGCATCCAATACCTGCTTAAGCACGATTATCAGTGGAAGCAGATGGAGTGGATCGGTTGGTATTTCGAACATCGCGCTAAGCAGATTCTGGACGCAAAGATGAGCGGCGGAGTTGGCCCAACGATCGGCAATGTCACGATTGACTACGCCGTGAACGGCGAACTGTGGGATTTCAAAGCACATCCAACAAAGCCAAATGATGGTTGGGTTTACTTAAATGATGTCGAGGCAGTCGATGCATGCGCGATCCAATTCGGCGGGATCGGTTGGATCATCGCAGTTGGCGACGCGGTGTACGACACGGATGGATCGTTCAAGGCATGGCACGCGGAACTCAAAGGTGCGACATCCGAATACGAGAAAGACCGTGTTGCCCGCGGAGCTCCAAGTCGAAGGCGGAAATGCTCATTCAACTGCACACACTTTCTGATCGTGAAGGTGACATCTCCGGAGGAAATCGAGCAAGCAGTGCGTGCGAACCTACTCACCGCGCGCATGCAAGCAGGGCAGCGCAACTCTGGCGGCTCGCCTAGGCGTGCGAAGTATGGAGTGCATATGACGCGCGCAACGGCAGCGATTGGCGGGGCGCATATGGTGGTGTTGAGGTATCCGCCGAAGGCGTGATGCCTCACTCTGCGTTGCGTAATCACTCAGTTACCGCTGTCCCACACCTCGCACTCCCCAAAATCGCAAGTCACTTTCCGATCGCCCCGCGATTCCGTCTGCCCAGTAGAGCGCCGCTGGCAAATGATGCGGGTGTAAACCCAGCGATGGCGCAGCCGATGACGCAGTCAGTAGCTGGGCTATCGATGTCGCGTCAAAGTCTAAATCGTTGGCATGGTCGCTCCACGTGACCTTCAGCATCGATGGCAGCATCGAACTCGACTTCGGCAAGCATGTATTCAAGAACAAAGTCTGTTTGCCGGGCACCTGACACGCAAACGGTCCTGGGACAAGATTCTCGTCGCTCCCGTTGCCACCTTGCATCGCAAGCGGGTTGTGACCCTTTCTTACTTCAAGCAATGTCATTGGACAGCTGCAGGCTGACCGCAGCACCGCAATACTGTCACGCTCAAACATTCGACCGTCCCGTAGCACTACGAGTCCCGTGTGCAAGAGCGCGCCATCCGGCAGGGTCCTGAGGCAGTTGTTGACCACCTTCGCCAAGGCGCTGGCGCACATCGTCTCGTCACGACGTTGCGTGGCGACGCCCGTAGCGAACAACGCACCGTCTGGCGCGATGAGCGTTGCAACCAATGTCGATTGTTCACCCTCGGTCGGGTGTCCAAGATCCAGACCGAGCATCCAAACCGGCTGCCCCCGATGTTGGAGATTCACCCGGTGCGGCCGCCCGCCGCACGCGAGCAGGAGCGAGGGCAACTGGTCGGGCACAGAAAAATCAACCGGGTCGTCTGCATACGCACGCCGATACGGAATCGCTGCGGCATCCAAACACCGCATGAGTTGCAAGGCGTCCGGATGCGGTTCAGCAGTCTTCGTCTTCAGAAGCAGCAGCACGCATGTCCCAGCGCGTCCCTGAGTTTTAGTTGTCGTGATGTGCGCCGCTCGTGCCATAGCGGCGGCGCAGGTGGTGACACGCGTCGCGAGCGTGGCATGCCGCTGTGATGCAGCCCTTTCCAGCCGAGTGCAAATATTCGTCGCAAACTCCGCGCTTACGCCATCAGTTGGTATGACGGCGATGCTGAAGCCCTCGGGAACCATGTCGAATCCGTGCGCACGGTAAGCACCATTCAGCCCAGCGCGATCCGGTAAGCATGCATGGCCGCCAATCTGGACCTCGCGGGCAGATTCGCGATCCATAGCGATCGATTTGAGTGCAACGAAACTTCCATGCGGTGTCGATTCGACGCGGATGAGGTGCAGTGCGCGCGTGATCAGTGTCAATATCTCGCCAACAGCAACCGAAGCCGGCCGATTACCACCGACGATTGCAAACTCCGGCCTCAAGTCTGGCTTGCCAGCTTGGAAGTAGATCCGCTTCGCCAGCCCACAGACGGCCGCTCTGCGTGGTGCAATCCAGATACGGCGTACTTCAACGCCGTCAGTGAACTCAAGCGATCCTCGGCGCCGAGTGGCCTTCCATGCAAGCACCGACGACGGCCGCACATGTGTGATGAACCCATCTTTAGTGAGCGCTTGTACTGTGTGCTCCGCCCATCGGTCCATCGGGATGGACTCCACAGCGAGTAGATGTGGCGATGTCGCTATTGCGTGTGGCATCGTGCGTACCGAGCGGATAGTTTGCGTGGTCAGCATGGCCGATCGTCTTCGTGCGACGCCTCAAGTTCATTGTGCGCGGCGCTGAATGGGTCGCTCGTGATGGAAAGGTCGCAGGGCGTTCCAACGGCCGCACGGGCGCGGAGCGCGCGTTGGACGCATAGGGGGTCAGCCGCAATTGCAAAGTACTGCTCCACAGCGCGCGTGACCGCTCGGCCACTCACGGGGCTGGTGCATGAATCACCCAGATAGTCACGAATACCGTTGGCGACGGACACGGTACGCATCCCACCGGTGACCGCACGGGCCGCCACTGCCTTGGCGGTTCGCACGGAAATGGTGATTCCACCTGACGCGAGAAGTCTGCGTAGGCGGGCAGCTTCCGTCTCGACGCTGCGAGTCGTGTAGTAGATTCGGTCAAAGTGCCGGCATATCGACGCATTTGTTGGTGCGTGCGAACGCATGGTGGCAATGAGCGTGAAGTCCGCGTACCGGGCGTTTCGCGACGTAGGGACGCGCTCGCCCGTGGCTGCGCGCATGGCCAGCATGGCGGCACTTTGTGCATCTGGGCGCGGTCGTTCACGGCGCAGCATGGCACGTAGGACATCTTGGATCGCCGGTGGAGAAAGGTGATCAAGGCCGCTCAAGAGAACGATGGAACGATCGGTCGCTGCCTTGAAGATGGTGTGCAACTCCGCCGGCCCATCAATGGTCGGCAGGTCTACCGACTGTAACTCGACAGCCATTTCCTTTGCGATGCACGCAACGATCGCTCGCTTTGAGCTGTCGGCTGGCCCCATGAGCAGTGTGTGCGGGAATCGGACATTGTCCCGAAGGGCTTGTTCGGCGGTGCGCAAGAGCCCTGCGCCGAGTAGGCGGTTCTCCGTGAGATGCGAGAGGGTGGGGGGCATGATGGCGGCGGCGGTGATCGGCATGGTGGTTCTCGGTTGGCGAGTCATTAAGAAATGGCGCGGTGGCCAGGCCACTTCGGACATGGTTGCACCGGCCTGATAGTGGGTAGACGGGACAACCCCGACGCCGATGACAGGTGGTTTGTGGGATAGCAAAGATTTGGGGTCGCTGCGAATAGTCTGGTTGCTAAACGCCAGTCGGTTCGGTTTGAGAGATGCTGCCGGTGGTCGTTGATCCAGCCCACTTCGTTCATTGATGTCGGCCAGTGGCTCAACGAGTTTCAGTGTCGACCGGTTACGTTGACGTTTTTATGCTAAAAATCGTCAAATTTGACGTGCCTAGACCTTTCGCCGTAGTTCAGTGCCATCGGTTACGATTTTCCCGTTCGGAACCCTCGCTCCGAACCGGGTTTGCGTTGCCTGCTGTTGCAACCCATCCTCGCCCGGAGAGGATTGAGACTTATCGGCTAATTTTTCAACAGCACGAAGCCAGCACCGGTTGCAACCCATCCTCGCCCGGAGAGGATTGAGACGAGGTCGTAGTTAGCGGTGAGTGTGTGGCACCCATCGTTGCAACCCATCCTCGCCCGGAGAGGATTGAGACCACGACACGAAACGCCCAGACTCTGCACTAACAACGTTGCAACCCATCCTCGCCCGGAGAGGATTGAGACGGTCGGAGCAGGGAACGGGATCGAAGCGAGATTGCCGAGTTGCAACCCATCCTCGCCCGGAGAGGATTGAGACCGGTTGGCGCATGATCGGATCGCCTTGATCATATCCAGTTGCAACCCATCCTCGCCCGGAGAGGATTGAGACCATGGGTATCTCCAGTTGAGTGAGTGAGGTGAGCGAATCGTTGCAACCCATCCTCGCCCGGAGAGGATTGAGACCGGCACTGTCTCGCCGTTGATACTCAGGTACAGGGGTTGCAACCCATCCTCGCCCGGAGAGGATTGAGACTGCAGACAATCGCGGACGATCTTGCGTTGGATGTCAGGTTGCAACCCATCCTCGCCCGGAGAGGATTGAGACCCCTTGACGAACTTGGCGGCTGTCTTCGCGTCAATCGTTGCAACCCATCCTTGCCCGGAGAGGATTGAGACGTGCCAGTTGCATGCACACGTGGTCGACAGTTACCTTGTTGCAACCCATCCTCGCCCGGAGAGGATTGAGACACTGCTACTTGTCTTTCAAGTTCTCTGGTGTATCGCTTGTTGCAACCCATCCTCGCCCGGAGAGGATTGAGACCTTGTACTTGGGGAACTGCATGTCCATGGGATGGGCTAGTTGCAACCCATCCTCGCCCGGAGAGGATTGAGACGTAATCGGCAGGCGCTTGAGCATCTCATTTACCACAGTTGCAACCCATCCTCGCCTGGAGAGGATTGAGACAATTTCCCCAGGTCTGCCATCATGATCTCAGCCCGACCCGTTGCAACCCATCCTCGCCCGGAGAGGATTGAGACAGAGTGGACTTGCGCTCGTCGGCTGACTTGAATGCCAAGGTTGCAACCCATCCTCGCTCGGAGAGGATTGAGACACGTTGGTGTCAATCACCACGTTGAACGGTGAACGTGGCAGTTGCAACCCATTCTCGTCCAGAGAGGATTGAGACACCTCATCCAAGAGCAGAACCGCTCCACGCTTCATTGTTGCAACCCATTCTCGTCCAGAGAGGATTGAGACACTGTCGAGAGGAGGTCATTGCAGAACTTGGCCGGAGCGTTGCACCCCATCCTTGCCCGGAGAGTAACGAGCCCCGTCCCGACCATCTTCACGTGAAACAACCGTCCGTTGCCGACTGCACACCAGCGGCGTACCCCGTTACGCTGGTTCCGCACGGTGCCTACCGGTTCAATTCGTCTGCAAGCGGATTGCGAAGTGGCTGCTGCTTCATCCAACGGATGTCGTCACCCGTCGACGGATTGAAACCGTAGCGAATGATGTACTCGTTTGCGATCAGGTGCTCGTTCTCGCGTTCCATCGCCCAGTCGAACGCGACATCGGCTAAGACGGCGACCCCTGCGCCTACGGCGATGATCACGATGCCCGGCGCAGCAGGTGTAAGCAGAAGGACTGCGCCCGTCGCAAGGAAGACGGCCACCCCGTCGCCACCAGCACGAATCAGCTCCTCGTGAAGACGCTCGTCGCTGATGGACCCTTGGTACCAGTCGTAGCCCGCGATTCCGGCGACCACCGCGGAGGTCGCGAATCCAGCAACAGCGGCATTTGCCACTGCCGTCAATGGCCGGGTCATGGTGACCCCATTTTTGAAGGCGAATTGCATTAACTTGCCATCGCTTGTAGCGGCCATATCAGCGGCTGCCGTGCGGGTTACAGTCGGCGCACCACGCGCAGTCAAAGTCACGGGCCGCGCCTTGGTAAGGCTTGCCTGTTGCGTCTGGAGATACGCTCGGTTCAAGCGCGCGGAAGCCGCTACCTCGGGATTCGATGACTTGCCCAGCCGCTCGAACACATTGTCGAGCGAGCCATTCGCCAGTGGTCTACCCGCGGGTCGGGTCGTGGTGGGGCCATCGTAGATGGTGTAGCGACCATCCTCCACGGTGATGACGTGGCGCTCCACACGGACAGACGTGGGGTCTGCTTGGTATCGCTCGAGCGTCGTCTTCACAAGGCTTCTCACCTTCGGATCTCGGTGGTTCGTCACGGCGTTCGTGAGGTCCGCAATGATTTTTTCTTGCGTGAGTTGTGGGCCGTTCTTGCTCATCCCCGGCAGGCCAAGGTCGCCGGCCGCGGTGCGCGTCTTGACTTCGATGAAGCACGTTTCCAAGATGTTGCCGGACGCGTCGCGTTTGATGGCGATTCGGTCGAGCCCGTGCGGACCGACGGTCGGGTCGATGACTTCGTATCCGCGTACTTTGAGCAGCTCGGTCGTCGCCGACTCGCCCCAGTCGCCAAGCAGAATCTTCTGCATGTTGGACGTCGTTGTAGGGTAGAGCGCGGGATGGTGCGCGAGTTGCGCCAATGCCATCTGGGGGGCGCTCATCGGGGCGATGATGGCGAACACGAGGTTGGCGAACCGTACGATGAGATTGTGGTGGACGTGATGTTTCATGGTGGTTATTTCGGATCTGCTGGTTGAAGTCATATGACTTGAGTTGCGTCGGGGGTTACGGGAGCAAGCGCTGGGGCACTGTGGGGTTAACACCGCGCTCATAGAGGCGCTTGGTGGCGTTGGCACGATCGCGAGCCTTTTCGAGCTGCTCGCTCCACTCGCCAAGTCCGCCCATAAATGTGTGGTCTGCATCCTGAGCCTGTGACTCCCAGAGGTCGCCGCGCGTCTTTGTAAGAAGTTGGCGTACCACAAGGTCAAAGGTCGAGTTGGATGCTCCGCCGTTGATCACGCCCGCAGCGTGCGCATGAAGGCGAGCCTGCATGATGAGGTCTTCGTCATCATCGATGTACCCTTGCGCTGCGTTGTAGGCCTCTAACGCGCCGACGTGCTCACGTTCGGCACGCAACATCCGTGCGTTCACCGCCACAGCGCTGTCGGTACACAGCCCTGCATTGAACTGCTCACTGAGTTTGATGTCGCCATCGAGCGCTTTCGCGAGTGCGGCGGCGCCGCACGGGGGCAGGGTCTCAAACAGGCTTGCATAACGCTCCCAGCAGCCTTCGTGATGACCGGCGGGCGAGAGAACAATGGCGAGGTGCAGGGCGGCGTATTGGGTGACTAGGTCCCCCTGCGAGCCGGCTGCGTCAGCGATGGCGAGCAGTTGGAGATGCGCATTCCCGACAATCCGGGCCTGAGGGTGACCACCGGTCAAGAGAGTGACCTGATTGGACCGTTCTCCCTCGTTGAAGAGTTCGGCAAGCGAAAGCTCGGGCTGCGTGACTGTGTCGGGGCTTGCAACCGCTGGTGTTGGCGCGTCCTGCTCAGCAGTACTGAACTTGATGGGTGCGACAGACTCGGTGACCGCCGTCCGGACGGACGGCCCATCTGCTGTAGTGCAGGCGGTAACGGCGAGAAGACTCAGCGCAACGGTGAGGGATGCGACGAGGCGAAGGGCGATGATGGCGGCGGCGGTGATCGGCATGGTGGTTCTCGGTTGGCGAGTCATTAAGAAAAGGCGCGGTGGCCAGGTCACTTCGGACATGGTTGCACCGGCCTGATAGTGGGTAGACGGGACAACCCTGACGCCGATGACACTTGATTTGGTAAATCAGCAAAGTTTCGGGGTCACTGCGCATAATTGCGTTCCTAAGGGCCAATAAATCCGGTTTGATCGGTGCGCTCGGTGGGTGTTGATCCTGCTCGATTGGTGCAGCGAGGTCGGCCAGTGGCTCAACGAGGTGGTATGTCGGCCGGTTACGTTGACGTTTTTAAGCTAGAAATCGCCAAATTGGACGCGCGCAGGCCTTCCGCCATCGTTCAGGGCCATCGGTTACGATTTTCCCGTTCGGATCCCTCGCTCCGAACCGGGTTTGCGTTGCCTGCTGTTGCAATCCATCCTCGCCCGGAGAGGATTGAGACGGGGCCATCAAGTGAGCCATTACGTTCTTAAGCATAGTGGTTGCAATCCATCCTCGCCCGGAGAGGATTGAGACTTTGGGTGCTCAACCCCTGGTGGAATTTGGGCAGGGAGTTGCAACCCATCCTCGCCCGGAGAGGATTGAGACGGGTGAGTAAGCGGCGAGGAGGCGAAGGATCTGCTCAGGTTGCAACCCATCCTCGCCCGGAGAGGATTGAGACGTGCTGATGAGGATTCCAAACTCTCCGATAGTGGGATCGTTGCAACCCATCCTCGCCCGGAGAGGATTGAGACCGTTATTCCTCGAGTTGGGAGTTGATAGTGTGGACAGGTTGCAACCCATCTTCGCCCGGCGAGGATTGAGACCGCTGCACATAGTCACAGTCCATGTGCTTGTACATATGTTGCAACCCGTCCTCGGCCGGAGAGGATTGAGACAAACTCGTTGTCAACGTCAACGCAAGCGCGTTCGTTGGTTGAAACCCATTCTCGCCCGGAGAGGCTTGAGACTTGTCTCCGTAGAAGTGCGTTCGCTTCGCACCTGATTGTTGCAACCCATCCTCGCCCGGAGAGGATTGAGACTCCACGGCGGATGTGTAGTCTGCGATGGCTCGCAGCGTTGCAACCCATCCTCGCCCGGAGAGGATTGAGACGCGTCTTCACGCTCTGCCACCTGCTTCATCGTGAGCCGCAGTTGCAACCCATCCTCGCCCGGAGAGGATTGAGACTTGATTGATCTCTGCTCGTAGGTCTTTGCATCGCTCAGGTTGCAACCCATCCTCGCCCGGAGAGGATTGAGACATTCTCATTACACTCCTTAAAGTATTGGAGTTTCTTAGTTGCAACCCATCCTCGGCCGGAGAGGATTGAGACGGCATATCGGCTGGGCTGAATAGCCGCGTTTGCCCGACCAGTTGCAACCCATCCTCGCCCGGAGAGGATTGAGACACAACAATTTTATACGGGGCTTACTCTTGCATTAGTCGGTTGCAACCCATCCTCGCCCGGAGAGGATTGAGACTTGCCAAGCAGCGCTGCAACCATACTGTACTTGGAAGTGTTGCAACCCATCCTCGCCTGAAGAGGATTGATACTCAGCTAGCCCCGTGGCTACCTTAATCCCGGCGAATGGTTGCAACCCGTCCTCGCCCGGAGAGGATTGAGATGTCTTCGCTATCGCTGTTTGCATCCACCCGTAGAAGTGTGCAATCCTTCTCGCACGGTGGGTTTCGGCAGAAAGACCATCGGTTCGTATGGCCGTCTCGTAATGGATTAACCGAGTGAGTTAGAATTCTGGCTTCATGTCTAAGCGTGATTCATCCAGCGACGCCGGAGACGAGGATCTATTGGGTCTAGTGGTTGAGTTTTGGCACGCGGCGCAGAGCATCAAGCCGAAAGTACCAATTGGTTTGGAGTCGCGGGAGTCTCGCGAAGTTCGATCTATTGAAGCACTCAAACTCCTGGGAGGCCGTAAACGGGATCGGCTATACAACGATCTTCATGCATTCCTGGACGCTTGGTTCCGTGACGCAGTGCGGCGAGGCGACTTTGGAGCGTTTGACGCGGGCGACTTTGGAGCGTTTGACGTGATAAGGAAGATTGCCGGTTCAGTAGAGTGTCCAACGTCCATCGCGCTTGTGATGACAATCGCTAAACGATTGGCCATTGATTGTGCGACAAGCCCGGCGAGCCACCAGCAAAGCCGGGAGCGCTCTATGTCATTGGAAGACGGCTCAGACCGCGATCTAGTAGGTGACACCGTCCCGGCTATCGATGTGGCTGTCAAGAACGAGCAGTACAAACAATTGCATGCCGCGGTCGAACAGACATTGCTTCAGGACGGTCCCAACATCGCCAAGGACTACGGCAGTGGGTTCGTTGGCGCATGCCTTCATGTCGACGGTCGACTGCCGGGTCAAGTATTCTTGACAATCTGCAAATATCTCGTACTTCCGAGTTCCACCTTGACACTAGACGAATTTACGAGTCGGCACCACGCTGAGGAAGTCGCAGACCCCGCATCGTTTGCGCCAGACGCGGCAGCAACAAAGATCATCAACGCGGCAAAATCAGTTCCGCCGCCGCCGTTCCCCACCAAGAATGCATTCACCCAGCGCAAAGGCAGGGTGTTAGCGCGGTTCCAGAAGGCGCTGAATACGCGTTTACGTATCGCAATTCCTGTCATCGCAGATCAAAAACGTCCGTCTACTAATCATGGAGTACATCAACCATGAACCTATCTCATAGTCCAAATCCGATCGACATTGCCCCGCGGACTGTTTTAGAGCGACTCGAACGCCTACAGATTGACGCTGACCCCGCTCTTATCGCCCGAGCAGTGTTTTTGTTTGCTCGGGGGGCACGTGATGGCTTCAATCCTGAAATTGAGCCGTCGACGAGTGAATGGCTCGCATGTTTAAGTCGTCAGGCCCCCGCCCACATCCGCACCGCGATTGGAGATAGCGGTCTTGCAGGATTTCGGCGTCTGTTCCTGAATGTGAATCAAGAACTGCCACCGGCTGTAGGCCTGATCGCCGACATAGACCGCTGCCAGTTGACATTGGCGGGTAGTGACTCCCTTGGTGCCCGGCCCAGGGCGTGGACTTCGGGTTGGCAGACATTGGCGTTCGTTCTTGTTCCTCTTCGGGCGCACGAGTTACAGGCTGCACGTGGATTTCTCGCCCGCTCTGTCACTCGCAGTGAGCCCATGACAACTGAGCTTGCCCGAACAATTCCCGAAGTAGACGCGCTCGCCGCTGCGTTCCCTTCAATTTCCAAAACACGCGATGCACTTCGCTGCTGGCTTCGTGCTGTTGAGCGAGCCGCTGAGAGCGAAAGTGCTGATGCCGCAACTGAAACTCTGCGCGAATCGGTTCTTCATCGTCTCTGGCGCCTCGACGAAACCGCCCGGACGCCGTTGCGTGCCGCCGCGGCAGCCGTGTTGAGATCTCATCAACTCACTGCACGATGGGTGTCGCGCGATGGCGGCTCTGCCTGGGCGTCGCTTCCTGACGGGTGGTCGGGATCATCGTCGCCGGAATTGGTGATTTGGTTCGAGGGCACCATTCCGCCAGATGGGAGTCTCGTGTCACTCGGATCGCGCCGGACAATTATTCAGGATGGTCGCGCACGCATTCCGATGGCTGATAGGGCAGGTGAATCGCTGGTAGATCCATCGCTTGAGGTCAGCGGGTCTGCCTGGCCGCTCGAAGATGAACGCTGACGATGTCATTTGAGCCGCTCGAGCCTCTTATCGCGTCACTCGCTACCCACAGGCAGGGCTCGAGCGCCCATGACAGCATCCTTGCACGCATTGCAAATGCGGTGGGCTCGCCGCTCGCCGGGCGGTTTTTTCGGCCCGATGTCGCGTCGCGCCTCGCGGCCATGGATTCCAATTTGCTGCTTGAACCAGCCGGCGAGCGCGGTGAGCCAGGATCCGCCGACTTGCTCTTCGCGTTGCAGCAACCGTTCGACGGTAGTTTCGCGTCAGCGTTTGCGCTGCCAGTAAGGTGGGTTAAGGGCAGGCACCATGATTCTCGTTTGCCAGATGGTCTGAAAGAAGTCGCCGACCTGGTTCGTAGCGAGATGAAAGTTAGCGCGGAATGGGGACTTCAGGCCGCATGGTCTGGCACCGCAAGCCTCAGTACGTTTCGGTGGGAGACCGGGAGTGCATTTGCATCGCTCGCCGTAGCGCTATACACCGCGAAAAATCAGATTCGCCCGTCAGGTTCGGTGATGGTTTCAGCGGCATGGGATAAAGACGCGGGCGTCCCAGTTGATGTCAAGTGGGTCAGCGAGAAAGCTAATGCCGCGCGGCGCGCCGGCGCTGACACGCTGTTTGTTTCTGGCACCCACACAGAATGGTGCGTAGATGGACTGCACCTGCGGCGGCTGCCCCTTGAACCAAAGAAATTCTCCGAATTCATCGCCGCGATGCTTGAAGCAATCGATGCCGAGCCGTCTCCTGAAGCGAGTTTTGACGAGCGGTGTCGTTATCACAATCGGCTTGTGGAGCGCGATAACAGGACGAAAGCGGACGACTATTACGCTCATCGAATCGCCGCCGATGCAGCAATACGTGCGCGTAGCAATCGGTCACAACAGGGATTGGACCTTCCATCGGGGGATGCGGCGATTGTTGCTACTGGTAGATATGGATTGTCTGTCTTCGAAGATGTTGCTTCCGATGCAGCGGATCTCTTGGTGTTACACCTGGACGATCCGAAATCGGTGGCGCTGTTTGCGAAAGCAATCCCGATTCTTGACGAGTTACGGGGTGCGCGCGACAAGCCTCCGTGCCACACACTGGTATTGGCAGACTCCAATTCTTCCCAAATCGCCGCGTGGGTAGACGCGTTACACGCGCAGGGCGTCACGCAAGTTTGGTTGACTGGCGGGCCACGGCGATTGATGCTGCCCTTGGCACTCGCCTTGGCGGCAGAAGAAATCCAAATCTGGGTCGTTGCCTCCGAAAGTGCCTCTGAAACCCCCGAAGCGGGGCAGGAATCGATTCGGCGCGTCCACCCGGTCGAAATCTAGGCGCCTTTCGCTCGAATGCTGTCATCGTTGAAGCCTGGTTGCCGTCCTCTGGTTGAGGACCAACCATGCAACGCCAGAAGCCAAAATCGTCAAACCGAACAGACCGCCGCCCCACCATGGCCGACATCATCGCGCAGAGCAGGGCGACTGCGTCGCGGAGCGCGTGGCGGCGGGCCAGGACGGCGAGCTCGTTGCGGCACGAAGCCGTCCGTCAGGGGCGTGCTTCGTCTGCGGCCCGCCTGGCCGTGGTGAAGCATCGCGCGGTTCAGGCGGCAGTAGCTGGCGCACCGCGCGGCCGTTTCGCCTTGCGGTTGGATGTCGATTATCAGATCGGCATGCTGAGTGTCCGCTGTGTGGACGGCACCCGTTTGCACGTCCCCTCCACGCTTTCCGTTTCCACCTTGGATCGCTGCGCATGATGTGGGTCACTCGTGCGATAGCATCCCCTGACCGTGGGAAACCATTTCACGCCGACCTGCCTCGTTCCGACAGTGAGTCCCACTGTGTCTGGTCAGGCGCTTGCGCCATCGGGCATTCGTCTCGACGTGACCATCATGATTCGGGATCCACTGCCCAATGGTTATTTCATTGGTCCAACAGTGCGTGGCTTGCTTGGTTACGCAGTGAAGCGTGCCTCATGCGTGACAGATCACGGCGAGTGCGCACGCTGCTTGCTGCGCAACGCGTGCGCGTATCCATTGATATTCGCGCACGAGGCAGGGGAGGGTCCGAAGGGCGCTGGCCGACTGACTGCGCCCGAGTATTCGGTGATGGTGGACCCGCCAGGCGCGTTCGATGGGCTTCGTCACATTCGGTTCACGATTTGGCTGTTCGGGAATGCGGCGCGATGGATGCCTCAGGTCATCGACGGCATTCTTCGCTCCGAGTCATCCGGGTTTGGGTCGTCCGGTGCGTCGTTCACATTGCTGGAAGTGCGATCTGGTTCAACAGTTGTTTGGAGCCGATCCGCGCCTGCTGCACTGCTCAATCCAATCCCAATTCCGTTGGTGACACGAACTGGTCCGGTTGGGCAAACACTGCGACTCCGGATGATCACCCCGCTGGAGTTGCAGCCATCCGCGAAGACTCCCGGGATGTCTTTGGTGTTTGCCTTGATACTGTCCGCGCGACGCCGATGGCGCGTGATGTGCGAGGTCAGTGGTTCCGCTCCGCCGCAAGAGGATCGCATCGAGGATGCACAGTTCCAAGTGCTGGATCATCGAACCGTCCTGTGGACTGGTCATCGTCGATCGGTCTCCGAGGGCACGGCGATGCCGCTCCAGGGAGTCTTGGGCGAGATGATCATCGCAGGCCCTTGGGAGCGCGCCGGAGACTGGCTACGTGCGCTCGATGCGATTGCCGTTGGTCGTCACACCAACTTTGGTATGGGGCGACTACAGTGGGATGTGCCTGGCTGATCCTTGGTAGTTCGTGTGGGCAGCGGAACGCGTAGAAATCGAGAATATCTAGTCGTGCTAGTGCGTAAGCAGCATCAGACTCCGTAGGTTACGATTTTCCTGTCCGGAATCCTCGCTCTGGACCGAGTTTGTGTTGCCTGCTGCTGCAACCCATGCTCGCCCGGAGAGGATTGAGACGACGCAAGCATGCCGTCCTGCCCGCAAAACTCGATCATCGCAACCCATCCTCGCCCGGAGAGGATTGCGACTCGTCGGACACGGTACCTTCCCACGCCGCGTACTTGTTGCAACCCATCCTCGCTCGGAAAGGATTGAGACCCGAACGCTTCCGCCGCCTTCACTTCGTCAATTGTTTCAATAGTTACAACCCATCCTCGCGCGGAGAGGATTGAGACGCTCCGACGAGCCGCAGGGTATCCATCGGGAACTTGTTGCAACCCATCCTCGCCCGGAGAGGATTGAGACTCGGCCATGACGGCCTTGCCAAACTTGCCGATGGCGGGTTGCAACCCATCCTCGCCCGGAGAGGATTGAGACAATCGGTTGAATGAGCACTCGTGCTCTTCACCGGGACGTTGCAACCCATCCTCGCCTGACGAGGATGGGGCCGTCGGCGAGGATCCTGCGGCACTGCCTGTATGAGAGTGTGGGTGGGTGGGCTACGGACCTTTCGGCGATCGCCAGGCAACGTAATCAGTTGAACGCACTCGCGAATGAAGAATTGGAAGTCGCGCTGCAGGGGGATTGCCATGCGAATGCCGCGTGACTTGCAGTTAACGGCCAAGGTTCACACGATGGTTGTCTGTTACGACATCTCGTCTAACAAGCACCGTAGGAAGATCTCGCAAGTGTTGGAGGATCACGGGGTGCGAATTCAGGAGTCCGTTTTTGAAATTCGGGTGACCGAACCGCAGCTCGAGCGCCTTGCGGCCAAGTTGCGCCCGCTCGTCGCGGGAGTATCGGATCGCCTCCGCATGATCCCGTTAGCGGCTGGCCTTGGTGCCGAGTTTGGATTACCGTCGCCGGTGGTCTCGGATGGCCCTTGGCTCCTACTTGGGCGGTTTTTCAGGCAAGAAGTGGCAAGTCAGCCGGTTACTTTGTTTGATTTAGCCTAAAAATCTCCAATATCTACTGGCGTTGGCGCCCAAGCGCACTCGGGGGTCATAGGTTACGATTTTGGGGTCTGGAACTCTCGCTCTGGACCGGGTTTGCGTTGCCTGCGGTTGCAACCCATCCTTGCCTGGAGAGGATTGAGACCCGAACTGCTGCGCTTCCTTGTCGAACACCTGCGCCATGTTGCAACCCATCCTCGCCTGGAGAGGATTGAGACAGATTAATCTTATCCGTCAAGTCCTTAGTGATCAGGGTTGCAACTCATCCTCGCCTGGAGAGGATTGAGACCTCTGAACTACGCCGTTCACTAGTACCGTCTGACGCTTCACGTTGCAACCCATCCTCGCCTGGAGAGGATTGAGACGATTCAACATCAGTGATGTCATTAATCTCTACAACAAGTTGCAACCCATCCTCGCCTGGAGAGGATTGAGACCACTGCGGCGCCATCGCTTGCACCTCATCATGCAGCGTTGCAACCCATCCTCGCCTGGAGAGGATTGAGACGGTGTTGGCGTTGCGATTGCTGCGTCTATCAATCTCCTTGTTGCAACCCATCCTCGCCCGGAGAGGATTGAGACCGCCAACGGAAGTCTGCAGCGGGGATACCTGCCTTGCCAGTTGCAATCCATCCTCGCCCGGAGAGGATTGAGACCGGAGCGTGAAGTTGCCCTTGGAGTCCTTTGTCTCTGTTGCAACCCATCCTCGCCCGGAGAGGATTGAGACAGGAGTTCCACTGCAGCGGAGTAGTCTGCGATGGCTCGTTGCAACCCATCCTCGCCTGGAGAGGATTGAGACCAGAACTCTTCTCCACCCGCATCGCACAACTCGCAGTCGTTGCAACCTATCCTCGCTCAGAGAGGATTGAGACCTACCAACTACGTGCAGGGCGTCCATCGGAAACAAGGGATGCAACCCATCCTCGCCTGGCAAGGATGGGGCGAGCAACGATGATCGTGCGTCCGCCGTACAAACTGTGATTGGTTGCGTAAACCAATCTGCCCTAGTAGCCTCTCGACAGACCAACGAGATCGGCGCCGTGGGCGCTTCAAAGTTGACAAACCCGGCTGCGAGCACATCAGCAGCGAGGAGAATTTGATGTCTAGCGCAACGCCGGTGGCGACTTCAGGGAAGATGTTTCTCTCCTACGATCTACGTGCGATTCAGAGTTACATCTTTCGTGTTCCCAAACTCAAGTACATCGTGGGGGGAAGCGCGCTGGTCGATCGATTTGATCGCCAAGCGGTTCCGGCACTATGTCAAAAGTTTGGTTGTACGGAGTTGTTCTCCGGCGGAGGCAAAGGGACCATTGAATGCTCCGACGCAACATGCGCGGATGCACTGGAAAATGCTTTGCGAGTGGAAGCTCATCGCTTTGCACTGGACATTCGCTTTGGTCGCAATCATGATTTCAGTGATGCTGCGCACGGAGTCGATCGTTTGTATTCGTTCGTGCCTGAACTTTGTGATGGTCCGCCCTGTGAGCTCAGTGGCCTCTACCCGGTCCGCTCGGGCGCGGCGGAAGGAGTGCACCCTTCGATCCACAAACGAATCTTTGACCGATCCGAAGATGTCTTCCGGCACTTTGAGCGTCGGCTACTTGGTTCGAACCTCGATGTTGGCCCGGGACTTGCAGGTCGAGCACTGCGCTTTCTCTCCAATATTGAGGCCGATTGCCCTGAAGGCCACGCAGGTCTAGCCTCGCTGGGCCGAAGTCGCTGGGCCATCATTTGCATGGATGGCAATGACATGGGGCGGCAGTTCCGGGAAGCTGCCGAGCAACGCCCGGACGCCCTCCCGCACTGGGTACGTTCGATGAGCCAGTCTCTCGATAACTGTGCAGTCGCGGCGGCGCGCTCGGGCATTGAGCGTGTCGTGCGCCTGTGGTCGAAGGACTGCAGCAATTCGCAGATTGATGCGTGCGAGTGTGACGGTGAAATCGTGGTTCCAATCCGCCCGCTTGTGGTCGGCGGCGATGACATCATCGTGCTGTGTCATCCGGCGTATGCATTTGACTTTGTTGAGTCGGCGTGCGCCGCGTGGGCCGATGCATCGCAGCGAGAAGCAAAGGTCTACGGGATCAAGGATGGGCTTGCGCTCTGGCCCGCGACCGAGAGTGGGCTGACGATTTCTGCGGGGGTGCTGTTCTGCCCGGCTACGCTGCCAATGCATGCGGCTGTGCCTTACGCTGAAATGCTCTTAGCGAGCGCTAAACACCGGGGGCGTGGGCGCGCGGGCGACCGCGGTGCTTCGCCGAGCACGATCGACTGGGAATCGGTGGTGGAGTCCATGCTTGATACCCCAGCTGCGCGACGCGCTCGGGAGTTACGCTTCCGCGACCTCGATGTTTCTGCAGGGTCGCCGGGCGAGATCGTTGAATTGACCATGCGTCCGTACCTGCTTAGTGACTTTATGGATATCAAGGAGCGAGCGGAGGACCTTCGATCAATCCCGCGCGCGATACGCAATGACGTTTTGCCTGCATTGCGTCAGGGGCGCCAAGACCGGTCGCTCTTCAGAAAGCGCATTGCAAAGAATCACCGTTATCTTGACGAATTGCTCGACGAAGACACCAATAGTCAGGAAACCGCATGGACTCTTGAGAAGCAATGTCTAGGCACTTGGTTGCCGGATGCGCTGTCGATCCTTGAAGAGACCGAACGGCATGCAAAGGGAGCCTCACATGTCTGAGATTCGATTTCGTCTCACACTCGCGACTGACGCGGAACCTGGTACCGGGCTTGGAACTGAGTTACTCGATGATTTGGTACCCCGCTCCGTGTCAGGGAATCCGTACATCCCTGCTTCCCACTTGAAGGGTCTCTTGCGAGATGAGTTGCGCTTGCTTACATCTCAACTCGGATGGAGCGAGGATCTGGAGAACGTAATTTTTGGAGATGAAGGCCGCGGCGGCACGGATGGAATCGAAGGTGCATGCCGGTTCTCTGATCTACATCCTGCTGCGGGAACGAGTCAGTTAGGGAAGATCTCTGCCATTTCAAGGACAGCGATCGGCGAGTACGGAACAGCTGCAGGCGGTTCGCTACGAACAGTGGAGTGCGTTGTAGCGGGTTCGGCCTTTGACGGAACGATCCGGATTCGATCAAACACGGATCCAATCGCCATTGATACGGTCAAACTATTGTTGCTGTCACTCGCAGCGATTGGGGGAAACCGAAATCGCGGCGCTGGCAGATGCTGGGTAGAGCTTCGCGATGAACACGGCCTGCAGCCATCGGAGTTGCTTCTTAAGATTGCCCCAATCGCGGTGAGTTTTAGTTACCTGCCGCCCATGCGTCGAATTGGTGCCGTACAAACATCAAGCAACGTCCGTACGGCGCTCTTTCAGATAACTTTTTACGCCGACGATCCCGTTTGCTGTCTCGCGGTGCCGCTCACGGGAACAAACGTGATGCGCAGCGGCTTCGCTATCCCGGCTTCCGCAGTACAGGGCGCCCTCCTGCACATGTTTGACCGTGAGAATTCCGATGAGGCAAGCGCGTTGTTCCACAGTGCCGCCTTTCGTGCATGGCCACTGCTTCCCTGTGCGTTGCGCGGGGAGGATCCTGGCAGCCGCATACCGACCTGGACATCGCTTACCCATCGCATGAGCAAACTCGCCGCAGGTGTAGACGCACTTTCGGCGCTGTTTAAAGACCAGCTTATCGAGCCGTACAACTGGCGCGATGTATCCGCAGGCGCGCCGCTCAAAGCCGCAGACGGAGTGTTATTGCGTGACAGTCATTCGGTTGCACTTTGGCGTGCCGCGGATATGCCGCGCCAGCACTCCGCGCATGTCAACCTTCAAGAGAAGGAGCCGGATCTATTCTCAGTGGAGGCAATGTCGCCAATGGTGTACCGCGGTTGGCTCACGGTTCCGGAGGAGTGCGCTGAGCGGCTTATGAAGGTGATCCAATCCACAGAGACGGTAGCCTTTGGCCGCGCACGCTCGGTTCGCGGCAGCGGCACGCTCACCGCAGTTCGAGTGAATGAATCTGATTTCATTGCGACAAAGGGAGGCGAAAGTCGAAATGGTGCAACGGTGTTTGTCGTTCAATCGCCGATTGCCATTCCAAAGGGACTACTTCATGACGCGGGCGGAACCTTGCATGGCGGGGAATTGCTCGCGCAACTTGTCGCATCATCGGGGTTCGGCGTGTGCAAGCGTGCCGAGGCAAACATCGAGGTTCGATTTGGGTGGAATCGCCATGGCGCTGGTGCACGAGTGGCGTTGACTAATCGACTCGCCGCTGAGGCTGTGATTTCCCCTGGCTCCGTCTTTGAACTCGAAGCCGCGTCAACTGTCACAACGCAGGTGCTGCTGCGAGGCGTTGGGGAAGGTCGTGAACGCGGCTTCGGCGCGGTCGCGCCACATCCGGGCATTGCGAGTGGACTCTTTCAAGGCGCGCCAACGCTTCGTGAGATCCGTAGTCGGGACAATGCGGGCAGCATTGCTGACGAGTTATCAAAGCTCGGAGCCGAGTCCGGCCTTTCAACGAGTGCCATTGCACAACTCGTTGGTATTGCGCGCGGAGGTCCGAAGGCGCTTGATGAGTTCCTTCAGCGACAGCGCGCAAGACCCACAACGCGGTGGCAACGTTGGGAGCCGCTGGCGCAATACATGTCCAAAATCATCAGTGATAAATCAATCACAAGTGAAACACGTGCGCGCGCCTTCCGCGCGTTTACCGACGCGACCACCGCACAGGGAGGACGACGATGAGCTGGTACGTCCTACGACTTTCCATCCCTGTCGAGTTCCCCTTGGGGGCAGCACCAGGGGCAGGCCGTGATGGCAACGCGGCATTTGTATCGCGCGACGGCAGCGGGGCTCCACTGCTGCGGGGATCCGCGCTGGCAGGGGTATTGCGTCGCGATTGGGGGAAGCGATTCAAGCGCTCGAAAGCGGAAGTCAATCATTGGTTCGGACATGCCACAAGTGAACGCGCGGCTCAACCGAGCCGAATATCAGTGCACGATGTGCGGATCGAAAGTGGTTTCCTTGCAACTGAAACGCGCGTTCACAACGCTATTGACCGTCACTCAGGCGCGCCGGTTCATGGCGGTCTCTTTAGTATCGAATCGATAGCCCCACGCGCGAAAGGTGAACTTCGCCTCACGCTGCGCGCGATCGACGCGGAACTTGATGACGCTACGCAATTGCTTTGTGAGATTGGCGGTCTGCTCGAATCCGGCATCATTGTTGGTGGGAGTGCGTCGCGTGGTATTGGCCTCCTGCACCAACGCGCCGATGTTCAATCTCGCATACGCATCTTCGATCTTACGAAGGTCCAAGATCACGGTGCTTGGCTTGATGAACGTCATAGTCAGAATCGTGGCGAAGCAAATCAACCAACTGACGGCAGTGTGATCAAGTCCATGCGTCCGACTGATCGCACAGTGCTGGATGTTCAGTTGCGAATACCGCGCGGCCAGGACATACTCATTGGTGGCGATAGTGGGCTTGATGCCAGCATCGAACCACAGCGGATTCGTGGTGCGGACGGTGCAGCGCTATTGCGTTTCCCTGGCTCGGCGTTCCGAGGGGTGATTTGTAAGTGGGTCGCTCGTTTGGCGGCGCGCGAAGGCCGCACCGTAGTCGACAGCCATGCCCGCGCATTGAAGCGCTCAGATAGCGATCCTGTTCGTGGCGCTGATCTCGGGTGGGGCTTTGTCAGTTCGAGTGAGCGCGCACAATTCCAGCAGAACCCGTCTGCGCTTGGCTGCCCAGTGATGGCTCTGTTTGGAAGTTTCTACGCCAAGGGGCGTGTTCATATTTCAGACGCCATTGCCGCGGATAGCAGCGAGTTCGTGCAACGTCGCACGCATGTCTCGATTGACCGCTTCGGAGGCGGTGCAAGCAACGGATTTCTCTTCGATACGGATGTAACCACTGGCATTGGTACTTCCAAGCATGAACTCTCTCTTCGCATTGAACTTGAAAATCCATCGCCTGACGAAGCGCGCTGGATTGCCGAGACTATGAACGCAATCAACTTAGGGGTGCTGAGGGTTGGGTCAAGCAAGGCGTCCGGCAGGTTCGAGGTCGCCTCAATCAAAGCCAACGGACCTCAATCGCATTACTTCGCGACCATCGGCGCAACGGGAGCAAATAGCAATGGCTGAACCGAATCCAGACTTTCCCGTAAGCATCACTAACTTCCAGAAGAAACTTGCAAAACGTTCAGCGGTGATAGCTGATCGTAATGCGCTCGAGAAATTCCGCAACGGCAAGTGCCCCGAGGAGCACCGCGCGCTGTGCGATGATCTCATTGCGCAGTTTGACGCCAAGTCCACGGAACTCAAGTCCGCTCAGGCGGCAGAGCAAGCGAAGGTGTACCAAGTAGTTGATCAAAACCCAAGGGGTTTGGCGACTGTTAAGGGTGACAATAGCAGGGCGGCTGCGCCGGCAAAGTTGGGAACGGCATTTCATAATCCGTACACATTTCTACCCTTCGGAACGGCACCAAAGCGCACAGCTCCGACGCTCCTGACTGCCGACGAAGCGGACAAGTCACGGTTCACCGGCGTGCTGCGCATCTCGGTTCGCACCTTGTCGCCTTTGCTTACCTGCATGCCGGGCAAAGAAGGTGACCAGCAAACCATCTTGTCAATCGGCGATGATGTGATCGTTCCCGCAACAGGAATCCGCGGCGCGCTACGCACCATGCTTACGGTGCTGACTGGCGGCACGCTCGGCTATGTTGACCCAGCGTTGTGGCTCACACAGGGGCGGGATTTGAACCTTGGTCCGGCAGGAAAGTCCAGTCCGCCGCACACACCGAGTCGTGTATTTCTCGCTCGGATTGTTAAGGTTGGCAGCGCGACATCAAGTGGGATCGTCGAACTCAACAAGGCCGTTGATCCTCTTGTGAAGGCTGAGGATTTGGAACGTCATGGCGACCTTGGCCGGTATCGGCCGAAGCAGACGTCGGGCAAGGGGATGGCCGTTCGTGGGGAATTCCAACGCGATGGTCGCACCTACCGTCTCTCAGGAGTTCCCGTCAACCGCAAGGGAAAGCGCGAAGGGGTATTTGAAGGTTCGGGAATCCGAGTAGAACTTCCACCAGCACTGTGGGCGGCTTACAGCGGACGCCACGCACACGCGGATTTCAGTGAGTTGAAGCCCGAAGACCTCGTCTGGTTAGAGCCCAGCGTGCCAGAGCTCGGAAACATCGCGCGCCCATCAGACGTAAAGAGTATTCAGTGGGCTCGCTGGGGGCGGGCAGGGCATCGACTTCTGGACCTCATCGCAGATAAGCACAAGGCAGTCGTTCCTGATGCTCTACGCAGCGACGGGCTCGTCGACGAAATTACTAACTTGTTTGGACAGATTCCAGATCCAAAGTCCCCTGGCGCTGCTGGGCCGTTTGCAGCCCGGGTGCGCGGCGACAATCTTGTGTTTCGTGACTGCGCAAAGAATAAAGTGGATAAGAACGTTCAGCTAGCACCCCTGATGCAGCCTCATCCTGGGTGCGTTGGGTTCTATCGCGACAACAAGGATCTTGACGACATCTGCCGAAACGATCCGCTGCGCGGATACAAGATCTATCGCACGACGAAAGAGCGGGGGGCAAATGCTCCGTGGCATTACGGCACCCAAGGTCAATACGACCCAACTGGAGCGCTGGAGTCGGCGTCGGGCAGCAAAGTTAGTCGACGCTCGGATCTGCTCCGTGAGGGTTGTGTCGGCGAATTGTTGCTGTCGATCCGCTCGCTCTCGCGCCGTGAGGTTGCCTTGTTGCTTGCAGCATGCAGTGTTGATTGGCGCCTTGGCGGTGGAAAGCCACTCGGTCTTGGTCACTGCCGGGTACTTAGTGTGGAACTTGTCGATGAGTTTGGACGGTCGGTCGTTCGCTGGGCGCCCGCAAGCGACACCGATGCGCTCGACCGTGAAAGGCCTGCGGAACTTCCACCTGAGTATGTAGACCAGATCGATCAAGAGTTGCTGCGCCGCATGTTCGCCTACCAGGCAACACAGCGACCGGTGGAAATGCTGCGCTATCCACGCGCAGTCGAACAGAACACCAACGGTAAGGCACGTGGTGGGATGGTGTGGTTCAAGCGCCATGTGTCACCAAGGATGGTCGAAGCCAAGGGTAGCACTATGCCACATGGTCTTCAGGTGCTCCGCATCGGCGACGAGTTGCAAACAATCGTTGGGCAATCGCAGGTTAAGTCCCAGAAACTACCCGACTTTGATCCGAGCAATCCATTTGCCGATGTGCTCTACGGCTATGACTGCATTGCGGCTTTCAAAAAGGTGAATGGGCAACAGATCGTCACTTCGCTTGAGCCCTTTGATTCGCAGAAGCACTTCCGCGCCGATGATAAAAGTGGCGGTCCTCAAGGGCAATCGCGGGATACTCGCCAAGGCGAGCGAGATCGACGCGGCAATGTATAACTGAACACTCTCAATCAACTAAGTTCATGACGACTCTCCTCTCATTCCTCGGCATCGGGAAGGCAAATCGCGGATACGAATCCGCCCGCTATTGCTTTGACTGTGGATTTGAGTGCGAAACTAAACTCTTTGCTGCGGCAGCGATGCAAAGAATGCGACAGCACGGACGGCCCGCCACCCGCTGCATCATCATCGGAACGCCGACGAGCGGCTGGGACAACTTGTATGAATGCATCGCAACGCTTGCGCCAAGCGCTGTGCAGAGAGCGGAAAGTTGGGCACTCGGGGTAATGCACGAAATGGCTGGAAATCAGCCTGTGCTTGCGACGCGCCTCCGTGAATTTGAGGCGGAATTTTCAGCAGATTTGGGCGTTGAACTTTGCCTCGTTACTGTTGACAATAACGGTGATGAGATTTTCGCCGCACTCAACCACTACCTGAGTCCAGGAAGTTGCGTTGTTGCAGATGTCACTCACGCGTTTCGAACCATGCCGCTGAATGCCGTGCTCGCATTGGGGGCGCTGCGTTGGCTGAAGAACATTGAACTTGTGGACATTCTCTACGGAAGCTATGACACAACTACGCCAACTGGAGCACAGCGTGCACACTCGCTTACCACGGCGTCACGACTTGCGCGGTTCACTCCTGCACTTGCGCAACTAGCACTCGTTGACGATGTCGGGCACATCGCAGGATTGTTTGAATCTGTGGCGCCGCAAATTGCCAATCGACTTCATGACACGCAGCGGTTGGAGTCACTTATGCAGTACGGAAAGTCTCGGCAGCCAATGGCTCAGGCTCTTGGGCAGTTGCGCACCTTTACCTCAACTGCACCATTTGACGTGGCGTGTGCGAAGGCGACTGCGGACGTCCTCGCTGACCTTGAGCAAGGCGGCGGTGCCGCTGCGCATCTCTCGCGCGCGAAGACTGCCCTGGGGCACAAGGATTACATGCGTGCGCTTGCGCTTGCGAATGAGGCGCTGCTTCTCCGAATTATTGATATAAAAGGGCTCCGCGTAAACGCTAGCGCAGCACTTGCCATGGGACACAACGGAAATTCGTCGGAGTATCAAATTCTCAACGGGATGGCGAGATTGGGTCTAGAAGAGCAGTGTCGTCGAACGGGTGCCCCAATGAGTGACCGGGTTCCAGCGATTCATATGCTGTACACCCTCGGTGACGCCCGAAACTCCGTCATGCACGCCGGAAGCGGTGTTGTCTTGAAGGATCTGCCGCGCGCCTTAGAATCGGAAGAGGGAATCACCAATCTACTCAAGTGGTCGTTTCGTTTCTACGACTTCTTGGCGAGCTGACCATCGTCGGCCGCTGGTGACCTTTTTCCCTTAAATCGTCTGTCCTTTCCATACAGAGGTAGATCTAGCGAAACCCTGGCAGCGGTTCTCAGTGCGGCACAATGTTGCCAGTCATTCGCATTTCAGCACCGCGCAGTTACACTGAAACCATGGAATCTCCGCTTCATAGCGGACTTGTAGGGGGTTCGCCCGGGGCACTCGGAATGCAAATTCCTATCAATAATCTCGAATCAGCTGTCAGATCCCGGTCCCGTGCACCGTCAGAGGTATATGAACACTATGACTGTCCATTCTCAAGCCAATCCAACCCTCGCGCCCCAAACCATCGACATTCGCCCGGAGATGGGGGTTCTGAGTGCCCTTCAGCACCTCAACTACAAGGTTTGGTATGCATTTGCGGAGTTCGTCGACAATTCGCTGCAGAGTGCCCTGGACAATGCGGAAGCACTCCACAAACTGCATGGCTCGGACTATCGGCTCAAGGTCGAAATATCGATTGATCGCACACCAGGCAACGAGTGCATAGTGATTCGCGACAATGCGGCTGGAATCGCGCAACGCGACTATCAGCGTGCCTTCCGCCTGGCGTCCGTTCCGCCCAATCGAAATGGCCTCTCTGAGTTCGGCATGGGCCTAAAGACCGCCGCATGTTGGCTAGCCAATTCGTGGGAAGTTCGCAGTTCTGCGATCAGTGAGCCGTTTGAGGGTCAGGTCGACTTCGATATGCCCAGGATCCTCGCGAGCGGTGAGGAGTCGCTTGAGGTGAAACAGGCCGTTGCGAGCGCGCAGTCTCACTTTACAGAGATCACTCTGCGGAATCTCAGGCACGAGCTTTCGGGTGGTCGCACTATCGGCAAGGTTCGCGAGCATCTCGGAGACATCTATCGGTGCTTTCTTCGAAGCGGATTCCTTGAACTCACGTTCGATGGACACGTGATCGAGTTCCGTGAAGCTGAGCCGCTTATCGCGCCGGCCTTTGATCAGCCCGGTAGCGAACCAATCGTTTGGCAACGGGATCTTGATGTACATATCACGCCATCGATCCGTGTTCATGGGAAGGTTGGCCTGTTCGCCCGCGCGAATACAAAGCGGGCCGGATTCGTGCTCATGCGCCGCGATCGCTTGATTCAAGGGCTCTCAGAGGAGACATGGCGTCCGAATGAACTCTTCGGATCGACCAACACGTTCGCGTTCCAACGCCTTTTCGGCGAACTATCCATCGAGGGTGTTGCAATCAGTCACACGAAGGACTCGTTCGTCCTCGAACCAATCGAAGCGCAACTGATCGCTAAACTGCGCGAAGTCTTAGAGGACCCAGCACTCCCACTTCTGCGACAGGCGCAGGGTTTCCGCGCGCGAGCCTCTAAGGTTCCGGAGCGCATGGAATTTGCCGCTAGTGCTGCCAGCGGTGCTGTGGACGAGCTCGCTAAGCATCCAGAAGCGTGCATGCCAGGCGTGTCAGGGGACAGCCCAACTGGTGCAGCGCCCATTGAAAGTCCACAAGAGACCACCACTCGGACGGAGAGTCGGACATTTACGGTCGACAACGAACCGTGGACGGTTACAATCGAATTGCGAGATGACGCGTCAATCGGCGACTGGCTCTCTGTTTCGGAACAGCAAGTAGACGCTGGGCGCAAAGTCACTCTTGTATTTTCGCTCGCGCACCCATTTGTTCAGCGATTCGCGCAGCCGGACTCCAGCGAACTGGAACCGCTCATTCGTCTTGCTTGTGCCATAGCCATCGCAGAAGTCATGGCACGTCACTCGGGTATTCGGATGGCAGGGAGTTTTCGCCGCCATATCAATCGGCTGCTTCGTGACGCAATGGCAACGGACTGAGTAAGGAACAATTCAATGTCTACAGTTTCCAATTTAACACCCCAAGCCGCATCATCCGCCTCGCTAACGCGAGCAGTATCACCGCACACTCTCTGGCACCCCGTTGCCGGTGAAGAGTGGTCAGACTTTGTGAACCGAATTGCTGCTCCGAAAGATCTCACGCCAACTGGTGTGCATGATCTGTTCATCAATTGTCAGAACATCCTCGGTCGCTGTACAAACCCAGGCCGCCATGATGCGCCGCGAACTGGTTTGGTGCTTGGTTGTATCCAGAGCGGCAAGACGCTCTCCTTCACCGGAGTCACCTGCTTGGCGCGCGACAATGGTTACCGTATTGTCGTAGTAATCACTGGCACTTCGAGGACGCTTCTTGGACAGTCGCGAGGCCGTCTTGAGAGTGATCTTGGCCTTGGTGGATCTGGCGGAAGTGGTTGGTTGCATTTCGAAATCAACTCTGGAAGTGATCACAGCCCAGTTGATTTGGCTAACGCGCTGAAGGCTTGGGATCAGCCGGGTCTACCTCCGCATCTTCGGCGCACCGTGCTCATCACTGTTCTCAAGAATCACGCCAACCTTGAGCGTGCGACTGAGCTGCTGCGTAACACGGCACTCAAACTGTCGCACGGGCTAAGCGACACTCCGGTCCTGGTCATCGATGACGAAGCCGATCAGGCCAGCCTGAATACAAAGGCTCGTGTAGGGAACGATGTCAGCACCATTTATCGAAAAATCGCTGCATTGCGTGCGACCGTGCCGAGTCATAGTTTCCTCCAGTACACGGCAACCGCCCAGGCAAATCTCCTCTTAACCATCACCGACATCCTCTCTCCCGACTACTGCCACGTCCTCGATCCGGGGCCTGGATACACAGGCGGCAAAGTCTTCATGCGTGACCGATCCGAGCTTGTTAGGACCATACCGAACAATGATCTTCCGGTATTGGGTGTGCCAGTTTTGTCGCCGCCGGACTCAATGTCACACGCGATGCGACTGTTCTTGGTCGGGCTAGCGCAAGTCATCGATCAGAAGGGGGCAGTTCGATCGATGCTCTTGCACCCCTCAAGGCAGATGGCCGACCACAGCGTGTGCGACCACATGGTTGCGGAAATGCTCCGCGAATGGTCCGTAGTACTTGCGCTCCCGATCACCGACCAAGATCGGATTGACCTCGTCGAACTTTTTCACGAAGCATGGAGAGACCTTTCGACAACCGCGAGTGATCTGAGGCCATTCGATGCATTGCTTCCTTTACTGTCGATTGCGATCACTCACACGTCAATAAAGGTCATGAACTCCCAACGCGGCACAGTGATCGATGATTTTCCATGGGGCAACTCTCCGGGTTGGATTCTCATCGGAGGGCAGGCGCTGGATCGTGGCTTCACCGTCAAGGGGCTCACGATCACCTACATGGCTCGCGACCTGCCAGCTGCAGGACAACCAAATGCCGACACCCTTCAGCAACGTGCGCGCTTTTATGGATATCGAGCGGACTATCTTGACTACTGTCGCATCTATCTAACCAGCGATGTGCGCAACGCACTTGAGGCGTATGTCGATCATGAAGAGGCACTTCGAAGCGATCTCCGCGACTTTGCGACTACGGGTCGCCCGCTTTCCGATTGGCGTCGACTCTTTATGCTCGACGGCAGCATGAGCCCAACGCGCCGCGGAGTGGTTGGGATCCCCTACCAACAGTTCACGAGCAGTCTCGCTCCCGCCAAACTGGTTTCGCCGCACACGGTGAACCCAGAACTCGACGAAAATCGTGCACTTGTCTCTGCACTGCGTGCACACGCTGGCTGGAGCGCTTGGGATCCAAGCGTCCCCGCAGGCGACCCGCGTTATCACGAAAAACTCGTGGTGCCACTTGACAGTCTTCTCGAGGGATTCTTGGTGAAGTGGCGAGCATCGGCTCCGGAGGATGCCGCAGACATTCAGGAGCGGATCATTCAATCGACCATGCTGTTACAGCGCGACCCGCGCGCGACAGCCACGATCGTCTATATGTCTGCCGGAGCAACCGAGAATCGACTTCGCACCATCGAGGATGATGAGACGGTCGTCAACCTCATGCAGGGCCACAACGCCACCCCCGGCGCATCCAACTACTACCCTGGCGATAGCACAATCCATGAGGCCACTGGGATCACGGTGCAGATCCACTGGCTCAATCTTCGTAATCGCGATAGGGTGCGGGTTGCAAGCGACATCCCTACGCTTGTCATCTTCTCAGCAGAGAGAGTGGACTTCGTCGTACAGCCGCAGGGTGTGGTCAAAGCCTAGGGCTCTGCGAGGCCCCACGCCGCGTTGCGCTTCTGGAGTCGCGTCCGCAATTCAGTTGTGAAAGCCTGCGCGTCTGATGCGTGATGAGCGCGGCGATGGCAATTCGGGCAGAGCGCTACTGCGTTCTGCACGGTGTCTGGTCCACCGTCTGCCAATCTGATCGCGTGGTGGATCTCAAGGTATGGCATGCCACTCGGCTTGGAAAACGGCGCCGGTGATTCACACGCTTCGCATATGCCCCTGGCGAGACGCAACACATACGCTACGACCTCGGCAGAGCGCACAAACACCATGGAGCCCACGGTAACCCGTGCGGGCAACTGATTTCCAGCCGGCACTCCGGGCGGCGGAGTCTTCAACAGCCGATCGACCTGTATCTCAAACACCGCATTTGCATGCCGTGAATCGCTATAGAAGCCACGGAGCATCCGCATGAACGCCTCTGATGTGACGGTATCTCCGATTGAGTAGCAGCGGGGATCCCATGTTTGCCCTACTGCCTCAATGATTCGCTGCGCGAGAGCGTGCTTGTCTCCATCCGTCGACAAGCCGAGGGCTCCCGCAACATCTTCAAGGAACGCCTTGTGCTCCTTTGATCCTGGGCCCAATCGTCGCCGCGGAGCCCCGAGTGCATCAGCGAGCAGGTCGGTGAGCTCCTGTTTTTGAGGTACTGTCATACCGAGAGGGTAGTTCCTTCTATCGAAGGGGTAACTTCTTCTATGGTTGACGAGACTCCGGCCAAACCGTTCTGTCAGCCAAATCTGGAATTCCACTCGAATGACGGATATCACCACCCGGCTCCGCCGCAAGTTTCGGCAGCAGCAACTCCCGGACCTGCCTGCTGAATCGCGCCATCTAAGGGCCCTAGCAATCTCTTCGGCCTGGCCTCCGCCCAAAGGACCACCGTCGGCGGGTGCTAACTTAAAAAACCCGCCGAGGTAAGTCATTGATGACTACGTTTCACCGGCTTTGTGGTGACATATCTGCGAAGGAGCCGACATCCATTGCGGTCCTGATTTATCTATAGTTACGTCGGGTGAGTCGTTAAATGGCAGTATGACAATGCCAAGTGTGTGGAATTAGTGACGGCTCTTTCACAGTAAACCGAGTCGTCAACGACGGGCCCCTGAATATAATTCGAAAGAAACTCGAGTCTCCCATTTTATTTTGCCACTAACTCGGTGAATATTTTCGACAGATGATCCACTCTCCGTTAGTGACCATATCACGCTAGGAATCGCTTCGTTTGCATTCTCAACTGGGACCATTGTTCTCAATTTGGATACGAAATCTAGGTGAGACAAGGTGGCGTGGTGATGGTTTGCACTTTGCGATAGGCCTTACATCGCGTCTTCCGGTTCGGCAGACGGAATATCGGCAAGTTCGCGTTGAACCTGCTCGGACAACTCGTGCACTTCCAGTGGAGACACCTTTACGCTCGGTGCCTTAACGCCATCAAGTCCTTGCATGAATTGTTCTTCACTGACGGGGTAGGCCTCTCCACGTATATCCCGATAAGCCTTCCGTGCACGTTTGATTGCCTGAGCGCTCGTTGGGGCAAGGTGGGTATGGAGCATTTCGCATAGCACCTGTACATTGTCCTTCCCTCCCAACATTTTCCCAGCACTTACGCTAAAGACTGATATCCATGGCGCGGCGTTCATCCGCCATTCGAGCTGCGAGAGCCGTTTCATAACATCAGGCCACGTGAGGTTCTCTTGGCGAACGATCTCGCTTACAACTCGTGCTACAGCCTTTTGAATGACCGGTCGCATAAACGGATGACCTTCACCCTCCCGGTCTTTCGCCCCGCGTACCTCGCGCGCATTTAATGCGTTGAGAAGCCGCTCTCGAACGCCTCCGCAGTTGTCGAGGAGTCCATCTAGCCGCTCAACCAGTATTCCGTAACTCTTCTCGAGGACTTCAGCGGAGGGGCGTGCTTTGGTCTCTCGAACTACTCCCGGCAGATCCCAACCCAAATACTGTATGACGTCATACAGGACAGGCAGCGTGGTAAGCGCTTTGGGCTCGCTCTTGTTGATACTGTTACCGGCAAGTTTTAGTAGTCCTTCTTCGCCGACGCGTGTGATGACTTTGACTCGTCCCTCAACTTTGAGAAATTCATGTTCTTCAAGCAATCGCCTAGATAGAACAGCGAATCCATCATCTTCGTCCAACACAATATCTTCAGCTGCCGCCGTCTTTACCGCATTTCGGTTAATGTTCGAGAACAATCGACGTGTTCTAATGCGACCATCGGGACTGTCGTAATGAGTGACCATTAGGACGCAGATATCTTCGGATGCGAGCTTCGGATTTTGCTTGATAGCATCTTTAATAGCCCTGAGGCGATGCTGTCCATCGAGCGCAAAATACTGTTGCGTACCATCGAAGGTAAGTACGCCGAATTCGCGATCAATACCGCTGAGCACGCCATTCGGATCATCAATACTCAGCGGGGTGTAGTGCGGCTCACCGCCCCACGCAGCGACAACAATTGCTCCCAAGAACCTGTGTTCAGAGTTAAGTAGGTAACTGGTAATGTCCTTGGTGCGGTCGGACAGCCCTCGTTGAACGAGCTGTCCTAGCTCTGGGTTTGTGCTCAATTCATGAGCGAATTGAACTTGGCGAGCGACTTCTCCGTACTTCATCATTGAGATGTAGTACTTCCAGTCGCCAACTAAGCATTGAAATGCAGGTATGAAGGTTTTGTTGCTCATATGTTTCTACCAGGCGGGTTGCGTCTCGCCAAAGCGTGCTCGGGGGCCGCCATGCTGAGTGTTTAATGGGGGTCTAAATATCTGGACGAGTCGTCTTTCCAGAGTAACGATATAGTTAATTTGATTGACTGGTAGATACCAGTACTCGATGGGTCTTAGGGACAGGAATTTCTGAAGGCGTCGCGCTCTAGTGAGTTGTTCATTGTTTCTTTCCCATAGTGGCGTTGGATCTTGTCCGAGATACTTTTGGTATTCGCTTCGATAGCGGTCCTGGAACGTGTCGCGCGTTCCGTCTTTTACGCCTGCTTTGCCAACATAAAGTACCCAAGTCGCGTGATGATTGGGCCTTTCATTGGCGAATCTAAAGACTGGTCCGGGTGACCATACGAACATATAAATTCCGCGTAATCGTGGGAGTTCTGGAGCAAGTGAGTCCGTAGCACGCTTGCACTCCCAAGCGTGGCCGCTGAGTTCGAATTCTGATTGAATCGCCTGACAAGTGTTTTTGTCTAGCAGGCGTTCAATTGCTGGTGTGAAGGATAGCCCCAATATCGGGGTGTCCCGATAGTTTGCGATGACCCGGTCGAATTCAGCGTCGTTTAAAGGCATGAAATTTTAGGTCATGAGTTGGCGGGCACGAGATTCATAGATGACAGATTGCACACCCGTCCGCCTCATCCATCTGAGGCAGCGGGTATCTCTTCGGATCGGTCTCAACATCCGCCAGTGTCTTTCCATCAACCCATGTGAATTGCTGGCTACCTGATACGCGTTCATATCCCTTCGCAGCTTCAAAGAGATCTGGGTGCTCCTCTTTCAATCGCTGCCACTCGCCGCGCTGTTGGTAAAAGCAGAAGTAGCAGCCCGATCGTGACCGCCAGCGGTAATAGTCAGGAAAGCCCAGCCCGGACTCCTCAAGTATGCGCTTCACATCAGGCATCCTAATGCCATCGTCGCGAAATGGATAGACCGGAACGATGTTTGCTCGCTCCGAAATGACCGGCGGCTTCTTCTGTGCCACGTAGCCGTCTCGGGCCTCGTCTGCGCGGATGCCGATATAACTAAAGCACTTTGAATCACCTACAAAGTGTTCAAATGGCTGGATCTTGAGCACCCGTGTACACCAACGCATGCGCGGGGAGGGCAGGAAGCCGCTGTAGCGCTCCTGAAGGAACCAATCAAACGCATTGCGCCCTGGAATCTGGCGTATGCCGAGCATTTCCAGCGCGTTCACATGCTTGATCTTGATGCCAAGTACAGCTTCCATTTTTTCCAGGTACTCGTACGTCTCCGGGAGTTCCGTTCCCGTATCGCAGAACACGTACTCAGCCGGAATCTCTGGGTACTTCTGCTTCAGGTGGACTGCCAATGCAGCCGAATCCTTGCCGCCAGAAACGGACACGATGTGCCGGATGGTCGGGTCAGATGTGATGGTTGCGAGGGCTTCTTTAAGTTCAGCCATTGATTAGATCCTTCTCAGAAACGGAAGCGGTCGCAGTGTTAGTGTTCTGATTGACGGACTTCAGGAGTAACGCACGCGCTTTCGATGTGCCAACGATCTGCGCCAGCATGTGAACGTGCTGGTCAATGCGTCGCTCCACAAGCGATGCAAGACGGACCTTTGCCTTCTCATCGATCGGAGCCCCCGAACTAGCAGCATCAAATGCTGCTGCCTCTACTACGTCCACAATACGGTGGAACTCCTTTTGAAACTTCGAAACTTCTGTGTCATCCCATCGACTGAGCTGCTTCGTGAGGCTCGCGCTAATCTTAGTTGCAAGTTGTGCAGCATCAGTACCGGGGCTCGACAAATGCGAGACCACTCCCTTTGCATTTGGTTCATGAACTACATCGAGGGCTTTCGGGGGAATCGCTTCAGCCCAGCGTTTGAGCGCAGCGAGTTGCTCGCCCGGAGCCGTGGTGCTTGATGGCTCGCCGATCGAAGAGACCATTACCGCCATTGCCTGTCGCGTATAGAGGTCGACAACGCTATCGAGTTCGTTCTTGATGCGCTCTAGGCGAAGCAGCGCGTCGACAAGGTCCCCATCGGTGACACCGAGCGCCGTTGGCAAGACATGTAGCAGCACACCCACCGGATCCTCTGTTGCCCACAGTGCCTTGCGTGCAGCCGCCGCCTGTGGACTAACGGTGCTCGAGGCGCGTACAGCCTCCGGGGACTCTAACTTCCAGTACTGAATCCACTCGAATGCGCGCCGAACCAGATCCGGGTCATCAATGGTGGCGACCTTCTTGCCCCGGAACAACTCGCAAACGCCCTCAAGGTAGACGCGCTGTCTGTCTTCGACAGCAACGACATTGAGGGCATAGCGGCCAGGATCCTTGCACAGGTCCTCAATGACGGTCGGTCGAATGTCTTTGACATACTGCCCGTCACACGTCATGGAGCCAACCACTGGAAACGCCCGGGTTGCGCACGCAAGCAGAATGGGGATCACGCCCGCTCGCACGCCGTAGGGGGGCGCCTGCAGTGTGGCGATGAGCTTTGTAAATGACTTGGGATGATCGCTCGCTTCCGTGAAGAAGGAGCGGATTTCTTGCCAGACAGCGGCAAGTCCCGGATCCTTGATTGACTTCGGCGCAGCGAATCCCCAGCGCTCGCCGCCGCCGTCCCGGTAAAGCCCTGTATTGCGAATGATCGCTCGGTATTGTGCAAGGACCGCCGCACCGAGCTCCTGCTGAAACGCAGGTTCGTGAAATCCAAATTCCGGTCGTCCGGACGCTTCAAGGATGGCTGCGAGCAACTTCTTCCGGGCGTTGACGATCACTGCAGCCGGCTTGCGTCGATTGACTTGCTCATTTGGAAGCTTGGGCGTGCGATGAAAGAGTCGATCGCAATTGGCACTGACAGCCTTCCGGAGTGACGCGGCGCTAGTGATCTTCAACTCCTGGCCATTTGCAATAAACCGAAGTTTCTCATTCGGCGTTGTCACGCGCTCAACCAGTCGCAACATGTGTGACCGGGCGTCATCTTCCATCTGCCGAAGTTCTTCTGCCACTAGTGGGTCTGCGTCAAGCAGTGCCCGGTCCTTCTGAAGCATCATGATCGCGGCAAGTTCCACGGCAGCCTGGTGCAGTGGAACGGGTTCGAGTGGTACAGACACCATGACCCGGCTATCGATCGCCGTCCTTTCCCGCCCGGCTTCAATAGCCGCGGCAGTGGACTTTGCATCGCCCGCCGGTAAGAGGTGCAGGATCTGGCCGTCGGCATACGCTTCGCCGCCTGTAAGGACTGCTTGGATTTGCTCGGCTTCGAGATCGCTTGCTGTGCGATAGCTACGGGTGAAGAAACGCCGCATTCGGAATCGGTCATTGTGTTCCGTGGCGCGTACTGCTGGAAGTGGCCACTCACGTGCGAGAAACCCCACAAGATCAAATGTAGCGCTGACCACGATCCGTGTGTCGGCGATGCGCTCGCGCAGATTGGCATCAGTACCGTGCCAGACAGACACCTCATCACTGTGGCGCCTGTACAGCAGAAGCTTTCGCTCGATCAGTGCATCGATGGTCTGCTCAGCACTTTTTATGTCCGTGGTTGGACCAGCGATAGCAAGGGCGAGCAGATCACGGGAAATCTTTGTTCGATTTGAACTGAGCCCAATGGACAGGGCACACGCAGATTGGAGTGCGTACACCTGATCCTCCGTGGCGCACTTGCTGGTAGCGCTATTGGTTTCGAGCATCGCTCGATAGGTGCCACCCGGTCCCACATCCTGCCGCATGGCTGGTTCAAAGTAGCGGTACAGCGAGTCGGTGCCGACCCTGGCAGACCAGTCTGCTGATTGCAGGAAATTGAATAGTGTTCGTTCGTTCTGGGCCACTCGTGCAGAGATGCGCGGCAGAAGGAACAGGGCGCTTCCATCCAGCGGAAACACACGCGCGAGCATGGACGCGAGTTCGGCGTGCTTAAATTCCTTAAACATGCCAGCCGCAATGAGTGATTTTGCTTGTGCTGAAAATGCCCGGGCGGATGGAACATTGGTTTGCGTGCGATTCTGTGCTTCGGTCAGTTCAACCAGCAGCCGGAGCAATTCTTTGCTGTCATCGATGTACTCGACCCGTTCAAAGCGGCCCTCGATCTTCTGCCATTCGCGCCGTACGGTATCGGGTGCAGACGCTGCGTACGCGCTGAAGCCTTGGTGCAACAGCACGCACATTCGAAGGGGCGTTCCCTTGCTGCGAGTGGTCACCTCAGCCAATTGTTGCACATCATGCAATTCCGACGGGCGGCCATTGGATATCAGTGACTCAAGGTGCCTGCCGAACTCATCCCAAGCCAAGAAGACCTGATCGAATCCGGCATCGCTTGCAAGTGCCAGGAGAAACTGCATGGTGTCCGGAACGGACGATTCTGTGGCAAGGTGTTCTTGCAACTTCTTGGCAACACCGCGCGCAGATCCTTGTCGGGTCACTCCGACGGCGAAGGCATCACACAGTGCCTGCCGGAGCGCGGGGACATTGCCTTGAAGGGCAATGGTGAGTCCACGCGCCTTGGAGCGGCCGCGTTTAGCTGCATACTTTCCCAGAGTGGTGCTGACGTTGGTGATACTTTCGGCCAGTGAACGCAGGACGGGCTTCGCGGCATCTCGATTCTCGATGAGATGAAGCGCATACGTGGCAGTGAGCGACTTTCCGGATCCGTAGGGCGCCGTCACCAAGATTGCTGGCGATGTTCCGAGGCAGAGTTTCTCCAAGAGAACTGCAGCCTTTGCGGTCGGCCGGAAGTGCGCCACTCGCGAGGCATCGCCCGCATCGAGCTGCACATTGATCGAACGCAGGAACGATCCAATTTCGGTCCGTTTGTTGGACTTGGTGGTGCGATTACGCATGTTGTGTGACCTCGCTTGTTGCGTAGAAATGCTTGGCCCAATCAAGTGAATCCCGCGGGTTCCCAAGGCGGACGCCGCGCTCGCCTGCCTGTGAACGCATGGCGAACTCTTTACGGTCCGCCTCTTCATAGCGAAGTACCAGGTCGTAGATGTCATCTCCGCGGAGCATGAAGCAACGCCCGGGTGCGCTCTTGCTGCGTTCGAGTTGTGCGATCGTAAAGTCGCTTCGACCCTTGTTATCTGGCACGCATGACAGCGCATAGCCAAACAGTGGGGCGCTGATCGGCTTTGGGTCAAAGTTCATCTGGTAGTAACCGCTTGCCCCGTAATGGAACAGCAGCCCAAGATCCTGAAACGGGGAGTCAGCGGAGTCTTCAGGGTCATCAATGCGCGCGGGAATTGGTCGCGCGTAGCACTGGAGAAATGCCGCCACGTCGCGCTCGAGTGTGCGAGGTGATGGAACCCGTGACGGTTGGGAAGCGCTGTATCGCTTCAGCCCTTCGATGCAGGGCGCTCGATCGAAGCGCTGCAGGGCCCAATTGTTGAAGAACCAGTTCCACGTGAATGCCTGATCGGGGTTGTTCACAAGGTTGATGTGCAGCATCCACCATGTTCCCGGATCGAGAAAGTGTGGATCTTTCTTACGAACAAGGGTGCCCAACGTCGTAGGTGACAGCCCGCCCTCGTCACCGCTCGCTGATTGCGCTAATCCGGTAGCGGCAAGCCAGTGCCGTATGGACTTTGCCATGTTTCGGCCAACGCCGAGGTGGTCTTCCGAAAATTCATCCATGAGAAGTTTCGGGTCTTCAGTAAGCAGCTCAAGTCCCCGTGCGAGCCAGCCTTCACGGACGGCAAATGATTCATGGCCTCCAAATCGCATTACGCCACCTCCTTGTGCGTGGGTGAGTTGCTCACTCGGCGCGGTTCTGCGCCAAGTCTGATTGCTGATTCAATGATGAGTCCGGCAGCGCGTTCGCACGCTTCGAACGATGTGTCTTCAGAGACTGCATAGCGAATGCTGGCATATGCCTGCTCTTCGGTGAGTCCCATGGCTCGTAACACGTATGACGGTTCCGGGCGCATGTTGGTGCAGGCAGAGCTTTGCGAAATCCGTACGTTCTTCGCGTCGAGCTGGGCAACTAATGCCTGACCGTCGATTCCGTGAATCAACACGTTGCCCGTGGTGCATACTCGGTCGGCGAGGCCGCCGTTGAATTGCACGTTGGCGATCGACTCACGCAACCGCGCCTCAAACATGTCGCGGAGCGCGCGCGTCTGCCGGATGAATGTCCGAAGGGTCGCGTGTCGATGTTCGGCGGCAACGCCGAAGCCAGCGATTCCCGGATAGTTCTCAGTACCGACGCGCCGTCCGTGCTCTTGCGAACCGCCGAACAGAATCGGCCCCGGGGCAAGAGTTGGCTTGGTGATCGCTGCGCCAATTCCTTGCGGCCCATGGATCTTGTGAGCAGTAAATGTCATGGCATCAAGTGGGCTTGATGCGAAATCGATAGCCATCTTGCCGATGGCTTGTGCAGCGTCTGAGTGTGTTCGGCCGCCGCGTGCTTTCACAAAGGCGGCAGCTTCAAGGACTGGCTGCATGACGCCAGTTTCATTGTTTGCCCACTGAATACTCACCAGCGTTGAAGTGTCGATTTCATGACGATCGAGCGTTTCGACGGCAAAGCGACCTTGATTATCTACCGGCAGAATGACTACCTCGATACCTTGACTGCGCAACGCCTCGGCTACGCCCAGGATGGATGAATGCTCAACTGCAGTGGTGATGATGCGGCGAATCCCGCTGCGGACGGCGCCTTGCAGAATCCAGTTGTTCGCTTCGGTGCCTCCACTAGTGAAGTGCACATGTGAACGGTCCGCGCCAGCGAGCGAAGCAACTTGATCGCGTGCGTCTTCAACAATTTGCCGCGCGCGCCTACCGGTGCCGTGCGCGCTTGAGGGGTTGCCGAAGTCCACATCCATCGCGCGCATCACGGCGTCTCGAACAATGTCGAGCGGGCGAGTGGAGGCTGCGTTGTCGAGG
>Ga0164294_10000439_pt1 | contig 39674 bp, 40 predicted proteins | sample GEODES005metaG_FD_111479 | JGI IMG/M metagenome (GOLD analysis project Ga0164294, IMG submission 111479) | Oligotrophic lake water microbial communities from Sparkling Lake, Wisconsin, USA - GEODES005 metaG | ecosystem: Environmental > Aquatic > Freshwater > Lake | place: USA: Sparkling Lake... | reverse complement strand
TTCACCGTCGCGCTGGGAGACATCGTCGCGGCGCTCTTTTCGGCGATCCTGTGGACGGCGGCGGGAATCGTCGGCGAGGTCGGGCTCGGTCTGGCGGCGCTGGCGGGGGGTGTTTTTCTCATCAGCAGGTGGCGTCGCCGAAGCTGAAATCGAACGCCCCCGCCAGCGCCCCGCCAGACGCGATTTTCGCCGCGTCGGGGGATCGGGTACCCGAAAAACGAATGACGGGCATTTGGGAGGACCCATAGCCCGTCAGATCGAATGTTTTGAATCGGGACGTCGGCGCATGCGGCCCGAAACCCTCAGCCAACCGCCGCGAGATGCTCCCTTGCCCGCTTCAGATCGCCCACGAACCGCTCGAACTCCGCCTCCGCCTGGTCGCGGTCGGGAAGGCGCAGCAGGTAGGAGGGGTGGATGGTCACCATGCCGGTGCCGCCGTCGGCCAGCCGGTGCCAATGGTCGCGCGTCGCGCTGATCGTGACGACGCGGCCGAGCAGTGAGCGCGCGGCGGTGGCGCCGAGCGCCACGGTGAGTTTCGGCTGAAGCAGCTCGCGCTCCTGCCCGAGCCACCATTTGCACGCTTCGATCTCGGGGCCGTCGGGTTTTGCATGGATGCGGCGCTTGCCGCGCGGCTCGAACTTGAAATGCTTCACGGCGTTGGTGACGTAGGTGATCGCTCGCTCGATCCCGGCCTGCTCCAGCGCCTTGTCGAACAGCTGGCCGGCGGGCCCCACGAAGGGACGGCCCGCGAGATCCTCCTGATCGCCGGGCTGCTCGCCGACGAACATCAGCGGTGCGGTCAGCGGCCCCTCGCCGAACACGGTCTGCGTCGCGGGCCGGTAGAGCGGGCAGCGGGTGCAGGCCTTGGCCTCTTCGCGCAGCGCTTCCCACGCGGCCTCGCGGTTGCCGCCGATCACCTGCCTGCTCGCCGCCATCATGCTCGACTCCCGCGCCTGCGCACCCGCCACCAGACCGGGGACCAACGCGGTTTCGGGCATGTTTTTCCAATATTTGCGCGGCATCTCCTTCAGCATCGCGCCGATCTTCACGCGGGCCGGATTGAAGATCGAGGCGTAATAGGTCTTCCACGTCTCCTCGACGGGATCGCTGTCCGGCGCGTCGGCGCGGCTGGCCCCCGGCCTCTCTCGCAGCGTCTCCCCGTCCCAGTCGAGCGAGACCGCGGGCGTCAGGATCGTCCAGCGCATGTTGGTGAAGCGGTTGACGAAGAAGCGCGCGTTGGTGCGCACGATATGGTGCTCGGGCTCGAACCAGGCGACGAAGCGGGCTTCGCTCCCCTCCTCGACCTCGCGGAAGCGCAGGAAGGCGCGCATCTTGTGGATGTCGCGGCGGACCTCCTTCGCCATCAGCTCGAGCCGACGGAGAAGCGGATCGGCCTGATCGGTCATCAGCTGAGGGGCTTGGCGCAGGCGGACGAGCATCGTGTAGAGCAAAGCGAACCGCTCGGGATCGCGGTGGCAGATCACGCTTTCGGCCAGCGCCACGAACGGCCGCGGGACCGAGAAGGCGCCGGTGGCGGCCGCGGGCAGATCCTGGCTCGGCGCGGTGGCGAAGAGATCGGCGGGATCGTCCCCGACCGACCAGTGCACGTCCGCCGGCGCGACGTCCGCCATCGCCAGCGATCGTGCCGCGCTCCGCCACCCATCCAGATCGTCTTCGGCCGCCAGCCGGATGGCGTAGGTCATGCCGGGATAGATAGGGTCGGCCCCGCCGCATCACCAGCCGTTGTGCTGGCGGCGGCGGAGGCTAGAAGGGGCGGGTGACCATCCCCCGCACCTCCGCGCTCGTCCCCATCCTGCTGCTCGCCCTGCTGGCGGGCGGAAGTGTCGAGGCGAAGAAGAAAAAGCCGCTGCCGCAGGTGCCGCAGGCGGGATGGGGCAAGGTCATCACGTCCGAAGATCGCGTGCGTTTGCGCGATTGGCGGACGACGTGGCTGGAGGGGGTGAAGCAGGCGCGGAGCGAGGACTTCGGTGCGCAGGTCGCAAAGGAAGGGCCGTTGCTCGATCCCGATTCGGCGCGCACCGCACCCGAAATCCCCGACGGCACGTACCGCTGCCGCACGATCAAGCTCGGCCGCAAGACGAGCCTCGGCCATGCCTTCCGCATCGAGGCCCCGCAGGATTGCACGCTGGAAGGCGATCGCTTCCGCGTCACCAACGGCATCCAGCGCATCCGCGGCCACCTCTGGCGCTACGATCTCACCCGGCAGATCCTGCTCGGCACGGTCGAGCTCGGCGACGAGCGCGCGACCATTCCCTACGCCCGCGACAAGGAACGCGATGCGCTCGGCTTCCTCGACAAGGTCGGCCCGCAACGCTGGCGGCTGGCGCTGCCGAACCCCTCGTGGGAGTCGCTGGTCGACGTGATCGAGATCACGCCGGCGAATTAGGTCTATCGCCTTGCTGCGATGCTGACTGGCATCCGCCGGTGCCGCAGGTGGTTCAGCGGAGGCTGAACCACCTCACAATCAAACCTTGGCTAGCGCCTTCGCGACGGTGAATTCGTCGAGGGTGATGTGGCCCTCGCGCTTCAAGGCTTCGACCGCACGTTTGACCTGCTGGCTGGAGCCGCGCGGCAGGATCAGCACGGCGTCGCCGGTCGCGATCACGATGAGGTCCTTGATCCCGACGGCGGCGATCAGCGGCCCGTCGGTGCGTAGCAGGCAGCCCGATGTGTCGATCGCGACGATCTCGCCATGGTGGGCATTGTCGTCCGCGTCGCGCGGGGCGATGGCGTGAAGCGCATCCCAGCTGCCGAGATCGGACCAGGCCATCTCGACCGGCACGACCGCGACCTTGTCGGCCTTCTCCATCACCGCATAGTCGATCGATTCGTTGGGCGAGGCGACGAAGGCGGCGCGATCGGGATAGAGGCGCGAGCCTTCGGAATGGCCGGCCTCGATCGAGGCCTTGGCGGCGGCGAGGATCTCCGGCGCGAGCTCGCCCAGCGCCTGCAGATAGGTGCTCGCGCTGAACAGGAAGATGCCGCCGTTCCAGCTGTAGCCACCGCTGGCGAGATAGGCCTTCGCGGTCTCGAGATCGGGCTTCTCGACGAAGCGTTCGACCTGCTGGACGCCGTCGGCGATCGCGTCGCCGCGCTTGATGTAGCCGAAGCCGGTGTCGGGCTGATCGGGCGTGATGCCGAAGGTGACGAGCCATCCGTCCGCACAGACCGGCGCGGCGCGGGCGATCGCGGCGTGGAAGGCGGGCACGTCGGCGATGACATGGTCGCTCGGCATCACCAGCAGCAGGGAATCGGCGGGTGCGGTCAGGGCGGCGAGCGCGATGGCGGCAGCGGTGTTGCGTGCGGCGGGCTCCAGGATCAGCGCCGCATCCGTGACGCCGACGGCGGCGAGCTGCTCCTCGATCTCCTCGGCGTGCGACGTGTTGGCGACGATGGTCGGCGGTGCGAAACCGACGTGGCCGGATGTCCTTCGCACGGTCTGCTGGAGCATCGTTTCCTTGCCGGCGAGCGGCAGAAGCTGCTTCGGCCGCGCGGTGCGGGACATCGGCCAGAGTCGGGTTCCGGAACCTCCGGAAAGAATGACGGGTATGATGCTGGTCATAATGCTCTTTTAGGAGGAGGTACGCGGAGGAACAGGGGAGATTCCCCGATGGATCAAAATGATGGAGGGCGTTTAGCGTTCCTCTCTTATTGGTTACAGTTGGTTACACCATAATTACTTCCGGGCCGGTAGCTTTTATGGTACATGGACGTTTCCCGAAGGTGTCTCCGGCGTGGGGGTGGTCTCCGGACGGGTATCTTTGGACCGGGAGTTTAGAATGGCAATTGCGGCTTCGCTGCTGCGCAGCGAGATGCGCCGGCATCTGCTGATGAACGTCACCCTCGTCGCGAGCTGCGTCGTGGGTGGTACCGTCGTGACCAACGAGCGCGGCCTGTTCGTGCCGCTGACGCATGGCATGTCGGAAACCGCGCGTGCCTTCGCCGCGATGTTCACCCAGTCGCATCTTCTTCCCGAAACCAATTTGACCGACGTGCGCATGGTCTCGCCGCTGTCGCCGTTCGAGGTGACCGCCGATTCGCGCGATCTGCGTCGCCGCCTGATGGACTCGCTGTCCTGGCTGCCCGAGCAGGCTTCCGAATATAACAAGGAACTGGCGCAGATCAGCGACCAGACGCTGACGCCGACCGAGGTCGCGTCGAACAACGTGCCGGTCAACAGTTTCGGCACGCCGGCACCGGCCAGCGGCAACAACGGTGGCAGCAGCACGACGCCGTCCTCGACCACGACGACGCCGACGACGCCCACCACGACGACTCCGACTGCGCCGACGTCTTCGCCGCTCGTCAACAATCCGACCGATCCGCTGCCCAGCTCGCAACAGCTGGCCAATCCGGACCTGACGCCCGATCAGGCCAACACGGTCCAGAACAGCAATCCGACGCCGACCGCTCCGGCGGACTCGGGAGGCGATGTGGGCGCCGTTCCCGAGCCTTCGAGCTGGGCGATGCTGATCGCGGGCTTCGGCCTGGTCGGCTACTTCCTGCGCGCCTCGCGCCGCCGTCGCGAGGTTGCAGCCGAGGCGACGAGTTGATCGAAGCGAAAATCGGAATTTGGGAAAGGCGGCCTTCGGGCCGCCTTTTTCTTTTCGGGCTCAGCGCGTTTCGGCTCTATAACGATCGTCCGGTGAGAGTGGAGATCGACGATGCGCAACGGACCGCTCCTGCTTGCCATGCTGACCGGGACGCTCGTTTCCGGCGTCGCGTCCGCAACCGCTAGACCCCAGCATCCGAACGCAGCGCTCCTCGCCGCGATAAAGCGCTGCGACTCCCCGTCGCGGCGCCTGCTCGAAAAGGTCGTGGCGATCGACAGCGGCACGGGCGATGCGGAGGGGCTGAAGGCCGTCGGCGCCCTTTATGCGGCGGAGCTGAAAGCACTCGGTGCCGAGGTGAAGGCGGTCGCGCCCACCGCGCCGGCACAGGGCGACAATGTCGTCGCGAGCCTCGCCGGCAAGGGCAAGGGGCGGATCCTGCTGATCGCGCACATGGATACGGTGTTCGGTCGCGGCGATGTCGCCAAATACCCGCCGCATTGGGAGGGCGATCATCTCGTCGCCCTGGGCGCCGGCGACGACAAGAGCGGCGGCGTCACGGCGATCTGCGCGCTCGGTGCCCTGAAGGCGATCGGCTACACGGATTTCGCCCGCATCGATCTGCTGTTGAATGCCAGCGAGGAGACCGGCTCGATCGGATCGCGCGACCTGATCCGGACGATGGCGCGGGCGAGCGATCTGGTCATCAACCTCGAACGCGGCGTGCCGACCGACAAGGTGCTCGTGGGCCGCAAGGGCTCCGCGGTCCTGAGCTTCGAGGTGACGGGCCGCGCCGCGCATTCCGGGCTGGAGCCGGAAAAGGGCCGCAACGCCGCGCTGGAGGCGGCGCATGTCGCGCTGGCGCTGGGGGCCGTAGCCGCACCGGACAAGCAGACCACGGTGGTGGTCGACATGCTGGCGAGCGGCGACAAGATCAACGTCGTGCCCGATCGCGGGATCGTGAAGGCCGACGTCCGCGCGTTCACGCCCACGGAGTTCGACCGCGTCGAAGCCGCGGGGGCAGCGCTCGCCGCGCGGCCCTCGATCGACGGCGTGACCATGACGAGTAAGCTACAGCGCAATTTCCCGCCCTGGCCGCACGCGGCCGGCACCGACGCCGCCCTCGCCCGTGCCAACCGGCTCTATGCCGAACTCGGCCGCACGCTGACGCCGACCGAGGTCGGCTCCTCGGCCGATGCCAATTACGCGGCGGAAACGGGGACGCCGACGATCGACGGCTTCGGCATGGAAGGCGGCGGTGCCCACAGCCCGCTCGACTATGCCGATTTCGGGACGCTGGTGCCGCGCGCTTACCTGCTGGCCCGGATGCTGATGGACGTGGGGCACGATCCGGCGTCGCGCTGACGCCGGGGCCTCACTCGAAATCGAGGCGGTCGCCCTCGATCTTCACCTTGCCGAGACGCGACAGCAGGTTCTGCCCGAGCAGCGAGACCGACAGGCCCCGCCGGGCCACGGCGGCGCGGACATCGTGGATCTGGCGGCCGCCGACGGAGATGCGCTTGACGTGCGTCCAGGCCATCGCCGAACTGCCGCCGACACCGTCGATGCGCGTGCGCGTCGCGGTCTGGGCCGGCGCGCCGATCGCCTCCGCATCGGCACTGCGCAGCACCATCACGCTCGCCCCGGTATCGACCAGGAAGCGCACCGGCACGCCGTTGACGTTGGCAGTCAGGTAGAAGAGCCCGTCGTCCGCGCGGTAGATCGTGCGGCTGCCGATGCTGCCCGCGTCGATCTCCACCGGCCCGCTGCCCTCGTCGAGAACGGCGGCGTGCGCGGACGGCGCGGGCGCCTCCCGGATCGCGTCGCGGTCGACATGATGCGACGACGCGATGCCGGTCAGGCAACCGAGGACCAGGGTGAAAGCGGGAAAGGGGGCGCTACTCAGGATCGACATGCAGCCTTTTTCGCAGGCGCAGCACAAGGAAAGGTATTACGATCGGGCTAACGGGCCATTTACCCTGAAACCTTTGTTTGCGTTTCGCGCCGCCGGTCTGCGACGCGGGATTCGATTTTTCCCAATGCGAGGACACGCCATCGTATGAAAGCCGCCATCGTGAAAGGCGCCGGCCAGGCGCCGGTCTATGAAGCGTTCGCAGAGCCGTTTGCCGGCGAGGGCGAGGTGATCGTCCATGTCTCGGCGAGCGCGCTCAGCCCGCTGACGAAGGCGCGGGCATCGGGGACGCATTACAGCTCGTCGGGCGGCTTTCCGTTCGTCGCAGGGGTCGATGGAGTCGGGCGGCTGGAGGACGGCCGGCGGGTCTATTTCCTGCTGCCCCGTGCGCCGTTCGGCGGGATGGCGGAGCGGGTGGTGGTGCCGGAATCGCAGACCGTGCCGATACCGGATGCGCTCGACGACGTGACCGCCGCGGCGATCGCGAATCCCGGCATGTCGTCCTGGGCGGCGCTCGGCGAGCGGGCGCATTTCAAGGCGGGCGAGACGGTGCTGATCAACGGCGCGACCGGCGCATCGGGGCGGCTGGCCGTGCAGATCGCGCGGCATCGGGGCGCAGCGAAGGTGATCGCGACCGGCCGCGATCGCGCGGTGCTGGCCGAACTCGGCGCCGACGTGACGGTCCCGCTGGTGGACGATGGCGATGCGCTGGAGGCCGCGTTCAGGCCGCTGTTCGCCGAAGGGGTGGACGTCGTGCTCGATTATCTCTGGGGCGCGAGTGCCGATCGCCTGCTGAAGGCCGGCGCCAAGGCTGCACCGGAGGCGACGCCGATCCGCTTCGTCCAGATCGGCACGGCGAGCGGAGCGGAGATCACGCTTCCCGGCGCGCTGCTGCGGTCTTCGGGGATCGAATTGATGGGAAGCGGCATCGGCAGCATCACGATCGCACGGTTGATGGCGACGATTGCGGGGGTGTTCGAAGCGGCGGTGCCGGCGGGGCTGGCGTTGCCGGTGGAGACGATGCCGCTGGCGGATGTCGCTGTAGGCTGGGCGAGCGGCGGTCAGCGCCTGGTTTTCACCATGCCCTGACGTGGCACGGTCAGGCGATGGCGCCGGGGTGGTTCTGCCCGTCGAACTTCGTGACGGTCACGTCGAGCGATTGCCAGTCGTCGATGCAGCGCAGGTTGATGCTGATGCCGTCGGGGTGCGAGCGCGGCTTGTAGAAGCTCTTGATGCCGCACTGGCTGCAGAAAATGTGCTGCGCCTTGCCGCTGCCGAAGCGGTAATTGCTGGTCTCCTGCCGGCCTTCGGTCTGGCGGAAATCGGTCGCGGGGATGATCAGGTGGAGGTAGCCGGTCATGCTGCAGATCGAGCAGTTGCAATCGAGCACTTCGAGCGGGCCCTCGGGCACCTCGGCCTCGAAACGCACGAGTTCGCAGTGGCAACCACCTTCGATTTTCATTGCTCACCTATTCACGTCATCCCAGCGAAAGCTGGGATCTGGCGCGGCTGGACCCGCTCTATCGAGGAAGATCCCAGCTTTCGCTGGGATGACGGTTGAGGAGGGACGCAGCCGTCAGGCCGCGTCGCCCGCCTTTTCCTTCTTCTTGGCGAAGACGCGGACCGGCTCCTTGCGGCCCTCGACCACATCCTTGTCGATCACGATCTCGTCGACGCCGTCGATCGACGGCAGATCGAACATCGTATCGAGCAGCATGCCTTCGAGGATCGAGCGCAGGCCGCGGGCACCCGTCTTGCGCAGGATCGCCTTGCGGGCGACGGCGGCAAGCGCGTCTTCGGTGAAGGTCAGCTTCACGCCTTCGAGGTCGAACAGCTTCTGATACTGCTTGCTGAGCGCATTCTTCGGCTCGGCGAGGATCTTGACCAGCGCGGCTTCGTCGAGGTCCTCGAGCGTCGCGATGACGGGCAGGCGGCCGACGAATTCGGGGATCAGGCCGAACTTCAGCAGATCCTCGGGCTCGCACTGGCGCAGCACTTCGCCGGTCCGGCGCTCGTCCGGGCCAGCGACGAAGGCACCGAAGCCGATCGACTTGCCCTGCAGGCGATCGCCGATGATCTTCTCGAGACCCGAGAAGGCGCCGCCGCAGATGAAGAGGATGTTGGTGGTGTCGACCTGCAGGAATTCCTGCTGCGGATGCTTGCGGCCACCCTGCGGCGGAACGCTCGCGGTGGTGCCTTCCATCAGCTTCAACAGCGCCTGCTGGACGCCCTCGCCCGACACGTCGCGGGTGATCGAGGGATTGTCGGCCTTGCGGCTGATCTTGTCGATCTCGTCGATGTAGACGATGCCGCGCTGCGCCCGCTCGACATTGTAGTCGGAGGCCTGGAGCAGCTTCAGGATGATGTTCTCGACATCCTCGCCGACATAGCCGGCTTCGGTCAGCGTCGTCGCGTCGGCCATCGTGAAGGGCACGTCGAACGTCTTGGCGAGGGTCTGCGCGAGCAGGGTCTTGCCGCAGCCGGTAGGGCCGACGAGCAGGATGTTCGACTTCGCGAGCTCGACGTCGGCGCCCTTCGCGCCGTGCGCCAGCCGCTTGTAATGATTGTGGACCGCGACCGAGAGGACGCGCTTCGCCTGGCTCTGCCCGATCACATAATCGTTCAATACGGTGCAGATTTCCTGCGGGGAGGGGACGCCACCATCCTTGCGGCTGACGAGCGTCGCCTTCGTCTCTTCCCGGATGATGTCGTTGCAGAGCTCGACGCACTCATCGCAGATGAACACGGTCGGCCCGGCGATGAGCTTGCGCACCTCGTGCTGCGACTTTCCGCAGAAGGAGCAGTAGAGCGTGCTCTTCGAATCGCCGCCTTGCAGTTTGGTCATAACATCCTTTTACCTCGGCCATTCCCGAGTCGAGCGGCATCCTACCCCCCGATTCGACATGGCCGCAAACTTTATGTGGCGGCGCACCTTTCGCATCGGTTTACCGTCACCCCAAAGTGATATGGGCGCGAGCCTTGCGGAAACAAGCATCCGGCGACGGCGATGTTCCCGGGCGCCTGCGTCTTGCACCCACCGGATGCGCCCGATAGCGTCGCCTTCGCGGGGTAGGGGACCAGTCGGAATGCAGGCGGAAAAGCCAAAGGCGAGCGGCGCGCGTTTCCTCGCACTCGATAGCCTGCGCGGCCTGCTCGCCTGCACGATCGTGATCTACCACCTGCCCAGCACCGGCTATCTGTGGCGCACGAGCTACATCCAGCACGGCTTCCTCGCCGTGACCTTCTTCTTCGTGCTTTCGGGCTTCGTGATCGGCACGACCTATGGCGATCGACTGGCCAGGGGCTTTCCGGTCGGGCGCTTCCTGGGGCTCAGGCTCGGGCGCATCTATCCGTTGCACCTCTTCATGATCCTCGTCCTCGCCGGATGGCAGATCGTCAGGCTGGCGACCGGCTGGGGCGGTGCGCGTGCGGAGGCGCCGTTCACCGGCCCATTTGCGCTGCACTGGCTGCCCTATCATCTGACGCTGCTGCAGAAATTCGGCGAGATGATCAGCTGGAACGATCCGAGCTGGAGCATCGGCGTCGAGTGGTGGACCTATGTCGTGTTCGCGCTGCTCGCGACGATGGCGCTGCGCTTGCGCGGCATGGCCTCCGTCGCCCTGGTCATGATCGCTCCGACCATCGCCTTGCGCGTGCTGCACAAGGATCTGGGCGAAGGGATCGGCAGCACGATCGATTGCATGATGTGCTTCGGGCTGGGGTTGCTGGTGTGCGAGGCGCGGCGGTGGCGGGCCTGGAGCATCACCGATCGGATGGGCACCTTCGGCGGGACCATGGTCGAACTGCTCGCCGCAGCCCTCGCGCTCGACATGATCGCGGCGTTCGGCGGCAGGCTCAGCCCGGCGATCGCACCGACCTTCGCGATCCTGGTCGCGGTGTTCAGCCTCGAACGGGGAATGCTCAGCCGCCTGCTGGTGACCGCGCCGATGCTGTTGCTCGGCGAGCTCAGCTATTCGATCTATATGATCCATCACTTCATCCTCGATCGGATGCTGGATCTGCTCTGGGCGTTCGGTGGGGCGCTGCACCTGCCGATGGGCGTGGTGCCGGAGGGCAGGACCGTGCTCGCCGGTAATGCCATCGCCTGCGATCTGTTCAGCGTCGCGATCCTGGCGCTGGTGATCCTCGCTTCCCGATATAGCTATCGCTTCGTCGAGACGCCGGCCCGGCTGTGGTCGCGGCGGATGATCAACCCGAATCACAGCGAGAAAGTAACGCCCCGCGACCCCACGGCGGCGTTTTAATAAGCTACTGATTTATCGGGGAAAATGTGTCGTTAAGTTGAGGAAGTTGAGGGTCGTGGACGGGTCCGCGGATCGGGACCCGTCCATAGCCATTTACGCCGCCTGTGCTTCCTCGGCGGGCGCCGGGCGCTTGTCGAAGACCTCGTCGATCAGGCCGAACGCCTTGGCCTCGTCGGCCTCGAGGAACTTGTCGCGGTCCATCGCGGTCTCGATCTCCTCGATCGTCTTGCCGGTGTATTTCGCATAGAGCGAATTGAGCCGGTGACGCATGCGCAGGATCTCGCGCGCCTGGATCTCGATGTCCGCGGCCATGCCCTGCGCGCCACCCGAGGGCTGGTGGATCATGATCCGGCTGTTGGTGGTGGCAACGCGCATGCCGGGCTCGCCGGCAGACAGCAGGAAGCTGCCCATCGACGCGGCCTGGCCGATGCAGAGCGTGCCGACGCGCGGACGGATATACTGCATCGTATCGTGGATCGCGAGGCCGGCGGTGACGACGCCGCCCGGCGAGTTGATGTAGAGGAAGATGTCCTTCTTCGGATTTTCGGATTCGAGGAAGAGCAGCTGGGCGCAGATCAGCGAGGCCATGTGATCCTCGACCTGGCCGGTGATGAACACGATCCGCTCGCGCAGCAGCCGCGAATAGATGTCGAAGCTGCGCTCACCGCGGTTCGACTGCTCGATGACGATGGGGACGAGGCCGGCGGCGATGTCGGCGTGATCAGGCTGGCTCATGAAACTCCGTTCCTTCGTGTGCGTGGAGCTTAGATCGCGCTTCCGGGCGAGTTGTTCAAGGGGAGGCTGGGCGGTTGCGGCAGCGAGTGGCTCGCTCTATGCCCTATGCAGGCGCATAGGGGGAATATGCCCACAGTTTCCGTCGTTATTCCGACATACAATGGGGCGCGGCATCTTCGCGCTGCGATCGATTCCGTGCTCGAGCAGCAAGGGGTCGATCTCGAAATCGTCGTTGTCGACGATCGATCGAGCGACGAAAGTCACGCGATTGCCGCTCAGTATGGCGATCCGCGCGTGCGTGCCGAGCGCAACGAACAGAACCTTGGCCCCGAGGGCAATTGGAACCGTGCCCTGTCGATGGCCACCGGCCGCTATGTGAAATTGTTGCCTCAGGACGATACGCTTCTGCCAGGCAGTCTGGCAGCGCAGGTCGCCGTGCTCGAAGCGGACACGGATCGGTCTATCGCCCTGGTATTCGGTGCGCGTGACGTGATCAACGATGCCGGCAGTCGGCTGATGTCGCGAGGCTATAAGGGAGCATCGGCGGGCCGGGTGAAGGCGGCCGATATCCTGCGGGCCTGCGTGCGTGGTGGCACCAATATGGTGGGCGAGCCCGGCGCGGTGCTGTTCCGCAAGGCGCTGTCCGACCAGATCGGACCGTTCAACGGTATCCAGGGTTATGTGATCGATCTCGATTACTGGATCCGGCTGCTCGCACATGGCGACGCCTGGTATATACCCGAGCCGGTTTCGACTTTCCGCATTTCGGCAGGGTCGTGGAGTGTCGCCATCGGTACGAGCCAAGCGCGCGAATATCGCGCCTTCCTCAATCGAATGCGCGCCGCCGGATTGATCGCTCCCAGCGGTGCGGACATGCTGCGCGGGCGGATCACGGCCTCGATCAACAATGTTGCCCGCCTCCTCTTCTATAGACTGGTCGTCCGATGACCCCGCCTCGCCTCGCCATCGTCGTTCCCTGCTTCAACGAGCAGGAAGTGCTGCCCGAGACCCTGAAACGCCTTCGGCTTCTGCTTGCCGAGCTCGAAGGTGCCGGCAAGATCGCCGAAAATAGCGGCGTCTGGTTCGTCGACGACGGGAGCTGGGACACGACCTGGGCCCAGATCACCGAGGCTGCAAAGCAGGACAGCCGTTTTCATGGCGTCCGCCTCTCGCGCAATCGCGGCCATCAAAATGCGTTGCTGGCCGGGCTTCGCGCCGCCGAGGGCGATGCGATCGTCTCGATCGATGCCGATCTTCAGGACGATCTTTCGGTGATCGAGAAGATGGTCGACCTGTATGTTGCGGGTGTGGACATCGTCTACGGCGTCCGCCAATCGCGCGAGGTCGATACGCTGTTCAAGCGAATGACCGCCGAAGGCTATTATTACGTCCTGAAGAAGATGGGCGTGCAGATCGTCTTCAACCACGCCGACTATCGCCTGATGAGCCGCCGCTCTCTGGAGGCGCTGAACGCCTATTCGGAGGTCAATCTGTTCCTGCGCGGGATCGTCCCACAGCTCGGTTTCACGACTGCGACCGTGACGTACGATCGCGCCGAACGGCATGCCGGCGAGAGCAAATATCCGCTTCGCAAGATGCTCGCACTGGCCCTGAACGGCATCACGTCCTTCAGCGTCGTGCCGCTTCGGATGATCGCCGGTCTCGGGTTGCTGGTGTGTCTGTTCAGCGTCCTGATGATCGCCTGGGTGTTGCTGGGGGCGCTCATCATGCGCAGCGTCGTGCCCGGCTGGGCATCCTCGGTCATCCCCATCTATTTCCTTGGCGGCGTCCAGTTGTTCAGCATCGGCGTGATCGGCGAATATGTCGGCAAAATCTATCTGGAGACCAAGCGCCGGCCCTTGTTCTTCGTTCAGGAAGAGGTGTGAGTTTATGGCGATCGTCCAGGCCCCTAAACCGCGCCAAGAACTGACATACGATACGCTCGAGCGTATCAGGCCGCCCAAGCCCGTCGATCGGCTCGACTACATCGCGGCCGCCTGCCGCGGAAAACGCGTCCTCGACATCGGATGTTACGACGAGACGGCCCTCGTCAAGCGTGACACCGAGCATTGGCTGCATGGGCGCATCGCAGCCGTCGCGCAGAGTGTGATCGGGATCGACAACAGCGCGGGTATTCCAGGCGCCGGCCTGCCGACGGGACCGAATTCCACCATCTACCATGGCGATGGCGTGAATCCTCAAACGGCAGCGCTGCAGGATGGTGACATCGACATCATCGTCGCTGGCGAGTTCATCGAGCATATCGCGCCGCCGATCGACTTCTTCCGCAATATGAAGGCGCGCTTTCCTGGGCGCGAACTGATCATCTCCACGCCGAACGGCGTTACCTTCGCCAATACGCTGCTCGGCGCATTGGGGCGCGAGGTGCAGCATCCTGATCACGTTCAGGTCTTCACCTACAAGATCCTGAACACATTGTGCGAGCGCGCGGGCTTCGCTGACTGGACGATCATTCCCTATCGTTTCTACGCGACAGAGATGATCCTGAACTCGGGCGGCGCGAAGAAGGTGGCAGCGCAGACGGCACAGGGCGTGATCCGGGTGGTCGAGCGTCTCTTCCCGTTGCTCAGCTTCGGATACGTCCTGCACGTAACTCTGTGATTGTGGCGGTGACGCTAACGGAGAAAGCTTCGGCGTTGTTCGGACGCAGCCTTTCCCTGCGCTTCCTGATCATCGGCATCGCGAACACCTGCTTCAGCACATTGCTCTTCATGATCCTGCTTTACGTGGGCTTCGGAGTGGTGGTCGGCAGTGCGCTCGCGCTCGCCCTGGGGGTGTTGTTCAGTTATTATACGCAAGGAACGATCGTCTTTCGGCACAAGTCGTTGGGCGCATTCGTCCGGTTCGTGCTCGCATGGATCGTGATCTATCTCGCGAATCTCGGAGAGATCCGAATTTTCCAGCATCTCGGGTTCAATAAATATCTCGCGGGGACGATGGCGACCGTGCCGACGACTGTCGTATCCTACTTCGTGCAAAAGCTGCTCGTGTTTCGGGTCAATGACCGTGGCTGAGCGGATCGAGAAATGGCTGCCGTTGTGCTGGCTCGTCGGCGCGGCCGGCGTCTGTTTTCTCCTCTATCGTTCGGTGATCGCACCTTCGGGCGAGGTCGATTTCCGTTTCTTCTGGCTGGCGGGCCATATGTGGGCAACGGGTCTCGATCCGTTCAGTCTCGCCTATCCCGATGTTGCGGCTCGCGTGCTGCCACCCGGCAACGAAACACCGCTCTGGGTTTATCCTCCGCATTGGTGGCCAATCTGCCGGGTGCTGGCGGAGTTCTCCCTGAACCATGCGGTGATGCTGTGGCGGGTGTTGGCCGGGTTGCTGATCTGGCTGGGAAGTTGGATCGTCGTCGCACATCTGATCGTCGGTGACCGCCGCACACTCCTCGGCATGACGGCGCTGGTCGGCGGGGTCGCCTCGCTGATCGAGCCCACTGCCAATCTGCTCGCACTGGGACAAACGGGCGGTTTGTTGTTCCTGGGTATCTGCCTGCTTGCTGCAGGCGTGGCCAAGGACAGGCTGTGGATGGTAGGCGCCTCCGCCCTCATCTTGAGCCTTAAGCCGCAGCTCGGCCTGCCCGTCCTGCTCGCGCTGATGGTCGTTCCGCGATTTCGCGTTCCTGTGCTCGCGGCGGGGCTGGTCGGGCTGATCCTCTGCGTCCCGCAGTTCCTGGGCCATGGTGTGGCGACGACCATGCAGGAATGGCTGCGCAATCTCGGCCACTACAACGATCATGTCGGCGAGTTCGATACGGGCGCGAATTCGGTGCTGAGTTGTACGGGGCCGCTCCACCTGTTGGCGCGCCTCTTTCCCATACACCCCAACCCGATGCTGCAGCTGGGGCTGGCCTTGGCGGTTTCGCTGGTAGGCGGATGGATGATCCGGGCGCGCGAGACGGTGTTGAGCGGGCTGCTGCTTCTGCTGGTCGCGGTGGTGAGCCTGCTGCCTCTCCACATCTACGATTTTGCCATGATCATCGTGCCTCTGACGCTGCTCTTCGCGATGAAAGGGCGGGCGACGTGGCCCATGGTCGTCATCGTCGCGCTGGTGATCCGGCCGGCAAGGATCGAAAACCTGTTACATGTCCCCGTCTACGGCAATGGCGTTTCGGCCGGCACGATCGGGCTCAGTCTGGCGGGGATGCTGTTGCTCGCCGTCGCCGTTGCGCAAATAGCGCGAGGTATTCCACTCAGGAGGTGATGCCGGGGGGCACCGCATCGTCGCCGATCCGCTCGCGGATCACGTAGATCGGTCGGTGCTTCGCTTCGACCAGGATACGCCCGACATATTCGCCGAGGATACCGAGCGAGAGCAATTGGATGCCGCCGAGAAACAACACGGCCACCATCAGAGAGGCATAGCCCGCGACGTCGATGCCGTAGAGGATCGTCCGGCCGAAAAGGAAGATGGAGTAAGCGAGCGACAGGAACGCGATTACGCCGCCGATGTAGCTCCACACCCGCAGCGGTGCGGTGGAGGCCGACGTAATGCCGTCGATCGCCAGCTTCCACAGCTTCAGATAGTTGAACTTCGTCGATCCAACGGCGCGCTCGGCCCGGTCATATTCGACTGCGGTCTGGCGGAAGCCACCCCAGGCGAAGAGGCCCTTCATGAAGCGGTTACGCTCCGGCATCGCTCGGATCACATCGACGACCTTGCGATCGAGCAACCGGAAATCTCCGGCATGTTCGGGAATCTTGTCGTCCGACAGCCAGTTGTGCGCACGGTAATAGAGATCGGCGGTCAGCCGCTTGGGAAGCGAATCCGACATACGGTTGCGTCGGACGCCATACACGACCTCATAACCGTCGCGCCATTTGGCGAGCATCTCGCCCAGGACTTCCGGGGGGTCCTGAAGGTCGACGTCGAGAGGTACCACCACCCGGCCGTTCACATTGTCGATGCCGGCAGTGAGCGCCGCCTCCTTGCCGAAGTTGCGCGAGAGGGAAACGCCTCGGATACGAGAATCGCGGCCGTTGGCGATGATGATCCGGGCGAGCGTAGCGTCCGAGCTGCCGTCGTCGACGAACAGGATTTCCCAGCTTATCGGCTGACCTTCGTCCACAATCCCGTCGAGTACCGGGACGACGCGTGTCAGGAACGGCGTGATCACCTCTTCCTCGTCCTTGACGGGAACGATCAGCGACAGCGTTGGACGTATTGGAGTGGGCAGTTCGGTCATTCCACGCCTGTATCGCGCGAAGGCGCGGGGAAAGCCAGATAGGCGAGGCGGCGCATCTCGCGGCGGCCGTGCGTCACCGTGTCGAGGATCAGGCCGGTGAAGAAACACAGGCAGCCGAGGATGACGAGGCCGGTCGCCAGCACCGCCGTCGGCAGGCGGGGCACGAGGTGGGTCTGCAGATAGGTGATGAAGAGATCGAGGCTGATGCCGAGCGCGAGCAGGGTCAGCACGAGGCCCACCGATCCGAAGAACAGCACCGGCCGCTCGATCCGAAAGAGCGTCAGGATCGTGTTCAGGATGCGCCAGCCGTCGCGGTAGGTGGAGAGCTTGGACGTCGATCCTTCGGGCCGCGCGCCGTAGCGCGTGACGATCTCCGCGACCGGCATGCGCAGTTCGAGCGCGTGGACGCTGATCTCGGTCTCGATCTCGAAGCCCGACGACAGCACCGGAAAGCTCTTCACGAAGCGGCGTGAGAAGACGCGGTAGCCCGAGAGGATATCGCTGAAGGTGCGGCCGAAGATGCGGGCGAGGATGCCGGTCAGCAACCGGTTGCCGAACTGATGGCCGCGGCGATAGGCCTCGTCCACTTCATGCTCGCGGCTGCCCACGACCATGTCGAGATGCTCGTCGAGCAGACGGGTGACCATCGCGGGGGCGGCGGAGGCATCGTAGGTCGCGTCGCCATCGGCCATCACATAGATGTCGGCCTCGACATCGGCGAACATGCGGCGGACGACGCGGCCCTTGCCCTGCATCGGCTCATGGCGGACGACCGCCCCGGCCGCACGCGCGACCTCGACGGTGCGATCCTTGCTGTTGTTGTCGTAGACGTAGACGGTGGCGTTTGGCAGCGCCTCGCGGAACCCGCGCACCGTCGCGGCGATCGCGGCCTCCTCGTTATAGCAGGGGAGGAGGACGGCGATGCGGGGTTCTGTAGCCATTCCTAAAATCCGTCACCCCAGCGAAAGCTGGGGTCTATCTCGTCCAGAACCAAAGTTTTGGCCAGCCGAAAGAGATCCCAGCTTTCGCTGGGATGACGGAGCAGGGATCAGGCCTCGGCCTTCGGCTTGGCAGCCTTCTTGGCCTTGGACTTTTCGGCAGGGGCTTCCGCTGCAAGCTCGGGAGCTTCCTCGGCGGCAGCCTTCTTCGGAGCGGCCTTCTTCTTCGGCGCGGGCTTTTCCTCGGCCTCGGCCTCGGCTTCGGCCTTCGGCTCGGCGGCCTTCTTGGGCGCAGCCTTCTTGGCCTTGGGCTTCTCCGCTGCATGATCATGGTCGTGATCATGATGATCATGGCCGCAATCCGGGCCATGGACGTGCGGCTTGAGATCGCCTTCCTCGACGGTCTCGATCGCGGCTTCCAGCTCTTCGCGGGTCACTTCGCGGTCGGTGATCGCGGCCTTCTCGAACAGGAAGTCGACGACCTTGTCCTCATACAGCGGCGCGCGGAGCTGGGCCGAGGCGACCGGATCCTGCGTCACATATTCGAGGAAACGCTGGCGATCCTCGGGGCGGTACTGCTGCGCCGCCTGCAGGGCGAGGCGCTGCATTTCCTGGCTCGAGATCTCGATGTTGTTGAGGCGGCCGATCTCCGACAGGAGCAGGCCAAGGCGGACGCGGCGCTCGGCGATCGAGCGGTAATCGTCCTTGTCCTTGTCCATCTCGGCGAGCGAGGCGGCGGGATCTTCCTCGTGGCTCGCTTCATGCTCGAGCTGCTGCCAGATCTGGGCGAATTCGGCTTCGACCATCGACGGCGGCACGTCGAACGAATGGCTGTCGGCGAGCTGATCGAGCAGCTTGCGCTTCATGTAGGTGCGGGTGAGGCCGTTCAGCTCCTGATCGACCTGACCCTTGAACAGATCGCGCAGCTTCTCGAGGCTTTCGAGGCCCAGCGACGTCGCGAGCGCGTCGTTGACCTCGGCATCCTTCGGTGTCTTCACGGCCTTCACGGTCACGTCGAAGGTCGCGTCCTTGCCGGCCAGCGACTTCTCGCCATAATCCTTCGGGAACTTGACCTTGAGCTGGCGCTCCTCGCCGACCTTGGCGCCTTCGAGGCCGTCCTCGAAGCCGGGGATGAAGCGGCCAGCGCCCATCTCGACCGCCATGTCGGTGCCGGTGCCGCCGGGGAAGGCGACGCCGTCCGCGGTCTTGCCGACGAAATCGATGACGACCTGGTCACCCTCGACGGCCGGATGGCCCTCGGCGGCGTCCTCGAAGCTCTTCTGGCCGGCGGCGAACTTGGCGAGCTGCGCGTCGATCTCGGCATCGGCGCCGGCGACGGTCAAGCGCTCTAGCGTCAGACCTTCGATCTGCGGCGTGGGCACGTTCGGCAGGATCTCGAGCGCGACCTTGACCTCGACGTCCTTGCCCGTCGAATAATCACCCTCGAGGCTGACTTCCGGCTGCATCGCGGGGCGCAGGCCCTGCTCGCTGATCAGCGACTGGATGCCTTCCTGCACCGCGGTGTTCAGCGCTTCCTGCTCCAGCGCCGGGCCGTGCATCTTCTTGATCAGGTTCGCGGGAACCTTGCCGGGGCGGAAGCCCGGCATCTTGATCGTCGGAGCGGCCTTGGCGACCTCGGCATCGACCTTGGCGGTGATGTCCTTGGCGGCGATGGTCAGGGTGTAGGCGCGCTTCAGGCCTTCGTTCAACGTCTCGACAGTCTGCATTTCTTTGTGTCTCGCAAACCCATGGGAATAGGGGGCCTAAGCCACGGGCGCTCGGAGCGGAGATTGGTGCGGGCGAAGGGACTCGAACCCCCACATCTTGCGATGCCAGAACCTAAATCTGGTGCGTCTACCAATTCCGCCACGCCCGCATGAGGCCGGTCAGGCGCGGCTCCCTACTGCAAGGGGGAGCGGGGGGCAAGGTTTGTGGGAGCTTAGGGCGAAGGCAGTGCGTTGGCACGTCAGCGACAAGGAGAGATCCATGGCCAGCCACCCCGACCCTAACCCCGATTCGCCGCCCCCGGACGAGTCCGACGATGTCGAACGGGTATCGCCCGACCCCGTCGTTCCCGAGGAGCCGATCGAGAGCGTTCCCGAGCGAGACGGCGAGGATCGGGCGCAGTGAGTCCGCTTACCCCGGCGGCCGAACTTGCCGCCAGGAGCGCGTCGCCCTTCCCGAACGACAGCGCGGAGTATCGCAAGGCCCGCGAGGCCCTGCTCGCCGAGGAAATCGCGCTCAGGCGGCAAATCGAGCGTGTCGCCGAACAGCGTCGCGCGCTGCCGCCCGGCGGCGAGGTGACGGACGATTATCTCTTTCGCGGGATCGATGGCGAGGCGACGCTCGCCGACCTGTTCGGCGACAAGCGGACGCTCGTCACCTATAGCGCGATGTACGGGCCGGAGCGTGAGCGGCCATGCCCGATGTGTACCAACTTCATCGGCGCGGTGGAGGGCAATGCCGCCGACCTCCGCCAGCGCGTCGGTTATGCGGTGATCGCGCGCTCCCCGGTCGAGCGGCTGTATGCCTTCGCCGAAGAGCGCGGCTGGCGGCACACTTTGCTCTATCAGGACGTCACCGAGAATTTCTTCTCCGATTATCATGCGCGGGCATCGATGGACGGCGAGGTGTTCGACATCCCCGCGCTCAACGTCTTCACCAGGGACGGTGACGTGATTCGCCATTTCTGGGGTGGCGAGATCGGCAGCGCGGCGGCCGATCCGGGGCAGGACCCGCGCGGCGCCCCCGACATCGCGCCGCTCTGGAACATCCTCGACCTCACGCCCGAGGGGCGCGGCACCGATTGGTACCCCAGGCTCGATTACGAAGTCCCAATGTCGGAACGATGACTCGGCTGAGCCATTGGGGATCGGAAGGAGAATGATAATGAACCGTCTGACTCTCGCAGCGCTGGCCGCTGCCGTCAGCCTCACCGGTGTCGGCGCCGCTCAGGCACGCGATCACCATTATGATCGCGGCGACTATGGTCGTCATGACGATGGCCGCTACGGCCGCCACGACAACGGCCATCACTATGGCTGGGATCACAACCGGCATGGCTCGGATTGGGGCGATCGCCATCACGGCCATCGCTATTCCTACTATCGCGGCGGCCGGACCTATTACGCCTGGCGTTGAGCCGGCGGGCCTAGCGAAACGAGAGGGCGTCGGTCATTCCGGCGCCCTCTTGCCGTCCGGCGATGTCGCAGGCACCGTTGTCGAACCGGAACCAAATTTCGAAGCCGGGATTTGGGCTGACGAGGGAGACGCCACGTGAAGCGCATCATTCTGGCCGTATTGGCCGCCGTCATGACCGTCGGAGCTGCCGGCAGCGCCGAAGCCCGCCATTACGATCACGGCCGCTATTATGGCCGCCACTACGATCATCGCGGCTGGCACCGGGGCTGGGAGCGGCGGCGGGCCTATTATCATCACCGCTATTATTACCGGCACGGGCGCCGCTACCGGCGCTGAGCTTATTTCGGAGTTTCGGGTTCGGCGAGGTGGGCGACCACCAATTCGCCGGCCTTGAACTTCGCGGAATGGCCACGCGCAAAGGGCGCGTACATGGGCGCGAAGGTTACCTGCAGCGCGTCATCGGACTTGCCGCCGCGACCTTCCGACGTGAGCCCGCCGGCGAGCGGGATATCCCTTCCGTTCAGGGACAGGCGAACGAAGCGGATAGAAAGCGCGCCGCGCTGCATCGCCATGCCGCTAGGTTTCAACGACACGATTTCACCGAAGCCGGGTGTGCCGACCGGAACGATCGTCCCGTCGCCGAGCTTGACGCTGTGATTGACGATGAATTTCACCGGATCGCCCATCCTGGATCGATCGGCATTCACTTCCGTCATGACCATCAGTTCGACGGTTCGGTCACCGCCCACTGCACTTGCTTCGGCTTGCCCGAACGCTGCGAGCAATGTCGCCAATAGCTCCAAAGTGATCATGATCCCTCCCTTGCAAACGCTGCATACAGACTTCAGAGACAGCTGAAATCAGTGTTTTGGAGCGAGAATGGCTCCAGTTTCGCAAGGGGGATGGACATGCGTGGAATGGTGTTAGCGGCCCTGATCGTGGGCGGCTTTGCGGTATCGACGGCTGCGGGGGCGGCGGAAGCGCCCAAGTTCGTCGTGGTCAATCCGGACGTTGGCGTGCCGGTGTTCCCGAACGACATCACCGACCGGCCCTACGAGGTTCTCGGCGAGGTCAAGGCGGGTGTTCGCAAGGCGACGATCTTCAGCAAGGATGCCTCTCAGGCCAAAATCTATCGCGAGTTGTGGGAGCGGGCGAGCAAGCTGGGCGCGGACGCCGTCGTCAAGGCAACCTACGGTGACTCGCACGTCACCGCGTTCAGTTGGGGCTCGACGGCTGCGACCGGCATTGCGGTCAAGTTCAAGACCGCGCCGGGAGCGCCGGCCGCCAAGTGATGCCCTGGAAGGGCGCTGGGCGGTTCAGCCCAGCGCCTTCTTCAGCAATTCGTTGACGACCGCCGGGTTGGCCTTGCCGCCCATCGCCTTCATCGTCTGGCCGACGAAGAAGCCGAAGAGCTTGTCCTTGCCGCCGCGATAGTCGGCGACCTTGTCGGCATTGGCGTCCATCACCTTGGCGATCTCCGCCTCGATCGCACCGGTGTCGCTGGTCTGCTTGAGGCCGCGTTCCTCGACGATTGTGCCGGCATCGTCGCCGGTCTCCAGCATGATCTCGAACACCTGCTTGGAGAGCGTGCCCGAAAGCGTGCCGTCGGCGACGAGCGCGATCAGTTCGGCCGCCTGCGTGGTCGAAACCGGGCTGTCGGCGATGTCCTTGCCCAGACGGTTGAGCGCGCCGAACAATTCGGAGGTCAGCCAGTTGGCGGCGGGCTTGGCGACTTCCGCCTCGGGCTTGCCGGTGGCGACGAGCAAAGCCTCGAACCAGCGTGCGGTCTCGACGTCCGCGGTGATGACCCCGGCATTGTAGGCCGAGATGCCGAGCACCTCCTCATAGCGCCGGCGCTTGGCGTCGGGCAGTTCGGGCAGCGTCGCGGCGCATTCGGCGAGGAAGGCGTCGTCGAGGACCAGCGGCAGCAGGTCGGGATCGGGGAAGTAGCGATAGTCGTGCGCGTCTTCCTTCGATCGCATCGAGCGCGTCTCGTTGCGGTCGGGATCGTAGAGGCGGGTTTCCTGGACGATCGTGCCGCCGGCCTCCAGCACATCGACCTGGCGACGCGCCTCGCCCTCGATCGCCGCCATCACGAAGCGGACCGAGTTGACGTTCTTGGTTTCGGTGCGCGTGCCGAACGGATCGCCGGCCTTGCGGACTGAGACGTTGACGTCGGCGCGCATCGAGCCCTGCTCCATGTTGCCGTCGCAGGAGCCGACATAGCGCAGGATCGCGCGCAGCTTGCGCAGGTACGCCCCGGCCTCGGCGGGCGAGCGCATGTCGGGCTTGCTGACGATCTCCATCAGCGCGACGCCCGAGCGGTTGAGATCGACGTAGGAGCGCGTCGGATGCTGATCGTGCATCAGCTTGCCCGCGTCCTGCTCGACATGGATGCGCTCGATGCCGATCGTCTTGATGACCTCGCCATCCTCGATCTCGATCGATCCCTCGCCGACGAGCGGGTGGTAGAGCTGGCTGATCTGGTAGCCCTGCGGCAGATCGGCATAGAAATAATTCTTGCGATCGAACCGGCTCCATTTGTTGATCTGGGCCTTGATCGCCATGCCGGTGCGCACCGCCTGACGGATGCATTCGCCGTTGGGCACGGGCAGCATGCCCGGCATCGCCGCATCGACCAGGCTGACCTGGCTGTTGGGCTCCGCACCGAAGGCGGTGGCGGCGCCCGAGAAGAGCTTCGCCTCGCTATTGACCTGGGCGTGGACCTCGAGGCCGATCACGACCTCCCACGGGCCGGTTGCGCCTTCGACGATGTAAGTTGGGGATGCGTCTGCCATGATGTCCGGGCCTATATCGGGGTTCTTACCCGTTGGCCAAGCCCGGCAACCTCGCGGAAATAATCGACGTGCACCTGCGGGCTGCATTCGCGGATCGCGAAGGCGCGCGCCGCTTCGCCGAGCTTCGCGATATGCGCCGGTTCGTCGAACGCGCGGTCGATCGCGTCGGCGAAGGCGCGGGGGTCGTTCGCGGGGACGAGCAATCCGGTCTCGTCATGCGCCACATAATCCCGGATCCCGCTCGAATCGGTCAGGATGTTGCACTTGGCGAGATACATGGCACCCACGATCGTGCGGTGGCCGTTGGGCGTGGTCGAACTGCGCAGGGGCACGAGATTCGCCTCGGCATGCCAGGCGAGAGACCAGGCATCGTCCCACGGCAGGTTCGTCAGCACCTCGACATTGTCCGGAATCGAGAGACCCGCGAGATTGTGCGGCAGGACGACCAGCACGATCTTCCGCCCCGGGACGAGACGCGCCGCCTCCATCAGCGTCGGATAGTCGCGCGCCTCGCTGCCCATCGCCAACACGTAGGGCTCGGCGATCCGGCGTGGGAGCGCGCTGGCGATCGGTGGGTCTACCGCCCAGCGGATGAAGTCGAACCGCTCCTCCGGCAGATCGAAATAATCGGCGTAGAGCTTGCGCTCCATGCGCGAATAGACCGCGAAACGATCGACGTGCGTGTAGCTCTTCACCATCTGCCTGTGGCTGAGCCCGGTCGGAAGATCGGTATAATTGAAGGACATGCCGACGAATGTCGCGTCGCGCTTGGCGGAACCGGCCAGCATCGCTGTGTAGAAGGTCGGGCGCGGGCCGTGGCAGATGATCAGGTCCTGCGGGCGCCCGCGCGTCGCCAGTCGGGTCTTGAGGCCAGCGCGGACCCGGCCGAAATGCGGGGTGCGGAGCAGGCGGCCGAGCAGGCCGGGCGTGAAGTTCGAGAAGTCTATCCAGTCGAACAATGCCGCCTCTTCGGGGGGCAGCATATGCTTCGTCCAATGCCATTCCTTGTCGCTTTCGTGGACGGTGATGACCTGGCGTTTGGCGATCGACATATGCCGGACTGTTTAGGGGTGTCGCGCTGCCCTCGTCCAGCATTCACCATGCTTCTCTTGTTATTGGAAAGCCGGGCAGGCTAGGGCCTTACCGGAGAGCGGCAGGGGGGTCGTTCCGATTGCAGTATCGGGGCTCGGTGTGATCGAGGCGTATTTCTTTTCCGGCTTCCCATGCGCGTAACGCGCGTGCGCCTCAAACAGCTTGCGACGGGCGGCACGGCGAGCGTCGTGTTCAATGCCGGCGCGATCAACGTCATCCGTCTCGGCAGCAACCTGACGCTGACCCGGCTGCTGACGCCCGAGGCGTTCGGCGTGACCGCGATCATCGTGTCGATCCAGCTGGTGATCGCGCTGCTGTCCGACGTCGGTTTCTACGATTTCATCGTCCAGCATAAGGACGGCGACGACCCGAAATTCCGCGATCAGGTCTGGTCGATCCGCCTCGTGCGCGGCGCGGTACTCACCCTGTTGATGCTCGCCTTCGCCTATCCGATGGCTTGGTTTCTCCAAAAACCGATCTTGGGCCCGGTCATTGCAGTCTGGAGCTTCGCCTTCCTGCTCGACGGCCTCTCGTCGCTCGCCTGGGCGACGTCGGTGCGCAACCAGCAATTCTGGCGGCTGAGCTCTTCCGATCTGCTGTCCAACGTCGTCGGCTCGATCGTGTCGATCATCGTCGCGGCGACGACGCACAGTTACTGGTCGCTGGTCGCCGGCATGGGCGGCACCGCGATCGCATCGACTCTTCTATCTTACACGATGTTTCCGGACATGCAGCGACGGTGGGATTTCTGCCGCGCGCGGTCACGCGAGCTTTGGATTTTTTCGCGGTTCATTACCTTTTCGAGCGTGCTGACGCTGATCGTGATGCAGGCAGACAAGCTACTGTTTGCGCGGTTGATGCCGCTCTACATCTTCGGCCTTTACGGCGTCGCCTCGACGCTGGCGGCCGCGCCCAACCAATTGTCGCTGACCTATACGTCGCGCGTGTTGCTCTCCGCTTATGCCGATGCCGCGCGGCAGGGGATCGAGGAGCTTCGTCAGGCCTTCTACCGCCGCCGCCGCAAGGTCGCGCTGCTCTACATGTTCCTCGTCGGCGCGGGGATCGGCGGCGCCCCGCTCGGCGTCGCGATCCTCTATCGGCCGAGCTATTATTCGATCACGCCCTATCTGCAGCTGCTGCTGATTTCGACCGGGTTGAGGTTGTCAAGCACAAGCGCGAAATGGGCGCTGATCGCGATGGGGCGGACGGCGGCCAGCTTCTATAGCCAAGTCTGGGCGGCGGCGTGGCTGGCAGTGGGCGCGGTGGTCAGCATCGCAACGCATAATCTGTTCCTGCTCATCGTCGTGGTTGGCACGGCCGAGGTGCCCAGCCTGCTCTGCAATTGGTGGAACCTGCGTAAGGAAGGTATTCTCGACATGCGCGCCGAGGGCCTGGAACTCGGTGCTGCGCTCGTGGGCGGTGGGATCGGCTGGGTCGTGTCCGACGCGGCGCTGACGATCTGGCCGCATCTCTAAACGTCATTGCGAGCGACGCAGTCGCGCGGCAATCCAGTCCCACACCGTTCGGCTGGATTGCTTCGCTTCGCTCGCAATGACGCAGGGAACGGACTACCGGCGGACGCTCACCACCATTTGTCCGCCCGTGCTATGAAGCCCGCGCGCTCCTCGATCGCGAGGCCGGCGTTCAGAACGCCCTGCTCGTCGAGCGGCTTGCCGATGATCTGGAGACCCAGCGGCAGACCCTTCGAATCCAGCCCGGCGGCCACCGACATCGCCGGCAGGCCCGCAAGACTCGCGGGCACGGTGAAGACGTCGTTCAGGTACATCGCCAGCGGATCGTCGCTCTTCTCGCCCAGGCCGAAGGCGGCCGAGGGCGCGGTCGGCGTCAGCAGCAAGTCGCAAACCTTCCACGCTTCCTCGAAATCGCGGGCGATGAGCGCGCGGACCTTCTGCGCCTTGGTGTAGTAAGCGTCGTAGAAGCCGGCCGAAAGCACGTAGGTGCCGATCATGATGCGGCGCTTCACCTCGGGCCCGAAACCGTCGGCGCGGGTGGCTGCATACATGTCCTGCAGGTTCGCGCCGTCGGGAAGGTCGCGCAGGCCGTAACGCACGCCATCATAGCGGGCGAGGTTCGAGGACGCCTCCGCGGGGGCGATGATGTAATAGGTCGGCAGCGCGTAGTGGGTGTGGGGCAGCGAGACCTCGACGATCTCGGCGCCCGCATCCTTGGCCAGCGCGATGCCCTTTTCCCACAGCGCATCGATTTCGGCGGGCATGCCGTCGACGCGATATTCCTTGGGGATGCCGATCTTCTTGCCGCGCAGGTCGCCCGAAAGCCCCGCTTCCCATTCGGGCACGGGCACGTCGAGCGAGGTCGCGTCCTTGGGATCGAAGCCGCTCATCGCTTCCAGCAGGATCGCGCAATCGCGGACGTCGCGCGCCATCGGCCCGGCCTGATCGAGGCTGGAGGCGAAGGCGACCACGCCCCAGCGCGAGCAGCGGCCGTAGGTGGGCTTGATCCCCGAAATGCCGGTGAAGGCGGCGGGCTGGCGGATCGATCCGCCGGTGTCGGTGCCGGTCGCGCCCGGGCACAGTCGCGCCGCGATCGCCGAGGCCGATCCGCCCGAGGAGCCGCCGGGCGCCAGCGCCGCATTGCCGCCGTCGTTGCGCCGCCACGGCGAGATCACGTTGCCGAAATAGCTGGTCTCGTTGGACGAGCCCATCGCGAACTGATCCATGTTCAGCTTGCCGAGCATGCCCGCGCCCGCGAGCCACAGCCGTTCGCTGACCGTCGATTCGTAGCGCGGCACGAAGCCTTCGAGGATGTGGCTGGCGGCCGTCGTCTGCGTACCGTCGGTGCAGAACAGGTCCTTCATACCGATCGGCACGCCGGAGAGCGGACGGACCGCGCCTTCGCTGCGCTCCTGATCGGCGGCGTCGGCGGCGGCGAGCGCATGTTCGGGCGTTTCGACGATGAAGGCGTTGAGTGCCTTGGCTGCGGCGACGGAGGCGTTGAACGCCTCGGCCACTTCGCGCGCGGTGAAATCGCCTTCGCGGAAGCCGTCGCGGATGGCGGCGACGCCGAGGTCGGTGAGGTCGCTCATCATTCGATCACCTTCGGCACGGCGAAGAAGCCATGTTCGGCCTGCGGGGCGTTGGCGAGCACGTCGTCGCGGATGTCGCCGTCGTTCACGACATCGTCGCGCAGGCGCAGCGTATTGGGGATGACGGCGGTCATCGGCTCGATCCCGTCGGTGTTCACCTGGGCGAGCTGGTCGATCCAGCCGAGGATGTTGTTGAGCTCGGGCACGAGCGCTTCGACTTCGGCCTCGGTGGTGGCGAGGCGCGCGAGGCTGGCGACCTTGCGGACGGTGGCGGCATCTACGGACATGCAGGCGCGGCTAGCATCGGGGGCGAGCGCCTTCAAGCGAGGGATCGCCCGAGCGTTGGACGCAATTGCCTCTGCGCGCTAGGCACTTGCCCGAGCCCTGCGATTGCTGCACTGCAACATGAGGATGATGCCCTGCTTGCCCGTAAGTTCCTTTATGTCATCGCCGCGCTCATCTTGCTGACGCTGGCGGGGGCGATCGGCTGGAACCTCTTCCAGGACCAGATCATGCGCTGGACGTTCGTGCCGACGAGCGTCTTCAAGGCGCCGCCCGGTGCGGTCGATTATGCGAAGGCGGAGAATTGGGTGTCGCGGCCCGGCATCGCCGACGATCCCGCGCAGTATGTGCCCGCGGGCTTCGCGCCCGATCCGAAAGGGCCGATCGCCACCTTCTTCGTGCCGCCGACCACCTATCTGGCGAAGGACCATTGGAACGCGCCGCTGGACGACGCCGCTGCCAACCGCCGCCTGCGGCTGTTCGTGGGCAGCGAGGCGAGCGTGTTCAACGGCCTCGGCCCGGTCTGGGCGCCGCGCTATCGCCAGGCGACGGCGGGCGCCTTCATCGGTGACGGCGCGGATGCGACCAAGGCGCTGGACTTCGCGTACCGCGATGTCGAGGCTGCGTTCGATCACTTCCTCGCCGCAATCCCCGCCGATCAGCCGATCCTGCTGGCGGCGCACAGCCAGGGATCGCTCCACCTCCTCAACCTCCTGGCGCGCAAGGTCGCGGACACGCCGGTCGCGCAGCGGATCGTGGCGGTCTACATCGTCGGCTGGCCGGTCTCGCGGACCGCCGATCTGCCCAAGCTCGGCCTCCCGGCCTGTGAGCGCGCGGGCCAAGCAGGCTGTATCCTTTCGTGGCAGAGCTTCGCCGATCCCGCCGACCCGACTTTGGTGACGCGCGTCTACGATGCGTCGACCGGTCTCACCGGACACCCCCGCAAGGGTACGCCGATGCTGTGCGTCAATCCGCTGACCGGGGCGCCCGGCACGGTTGCACCCGCCAGTGCCAACCTCGGCTCGCTCGTCCCCAACGCGACCTTCACGGCGGGCGAGCTGAAGAAAGGTCTGGTGCCCGCACGCTGCGACCCGTCGGGCTTCCTGATCATCGGCCAGAACCCGAGCGGCTACGGCAGCGCCGTCCTGCCCGGCAACAATTACCACGCCTTCGATTATGCGCTGTTCTGGGCGAGCATCCGCGCCGATGCCGAGGCGCGGGCGAAGGCGTTCCGGGCGGCGCGGTGATCACCACCGACATCCAGGCGTTCCGCGATGCCCTGCCTGCAGGCGGGCGACTCGCGGGGCTCGACGTCGGCACCAAGACGATCGGTATCGCGCTGTGCGATTCGCAGTGGACGATCGCCAGCCCCGCCGAGACGATCCGGCGCACGAAGTTCATGGCCGACAAGGCCGCGCTCGTCGCCATCCTCGCGAAGCAACAGGTGACGGGCCTCGTGATCGGCCTGCCGCTCAACCTCGACGGCAGCGACAGCCCCCGCACCCAGTCGCTCCGCGCCTTCGCCCGCAACCTGATCGATCTCGCCTTGCCGATCCTGCTGTGGGACGAACGCTGGTCGACCGCGGCCGTCACCCGCACGTTGCTGGACGCCGACGCCAGCCGCGCCCGCCGCGCCGAACTCGTCGACAAGCTCGCCGCCTCTTATATCCTGCAGGGCGCGATCGATCGGCTGATGGGAAGCGGGGATATGCTTTGAGGAGGTTATGGCTCGCGGCGCTGGCCTTGGCAGGCGTCGCCCATGCCGAGGATGCCCCGCCGCCCGCGCCTTCCGACGAGATCGTCGTCACCGCGCTCAAGGGCATGTGGAGCCTCGAGGGCAAACGCATCCGGGCGGCGCAGGCGGCATTCGCCGCGGGCCAGCCGCGCTACGCCCCGGGCAGCCGGCTGCTGTTCCAGATCCTCCCGAAAGGGGGGCGTTCGCTCGACGGGCTGACGCTCACGCTGCGCAACGGCGACGACATCCTGCCCGTGGAGCCCGACGGCGAGCATCGCTTCGCGCTTCCGCCGCTCGATTCCGACGGCTGGCGCCTCACCGCCAACCGTACGCCGGCCGAGATGGGCGTGCGCATCTGGGTGCTGTCGCCGGGGACGGGCGAGACCGATCGCCGCGTCGGCGATCTGCGCTTGCACTGTCGCGTCGGCTGGGCGCTGATCCAGGATCGTTTCAACTTCATCCAGCGCGGCCTGTTCAACGCGGTCGGCGGCTGCGATTCCAGCCGGATCATGATCTACATGGGCACCACCCGCCCGCTCGCTTCGGCCAGCGTCACCGCGCCCGACGGCAAGAGCCGGCCGCTCGATGTCGACAAGGGCCTGCGCTACCGCATGCCGATCGCGGACAAGGATCTGCCGGACGGGGCGCGGGTGCGGCTCACCTTCCGCTGATCACGCCCGCGCCGCGACGATCCGTTCGATCTCTTCCAGCAGCAGCGCCAGCTCCACCGGCTTGCCGAGGACGGCGTCCGCGCCCGCGCTGATCACGTCGGTCTGCAGTTCGCGGTCGGCGTGGCCCGTCATCAGCATGATCGGCATGTTCGATCCGCCTTGCCTGAGCACGCGGGTCAGCTCGATGCCGTTCATGCCGGGCATCCGCACGTCGCTGATCAGGATCCCGCCCTTGTCGCGCCCGCGGGCCAGGAAATCGTCGGCATCGACATAGGTGGCGGGCTCGAAGCCGACCGCTTCCAGCGCGAAGGAAAGCGACATGCGCACGGGCTCGTCATCGTCGACGATGTGGACCAGCAGGGGCTCGGTCATGCTGCGCTCTCCCGGGCAGGTGAGGGCAGGGTGAAGCGGAAGCTGGCGCCTGTCTCCTGGTTCGGCTCGGTCCATATCTTGCCGCCATGGCTTTCGATGATGGTGCGGCAGATGGACAGGCCGACGCCCATGCCCTTGACCCCCTTCGTGCTGAAGAATGGCTCGAACAGGCGTCCTGAGATGTCCGCGCTGATGCCCGGCCCGCTGTCGCTGATCGAGACCATCGCCATGCCGTCGGCGCCATAACCGGTCGTCACGCGCAGCGTCGCGTTTTCTGCGTCGGCCATCGCGTCCATGGCATTGCGGACGATGTTCACGATCACCTGTTCGATCTGCACCCTGTCGACGACCACGCGAATGTCGGCGTCGTCATGCTCGATGGACGTGATGACGCCGCTTTCGCGCGATCCGAGTAGCGCCAGGCCGCAGGCTTCGTCCACCAGCAGCGACAGATTCTCGGGCTGCCGGACCTCGTCGCCCCCCGACACGAAGGATCGCACGCGGCGGATGATCTCGCCGGCACGCAGGCATTGGTCCTTGGCGAGCGCGAGGGTTCGGATCAGCGGTCCCTCGTAGCGATCCTTCGCGAGCAGGGCGGTGCTGCCGTCGAGATAGAGCGTGACCGCGGCGAGCGGCTGGTTGATCTCGTGCGCGATCGCCGTCGCCATGTCGCCCATCGCGGTGCGCCGCGAGACGTGGAGAAGTTCCTTGTCGAGCTCCTTGCGCTCGGTGATGTCGACCGAGAGGCCGACCATCCCTTCGATGCCTTCTCCCGCATCGCCGAACGGGACCTTGGTCGAGAGATAGACGCGCTGGCCCTTTTCGGGATGGTCGAAAATCTCTTCCAGTTCCTCGGTCTCGCCGCTGTCCATGATGCGGCGATCGTTGGCCATCACCGTCTCCGCCTGGCGGCGATCGCCCAGCACTTCGATATCGCTCTTGCCCTGGACCTCCTGCCATTCCCGGCCGATCAGCCCGAGCGTCGCCTTGTTCGCGAAGAGCATCCGCCCGGCCCGGTCCTTGGCGTAGATGAGGCCCGGCACGACCTCGATCACCGTGCTCAGCACGGCGACCGATTGGTGACGATGCTGCTCCGCCTCGCGCAGTTCGTTTTCGGTGCGATCGACCTTCACCGCCAGCGCGGCCCGCGCGGCATCGAGCGCCGCCATCGTCTCCCGGTGCGCCGCGATCTCGCGTTGCATGGCGGTGACCGAGGGTAGCTTCAGCGCCTGCGGGATGAGCGGGATGAGCCATGCGGCGGTGATGACCGAGACGGCAGCGGTGACCGCCTTGATCCAGCCTTCGATGATGTAGATCGGCACCCAGAGCACGAAGATGCTGATGACGTGCGTGAGCCCGCACAGCGCGATGAAAGATGCGAACAGCAGCGCCAGCAGCCGATGCCTGTTCTGAAGGTCGTCCCGGCCGCGGACGAAGCGCATGATGCCGAAAGGGATGGTGAAATAGGCGAGCGCGATCAGGGCGTCGGAGACGATGTGCAGCGACATCAGCTCCGGGCGCCAGAGCAGGCACATGCCGTGCGGCATGAACATCGCGAATTGCGAGTCCCAATCCATCCGTTCAATCCCCCGACGCCCCTGCGTCGGACCGAAATAAACGAGTTGAAGCCGAATTCGAAGAGCGGCCGGTCGTTTCCGCTTTCGGTCGTGCTTGAGGTCCGCGCCGGTTACGGTTAGCAGGCCGCTTTAATGTCCGCCGCGTCGCCATCCTCCGCCATCGACGAGATGGGCGGCGCAATTTTCCCGCATCGGCATCTGCTCGGCATTGCAGGGCTTCACCCGCACGAGATCACTTTCCTGCTCGACGAGGCGGAGCAGTGGATCGCGCTCAATCGCGGCAAGGCGAAGCATGACGATCGGCTGGCGGGCCTCACCCAGATCAACGCCTTCTTCGAGAATAGCACGCGCACGCTGCTGAGCTTCGAGATCGCGGGCAAGCGGCTGGGCATGGACGTCGTCAACATGGCGGTCGCGCAATCGAGCGTGAAGAAGGGCGAGACGCTGATCGACACCGCGATCACGCTGAACGCGATGCGTCCCGATGTGATCGTCATCCGCCACGAAAGTTCGGGTGCGGTCCACCTGATCGCCGACAAGGTCGATTGCCCGGTGTTGAACGCGGGCGACGGGCGGCACGAGCATCCGACGCAGGCGTTGCTCGATGCGCTGACCATCCGCCGCCGCAAGGGCCGGATCGCCGGGCTGACCGTCGCGATCTGCGGTGACGTGCTGCACAGCCGCGTGGCGCGGTCGAACATCCTCGCGCTCGGCACATTGGGCGCCGATGTCCGCGTCGTCGGGCCACCGACGCTGCTGCCGGCCGAGATCGAGCGGATGGGCGTCACCGCCTTCACCGATTTCGATGCGGGGCTGGAAGGCGCCGATGTCGTGATGATGCTGCGCCTCCAGCGCGAGCGGATGGCGGGCGGGTTCGTGCCGTCCCCGCGCGAATATCATGCACTCTACGGCCTCACGCCCGAACGGCTCCAGCGCGCAGCGCCCGATGCGCTGGTGATGCATCCGGGGCCGATGAACCGCGGCGTCGAGATTTCCAGTTCGGTGGCGGACGACCTCAACCGATCGGCAATCCCCGAGCAGGTCGAGATGGGCGTGGCGCTGCGCATGGCCTGCCTCGACGTGCTGACGCGGCGGCGTCGCGGAGTGGCGGGCTGGTGAGCGATCTGGCGATCCTGAACGGGCGCTTCGTCGATGGATCGGCGGGCGGCCTGCTGATCCGCGACGGCCATATCGCGGCGGTCGGTACGTTCGACGTGCCCGAGGGGGTCGAGACGATCGACGCGAGGGGCAAATTGATCGCGCCCGCGCTGATCGACGTCGGCGCCTTCGCGATCGATCCCGCCGCCTGCCTCGCCGGGGGAATCACCCGCGTGCTCCTCATGCCCGATCAGGCGCAGCCGCTCGATTCGGTGGCGCTGATCCAGCGGATGGTGGTGGCGGGAAAGCCGGATATCTGGATCCACCCGCTCGCCGCGGCGACGCAGGGGCTGGCGGGCACCGACCTTGCCGAGATCGGGCTGATGGCGCGCGGCGGTGCGGCGGGGGTCGCGACCGGGCGCGGCTGGATCGGCGATTCGGGCGTGATGCACCGGCTGCTCGGCTATGCCGGCGCGCTCGGGCTGGTGACGATTTCGCATGCCGAGGATGGCGGCCTCGCTGCCGATGCGGTCGCGACGCAGGGTGAGACCGCGACGCGCATGGGGCTGTCTGCCGCGCCCGCCGAGGCCGAGGCGATGGCGATCGCGCGCGATCTGGCGCTGGTCGAGATCAGCGGGGCCCCGCTTCATTTCCGCCAGGTGACGACGGCGAAGGGCCTCGCCCTCGTCCGCGCCGCGAAAGCCAGGGGCCTGCCGGTGACGTGCGGGATCACGCCCGCGCATCTGCTGCTGTCCGATACGGCGGTCAGCGATTTCCGTACCTTCGCCCGGCTCTCGCCGCCGCTCCGCAGCGAAGACGATCGCAAGGCCTGTCTCGCCGCGCTGGCCGAAGGGACGATCGACATCCTCTGCTCCGCCCACGATCCGCGCGGGCCGGACGCCAAAAGGCTGCCCTTCGCCGATGCCGAGCCGGGCATGTCGGGGGCGGGGACGTTGCTCACGCTCGGCCTCGGGTTGGTGCGCGATGGAACGATCGGCCTCGCACGGCTGTTCGATCTGGTCAGCGGTGCGCCCGCACGGCGCTTCGGGCTGCCGGGAGGCGCGCTGGAGATCGGTGGGGAGGCGGACGTGATCATCGTCGACGAAGGCGCACCGTGGCAGATCCAGTCGGATCGCATGGCGGCGATCGCGGGCAATACGCCCTTCGACGGGCTGCCGGTGCAGGGCAAGGTCGTGCGCGTCGTGAAGGGCGGCGTCCTGCTGTGAAGCGGGCGCTGCTGATCCTCGCGCTGTCGGCCGGTGCCGCGCTCGCGCAGCCGTCGCCGGGATGGGAGCCTTATTCGGCCAGTCTGCAATCGCGCGCGGCGGGGGGCGATGCCTCGGCGCAATTCGCGATGGGCGAGGCGTTCCGCACCGGCAACGGTATCGGCCAGGATCGCGAGCAGGCGATCAATTGGTATCGCAAGGCCGCCGCCACCGACACGCGCGCCGCCGATGCGCTGGGCATCCTCCTGTTCACCAAGGGCGAGCGCAAGCAGGCGATCCCGATGCTGCAGGGCGCGGCATCGCGGCGCAACGATTATGCGCTCTACATCCTGGGCACCGCGCGCTTCAACGGCGACTATGTGCCGAAGGACATTCCCCGCGCCTATGCCGACATGCGGATCGCTGCGGCGACGCTGCCGCAGGCGCAGCGCAGCCTGGCGCTGATGGAGCCCTACATCACGCCGATCGATAAGCTGCAGGCGGATCGCTATGCGGCGCAGCCGAGCGGGCCGGAGGCGGGCGCTCCTGCTGCGCCGACGTACGCGATGGCGCCGCCGCCGAAGCCGAAGCCCGTCGTGACCCGGCCTCCGACACCGTCCGTCGTGACGCCGGCCTTGGCATCGCCGAGTGTCGCCCCCGCCATCGCCGGCCCGGTCGCGCCACCGTCGGAAGATACAAGCGCGCCGACCCCGATCCGCACTGTCGATCTGCCGCCGTCGCAACCCCTAACCGTCGCAACGACCCAGCCCACTGTGACGACGCTCCGCCCACCGCTGACGACCGCCCCGCCGGTGCCGGACAATCGCCCCGCACCCGTGCCTGCGCCTCCGGTGCGCTCCGCTCCGGTAACGACGCCTAAGCCAGCCACAACCGGGGGTTGGCGCGTCCAGCTCGGCGCTTATGCGTCGGAGGCGGTCGCGACGGCGCAGTGGACGATGCTGGTGAAGAAGGTGCCCACGCTCGCGCCGCTTCAGAAGGTGACGCAGCCTGCCGGGGCGCTCACCCGCCTGCAGGCGACGGGGATCGCGAGCCGGGACGAAGCGACGTCGCTCTGTGCTGCGGTGACGGCGGCGAAGGGCGTGTGCCTGGTGCTGGCGCCCGTCAGCTAAACCCCGTCATTGCGAGCGTAGCGAAGCAATCCAGAGACGCCCTGCGGAAAGCTGGATTGCCGCGCGACTACGCCGCTCGCAATGACGAGAGATCAGTCGATGACCCACTCGCTTCGCCGATAGCCCTGCGCCCACAGCAGCGCATGGAGATCCGCATGATCCACCCGCGCCGCCGCCGCCGCCGCGGTCTTAGGCTTGGCGTGGTAGGCGATGCCGAGGCCGGCGGCCTGGATCATCGGGATGTCGTTGGCGCCGTCGCCCACCGCCATCGTCTCGGCCGCCGACAGACCCAGTGCCTCGATCTCGGCCAGCAACGTCTCGCGCTTGGTCTGGGCGCCCACGATCGGGCGGCTGACCCGGCCCGCCAGCGTGCCGCCCTCGATCTCCAGCACGTTCGACAGCGCCCGGTCGAAGCCGATCGCCTCGGCCACCCTATCCGCGAACACCGTGAACCCGCCCGAGACGAGCACACTGCGTGCGCCATGGGCCTTCATCGTCTGGATCAGCGTCCGCGCGCCGCCCATCAGCACCACGCGCTCGGCATGGCAGCGATCGATCACGCCCGCGTCCAGCCCGGCGAGCAGCGCGACCCGCGCATCCAGCGCCTCCTCGAAATCCAGTTCGCCGCGCATCGCGCGCTCGGTGACTTCGGAGATCTGCGCCTTGATGCCGGCATAATCGGCCAGTTCGTCGATGCATTCGATCGTGATCATCGTCGAATCCATGTCGGCGATCAGCAGGCGCTTGCGGCGGTGCGCGGCGCCCTGGACGATCACATCGACTCCCGGTAGCAGCCCTTCCAGCACCGATCGCGCACCCGCCGCATCGATCCGGCCGAAAAACAGGTCCGCTGCCTCGCCCTCGTCCAGCCAGCGCCGATCGGTGATGAGCGCCCCGGCGCCCGCCAGCGCGTCACGGGCGGTGTCGAGATCGGAGGACGCAAGGCCGCCTCGGGCTGCTATCAGGGTGGCGATGAACACGAATAAGGACTCCCGGCCGCGGCTGGCGCTCATTGCAGGACCGACCGCCAGCGGCAAGTCGGCGACGGCGATCGCGCTGGCGGAAAAGGAAGGCGGCACGATCATCAATGCCGATGCGAGCCAGGTCTATCGCGATCTGCGCATCCTGAGTGCGCGGCCTTCCGTGGAGGAAGAGGCGCGGGTGCCGCACCGGCTGTTCGGCACGCGCGACGGAGCGGAGGCCTGTTCGGCGGCCGAGTGGGCGGAGGATGCGAAGGCGGCGATTGCCGAGGTGGTCGCCGAGGGGCGATTGCCGATCCTCGTCGGCGGGACGGGGCTGTACTTCCGCGTGCTGCTCGACGGCATCGCGCCGGTGCCCGAGATCGATCCGGCGCTGCGCGCCGAGGTCCGGGCGCTCGACGCCGGGGCGGCGCATGCGGCGCTGGTTCGGGAGGATGCGGCTGCCGCTGCCCGGCTCCATGCCAACGACACCGCACGGTTGCAGCGGGCGCTGGAAGTCGTGCGCGCGACGGGGCGGACGCTCGCCGACTGGCAGGCGGACCGCGTCGGCGGGATCGCGGCGGACTTCCGGGTCGAGCCCCACCTCGTCGATCTGCCCGTCGCCGAGCTGTACGCGCGCTGCGACGCGCGGCTGGAGGCGATGGTCGCGGGCGGCGCGCTCGACGAGGTCCGTGCGCTTCGGGCGCGCCACCTGTCGCCCAAGCTGCCGGTGATGCGGGCGATCGGCGTGGAATCGCTTTCGCTCTATCTCGACGGCACTTTGTCGCTCGAACAATCCATCGAACAGGTCCAGCAATTCACGCGCAACTACGCCAAGCGCCAGCGGACCTGGTTCAAGAATCAGTCGCTGGTCACCTGACCTCATCCGGCCGATTTGCGAGCGACGATTCGGCGGGGGCGCCCGGCGCGACTCGAAATGCGGAATCGACCGCCGATTCCGACGCCGGATCAAGCGGATGGAGACGCGGCCGTGCAGGCATCCGTATGCCGATGGCTTTCCGATAAAATCGCAGACTCTCAACACGTTACGCCTTCGTAACCGAATGCGCCGTGCGAAGCCTATCCGAAAGGTCAAGAGCCAAAAGGTTACAAAGGCTTAAGTTCAGGGCGGTACAGTTGAAATGGATCATTCTTCTGCTAAACCGCTAGGTAATCAGGAGTGCGCCGCCGGGGGGTGGTGCCAGTTTGGGGTGTGAGATGCGCGCTTTCGCTATCAAGGCACTGGGGGCTTCGGTCGCTGCACTCGTTGCAGTGGCACCGGCCATGTCCGCCACCGTCATCGATACGAAGGCCGTCGCGGCGCTGACCGCGATGAAGAGCCTCAACGTCATCACGCTCGGCGACTATCAGAACACCGGCAACGGCGACATCGAAGGCAAGCTCTGGGTCGGCGGCAACAGCTCCGGCAGCAAGATGCAGGTTGGCTTCGGTAACTCGAACCAGAAGTCGGGCCAGTCGGCCTATGCTACGATGACCGTCGGCGGCAACTTCACCAACAACGGTGTCGATCTCTACAACGGCAACACCGCCAACGGCACGGTCGGCACCTACAACAGCTCGTCCACCGGCAGCTACGGGCTGAAGGTCGGCGGCAACATGACCGACACCGGCAATGGGTTCGACATCAAGACGAACGGCGCCAATGTCACCGTCGGCGGCTATGTCGGGCGCCTGAGCATCGATGGCAGCAACGCCAACGTCATGATCAACGGGTCGCTGTCGAACTTCGCGGAAAATGGCGCCAACGCCATCGTGAAGGCGAACACCTACGGCGACCAGAACGTCAACGGCATCGGCAGCGGCAGCAACGTCTACATCAACGGCAGCAACCCGAGCCAGAATTCGCCGCCGTCGGGCTGGCACTTCAATGCCGGGCAGACGCTGAACGCGCCGACGACCTCGGCAATGGCATCCGACGTGTCGGCGATGAGCGTCAACATGAAGGATCTGTCGACGCAGCTCGACTCGCTCAGCAACACCAACAGCTTCTCGAAGATCAGCGCGGGCGGAAACAGCTCGATCTACGATCTGCTGTTCAACGTGACCAACACGTCGAACGGCTATGCGGTGTTCGATATCCAGGCGGCCGACCTGTTCGGCTCGAACGCGCGCGGCATCGGCTTCACGCTCAACGGCGGCAGCTTCAACGGCTCGACCATCCCGATCATCATCAACGTGCTCGGCATGGGCAGCGGCAACTACAACCTGGGCCTCAGCTCGGGCGTGAACGGCTATACCACCTGGTATGATTCGAGCCTCAGCTCGAACATCATCTGGAACCTCGTCGGATCGACCGGCACGTTCACCACCAGCAACCAGATCGAAGGCTCCGTCCTCGATGCCAACGGCACCGTCGACACCAGCAACGGCCGCAACATCGAAGGCTCGGTCGTCGCCAGCATTTTCAAGCAGGGCGGCGAGGTCCACCTCGGCACCTTCAATGCCGGCGACACCTCCAGCAACGCGATCACCGCGCTGTCGACCACGGCCGCCGTGCCGGAAGCGCATGTCTGGGTGATGATGATTATCGGCTTCGGGCTGATCGGCGGCATCGTCCGCAAGCAGAAGCAGGCGGGCGTTCTCCTCCGCATCTGATCCTCCTCTACCGGATCGGAGCAAGAGCCGCCCGCGGGACCCCGCGAGGCGGCTCTTCTCGTTTTCGGGCCCATGAGATCGGGCGAGAGACACAAAAATCTCTTTCCAGACGATAATATTGTTCTTTTATTTCGCGAACTGCGTTGACATGCTAATTTCGCGTCGTTAAGCGGGCCGCCTTCCACTCCAAGGATTTGATGATGCCGAGCGAACGCACGGGCGCGGACATATTGATCGAAACGCTGACCGATCTCGGCGTCGAAGTCGTATTCGGCTATCCGGGCGGCGCGGTGCTGCCGATCTACGA
>Ga0164294_10000438_pt1 | contig 39724 bp, 41 predicted proteins | sample GEODES005metaG_FD_111479 | JGI IMG/M metagenome (GOLD analysis project Ga0164294, IMG submission 111479) | Oligotrophic lake water microbial communities from Sparkling Lake, Wisconsin, USA - GEODES005 metaG | ecosystem: Environmental > Aquatic > Freshwater > Lake | place: USA: Sparkling Lake... | reverse complement strand
TATGTTTTCGACCAATGCCCCAACATCTTGGAAGATGTTCCAGCCGAGGTTAAGGCTCAGTTAACCGAGGGTTGGGCTCTCCGTTGGCAAGAACTAAACCCAGCCAAACGCTATAACAGCGAATGGATTCCTGATGCCAAGGGTGGCAATGAAGTAACCCTTGCCTATGCCTTGTCGTTCTCGCAACAACAATTTGGGCAACTACGCCAAGCCGAGCCTGTTAAGCATGGTGTGATTGGTGGTGTAAGAACACCATTCAACAAGTATGCATTCAATAAAATGAAGGCTTTGCTCAAGGCTATACGCGACCTTAACCCTGAGACAAGGGAGAGAGGAACTACTGATGACTTCGCAACTTATGTTGGGAAAGTTATGGATACAATTAAAACTAGATGTAAGAACGCGAAGGCTAGGGGTGACGCAACAGCCGACGAAGTTAAGACAAGGGTGGCAATTGATGCCTTCCTGAAAGCAATCAAGTAATACTTGATTAGCCCAACCCGACTAGCCGAAAGGTTAGTCGGGTTTTTTTTGTTTGGGCTGAAGCCAGTTATATGTCCCTGCGCGTGCGTGGGCAAGCGTCTTAAATAGCGTTTCACGGGGTCATGAAATTTGTTCCAAAGTTCCAACCCAGTTCCAACCCGCTTGGAATCGTACTGGAATTTTGGAACCGAGCAGTTTATTGGAACAAGATTCCAACTTTGTTCCAACGAAATTCCAACGCTGGAATCGGAAAAAGCCTTATGAATCAAGGACTTACGCGATTTATTCCAAAATTCCAGTTTTTTTTGAGGACAACGGACTTTGGAGCATCATCTCGTTCGTTCATCATCGCCTGCGAGTGTAAGCATTGTGCTAAACAAACCATACATTGCCCACAAATTAAGCAGATAGGTAACTGCCAGCCATAACGCAAAACTGCTGGAATTTTGGAACTTTGGAATCATGTAGTACTACAACAAATATATATAATACTTTATATATCTATATCTATAACTACTACTACTACTACTAGTACTATTACTATAACTAACCTAGTTTTTTGTGATTCCAACCCAGTTCCAAAGTTCCAACACCACTTTACAAATAACCAAATCACACCCGCCAGAGCGATATAAAAAAGTTGTATAAAGACTTGTATTAAACAAGTAACTGTGGTAAAATCTGAATTGAGTCGGGAGGTAGCCTGACTCACCCGCTAAATAACATTTCACGGGGTCATGAAATTTCAATCAATGGAGAGCGTAATGAAAACATCTTTCGTCTATAACATCAACACAACACGGGTCATAGTACGACAACCAAAAGTACTTGACCGACCATATCAATATCTGCCCCGCCCAATGCGCAAAGCATTGCGCGTTACAACCCCGAAGGCAGTATGCAATACGCATCAGGGTGTCGACCATTATCTGCGCACAGACTTTCGCACAGATGACTATCACAATCAGAACTTGGAGTTCTTAGCAAGAGATTACGGCTATGACGAGTTCAACGACATTGACGACGAGTTCGAGGGACTGACTATCGTCGAGCCAACTAGCGAGGTGGAACTGTTCGAGTTCTGCACTGGCTACAACACACTTTAATCTAAACAATCAATACAGCAAGTAGCGTTTCATGACACCGTGAAACGCTATTCAACTTCAAAGGAATCAATATGTTTTGGAACTATCGAATTGTGAATCTCAGGTCTGAGAATGGCGGTGAGGATTGGTACTGTGTACGCGAGGTGTACTACGACGAGAACAGGAAACCCGAAGGGCATAGCGATGTGTCTGTGGGTAGCGAATCATTAGAAGATGTGCAGAATGTCTTGGACATGATGGGCAAGGCATTGAAACTGCCAGTCTTGCAAGAGTCCGACTTCCACGACGAGACACGCAAGAACAAGTTCTCAGACTTCTCTGAGTTCATGGAGTACTGCATTAACAATGATGTCAGGGGGCTGTGAAATGCAATCTAAGGGAGACAACCCGAACGTCTTATGCCAAGACTGTTCTGTCCCATTGTTCAGGTGGTTCTTGTCCCGCATCGACTGGGTGCGGATATTAAAACTTCAGAGAGGTATGAAATGAAAGTTACAGTCTATTTCGAAGCGAAGGCGGGTGCGCACGCGGTGGCACAGTTTGACGAAGAAGCAACATACATGGTGTGTCTGCCCGCACTTGAGGAGTTAGCCAAGAGCCAAGGCTACATCGTGACTGAGAGCGTAGACCATGCATGGACTGCCGAGAAGTTCGAGCCAATCTCAAAGCATGGGGACTAGGGGTAACCCCTCATGTAAAAAAGTTACATATGTAGTTGACTTAAATGTAAAGTTATGATACAATGTATTCTGAGTCGGGATTGGAACTGTTCAACAGACTCTAGTGGGGTGAGATGCTATCTAGCGTTTCACAGGGTAATGAAATCAACCAAAGGAAAGCGTATGAAAATGAAGTCAGCGTATCAGTCCGCCATTGAGGGGCTGTCTGTAATAAACATCACTCCCAAGGTGTATCTGCTCGTAGTCGATGGCAAGTCTATCGAAGCCTACGCAAGCAAGGACACAGCCGAGTATGAGATGCGTCTCTGTCAACAGGCAGATGATGAACTCGACGAGCATCATGTCTATCGCATTCGTGAGATGGATATCAACTTCCATACTCTGTAATAGTTATGTCTAAACTCAGACCTATCTGTTCACGGTGTGGTGACATCTTCTCAGCAAAGCGTGCCAAGGCGGGTTACCCCATCTGTCTGCTATGCGGTGAGGAAGATGCGCGGTCGCGTGTGCGCACCATTGCGCCCATGCACAAGAGCAACTATATGCTCATTACGAACCTTGATGACCTCAAGGGAATTAACAACAAGGGCGGACTCTTCCGCTAATCAACCATTCACAGGATACTGAAATGAACTTTGAAATCCAAAAACCTAATCACCTCATATCACTCGCAAGTTCTGCGCAACTTGTAACAGTGGAGGTCAATGTGTGGACTGCGACCAAGCAAGACAAACAAATCAGCAACGAGGTGACTTCTTCTAAGAACGCATCTACTGAGGCAGGCAAGTTCACCAAGAACTTATTGTCTAACTCGCCTGACCACAAAGCATTGCTCAACTATCGGCAGACCGTCTATAACTGGCTTCAGCGTTGCACCTACGACTGGGCGGGTTCGGTTAGATTGCTACCAACATTCAGCATCGAGAAATTCATGAAGGAGTGGTCAGCGCATGAGGTTGAGTTCAACAAGTTATTGGACAACTTCATAGACAAGTACCCTACCATCGTGAGTGACTCCGCGTTCAAGCAAGGCGATATGTTTAATCGTTCAGAGTACCCTGAAGTCGAAGATATCCGTCGTCGCTTTCGCTTGAAACTATTCGTAACCAAAGTACCTGAGAACGACTTCCGTTCGGGTGGCATTGCTACGGCTATCGCAGATGACTTGGAACAACATTACAACAACCAAATTGAAGAGATTGTGAATCGTTCGATGGAAGATGCATCTGAGCGACTGGTGGAAATCGCTTCCCGCATCAGCAATGCTTGTACAGAGGTCACTGCTGACGAAGACGGCAAGGTCAAGCGCAAGAAGGTATACGAGACAACCATCAGCCAAGCGCGGGACATTTGCGAGACATTGAAACACTTTAACTTGACAAATAATCAACATCTTGAGTCTGCTAGAGCGCAACTGGAGGAAGCGCTGTCGGGTGTCACACTCGAAGACTTACGCGAGAGTTCGTATGTTCGTTCAACTGTTAAACACGGTGTAGACGATATGCTGAACAAGTTCAAACCCCTAACCCTTAACTAATCATTCACTAACCCCTGAAAGCGTATATGAGCAAAATCAACTTTTCCTTGACAGCATCTATCAACGAGGTCAAAGACCTCATCCGAGAGATTGGCGATACAAATACTATTGCAGTCATCTCTGAACCTGGGGTCGGCAAGTCATCACTTCTAGCGATGCTTGCTGAAGACAACGGTGACCAATGGCGTAAGGTGGGCGATGACTTCCCTACTGACAAGTATGACTACATCTATGTCGATTGCCCCGTGAAAGACATGATGGATGTCGCGGCATCTATCCCCAACCATGCAACGAAGACACTTGAATACTATGTCGCATCTCTCTTCAAGATGGGAAGTGGCAAGCCTAAGTACATCATGCTTGACGAAGCGTTCAAGTCTCCCAAACTCATGCAGATTATCTATACCCGATTGATGCTTGAGAAGACGGTGGGCGATGAACCGCTACCCGAAGGCTCACACATCTTCATTACAAGTAACAACGCAACTGATGGTGTGGGTGACTCGTTCGCGGGTCATGTGGCAAACCGCATCACCATTGTGAATATGCAGAAACCTACGCATGACGAGTGGTTGCAGTGGGCTACCAAGAACAACATCTCTAGACCACTGAGAGCATGGGCTGCGATGACACCGAAGGCATTCAAGTCTTACTTAGATGCTGACCAAAACGATAACCCATACATCTTCAAACCATCGTCAACTGCCAAGTCCTTTGTGTCTCCTCGCTCATTGGCGAAAGCATCTCCCATCGTGGATAAGCGAGACAAGTACACAGAGAACGCATTGACTGTGGCTCTGGCGGGTACGGTTGGTGAGAGTGCCGCGAAATCCATAGCGACATTTATATCTGTTGAGAAGAGCATGATTAAGTTCAACGACGTACTTGCTAATCCAACAACTGTAAAAGTTCCTGAAGATGTGGCAACCCAAGTCATGATGATTCTTGAGGCGGTCGACACATTAGCATCTCACGATGACCTGAACAAGTATATGCAGTTCGTGAATCGTATGAAGTCGAGCGAGATTCAATCAATCTTCTTCACCATGATATTCCGCAACAAGCCAAAGATTGCCCGATACAACACAGAGATTAGCAAGTGGGCAACCGACAACCACATGATTATGTAAGGAAACAATATGCACACAGTAACTATAAATATCACCGTCACCGTGGCGGGTGACGATGTTGATTGGAAAGAAAACCTCGCGGGAGCGATTATGGATTTGTCATTCAATGTGGCAGATATAAATCCAACTTTGTCAGGAGGTAACTTACTGCCAATCGTTGAGAAAGGTGACAGTAGTTCGGTTACATATGAGTATCACTTGTATGGAAATGTAAGTAAGGAAGTGGAAGCGGAAATCTTAAACAGAAAGGAACAACAAAATGTTGACTCAAGAACAGCGTGTTAAGAAGGCGCACATTGCGCTAATGAAGTCTAAGCACACCGTATGGTGGGGCGGGGTGATGATGATGGGTACATCTGAAGTGAGCGATAAGGAAGGACTTACCGCATACACAGATGGTGTGAACAAAGTCTATGGCAGAGCATTCCTCACAGGTGTCTGCAAGGAAGATGCAGAGGTGGCGGGTCTTGTCTTGCATGAGAACTTACACATCGGTCTGCGTCAGGGGATACTTAACCGTGACCTATGGGTAGAGAATGCAAAACTAGCCAATGTCGCGGCTGACATGGTGGTCAATGACATCATCATGGAGATAAGTAAGGAAGACCCCAACCTTGTAAAACTACCTGCGGGTGGGTGTTACGAGGAACGCTTTCACAACATGAATATGCGTGAGGTGTATCGCTTACTCAAGGAAGAGTGTAAGGGTGGTGGTAGCGGATACAAACCTAAGAAGAAAGGTGAACCATCTAAAGGTTCAGGGGGTGGTGAACAGCAAGATAACGACGGTGAGGGTGATGAGTACTCATTCGATGAGCATGACTTTGGCAAGATGGATGCAGAGCAAGCCAAGGATATCAACGAGCGTATAGATAGAGCAATACGAGAAGGCGCAATCCTCGCTGGTCGCTTAGGCATTGACTTGCCAAGAGCCATCACAGAGATGCTCGAAGGTGATGTTGATTGGAAGAAAGAGTTCGCAGAGTATGTCTCATCGTTCGCTCGCGGTAAGGATGAATACACATGGCGTAAGTTCAACAGAAGATTACTGCCCAGTGATTTGTACATCCCATCTGCGGAGACAGAGACTATCGGCGAGGTCATCTACGGCATCGACACATCAGGCTCTATCTCACAGCAACAGATAAACGAATTCGCGGCAGAGATTGTCAAGGGTGCGGAAGCAGTATGCCCTGAGAAGATTCGAGTTCTGTGGTGGGACACCAAGGTACATGGTGAGCAAGTGTTTGAACCCGCACAGTATCAGGAGATAGGTTCTCTATTGAAACCGATGGGTGGTGGCGGAACTAGGGTTTCATGTGTTAGTGAACATATAAATAAAAAGAATCTCAAGGCAGAGTGTGTGGTCATCTTCACAGACGGCTACTTGGAACACGATGTCAAGTGGGACATATCGATGCCAACTCTATGGTTGGTAACTTGTAACAAAGATTGGACTCCCCCAACAGGGAAGAAAGTAATGGTGAACTAAATGGTTGAATATACATATCTCGAATTGTTCTTGTTCTGTACATCTGTTATAGGACTTGCGTTCTCATTGAAGTACCGTGAGGAATCACGCTCTCATCACAAGTTTATCTCTGTGTTGTTGAATGACAAAGAGATGCGCGAGAAAGTATTTGAAACAGCAGACACAGCATTAGACCAAGCAAGAAGGGAAGGCATCATATGACTTACGGATTCGGCAACATCTTCAATGATGTACGTCAAGTGTGGGCGGGTGGACTCACCTATGACAAGATGGTTGAGCGCACCAAGACCATCAAGCCTTATCGCGGTGGGCTAAGTAATGCTTACCCGATGGGGTGGCGTGAGTATTCACGCAGACACTTCCGCGCTAACAAGGATGGTTCGTTCTCTATCTACTACAAGAACCGTGAGACAGTAGATGTTGTAGAGAGTGGCAACTTCAAGGAGGGGTGGGACAAAGAGTCAATGATTAAATGGGTTGACCACGCACATCTTGCTACTGTGTATCCTGACAATACATTTGAGATTCGTCAGCATCTTGGGCAAGGTGACTCGACCTATATGAGTGAAGCGTTCGGTTACTGGTTTCAGTCGTGCGGTGCAAGAGGTGGCACGATTGCATGGAACAACGCGGGGCATATGCACCCAATCTTCAAAGGCATGAGACTTCATCTTGACCGCGCTAAGAAAGTAATGGGAGAGACAGTAACTCCTTACACAACGTTTCAGCGGAGGGTGAATCGCAAACTAGCGCAAGAAGCACTTGGTAAGTATGATGAGTTCTTGAAAGTTGCCCCTGTGATGACTGGTGCAATGAGCAAGGAAGGCATCATGGAGACAATCAAAGACCTAGTTAATGATAAAACCTTTGATAGAAAGAATCCTGAAACAGCAATGGCTAACTTTGAAAGACTAGTTCAGTCTCACCGACTGGTAGATGCCGCAGTTCTCTTCATGCTTGCTAACAATGTGCATCATGTTATCTATTCAGCATTCCATGAAACGCGACCTCATCTCGGTGGGTATTGGGGTAGTAGCCATTCTCCTGAACGAGAGGTAGAGTTATTCAATATTCATCTAAAACAAGCGTTGAGCGATGTGTTTAAACCATCAATAATCAAAGCATTCAATGCTTTTAATCTGAAAGAACTCAAGGCAGGAACAGTCCTTCCTAAGAGCAAGTGGGGGTACATCATCAAGTCCGATGGCGTGCCTGTAGTTCGTCTGTAAATTAACCAACTGGAGAAAGCGAAATGCAAAACTTTATATCACCTATCTGCATCAATCCTGATGTGCATAATATTCTTGCTGATGAATCCTCTAATGATATGAGAGAGAGAAACAAACTTCTAGTAGAGGTGTGTTCGTCTTTTAATCTGAAGGTGATGGACATAGCAAACAATAAACTAGAAGTTCATCTAGTGACTGCGGAGAACCATCTCAATGCGGGTTACATATGGTCTTCACGCACAGGCAATGGAGATACGATTTACTTCTACTCTAATCCATTAGTGTCCAAACAAAAAGGTAGCGCGAATAGTTCCGCAGATACGAGGGACTCTAAGAAGATTGCTACCCTGATTGCGAACATTCGTAAGCATGGTGAGATACCAACTGAGGAAGGATTGTCTAATACATACAAGGCGGGTATTCGTTCCGCTTTCAGGTCGATAGGAGAACGCTATGGACATGACCATTTCGAGATAGATGATTCATTGGCTTTGATAGCAACTAAGGTAGTTTTGGGTATTGACAAGGACATAATTGATAGTAATATCGAATCCCTCAAAGCCTGTTACAACAAGTACGTGAATAAGTTAAACGCTGTAAAACAATTAGAGTCTCATAAAGAAAGGTTCGCCAAGGGCGCAACCTTCATAGGTGTTATGAGTGACAACCACAATCTAAAGTACACCAAGACTTATTATCTAATTGGTGAGGCTTCATTCGATTTAGACAAAGATGAAGTAACGATTCATGGTGGTGTGAAACGCTATTCAACTCTTGCTGATACTTCAGTCGCGGCTGATGCAATGATTATCAGAACATACCTTGATGGTAAAGGTAGACCTGATAAAGACAACGAACTGAGTATGCAACGCAATGACCACTTCCATCATGAGATTGATGTGGCTCAAGGCTACAACAATTACAGAGAATTGTTTGCACTAATCCCCAAGCACCATGAATGAAAACTATGTACCCATGATGCACAGTTATCTGTTTGATAGTCTGCGCGTTCCTATGTTCATAGAAGGTGACGAGTATTGCATTTGTGTAGGCAAGGGTGAGTATCGCTACTACACCAAGGACACATTGCCTGACAGGGTAAAAGCATTGTTCTCAATGATTCACACAATACCGTTCAACGATAGACAACCTTGGGAGGTAACACCCATAGATGTTTATATCAACAATCAAGATGCGCGTCTCAACGAGACTGGCTGGCGCGTATCTGATTCTGTATACATACTAGTACTAGACAACTCAACTCTACAAGAGATGAAGGGAGGTGAGCATGACACCCGAAGGCAGAGTTAAACGCAAGGCTATTGCGGAACTACAAAAACTTGGTATGTACGTCTTCTTCCCCGCAACAGGGGGATTTGGTCGTTCAGGTATCCCTGACATCGTATGTTGTTACAAGGGAAAGTTCATTGGCATTGAGTGCAAGGCGCATGGCAACAAGCCCACTGCACTACAACAATCCAATCTAGAAGAGATTGTCAACAACGGTGGTATCGCTATCGTGGTCGACGAGACGAGCGTTTTTAATCTTAAACAAATCATTGAGGAGACAGAACTATGACTGAGAACGAGAAAGCATTCCCACGAAGCGTATCGAATAGCGGGCAATACGGCATGACCTTGCGTGATTACTTTGCGTCTAAGGCTATGCAAGGGTTGCTGTCTGGCTTACTTGCCGACGGCATGGACTTAGGTTGGAGTGATGTTGCTACTAACGCATACCAAATGGCAGACGCAATGATGAAAGCGAGGGAAGCATGACACCCGAAGACGAAGAGTTCAACCGTGTAGAGATGGAGTCTCGCATCAAGCAAGAGTACATACGCGACATGAAGCAACCATCAAGAGAACAACTAATGGCAGAGGTTGCTGTGCTAACTGAGTTGGTGCGCGTCTTGTCTGATAGGGTTGCTCAGTTGGAGAAGCCGTGGGTTGATTTGACAAAGGAAGAATGCTTTGAATTTTGTGTAAAACATAAAGACAATTCATTTAGTTTGCTGGTCGCAGTACAAGAAAAACTCATGGATAAGAACACATGACTGACTTATTGAAGCCACATCAATGCCCACGATGCTTTGGTCTATTCAAAGTGGGTGACAGGTTTTGGAATGACTCTGGAACTGTTTATCACTGGGTGTGTTGGGTTAATAAATCAAAGGAAACCATGACTGAAGAAGACGATGACATACAAGACTACAAGCGACCTTGGGTTGGTTTGTCTGAACAAGACATCAACGAACTTAAATTCAACCTACCCGACCTCTACTACTGGGTTGACGTAGTCAGAGCAACGGAGAAAAGATTAAAGGAGTTGAACACATGACTAAACGAGAAACCATAGTGGCATTCATTAAAGATATGTTGCGACCAAGAACGCTAAAAGAAATCATTGACATAGAGATGCGTGATGCAACTATATGCAAGATGCAAGCAGAGAAATCGCTTGAGTATGCAATGAGCGTTGTTGAATACAACCGCCAACGCATTCGTAGGCTGGAAGAGAAACTTTTAGAAATAGGAGAACAAGATGCTTGAAACAATCGCATGGGCAGTTATGTTAATGGTCATCGGGGGCGCAGTCGTAGTGATTGTTGCCGTATCAATTTTCATGTTGAGCAAAGATAAATGAAATGCCCAGTATGTAGTGCATGGTCATCAGTAAAACAAACAAGAGACTCGCCCACATTCGGGCATGTTAGAAGGAGAGAGTGTGCTAATGAACATAGATTCACAACCAAAGAAGTCTTTATCCCGCAAGAGGAAATTGACGAAGAACGAAGGAGTCATCTTGAAAGTATGCGCGAACGATTGGAATCCATTCGAGCGCGTAGACGGAAAACTATTAGAAAGGATACATAGAAAGAACTTGAAATCACAAACATCAACCCCAATTGAAGAAGCCCCCTTTTAACGGAGAAACAAAATGTCAAAAATGAATAAATCAAAACAAGTACTTGCTTACATTGCTAAGAACCCTAGAGCCAAACCCAAAGAGGTAGCAGAAGCGTGTGATGTGAAACTACATACTGTGTACAACATCACGTACACGGCAAGGAAGTCAGCATCCTCAGTGCCACTAACAACTCTAGCGTTCGAGGTCAGCAAGGGTAAAGTAAGGTCTAACGCTGAGATAAGAGACAGACTAGCCACGTTACCTATGGTACGAACTCACCCAGTCACAGGCAAACTGCTTATGCAAGGCGGTGCGGACATTGTGACTAAACATCACACTGATATGGTCAATGAACCTCCACACTACAAGACTGGCGGTATCGAAACTATTGACTTCATTGAAGCGAAGAAGTTAGATTACAACTTAGGCAATGCGGTGAAGTACATCACACGCGCAGACCACAAGGGCGATAAGCATGAAGACTTGTGCAAGGCGCGTTGGTATATAAACCGAGCCATTGCTAGTGTCTCTAATAACACTTGATTTCGAAACGTACTATACCGACAAAGACCTAGGGTTCAGAACACAAACAACGGAAGAATATATCCGTGACCCTAGGTTTGAAGTCATCGGTGTATCTGTACAGGTAAACGACGGTTCTCCAGTTTGGTTTTCAGGAGACCGTGAAACGACACGTAAGTGGCTTGCCCAGTTCAACTGGAAAGAAAGTCTCGTACTAGCACACAACACACTGTTTGACGGTGCAATACTGGCATGGCATTTCGGAATTAAACCTATGGCACTTGCAGATACTCTCTGCATGGCGCGCGCACTTCATGGCGTAGAGGTTGGCGGTTCACTCGCTAAACTCGCTACGCGCTACAACGTCGGAGTCAAAGGCGACGAGGTAGTTAAAGCAATCAACAAAAGACGAGTCGACTTCACACCAGAGGAGTTGGCTTTGTATGGTGAGTACTGCGTTAACGACGTTGACCTTACGTACAAGTTATTTCTGTTAATGATTCCTTCATTTCCCCAGGAGGAACTCAAACTGATTGACATGACGATAAAGATGTTTACAGAACCTGTTCTGTATCTCGAGCAGTCAACGTTACAAGAACGTCTAACAGAGTTACAAGAAGAGAAGAGCCGTCTGCTTCAAGGCTTGATGGAGCAACTCAAGTGCGCGAACGAAGAAGAGGTGCGGGAGAAACTCTCTAGCAATAAGAAGTTTGCAGAGGTAATAACTGGTTTCGGGATAAGTGTGCCGTACAAAACAAGTGTTACGACTGGCAAACAAATACCCGCACTAGCAAAAAAGGATGAAGGCTTCATCGCACTAACTGAGAATGATGACCCCTTTATTCAACAACTGTGCGCGGTTCGTCTTGGTACGAAGTCTACTTTAGAAGAGAAACGTATAGAGCGTTTCATGGATATCGGAAAACGTAATCGAGGCGCGTTACCCATTCCCTTGAAATACTATGGCGCACACACAGGGCGTTGGTCGGGTACTGACAAGGTGAACTTCCAAAACCTGCCGAGCCGTGACCCCAAGAAGAAGGCATTGAAGAAAGCCATCGTGCCACCTGACGGCTACATGGTGATTAACTCAGACTCATCGCAGATTGAAGCGAGGGTACTTGCTTGGCTTGCGGGTCAAGAGGATGTTGTTAAACAGTTTGCCAAGGGCGAAGATGTGTACTCCATATTTGCATCTAATGTGTATGGGAAAACAATCACTAAAGCAGACCCGACCGAACGGTTCGTGGGTAAGACATGCATTCTGGGTCTTGGCTACGGCACTGGGGCTATGAAGTTACAGCACACACTTGCCACCTCGCAGCCAGTAAGCGTCAAACTTGATGAAGAAGAGTGCAAGCGTATCGTGGGTGTCTATCGGGACAACAACAGTAGCATCATCGCGCTTTGGAGAGAAGCCGACCGCATGTTGGAGAACATGATAGATGGCAAGATTAAAAAGCCTATCGCGTTCGGTGAGTATGAGTGCGTTCACTACGACAAAGATGGAATCATCTTACCCAATGGCTTTCGCATCCGATACGCTAACTTGCGTCGCGTCACCAAGGATGACAAGACACAGATTGTTTACGATTCACGCAAGGGTGAAGTCTCAATTTGGGGTGGCGCAGTAGTTGAGAACGTAGTTCAAGCGTTGGCGCGTATCGTCGTAGGTACGCAGATGTGCGAGATAAACGATAGGTACAGAGTTGCTTTAACGGTTCACGATGCCGCAGTAGTTGTGGCAGACGAGGATGACGTTGATGATGCAATAGAGTTTGTAACAAGTGTGATGTCCAAAGCACCTGACTGGGCGCAAGGTTTGCCAGTCGCGTGTGAGGCAAAAGTAGGAGTAACTTATGGCGACGCATAAAGACAAAATCAATATCATTCCAACTCGCGGTGTTTCAGAAGAGACTTGGCAAAAGGCGATTGATATACAGAGAGAAAAATTAAATATTAACTACCATATTGTAAGTTTTGGAAGGTTTGCGGCTGGATACCACGCGCCAACCGTTAGAGATGCATTCATGGATAAGCAGTTTAGAGATAAGGCTTTTAGAGTAATTGGAGACCAAATAAACACTGTAAAAATTAATAAAACCAAATCTAAAATTGAAAGTGTTGATGGTGGAGTGGAGGCTTGGATAGATGGGATGACTAACTTCCCTAAGATTATTTTTGAACCTTCATTTTACCCGCCCGACAACTATGAAGACTTGTTTATAGAAGAAGGAAAAATACTTTTACCTTTTCCCAAGATAGTGATGATTACAGGTGGCGTACGCGCAGGCGATGAAAAAGTTGTACCCCCTGGTCATATTAATGAATTTGTATTTTGTGTAATAGAACAAGATGCAGACGACTTAAAGGGCATACTTGTACATTTAGTTGTGCAAAACCCTACTAACGGAAAGATAGGCATAGCGACAATATGCGTTTGTGTATCAGAAAACCCTGAATCGCACGTACTGGAAATAAGACCACTAATACCGCAATCACAAATTGGTTGGTTAGATGTGAATGAGATGCAAATGGTAATAAGTAGGGCTATGGAAACTATCTACATGATGACATTCCATGATGGTGAGGTATATATGTCTGCGCCAACACCAAGAGAGATACAAGTCAATCAAAAGAAGATTCGCAAGGGTAAGACCCCTTTGATTGAATTCAAACTAATAACCGTAACAGGCAAGAAGCGAGAATTGCCAAGCGTACCTCACGGCTCACACGCATCTCCAAAACAACATTGGAGGAGAGGACACTGGAGGAGCTATCGTTCAGGCAAGCGCAGTTGGGTTGCACCAATGCTTGTTGGGGATGAAGAGAATGGCAAAGTAGTCAAGGACTACGCTATTGGCAATTACCCTGAAGATGCTAATATACATTCCTCGAAACTCTCAGTTTAAAAACAGTCATGCAAACACACGAAGTGAAATGGTCTTACTCTGGTCTTAAAGACTACGACAACTGCCCTCGCCAGTACCACGAAGTAAAGGTACTAAAAAGGTACACCAAATTCCCTACTGAACAGATGCGCTACGGAACAGAAGTTCACAAAGCAGTAGAGGACTATGTAGGCGAGGGAAAACCCCTATTGCCAAACTATCAGAAATTTCAACGTCAACTTGACCCACTCATAGCGATGGAGGGTACTAAGTATCCTGAGTTGCGTATGGCAATCAACTTTGACCGAGAGCCATGCAAGTGGGGTGAATACTGGGTGCGTGGCATAGCCGACTTAGTAGTAATAAATGGTGACACAGCGTTTGTGGTTGACTATAAGACGGGTAGTAATAAGTACCCTGATTTAAAACAGTTACAACTCATGGCGTTAATGGTGTTTGCACACTACCCTGAAGTCCAACATGTGAAGGCAGGCTTGCTCTTTGTTGTGCATGAACACTTCATTCCCACTGAATACCATAGAAAAGATTTGGATACATTGTGGACAGATTTCTATCCAACACTTGAACGATTGCGACTATCGTACGAAAATGGCGCATGGCAAGAAAACCCGACTCCTCTTTGTGGTTGGTGTCCAGTAAAGATTTGCCAATTTCATAAATAAGGAACGGTAATGCCCTACGTAAACAAACCTAGACCATACAAAAAAGAATACGACCAAGAGAAGGAGCGTGGTGAACACGAACGACGTATGGAACGTCAGCGTGGGCGTCGCTCTATCGACAAGCGTGATACTGGTACGGTGATGGAAACTTCACCTAAACGCAAGGGCAAGGATGTTGCACACGTTGTCGCGCTTGATAAGGGTGGTTCAAACAAAAATGGACTACGCATAGAAAGTGCGGCAAAGAATCGTTCATTCAAACGCGACTCTAAGGGAAACCTCGTATCAGAAACTAGCAAAAAAGAACGTAAAAGAACTTGACAAATAAAAAACAGACCCCATAATATTAAATACGCTGTCAGGTGTGAGTGGGCAAATCAGAAACCGCATCAGTTAGTCGGCACGACGCTTTCTGACACATCTTCGGATGGGTACTCCAGTGCGACAGGACTAACGGACACCTCGGAAAGACGAGGACACAGTTTTGAAAGGTAGTATGGAAATAGTTAACAATAGTGCAGTCAGGATTCAATGCTCTACACAAGTAGCAAAGATGATTGAGTGCTACATCGAAAAAAGCGAAGTGCTTGATACAACAGATGGTGTATCAGACGTAATCGTTTATTGGGGTATTGACGAGATGCAACGTCTTGCACGCATATTCCCAAATAGCATCAAGGTTCCGTCGCCAATCGAGCGTGACTACGAGTGGCCTGGGATGTTTCAACCTTTCGATCATCAAAGAGATACTTCACGGTTTCTATCCGTTCACCGTCGTGCGTTCTGTTTCAACGAAGCAGGCACAGGCAAAACATCTGCGGCTATATGGGCGGCTGATTACCTGATGAATCAAGGCAAAGTACGTCGTGCGCTTGTGATTTGTCCTCTATCAATCATGCACAGCGCATGGCAAGCAGACTTGTTCAAGACTGCAATGCATCGCACTTGTGCCGTAGCACATGGTGCTACACCTAAACGTGAAAAGATTATTCGCAGTGACTATCAGTTTGTCATCATCAACTATGACGGTGTAGGTGTAGTTGAGAAGGCTATTGCTGAAGGTAAGTTTGATTTGATAATTGTTGATGAAGCCAACGCATACAAGAACACTGCTACTAGGCGTTGGAAAACATTAGCACGCTTAGTCAAGCCTGATACATACTTGTGGATGATGACTGGCACACCTGCCGCGCAATCACCTGAAGATGCGTTTGGTCTTGCAAGACTAGTTAACCCTGATGGTGTACCACGCTACAAGACTGCATGGCGCGATAAGGTCATGAGTCAAGTTACGCGCTTCAAGTGGTCGCCTAAACCTGAGTCGCGTGTCACTGTGTTTGATGCGTTGCAACCCGCTATACGCTATGAGAAGGCGCAATGTCTTGACCTACCTGATGTGGTCTATCAAACACGCTTAGTGCCGTTGTCACCACAAGCATCAAAGTACTATCGTGATCTCGTCAAAGAGATGCAGATTAAAACCGCAGGCGAAACTATCAGCACAGTTAATGCCGCAGCCTCACTTACCCGCTTGCTTCAATTGTCAGGCGGGGCTGTTTACACAGATGATGGCAACGTCGTTGAGTTCGATATAACACCGCGCTTGTCTGTCTTGCAAGAGGTGCTGGATGAAGCACTGCACAAGGTGCTTATCTTTATACCCTACAAACATACTCTGTCTTTAGTGCAGAAGCATTTGGAGTCCGCTGGTGTATCTAATGAGATTATCTCTGGTGATGTGACAGCTCTTCAGCGAGCAGATGTATTTAAAAACTTTCAGCAGAACACAGACCCAAGAGTTCTGTTGATACAACCACAAGCCGCATCCCACGGGGTAACCCTAACTGCGGCTGACACAGTAATATTTTGGTCTCCTGTTATGTCCGTAGAAACATACTTACAGTGTATAGCGCGTATCGATCGCGTCGGACAGAAGAACAGCATGACAGTAATACACCTCCAAGGGTCTGAGGTGGAGCGGCGTATGTACACGATGTTGCAAAACAAAGTGTCCCTACACGAAAAATTGGTAGACCTGTATAAAGATGAACTCGAAGGAGAGAAACTATGAATGACGGAGAAGCGTTAGTAAAAGATTATCTTGAGATTCGTAAAATGCGCGAAGAATTGAAGGCAAAATACGACTCCCAAGATTCAGACCTCAAAGAAGCAATGGAAGAGATACAAGCCGCAATGCTCGCTGTATGCAACGAGACCAACATGAATGGTTTCCGCACATCACACGGCACTGTTACACGCACAGTGAAAGAGCGGTTCTTTTGTACTGATTGGGATCATTTTAAAGAGTTCGTCGAGCAAGAAGGCTCGATTGATTTGTTGGAGCGTCGTATCCATCAAAAGAACTTCAAAGAATTCATGTCCGAAAGAGCAGGCGATGGCTTGCCCCCAGGCGTGAATGCCTTGCGTGAGTACGATATTGTCGTGCGTAAGGCTTCAGCAACTAGTGAATTAACAGTTTAAGGAAAACAGTATTATGAGTAACGAACTCGCAAACATCATCAGTTCAGATAACAGCCTTGTTGAACTGGGTCTTGATGCAGACACCCTTGCAGTAGCAGGCGGTGCAACCAAAGGCAATAAGCGCATCTCTATTGAGGGGCGTGTGTTCCGCAAGATTGTTGGCGGTAAAGAGCAGAGTGTCAACACTGACAACTCAATGAACGTGATCATCGTCAAGATGGCTCACGAAGCATCGCGCACTTACTACAACCAGTCTTACAAGAAGGGCGTTAAGTTGTCCCCTGCTTGCTGGTCTAACGACTCTAAGGTTCCTGACCCAGAGGTTAAATCGCCAGCCGCGCTTACTTGCGCTGACTGCCCTAACTCTGTAAAGGGTTCAGGTCAAGGCGGTCAAGGCACTGCGTGCCGTCTGTCATGGCGCACTGCTGTCGTTCTTCCGAACGATCCCGCAGGAGATGTGTATCAGTTAGTGCTTCCAGCAACTAGCGCGTTTGGCAAGGAAGATAGCGGTAAATGGCCTTTCAGACCATATATCCAAATGCTTGCTAACAACAACGTGAGTGCAGGCAAGATCATTACAAAGATGCAATTTGATATCAACTCGCCAGTGCCTCGTCTGTTGTTCTCTCCAAGCAGCGCTGTCCCTCCTGAGATGCGTGAGACTATTCTTAACCAAAGCAAGTCCACTGCGGCGGAGAGTGCAGTCAAGTTGACTGTCTATAAGACAGACGGCGGTGACGAGGAAGAAGCACAACCTTCTACACAAGAAGCCATGCCTGAACCAACTGTTAACAAGACCGCTAAAGCGTCAGCTAAAAGCGAAGACGTGACAGACATTGTTAAGAAGTGGTCTAAGAAGTAATGGCTAGAGGATATGGCTCTGACCTACTGGACACGGTAGAGAACACTAAAACATACAGGCTAGGCATTGACTTAGCCAGTACATGTATCAAAGCAGGCTTGCCTGCTACATACGTTGCGCAAGTGTTCGACACCACACGGATGACTATCCATTCGTGGTTCAGGGGCGGGGTCATCCGCTACGCCAAACGAGCCAAGATAGAAGTGTTTATCAAACTAGTTGAGGAGGACTTAGCCAAAGGTATCTTGCCTTGCAAGAACCTACGTGATGCGCGTGCGTATTTGAAAGATATGGTCGGCAAACCGATAACTTCCGCGAATCACAAATAGCCGAACTGACTTAGGTCAGTTCATCTTTCACAGCGGAGTAACTTCCGCTTTTTCGTCTCTGCGAATATGAACCAACAATTTTTTGAGAAAATCTTCCCTGCGCAGGGTAACGTATGTATAGCTGGAATAGACAAAGAAGGAATCATTAAACCAAAATTTGCAACTAGTGTTGGAGACGCTATTGCACTTGCACAAAGATTTATTGATATTCAACACAATGTTTATTTCACACCTGGTACTTACGAAGGCTTGCGCCGCAAGCAAGAGAACTGCATATACGTAAAAGCATTTTTCCTTGACATCGATGTTGAGCATGGGAAAGACACCTACCCTTCAAAGGAAGCGGCACTAAAAGACTTAGAACGTTTCTGTGAAGAAATCAACTGGCCCCAACCTGTCTTAATAGATTCGGGTGGTGGCATACATGCTTACTGGATATTTGATGAGGAGATGCCCGCTGAAAAGTGGGTGCCCTACGCTAAGAAGTTCAAGCAACTCTGCACAGACCGCGAATTGCTTATCGACCAAGCAGTAGCAGCAGACTCAGCTCGCTTGATGCGCGTGCCTGGGACAAGCAACTATAGATATGATCCTCCAACACCGTCTGTGATGTTGACGGATGTTTATACCTACAGCTTTGATCGCCTCGCGCCAGCATTGGGCGAGATCGAAGAGAAGTTCGACTTGCGTAATGTTGAGAAAGGACTCGACGAAGACACACAAGCAATCTACGACAAACTCAATGGCAACTTTGAATATGACTTTCAAAAGATTGCAGTTGACAGCCTAGAAGGAAATGGTTGTGCACAAATTAAATACATACTCGAAGAGCAAGCTGATTGCCCAGAGCCACTCTGGTACGCTGGACTATCTGTCGCCGCTCGGTGTCGTGATGGCGCTACTGCCATACATGGAATGTCAGATGAACATCCTAACTACACATGGGGTGAAACAGAACGAAAAGCAGAACAATCAAAACGAGAAGCCGCTTGGTCTCACAGTTGCGACGCCTTTGCTAAAGAAAACCCAAGCGGATGCGTTGGGTGTCCCCATCGCTCTAGGCTTGGAAAAGTTGGGCCTATCGGACTTGGAAAAGTCATCAAGATTGCCCAACACACATCTTATGAACAACTTGACGGAGAACCTAATGGAAGCACAAGCGGACAAACAGAAGATCAAGAGGAATCAGTTCGGGAAGAGCCGAATACCAAAGAAGTTTTCTTCCCCGACTACCTCCAGCCCTACTTCAGAGGAGTCAATGGCGGCATCTACTACAGCCCTCCCCCAAGAAGAGACAAAAAAGGCAAACTAGTTCAAGACGATCCCGAACTACTATCACCCTTCGACGTTTATCCAATCCAGCGTATTTACAGTACGCACGACGGCGAATGCTTGGTCATGCGCATCGACTTTCCAAAAGACGAATCGCGTGAATTTATTCTTCCACTAAAAGACGTTGGTCTGTACGACAAACTCAAGATTATTCTTCTAAGTAATGGTCTGAAGTTTGAACCGTCTAACGCACCCAAGATGGCGAGTTACATCATGAAATGGTCAACATACTTAACAACTATCAAGAAAGCAGAGGTTATGAGAATGCAACAAGGTTGGACTTCAGAGAAATGCGATTCGTTTGTTATCGGTACTACGGAGTACATGGCAGACGGCACAACAAGACAATGCCCTCCTTCACCATTAGTGAAGAACATTGTTCGTAACATCAGGCCGAATGGCACGTTAGAAGATTGGAAGAAGTCAATCTCTATGTTCGGGGACCCAGGGTACGAATGGCACGCCTTTTCTGTGCTGTGCGGATTTGCAAGCCCATTGATGGAATTTACCAATGTCAACGGAGTGATACTTTCTCTCTATGGCAAGTCGGGCTTCGGTAAGACTGGTGCGCTGTATGGTGCGCTAAGTATTTGGGGTCACCCTGAGAACCTAGCAGTGTTCGATGCGACACAGAACGCACTGATTACTCGCATGATTGCCTGTAAGAACCTGCCTTTTGGTCTGGATGAACAGTCAAACACAGATGGAAAGATTCTGTCTCACGTAGCCTACAACGTCTCATCTGGTCAGCCTAAGTTACGTATGCAAGCGTCTACTAACCAAGAGCGCGAAGCATCGTTCATTACCAAACTTATCTCGGTCATCACAACCAACACCAGACTGCGCGATGCAATGTCTCAGTACAAAGGTGATACGAACCCAGAAGAGATGCGTATTCTTGAGCCAATCATCCAACGCCCTAACGTAGAGGGGTACGAGTTGACAGATGAGCGTGGCATGTTAATGTTTGAGACGTTGAAGTCCCACTTCGGTCACGCGGGCCCACTGTACATACAAGAGTTATTTAGAATAACAACAGAAGAAGTTAAGCGCCGCGCTACCAAAGAGTATCTTAACGTCGGTGAGAAGTACACCAAGAACGCAGAGTACCGCTTCCTGTCTAACCTAGTTGCTATCACTAGAGTTGCAGGCAACATCACCAACAACATGGGTCTGACTGATTTTGACTTAGACCGTATCTTTGCTGTGGTTGGAGTTGACTTCGAGAAGATTATTGACGGCAAGCAGGAAGAAGACGATAGCAAAGCAGAGAGCGTACTTGGTGACTTCATCAACAAGAACATTCAGAACACTTTGGTTATCCGTGACGGACGTGTAGTTGCTGATCCTAAACAGGCGCTCTACATCCGTGCCGAGGTAGACGAAAACACTATATGGGTTTCATCTGCCGCCATGAAAGAGTACCTCAAGACTGTAAAGTTAGGCACGACTTGGTTTGAATCTGAGTTAACTCGCAAGGGCATCTTGAAGCACAAAGACCGTAAGCAGATGGCTAGTGGCTGGAAGTCTGCGTTTGGTTCAACAAACATTCAGGCATACCGCATCGTCATGGACATCAGTCACTTATTCCAAGATGAGCAAGAAGCCGTCTCCGAATGACACTCCGTTCGATGAACCGACATGGGTCTTCCCCTACGCTGGAATGAGTGTGGGGGATAGCTTCTTCTTGCCTACGATGAAGCCAGCATACATGGCGTACATCATCGATACGACAGCTAAGAAGTCTGGTGTGGTTATGAAAGTGTTTACGACAACCGAGGAGGGTTTCCTCGGTGTCCGTGCATGGCGTATGAGTTAAGGCTTGATACCCATCTCCGCAAACATATCCAGTAGTTGACGTTTGACAATGTTTGACATGCCATTTATTTCTTCTAACTGGAGTTTGCGTTCACGTGGAGTCAACTCATCGCTAGCTCTGATCTGATTAGCAGCCGCACGTAACTGTCTTAGTTGACCGTTGACTTGATGATTGTAAAACTGAACCGCAGCATACTCGTCTTGGTGTGAGTCTAAGTAACTACTTAACAACTCTGGTTTGTCCTTTAGCGCGTTGATGCGTTTATCAAACCCTTTGATTTGCTCTTCAACTTTGCTGAACTCGCGGGCATCTATGTTTGACTTAGTGCCGATAAAACTACCAATAAACGGTATATCGTTCTTTGGGTCAAACCCTTTTTGACCTGCTACTGTTAGTCCAAGGTTAGTAACTGCCGTAGCCATCTTTGCCGCACCATCAGCATAGTTATTAGCGAAGAAGTACATGGTGTTTGGACTCCAGTCAACTGCACCATCAGTTGCTTTAAACAGCATACGAGCCGCCATCTTATAGGCTTCAGGGATGTTGTCACCACCTGTGTATGCATCACCAAAGCGTGTCTGACGATTGTTGTAAATCTCACGACCCAAACCATCCATGTTCATCACGTACTCAAAGAACGGACGGAATGCAGATGGAGTTACTGAGTCCATAGCCCATGCAGGGAAGTTTTCTATTGGACTGATGCGCGAGATTGGCAGCGGCAAGAACGAGTCCATACCGACAGTCATGATGTTAGAGAATGCTTCAGCAATAGACACACGCCCAGTGGATAGAGCCGCAATCTGAGAGCCAGCAGATGCAAAAGCACCAGGCCCGAAGCCCCAAGGCAACTGGATTGGGTTCTCAATTCCTGGGATGAAGAATCTAGCGTAGCGAGTCCAACGCGCCATATCATCTGTAGCGATACGGTTGCGACCTTGGTCATCGTCACCAGCCATCATCAGAGCCATCATGTAGAACGCCACACCGATGCCAGCCATAGTAGCCATCATGCGACGTGCAGCGTACTGACGCTCATTCATAATCTCGACAGCTTGGTCAATCTGCGCTTTAGTGCGACCTTCAGCTTCAGCTTCCTTGCGGAACTGCTCTTCATTAAAACTAAATGCAGGAGCCAGCGCCTCGATAGCACGGACAGCACCAGTAGCGGCAGGACGGAAGAACATGAATAGCGCACCAGCCTGTTTACCCCAACGACCGATCTGCTCGAAGTTGGCAAGGTTCTTAGCATACTCAACGGCACGAATCCTTGCGTCTTCTTTTGCCTCTGAGGGATTCATCTTGTTCTTCAAGTTCTGGTTGTAGTACTCATCCTTGATCAATCTATAGGCCGCTACACGGCTGGACAATTCAAACATGTCGTTATAGATGTCGATGAATTTATCTACTTGGTCTTTCTTCTTGAGAATGCCAGAACGACCGACTTCTTTAATAAGTTCATCTAGCGCACCTCTAGCGGCAACGCCTTGCAGATAAGAAACGCGACCACCCATCTCGACATAATCAGCCAGATCACGGTAGTAACGCTCTTGTTCGTCTAGGCTTTCGTAAGGTTTACTGCCACCTGCAAGACGTTTTATCTCATCAAACTTACCGTCAGCGTAGAGTCTTGAATAGTTCAGCGCTCTAGCAAGGCCGTTGTTGGCAACATCAGATGCCATACCGCTAAGTAACTTACCGCCTGTTACAGGGTCAAACTCAGCGCCAATGATTCCAGCGTTAGTGAATGAATCTCGCACAAAGTTCATCGGCGCGAAAGCAGGGTTGTAGCGAGTGTGTGTCTGACCAATACCGCTAGTGATCTGATCGACCATGTTAATCAGTGGGTTGGTTGTCTTTGTACTACGCTTGATGGCTTCAGCCATATCCTTGCCGTTAATTTGCCATACATCAATAGTGCCATCAGGTTTGTACAAGAAGATTTTGTTTGGACCTGTAATGTCTGTTCTAGTTGTACGACCAGCATAGCGATCAGAGAACTTAATAGTATCTTTAAACTCGCCCTTGATGATCCCAGACTTGATTGCGTTGACGATAGTCTCAGGCAATATCTTGCGCCCCGCATTTAGTGCGGCAGATGCTCCGTCAGCAAGTGACTGAAGGATTGGGTTTTCAGATTCAGACATACGACCCTTGAACGGGTCTTGCAGTTTTGTGAACTCACCGCCTAGACGCCTACCGTCAAAGTTAAACTCTTCGTCAATCGTACGGTTTTCTGGTCTACCCTTGAACGGCACATAGTCTTTGAACCCGTAGAAGTCTACAAAGTTTGCAACAGGCTCAGACCAATAGTTGGCTTCTTTGTTGAGCTTGATTGTTTTCTTATTCAGATCACGCAGTGCTTGTGACACAGCATCGATCTCTGCCTTGTATTCTGGGCGGTCTAATGTATCTCTGAATGCTTGTATCTCTTGTGGTGAGCGACCAGCAATCACGTTGTATCTTTCGTTAGACTCATCAAAATATGCTGCTTCTACAGGTACAGTCTTACCATTCTTATCTTTTTTAATCTTTAGACGGGACTTAGGATCAGCTACTATGGTCTCAAGCATCTGACGCAGTTTCTGTGCGCGAGCAGTGCGTTGCTCGTCAGTCAAACCGGGTGTTGGCTCTGTGAGTGTATCGATAATGTTCTGACGGATAGTAGCCGCAGCGTAGTACTCGTTACCTATCTTGTAAGTTGGGTTGTCATCCAACGGCACATTCAACAGGTACTTGACGTGGCGACGCTCTGGCTCATGGCGAGCCTGCATTATTAGATGCAGTTTAGATAGTGCTTCCTTCACAGGAATGCCAAGTTTTGCTGCATAGGCTTCTACCGCTTTGTCTACAGCAATACTTTCTGAACGCACTTCAGTGTTGTACTTATGTACGGCTATACCAATAGAACGGCTGAAAGCGTTGTAGACATCATTAGCGTTTTCACCTACAGCAGTCACAAGACCAAACATGCGGGCACGGTCAAACAATACCTTTAATAGGTAGCGGTCATTCTGGAAGAACTCAACTGCGGACTGGAAGCCCTTCTTGGTAAACAAGTTCTTAAAGAATACTTTAGGTGTGCGGTCTTTAAGCTCTACGTTTTTCTCAGCTTCTGCTGTCATTTGTTCAGCAGACTGCTGACCTGGTGTGGTGGCCTGAACTGTTTTAGCAGAACCCTTAGATGGCAGTGTGTCTCCAAAGCCTTCTTTGCCAGCAAGTTTAGTTATACCACCTTCAGGCGCGGCAAGAATATCTTCCGTAGCCATGAACAATTCCATCAAAGCGTTGCCCCGATATCCTGGCTCAGTGTTACGGATGCGATCTAGATTAGTTACTCCAGCCTTGCGGAATAATTGGCTTGTTATATCTTTAGGTTTACCCTCACCGCCTTTTGTTATAGCGGCTTCTTTAGCTAGTTCTTCAGGGTTATCGTATAACGCTTCTTGATCAAACGCCGCTTTTTCAGCAGGTGTTAATTCGCCGCGTGATTCTTTTTCCACCAACTCCATAGCGGCGTCAATTCTTTCTTGTTCAGAAAGTTCTTCGTCTTTTTGTTTTTTAGTTTTGCGCGGCGCTTCGTAACCTTTAGCCTCTGAAAACTCAGTTGGCGTTTTCTGCGCCATTGAACCTAAACGCGCTGGAGTTAGCCCAAGTTTTGTTATGCCAATCCCAGCAGCAATCTTGTTGATTTCATCAAACAGTTGATAGACGCCAACAACCCTCTTAATGCCTCTTCTTTTCTCGACGCCTGTTGGATTGCGCGTTGCTTCAGATACAACAACTAATTTTTTGTTGTACTTGTCTATAAGTTGTTTAGCTTGTCTTACAGCACCAGAGTCTTCTGTTAATGCAGTATTAGTGCTTGCAGAATTTCTACCGACAAAAGACATTGCCGCTGGGTTAATTACTTCAGCTTTAATTCTTTCAATCGCATCCGCAAGAAGTTTTTTGTTAGCGCCGTCGCGTACTTGAGTCTCCCACGCTTCTCGCTCTCTCATGTCTTGTATAGCAGCTGCGTCATCTTTAGAGTTCTCTGAACCAACTAAGTATTTGGTAACTTTTGCGTTAGGCCGGAACAACTGATATAGATGCGCAATAGCGCCAACAAACTGACCCCATAAGGTGTCAAACAAGTTTTCGTACCCGCGCAAAGCACGTTCACGGCGCTCAACCAACTCAGGGTCTTGCTCCGCAGTTTTGTTTGTGTATTTAGTAAGGCTAGGCTTTTGTATCTTATGCAGTTCGTTTTGGAACTCTAGGTCAGTCATGGCGTAAGCCACGAACTCATACAAGTTGTCAAATGCATTCTTGTACTTGTCAGCAGTGATAACTGACTTAGCAACAGAGGCAATATCTTCCAGATGCTTAATAGCTTCGCGCTGGTTCTTGGTCAGCGAGTCTGGATCAGAATAGTATTTATTGATGAGTTTGACAGTTGCAGCGTGCGTAAGCTCGTGCAGTAGCGTCGCCTCATCGAGTCCGAATGGCCCAAGGATTACAGTGTTTGTTCTGTAGTTGTACTCACCTATTGTGTTAAATACAAGTTTTGGATCAAACGCAACGTTGACTTTGAAGTCTTTTATGTCTAACAGTTTTTCAGCAAGGTTCTTGAAAACCAACGAAGAAAATACTTTGTTAGCCATCAATGCTTGCTGCTGTGGCGTGTTATTACTGATCTGTCTTTTTTCAACTGTGAATGAGTCGCCATATCTATCAGCGTAGGCTTCAAAGTCGCCCAGACTCAATACGTTGCCAATCTTGAATGGCACTTCGTCTTTTATATCGTCATTGATTTCAGTGACTGTGTAGCCATAGCGCACACGCCCAAATTTAGACTTGCCAATCTTTATACCCTTGGCGTCTTGTCTAAGATACTCTAAAGCAGCCTTGACATCACCACGGCGCAACTTAACAAGAATACCTAACGGCAACAAACTGCCTTTACCTGCTGGCTGATTCTTGCGCTCTTGTTGCGCTTGACGATACATCTGTCCTATGGCTATTGCTTCCGCGTCAGTAGCGGCATCTTTAGCTTTCTCGCCTTTGGCTTCTAGTTCTACTTGTTCTTTGACAAGGTTCAACGCCAAAGCCTGCTCTAAAACAGTATCGTTTACGTTTGCTGAACCAAATAGATTTTTACTGGCTCTAGATAAACTTTCCCAAGGGGGTAACGTGCCAATAGATGGGAACAGTTTGCGCTGGTCTTCATAGCGTATACCCATAGCAGCGTCGGCTTTAGCCAATGTTTGCGTGGCTTCTTTGTCTTGTCCAAGTTGCGTAGCTTGCCTGCCAACTGCTTCCGACTGCGAACGCTTTTTATCTAGATGCTCACCTACTTTTTGAACCGCGCTATCTATGGCTGCCTGTCTTTGCTCTGGTGTTTTTGTAGATAAGGCAGATGGAGTTATATCAGGCCCAGTTATGTTGCTAAGAAAGATTCTTACAGCATCTGGGTTTTCTCTTAAAAGGTCACTAAATTTAGGCGTTACTGTGCCAGCAGCTTTGGCTTTAAATTTTGCGTTGTGTTCAGCAGCCGCCGCTTCATAAGCATTAACAACTGCGGGAGATATACGATTCTTCAAAGAATCTAACTCAGCAAGCGAACTTTCAATCGCTGCTATTAAAGATTCTTCGTCATCATACTTAGATGCATCTACTTCTGCATCGGCTGCTAATTCAAGCAGTTCAGGATCAAACCCTTCGCCTTTAGACGGAAGTTTGTCTTGTTTCTTTTTCTTGAATTCTTCTAGTCTGTTACGTAAGTCAAACTTTTTAACTGGCGCTTCTTGTTTAGGTGCTTCAGCCGTTGCCGCAGGTGGTGCAGTGAAGTCAGGTACATCTTGATCCGCTTCCCCAGACGCAAGTAAATCAGCTACTGTGTAATTTACTGGAGCGGACTGTGTAGCTTCTCCGAGATCAGCGCCTGTAGCATTCTCTCCAGGACGAACCATTCCTGTGGATTCAGCTCCTCCAGTCCCTCCGGCGGGTGCGTTTGTATCGGTTGCGCCAGGTACGCTAGCGCCTTCTCCACCTGTTTGAGCGATAGGTTGTCCAGCATCTTGTCCTCCTGTTGTAGACTCTTCGCCATAACGCCCAAAAGATTCCGCTTTTGTTGCAAGCGCGGCGCGTTCAGCGTCTATTTCTGCCTTTATTCTTTCGTTTTTTGCTATACGCCCTTTTAAAAGCCCAGCTTCTTGTTCAGTTAAAGAAGGTTTGCTTTGTAGGATTGCAATTTCTTTTACGCGATTATCGTAGTCTGCTTGCTTTGCATCGATATTAGGAGTAGTTGCCGCAGCAGGAGCCGCAGGCATAACAAACCCTTCTGGAAGGGCTTCTAGTGTTTCATTGCCAGTAAAGGCCATGCCCTTGCCACCGGGTGGTAGCGGCGTCTCGGGCGTAGTTTCATCTGTTATCTCTCCGCCGGGTGGGACTTCCTGTTGAGTTTGTTGTGTTTGTGTCTCTGTAGAAGGTGGTGCTGTTGGGCCCTTGCCAAACGCTACATCAGTAGCCGCAGTTATACCTGCGCCACCAAAGCCACCTTTTAGACCTGCATTGATGAATCGCTCAAAGTTCTTCTCGGAGAAAAACTGCTGGTTCTTGTCAACAAACTTTTCAGCCGCAGCAGACGATACTTCCTGTAGCGCCTCAGTGCCACCCTCAGAGATAAAGCCTTGGACTGCGCCTTTGCCCGCACGCTTGTACCACGCGGCTGCAACTTCTTCTGGGCTGACTCCAGCCTTAGACATCTTGCGTAACAAAGCAATAGGAGTAATTGCATCTAGCGCAGAGTTAAACGCACCGAATGCTAGAGCCGCGCCAAGGTCTTGCTTACCTGTCGCCTCATAAATGTTTTGGTAAACGTCAGGGACGTTCTGTGCCGCAGAGCCAGCCAACGCGCCAGCGGTTTGGTACTTCAACCCGATCTTTTGCGCTTCTTTTATACCAGCATCTAATGCTTGTTTTTTAATGGCTTCGAGAGTAGCGGCTTGGATTGGCCCTGCTTCCATAGCTTTTACAACGCCACGACTTGCCACTTGTTCTGCGGCCTGCATAGCAGCAGCCTGTGCGCCACGACCTGCTACGCCAGCTAGTCCACCAGTAAGAACGCTTGGCAATATGGACGGTAGTGCTTCACCAATCGACTCTTTTACATAGGTTAGCGCTTTGCCAACGCTATCGATATCTTTGTATGACGCAACTTCTGCGGGATAAAGTCTTTCAGTTTCTTTCTGGTATGCAGCAGCCTCTTCCATTTGCCGTCTTGCATAGTCATTAGCACCAACTGCCTTACCAAGCATGGCTGGAGCAACGTCACCTAATAGAGATGTGATGCCGCGACCACCGCGTATGACGGATGGAATGAAGCCAGTTTCTCCCTTTTGTTCTACGGGAGCAAGAGGAGCAGGTTCTGGCTCCATACCGCCCATGTTTAGATACTGATCTAAAAAGAACGATGCTTCTTTCGTACTTAATCCGGGCGGGCCATCAAAGCGATATGCCTTACCGTCAGCACCCTTTGCGCGGTATGTCGCCATGATTATCCTTCGTCGTCTTCGGTGTCAGGTCTTACGCCATAGATAGGCATGGCGCTCTTCATGTGTTGTCTCAAACGTTGATTGAACAGTTGGTCGTAACTAGTAATGCCTTGTTTTTCAAGAGCTTTACGATCCGCTATGTTTTCCCACTGCTTAGTAGCTTCTCTAGATGCAAGGTTTCTAGCCTGTGCTTGTCCAGAATAGTAGGCTTTGATTCCAGGGTTGGAAGCAGACGAAGCGCGTTGCGCCAAGATTCCTTCGCGTGCTTTGTTGCTACGTATGGTTTCACCCAATGTAGCCTCATGCTGTTTAAGCATACGTATGTTCTGGTACGCAGATAGCATTGCTGTCTTGTCGTTCTTGCGTTCAGCAATTTTTAGTTTTTGATACTCAAGGTTAAGTTTGAGGTTGGTATCTTCCAATGCATCAATACCTCTTTGTGCCTCATTAGCAAACTGCATAGATGCTGGAGCGGCTTCCGCAGTACTTTCAAGAAGACCACGTATACCTTTAGACTTTCCAGATTTACTAGCAGCTTGGGCTATCTGAGCGCCAGAGTTAGCCAAGAATCCGTAGAACGCTCTTTGCTTGGCCTCATCTACTTTTCCTTCACGTTTGCCAAGCAAATCTTCCATACGTTTATTAGCAGCTTCGGCTTCTGGGTCTTTAAAAAACTCTTTGACTCTAGCCATTTCAGTTTCAAAGTCGTCCTTACCACCAGCACCGCCAGCGCCACCAGCACCACCTATTCTTGGTCCACCAGCACCACCAGCGTTTTGTGATGGTTTAGCTTTTTCTTTACCCATCATTGCAGCTACACCTGCTGCGCCTAGACTTGCATCGGTTGCGCCTAAGTTTTCACCCATTTCCATTTTTGGTTTTATACCTCTAAGCCTATCACTAGCAGCTTTTACTTCCGCGTCATTTGCTGCAATCGCTTCTTTAGTTGCTTGACCAAAGAAACCAGGCCCGCGTCTATTTGCTTCCAATAAATCTTTATATGCTTGATTTCTTTCAGCATATTGTTTTTGATATTCATTTCCAGACTTTAAATTCTCAGGAAGCATTTCTCTAAAGCGACTTGTTGTACCGCCCTCATCAAACGCCAAGATGCCACCGCCCGCAGCACTCACAATGTCATCAGACATGTAAGGCGGAACCATGCTTGCTACACCTTGTTTTTCAGACGCACGCATAGCCATCTCATCTTGAGCGGCACGGAACTCTGCTGGAGAAGATGGGCGTTGTAAGATTGCTTGTAGTTGTTCGTCAGATAATTTATCAACAGAATCCGCCATTTGGTATGGGTCATTCATTGCGCCTGTTATGCCACCGTCCTCATAACTTTGGACTTCGCCACCTTCAGCAAATACACCAGCCTGTTTACCTAATCCAGCCAAACCAAGAGCGCCAACGCCTAGACCAGCAATCTGTCCTATAGCACTGCCGGGTGGTTGATACATCTGTGCGGTAGATTGTTGACCCAGTGGCAAACCACGGATCATGTCAGACATAAAACCCAACTGCTTGTATGGGTAGTTCTGTTGGTTCTGGAAATCTCCGTATGCTTGTGTAAGCCCCTGCTGTTGCAACGCCTGCTGTTGCCCACCATACTGCGCTTGCAGTTGGTTAATACCCATGTTCTGTTGATATTGATTTTGACCTAACTGACCCAACTGACCAGCGGCTTGATTAGCCATGCCATAACCTGCAAGTTGGTTCTGCATATTCTGGTTGTACTGATTTTGTGCGTTGGTATACGCAGTGTTCAAGCCCTGACCGTAGATTTGATTTAGACCCGTATTACGATTACGTTCATTCTCCGCAGCCATGATCGCTTCACGGGAACCGCCAAACGCGCCCGCTTGTGTTGCCGCGCTCTGTTGTCTAGTCGCACCAATATCATATTGACGATTAGCCTCCGCTAGTTGAGGAGCCAAAATCTGGTTCATGTACGGGTTCATGTACCCGCCAACTTGATTTTGGAATCCGTAGGGGTTAGCTTGCCCAGCAACATCTAACCCGCCAAGTGCTGCGCCAGTAGCGGCTGCCGTACCCTGACCTATTTGCGGTGCCGCAGTCATGTTTTGAGCACTCTGCATAGCCTGTTGCTGCATTGGGGAAAACCCTGCAATCCGATCACCTGAATACGTTTGGTATGGGTTTTGGTTAGTATCGGTTAATGCCTGACCTTTAGCCAGTGTGTCCTTGGCGTAACCTCTTGCCCACTCTGGTAACTCAGTAGTTTGGGTGTTTGTAGCCGTAGTATTTGCAGGAGCAGAACCACCACCGCCACCACCAGGGTCTTGTGGGCCACTCAATGGCATAAGGCTTCTTTTTAATGCTAATAAGTCCATCTCAGACCTCTTTAAAAAACTTTTGATACATTACACTTTGCACGGCATAGCCATACTTGTTGCTGGTTCTTTTCCAACCCGGACGACCTACAAACTCAATACCAGCACAACCTGCATCTTTGGCAACTTGTTCAGCTATGGTTTGCATTTCATCTTCAATTTGATCCATTGTCCACGCCGTCATAGCGCAATACTGAATAGTTAACATTTTGCATTGCGGATATTGTTTTATTTCTGTTATTAAATGTCCGTAGGCTGTATCCCCATCATGCACAGCCCACAAATGCATTTGCCCATTTAAAACAAATCTAACAATATCGTCAACTGTTACCCTACCTCGTGACCAATCTGAAGACTCCTTCAGAAATGGAAAAAGGCTAGGTATAACCCCAGCCACTTGTCCTACAGGCACAAAACTTATTTTCATGCGGGCAAATACTTATCTGCCCGACTATTTTTTGCCACTTTTCCTTTACCAACAGTTTGCCTACGAGCCGACTGAACTCTGTCCATCATGGCATAGAGTTTACGTGCGCCAGCCTCAGTTGAGCCGTTGCCAATCTCAGAAACAATACGAGCGGGAACTACAAACTCACCATCAGCTAGACGAGCGGGTTGTTTCTTACCAATCATGGCAGGGATCGAATCAGATACGCCATCTCCCGGCCCGCGAAGTAAGCGCCCACCATCAGAATAGCCACCCAAGTTATATCCCGCATCTGAGATACCTCCCGAAGCCATCTGCATAGGTTGTGGAGCAGATGCGTTACCCGACTGCTGGCGTTGCATCAAAGAAGATAGCAACCCTATCATTTGCTGTGGGTTACCACCAAAAGCGCGTGTACCTTGAGGTTGGAACGTATCGCCTTCGAATGTGTTTCCTTGTGGAAGGTCTTGGTAAGCGGGATGCGCCATACCATTGGCACCAAGTCCGTTAGCGCCTGTATTGTTCTGCCCAGTGAACCCAGTCTGACTTCCGCCACCAGAGCCTGCGGCACTGTAACCATTAGCGCCACCACCGCCAAAGCCACCACTGCTTCCGTTACCAAAGTCAAGTGGAATATTTAAATCAAGATGACCGCTACCGGAAATACCGCCGTCAGCCATGCGAGTGCCTTGCATACTGGGTTCGCCAGACATAGCATTCACTGCGCCACCACCGGAGGGAGCCACCATGTTAGCCAACATATTAGTAGACTGAGGGGTCTGATAAGGCGTAGCAAAAGATGACGTTGCCATATTAGCCATTGGATACATGGTGTTTGCGCCCACAGCCGCGTTATTAGACATCTGTTCTACTGGCCCACCATCTGCAAAACCATAGATATTTTTGGCTTCATCCTTAGAAACTTTTGTATATCCCCTTGTTGGGTAGTAATTTTGTTCTTTACCAAAGTTATCCTGTTGAGTCAACATTGCATCATACGATGGCACATCAGGCGTTGGAAGCGGTTGTGCCGCGCCAGCACTATACGAATAACGCTGTCCCATATCTTTGTCAACTACGGGTGCAACGGACTCGTCTTTTGGTTGTTGGGCTATTGCTGGAGCCGCTAAAGAAGTTAAAGTGCCTACGCGACTCATAGTAGTGTCGCCTAATTTGTTGTATACACTGCTAAACCCATTAGGGTCTGTAAATGCAGATTTAACACCCTGCCCCATCATGTCTACTTTACCCATAAAATCTGTGGGTTTTGCGTTAGCCAAAGCGGTGTTATAAGTATCTGTAGCGGATGTACCTAACCCACGCATTTGGTCAGCGTATGCTTCTGGAGAAAGGGCATTTGCCCCGCCAGCAAGTTGATTGGTAGTTGCGTTCTTAATTGCTTCTTGTTGCGCCAAATATTCTGGTTTATTTGCTAGGCTTGCGGCAGTGGCTTGCTCCATACCTTGAGCAGCTAAAGCCTCACCTAACCCCGCGCCACCATATGCGCCCATTCCAGCGGATAACGCTCCCATTAAACCAGCTTTGGGGTTAAGTAAATAGCTACCAGCGCCTACCATCAAACCAGCGCCCATAGCAGATGAAGCAACGCCAAAACCTGCTGGACCGAGAGCCGCGCCAGCAACTATTGGTAAAAGCATAGAAAGAAAACCCGCTTCGGGTAAGCCAGTCTGTGGGTTAATAGTTAGTTGACCCCCATGCGCCATAGCCAAGTCGTTAAGACTTTTAACCTCACCACGGGACATGTGAACGAGCGTGTCGTCAGGTCCACGACCTTTAGTAGATAAATGTTGGGCGGCAAGTTGTAGGCTCATTTTTGCCTCGTAGATAGGGGGTTAATTGAGTTTATCACGCCTTAATCCTTAATGGGTAACTAGATGCGGCCCCACCAGACGTATCGTAGTAAATATCGCCAGAGCGCAGAAGAGCAAAATCAGCCTGTGTTGGAAGACTAATAACGTATACGGCTGGCGAAGTTGGGTTTGGTTGAGCACAACTTAAAGCTGAGATTACCTCTGCTGGAACAGAACCCTGCGCTGGCTTTCTCTGCGTTGATACCAATACAGGGCCTGCGTTGTCTAGTTGGTCAAAGTACTGACGCAAGATACCTAGCATCGTATCTATATAGAGGCGGTCATACTCAACTGGCGCGGCTGGTAATCTTGGGGCTATTACACCTTTTGCTGACATACTTATCTCCTACCGTCAGGTCTGACATCAATACGTGGGACACCTAACTGCCACTGCGTACCAAGGTCTGATGAAGAAATCTTGAATGCCATCTGTCTACCCCGAATCCGTACATAGACCTGCTCGGTAAACTGCTGTACGTTGTACGTGGTTGTGCTGACATATGACTGAGCACTATTTACGTCTGGGTTGTCTGATGACCCGTAGTTTGAACCGGGGAAATTGCGTGGTCTTACCGTAAAGTTAACGGAAGGCGCTGCTGCGCTGGAGCCATCAAAAGTGATGTCGGGAATAAGTCTCCAAACAAAACCAAAATTATGACCATCACCAATATCAAAATCCGACGATTGAACATAAGCGTCAATAGCAGTAGGCGTGCTAGTCTCGTTGTTATCTACGGTAGTCTCATGGTATACAACTGCACCGTTGGTGTACACCCCGCCAGAGTTATACCCAATACCTGCTATAGGTTCTGCTCTTAATGGGCTATCCAACCAAGCCGTGCGCGGGCGAACAGTTGTGCCGTTCCAAGTACCGTAGTACCAAGTACGCTCAAGGTGGTTGTATATGACGTAGCGGTCAACTAAACGATTAGGCGAACCCGGTGTGCCCGTGCCGTTTTCACCCGCAGATGTAGTTCCAGTAATAGAGCAGTAGAACCACCATATCTCGTTGTAGCCCTCGTTTGTGCCAGCAAAAAACTGAAACGCTTCTGTCAGGTTAATGTTGTTATAGATGTACTGACGCAAAGCACAGGGGAGGGTTTCTACCCGACCAGAGTACATATAGAACTTATCTGTGCCCATCCAATAGGTGACGTTATTTACAACCACCATTGCGTTGGGGCTGATAATAGAGATGTTGTCAGCTAAGAGTTGGCTACCCCACACATACGGCGCACCAAGGTACTGAAACGAATAGATGGCTGAGTCGGTAAGCACCAAAACCTCTTGCCTAGTCTGAATGGCTGTAATAATTTGAGAACCGTGGCTTAGACGGATACCGCCCGCTTGGTTAGTAATAGCAGGTGTCCATGTAGCCGCAGTGTTTTGGTCTGACCAGCGAATCTGCATCGGGTCTTGGGCTACCGTGGCGTACACCCCTGTCGGGTCGTTTGTACCAAAAGCAAAAGTAAACCGTGAAGCATCAGACACCAACACAAAGTTAGCAACGGATGGGCAAGTTGTGTCAGGTGTAAACGTGCCCGCCTTAGTAACTACGTTAGTCGATGCTTTAATAATCTGCGCTCTGTCATAAACATTAGGGCTTGCGTTATTAGCCCAGTAATACATAGCCGCACCGCGTGGGTTAAGTACTAAATCTTCTCCGTAGTTAGACTGACTCCACAAACGCAGTTGAATGCCGATACCAGTTGTAGCAGGAGAACCCCAGCCCGTTGCAGTTGATGGGTATTGATAGACAGCATCGCCGTTAGTGTGTGCTGCCGCTGTAGTGTTAAATCCACGGATTACAGGCGAGGCAAACGTAGTTCCCGTTGTTGATGGGTAAGAGATACCCTCAGAGCCAATGTAGATTAATCCACTGGCAATAAACCCTGACGTAGAAGTTACAGCAATAGCCGCAGTAGAACTACTATTAATACTTGCAGTCAACGCAGTCGTAGCACTAGGCCCAACCGAGCCGCCCCAGCCACCAGCGCCCCAACCTGTACCAAGCGTAAATGTGGTGTAGCCCGTTGTTAGTTGATAGTTACCTATAACAGAACCGCCACCATTACCTACATCACTACCATTGGCAGCAACAGAAGATGTAATTGTGTATGTGTTGTTACTTGTAACGGTTTTAACCTGATACTCTCTATTTAGTACGGTTGCAGTAATCACACCGCCAAGAGTTACAGCGCCAGTAAAACAAACAAAGTCCGACACCTGCGCTCCGTGTGAGGCGTTAGTAACTATGAGAGTGGTAGAGCCAGATGTTGCGGCAAAAGTGACTGCGCCAGCAGAAGTGGTAACACGCATAGGGGTAACGTCGTTATACGCACCGCCAGAAGAGTTTTGTATGTAGTACTTTAAGTCAGTACCAACGCCAAGTAAGTTGTAGCCTGTTAAGTTAATCCAGTTCCACAGCCCCTTAGCAATACCCCAAAACGATGCGCTAGTAGGTGTGGCGGCTGTCGATGTGCCGCTTGATGAAAACGTACTTGTAGGAACCGAACTGGAATAAATCCCGCTATCGACCTGCCAGCCACCAATCTTCTCAGGGTAGCCAGAGCGGAAACGAATCTTGTCGCCGTCAAAATAGCCACCCTCGTTGGAGAGAGTAGTGCCTTCGCGGTTAACACCCGGTCTGAACTGTAGTTTTTGTAATGGCATATTACTTTGCGTGGTATTGGGCTTCTGTCAGGATGCCAAGTTTGTATTTTCCCTCTGGCTTGTAAATTGTCAACTCTTGCTGACGCATCTCAGGCGCAAAGGATATGTGCATCCACCGACCGTATTCGTGAATCATCTGGTCAAACTTAATGCCCGCCTTTATAACAAGCTGACATACTTCGTAAGGAGTGTGAGCAGAAGAAGAGCAGTCAATAGCCCAACCATCCATGTGGCTGGATACCTTAGAACCGCCAACAGCCACGTTGACATCAGGCAAGCGTAGCCAAGAGTTAACACGAAGAGCGCCTGTGACATTTCGCACCTCCTCCAGTTTTTCAGCCGCCAACTTCATGTTTGCCATCTGTTGTTCATTGGGCTGATTGTTTATATTCATACGTATAGCAGTCTCGCTGTACGTTGCTTCCTCTAAGGTAAAGTGTTCGCTAAGGTTCATTTCTTACCCTTCTGCATATCTATGATTTTCTCTAGCGTTCTACCGCCAAAGTAAAACGACATAATTAACATGCCCCACTGACCAAGCAACTCTACGTAGTTGTTATTGACTTCAACATCCCATGCGCTCATCATGGCAAAGGTTGTGTAGGTAACTAGGATAAACACCAATGTCATAGGGCGAATGTTCTTGGACAGCCAAGAGTCGCTACCCATGTCTGCTTTGAGGCGCTCAGTTAACTCATGTTGCTCAGACACATCGGCATTGAGTTTTGCTAACTCGCCGTTTTGTTGCATCTCAAGCAGTTTTAGTTTGGCTTGCTCCGCCTGTGCTGGGTCAGGAAAGACCTTATCTAGTATCTTTCCACCAATGTCTAAAAGTGCGCCGATAGGTATCATTTCTGTTCCTTTAGTTCGCGTTTGAGTTTACGCAACTCTTTCATCTCTTGTTTCAACTGTGCCCGCATGTATAGGGTTTCTACGTATGCCATCGAGGTAACGCCTACGACAATACATATTGCAACTCCTATCAAAATCCACCAGACAAGTTTTGTATTTCCCACATGAGCCATCCAAAAAATAGAGATATAAACGTCACGGCAATCACCCCACTTGTTAATTCAATGACCCGAATCTCGTCTTGCTCTTGCTTCCACCTTGCCAGCCTTGCTCTACGAATCATCTCTGCCCTAGCCCATTCCTGTTCGCGCTCAATCTTGCCGTGCATCACCAGAAATCTACTGTACAAGTCTTTCAACTCTGGCGGGGCATAGACCATCGCCTCTCTGGTCTGCTCCATCAACTTCTCCATCTGCAACTCAATCAACGCCCTCTCTATTGCTTTTTTACTAGTGTTCTGCGCTGGGTCGTAGTTGGTCTTGCTTGTTTCTTCTAGTTCTGCGTAGTAGTTGTTAATCTCTTGCTGTGTGTCAAAGAGGACTCCGAGGTTTGCCCCAATCTCGCTGATGAGTTTGAGTTCAAGTTCTTCGTAGGACTGTTGCTGTTTGGTTGCTGGCTTGGCTTTCGCTTTCGCCACAGGCTTTGCTTCGGCTGCTGGTTTACTAACAAATAGACCAATGAACCAATCAAAAATTCCTTTGATTGCCTTGACATCTCCGATGACCTGCTCTGCCGTCTTCTTTGCGCCCTCAAGTTCCATGCGGCCTTCATGCAGGAAAGCGCACCCCTGCTTGATGAAACCAACCGCAGTTTGGGCAATGAGGAGGGCAGAGAACGGGTCCACATGTTACTTGGGGTACTTGTCTTTAACCGCTTTAAGTAGCGCCGCCATCTCAGCCGGGAACACGCCCGCGTGGTAAAGAGCATCAAGTTGGTCACCAATTGCTGGGTACTCAGACTTACGTTTTTCAGCGTAGGTCAAAGCATTAAATGCGGCTTGTGTATCCTGCTGGTTACGCTCGGTTGCTTGGGCATCCGTAATTGGTGTGTAGTTACTAGGAATGATGTGGTCTTGTGAGCCATCCGCTTCGTACGCAAATACCTTGTTATCTGGAGATAGGTAGTGTTTCATATTAGTCCTTAACGTAGTTCAAGCCAGTAATCTATATTGGAGCCGCCAGTTATGTAATAAGTAGCGCCAATAGGTACAACAAAACAAGCAAACGCCCTTGGGTATAAATCCATGTGTGTATAGCAAGCCAGCGCACCATTTACATAGCATTCTGTTACAGCCCCGGACCTTGGTTGATTTGAAGAAAACCAAACCCAAATAGGCTTGCCTGTTGAGTTTGTGTACGTAACTGAATAAGACCTGCTACCAGTGACGTTTTGATAATACTGAGTAGAGTTACCAAGAATGTTTGTAGCATCCGTGGCAGACGCAGCAGAACCACCAATACTCAAGGAAGCCGCAGTGCCCGTAAGACTTGTACCCGCACCAGAGAATGTTGTGGCAGTAGCCGTACCAGACACACCAAGGCTAGACAACCCGCTGACTGTGCCGCCAGTAATTGCTACGTTGTTAGCGTTCTGGGTAGACATAGTACCCAAAGTGCCTGTAGCCGCAGTTACAAACGCAGTTGTTGCAATTGCAGTTGTGTTGTTACCGGGAGATTGAGTAACCGCAATAGTCCCTGTTGGCAAGGTCGGCGTACCAGTAAAAGTAGGACTAACCGAAAGTACATTAGCACCTGACCCCGTAGAAGTAGTTACGCCAGTACCACCAGAAGCCACGGGTAACGCAGCGCCAAGAGTAAGTGATGCTAAATAATTTGTAGCCACTACAACATCTGTACCGTTAGATACAAGAACTATCTTGGCTGCGGCTGGGACTGATATGCCCGTCTGCCCACTGACTTTGACCGTGACTGCACCAGTTGAGTTGTTATAGATGAAGTACAGCTTCTTGTTGGCTGGCACGATTAAGTTAGTACTTGCTCCGCCTGTACCTGTCAGTTCTATGAACATGTTACGCGCTACACCAGTCGCGCCGTTCGGGATTGTGATTGTGGTATCTGTGCCAGTAACAACGGCTTGAGTTGTGTAACCTGATATGGCCTGTTCAATCAAAGTGCCAAGGTTGGTGTTGGTCGTAGAACCCCAGTTACCAGCTTGTTCGCCAGCGCCCATGAGTTCAATGGCTAGGTTGGTTGAATAGGTACTTGACATAGGTGTTTTCCTTTAGCGGTTATTCCGCTGGTGGTGCTTCTGGCTTGGGGAGTTGAGCCTCTACCTGAGTGCGCAGTTTCATGTACAACGGATAGGCGTTGGACTGTGTGGGCAGTTGACCCATTGTGTTGACAATATCAACGGCTTCTTGTGCGGTCAGGGTAATGGTCAAATCATTCATGCGGATGCTTCCTCTAGCGGTGTCATGTTCTCGGTTGTCCAATAGTCCTTGGCAAGCATAATCTTTAGATGCTCTTTGTTACGAGCCAAGCAGTCTGCCCAATCTTCTG
>Ga0164294_10000437_pt1 | contig 39748 bp, 40 predicted proteins | sample GEODES005metaG_FD_111479 | JGI IMG/M metagenome (GOLD analysis project Ga0164294, IMG submission 111479) | Oligotrophic lake water microbial communities from Sparkling Lake, Wisconsin, USA - GEODES005 metaG | ecosystem: Environmental > Aquatic > Freshwater > Lake | place: USA: Sparkling Lake... | reverse complement strand
GGTGCGGGTGCGGCGGGAAGCCGGCGCCGGCGGCGATCTCGTCGTCGTTCCAGACGCGCAGCGCACCCCAGCTCATGCGGTTCGGGTCGTAATAGTTGGCGAAGCTGAAGTGATGCCGTGCGTTGAGCCAGCCATGGTCGGCGTGGCCGAGCGTATCAAAGGGTCGTTTGTCGATCATGGGGTCTGAACCTCCTGTGTTGAGCAGGAAGATAGGCGCCCCGATCGCGCCGTAAATGGAAACGTTGGAAACCGATCGTTTCCGAAGCCTTTCACTCGATGCAAAAGCTGCTAGAGTGCGCCAACCCGTCGCCGGAGGCTGATGTCATGCCGCATGCCTTTCGCTCCCTCGTGCTTGCCGCGTCGCTTGTCCTGCCTGCCGCTGCCCTGGCGCAGCAGGCTCCGGCCGTTTGCCCTGCCCCGACGGCGCCCGATGGCGACGGTCAGCGGGACTTCGACTGGGAAATCGGTTCCTGGACCACGCAGCTCAAGCGCCTGAAGAGCCCGCTTTCGGGCTCGAAGACCTGGGTCGAATATCAGGGGACGACCGAGGTACGCCCGGTGATGGGCGGCCGCGCCAATCTGGTGGAGCTCAAGGTCGAGGGCCCGGCCGGCCGGATCGAGGGCGCGTCGCTGCGCCTCTACAATCCGCAGGCCCGCCAATGGTCGCTCAACTTCGCCAGCGCGAGCGGCGGTGTGCTAACACCCGCGCCGATCGGTGCCTTCCACAAGGGCTGCGGCGAATTCTATGCGCAGGACAGCTGGGAAGGCCGCGCCATCCTGGTGCGCTTCGTGATCTCGGGCATCACGCCCAACTCCGCCCGGTTCGAGCAGGCCTTCTCGGCGGATGGCGGCAAGAGCTGGGAAGTGAACTGGATCGCCGTCGACACGCGGCGCTCGTGAGAATGGACAAGAGAAGCAGACGATGAAACTTCCCGATTTCGAAGCCTGGGCCGTTTTCGCCGCGGTGGTCGAGCACCGCTCGTTCAGCGCCGCCGCGGACGCGCTGGCGGTTTCCAAGGCGACCGTTTCCAAGGCGATCACCCGGCTGGAAGGGCGGCTGGGCACCACGCTGTTCCACCGCACCTCGCGCCGGTTGACCCTGACCGACAGCGGCCGCAGCCTGGCCGAGCATGCCCAGCGCATCCTGAGCGAAGGCCAGTCGGCCGAGGAAGCTGCCTTCGAATCCGCCAGCGCGCCCGCAGGGCTGGTCCGCGTCGCGGCGCCGCTCACCTTCGGCATCCGCTCGGTAGCGCCCGCACTGGCCGACTTCATGAAGCTCTATCCGGGTATCAAGGTCGAGCTGCGCCTGTCCGACGCGTTCGTCGACATCGTCGGCGAAGGGATCGACGTCGCGCTGCGCATCGCCGAGCTGCCCGACAGCTCACTGCGCGCCCGGCGGATCGGCCCGGTGCTGATGCACATCGTCGGCTCGCCCGCCTATTTCGACAGGGTCGGCCGCCCGCGCCACCCCGCCGACCTCGCCCACCATGCCTGTTTCGTCTACACCAACACTGCCAACCCCGATGTCTGGCGCTTTCGCAAGGCCGGCGGCGAGGAAGCCGCGGTGCGCGTCGACGGGCCGATCCGCACCGATAGCGGCGACGCGATGATCCCGGCGCTGGAAGCCGGCCTGGGCGTCGCGCGCCTGCCCGACTTCCTGGTCCGCGAAGAACTTGCCAGGGGCAGCCTGGAGGCGATCCTGGAGGACTGGTCGCTCAGCGCCGCCGGCCTGCATCTGCTGACTCCGCCGGGAACGCTGCGCCCTGCCCGCGTCGAAGCGCTGATCGAGTTCCTCTCGGATCGGCTCCGCAAGAATTGTGGTAAATTTCATCTCGAGGACTCGACTCCGTAACGATTCCGAGTCCCCTCCTAGGTAGATTCCCTACGACTCGTGGAGTCAGGCCGGTTAGGGAGAAATTAACCTTTTGCCTTCAGACACGCTTAGGTTAATGAATCGCTCAGGGCATGCCTTTTCATTGGGGCAAGGCAGCCTGCGGGCAAGGGGACTTTGACGATGCGCGTGCTGTTGATCGAAGACGAGCCGAGCACTGCCAAGGCAATCGAGCTGATGCTCACCACCGAGGGTTTCAACGTCTATACGACGGACCTGGGTGAGGAGGGCTTGGACCTGGCCAAGCTCTATGATTACGACATCATCCTGCTCGATCTGAACCTTCCGGATATGCACGGCTATGACGTGCTGAAGAAGGTCCGGGTCGCCCGCGTGCAAACGCCGGTGCTGATCCTGTCGGGCATCAACGAAATGGATTCCAAGGTGCGTTCGTTCGGCTTCGGCGCCGACGATTACGTGACCAAGCCCTTCCATCGTGAAGAGCTGGTTGCGCGCATCCATGCGGTCGTCCGCCGCTCGAAGGGTCACAGCCAGTCGGTCATCCGCACCGGCAAGCTCGCCGTGAACCTCGATGCGAAGACGGTCGAGGTCGACGGTGCCCGCGTGCACCTGACCGGCAAGGAATATGCGATGCTGGAGCTGCTCTCGCTCCGCAAGGGCACGACGCTCACCAAGGAAATGTTCCTGAACCACCTTTATGGCGGCATGGACGAGCCCGAGCTCAAGATCATCGACGTGTTCATCTGCAAGCTGCGCAAGAAGCTCAGCATGGCATGCGATGGCGACAACTATATCGAGACGGTCTGGGGCCGCGGCTATGTGCTGCGCGAGCCGGACGGCGTCGAAGGTCACGAGCCGGTTTCGGCCGTCGCCTGACACACGCTTCAACGGGGGTTGGCGAGGGCCGCGGTTCGAAAGGACCGCGGCCCTTTCGCTTATCGGCGCTTCTGCCGCTTGCGCCGGGCGATGGCGTGGCGCTCGGCCGCCTCGAGCAGCGCGGCGAGATCCTCGCGACTGACGTCGAAGCTTTCTTGCGCCTCCGCCAGCGCCGCGTCGATATCCTGCGGCAGGATGTGCGGATCGGCCGGGGCCGGCGCCGGACGGTGCGGATAGCTGTGGCCGGAGACGCGGTGGAAGACATAGCCGGTCAGCACAAGCAGCAGCGCGTCGAGCCCTACCGGCACCAGCGCGAAACCGATCCCGTGATCGAGCACCGCCGAGCCACCCAGCACGCCGAGCAGCGCGCAGGCGCCGCCGGGCGGGTGCAGGCAGCGCAGCAGCGACATCAGCAGGATCGCCAGGCCGACCGCCAGCCCCGCCGAGACCGGGCCCGGGCCGAGCAGGTGAGCGACGCCGAACCCGACCAGCGTCGAGACCACGCAGCCACCGATCACCGGCCAGGGCTGGGCAAGCGGGCTGGCCGGCACCGCGAAGACCAGCACTGCCGAGGCGCCGATCGGCGCGGCGAGCAGCAGCACCATATGGTGGCCGCCAAACAGGGCCGCGGTCCAGCCCGTCACGCCGATCCCAAGCGCGGCACCGAGCGCCGCCACGCCCCGCTCCCGCCAGTTGGCGCCGGCGAGCAGGCGCAGCTTCAGCAGTGCCGTGGCCATGCTATTTCTTCACATACACCCGCGCGCCGCCCACCCAGGTCTCGAGCACCTTGGTACCGCGCAGTTCGGCCGGCGAGGCGAGCATCGGATCGCGATCGACGATGATGAAGTCGGCGCGCATGCCGGGTGCCAGGCGGCCGATCAGGTTCTCGGCGAAGCCTGCCCAGGCGGCACCGGTGGTGAAGCCGGCCCAGCCCTGCTCGCGCGTCACCGCTTCCTCGATCCGCCAGCCGCCGAACGGCTGGCCATTGGCGTCGGTGCGGGTGAAGGACACCGCCCAGCCTGCCCAGGGATCGGGGCTTTCGACCGGAAAGTCCGAACCGAAGGCGATGTGCGTGCCGTCCTTGAGCATCGTCTTCCAGGCATAGGCGCCGGCGAGGCGGTCCGGCCCGAGCCGCGCCTCGGCCATCTTCATGTCGCTGGTCTGGTGGACCGGCTGCATCGAGGCGATCACGCCGAGCTTGGCGAAGCGCGGCAGGTCCTTGGGATCGACGATCTGGGCATGCTCGATCCGCCAGCGGCGATCGTCCTTGTACGTGTCCGACAACACTTCGACCGCGTCGAGCACCTGGCCATTGGCGCGGTCGCCGATGGCGTGGACGGCGATCTGGAAGCCGTCCATCGCGCCGCGGGTCATCAGGTTGAGCAGCTGGTCGTCGGTGAGGAAGCCCAGGCCCTTCTGGCCCGGCGCATCGCTGTAATCGGCCTTGAGCCAGGCGCCACGGCTGCCGAGCGCGCCATCGGCGTAGAGCTTGATCCCGCCCATGCGCAGCTTGTCGCCATAGAGCCAGGGCGTCGGCCCCTGCCCCGCCACCGCCAGCGCGGTCTCGACGCCGTGGGCATAGCTCATGATGCGGACGCGGAGCTGGCCGATATCGGCGATGCGGCGATAGGTGAGCCAGTCGTCGGTGGTGGTGCCCATGTCCGCGGTCGCGGTGATGCCGAGCGACAGCAGCCGGTCCTGCGCGGCGAGGAAGGCGGCGTTGCGCTCGCGCGGCGTCGCCTTGGGGATGAACTTCTCGACCAGCCCCATGGCGCCATCGACGAACACGCCGGCGGGCGCGCCCTTGGCGTCACGCTCGATCCGGCCGCCATTGGTGTCCTTGTTCGCAGCGGTGACGCCGGCGATCTGGATCGCCCGACTGTTCGCCCAGGCGGCATGGCCGTCGACGCGCTCGAGCCAGACCGGGCGGTCGCTCACTACCTTGTCGAGCTCCGCCGCGGTCGGGAAGCGGCCGAGCTTCCAGGTCTCCTGGTTCCAGCCGCCGCCAAGGATCCACTTGGTCGGATTGGCGTCGGCATAGGCCTTGATCCTGGCCAGCGCATCTTCGAGCGACGTCGTCGCCGAGAGGTCGAGCAGCATCAGCTGCGAGCCGAGGCCCATGACATGGCCATGCCCGTCGATCATCCCCGGCAGCAGCGTCTTGCCGCCCATGTCGAGCTTCCACTCAACCTTCTTCGGCCGCTTGTCCTCGCGCCCGAGCAGCTGGGTGATCTTGCCCTCGCGGTTGAACAGGATGCCGGTGAAGCGGACGACATCGCCCTTCTCGTCCAGCGTCATGCCGTTGACGTTGTCGATCAGCCCGTCCGCCATGGCGGCAATGGGAGCGAGGATGAGGGCGAGCACGGCGAACAACCGCAGGAGGCGCTTCAGCATGGCGCCGGGCATAGGGCCTGTTCGCCCCGCGCACCAGATGCGCTCCCTATCATGCCCCCCGAACATAGCTTTCCGTACAGAAGCGTGGTTTCCCCTCAGGCCGAGATGGTCTAGGCGAGCGGAATCATGGCTACCAAGACCCTCCCGGCGAACGCGCCGCTCTCCGTTTCGATCGATGACGTCCGTGCCGCGCAGAAGCGCATCATGGGACAGATCGTGCGGACGCCGACGCTGGTGAGCAAGACGCTGTCGGACCTGACCGGGGCGACGGTCTACCTGAAGTTCGAGAACCTCCAGTTCACTGCCGCCTACAAGGAGCGCGGCGCACTCAACACGCTGCTCCAGCTCGACGAGGCGGCGCGTTCCAAGGGCGTGATCGCCGCATCGGCCGGCAACCATGCCCAGGGTCTCGCCTATCACGCCAACCGGCTCGGCATCCCGAGCACGATCGTGATGCCGAAGAACACCCCGATCGTGAAGGTGACCCAGACCGAAGGGCACGGCGCCAACGTGATCCTGGAAGGCGAGACCTTCGACGCCGCCTATGCGCACAGCCGCAAGCTCGAGGCCGAGCACGGCTTCACCTTCGTCCACCCGTTCGACGATCCCCGCATCATCGCCGGCCAGGGCACGGTCGCGCTTGAGATGCTTGAAGAAGTGCCGGAGATCGACACGCTGGTGATCCCGATCGGCGGCGGCGGCCTGATCTCGGGCTGCGCCACCGTCGCCAAGTCCGACGGGCGCAACATCGAAGTGATCGGCGTGCAGGCCGAGCTCTACCCGTCGATGTACAACCGCGTGCACCACACCGACATGCCCTGCGCCGGCGACACGCTGGCCGAAGGCATCGCGGTGAAGGAGCCCGGCAGCGTCACCTCCAAGCTGGTCGAGGCGCTGGTCGACGACATCGTGCTGGTGAGCGAGCGCCGGCTCGAAGAGTCGGTGAGCCTGCTGCTCCAGATCGAGAAGACCGTGGTCGAGGGTGCCGGCGCCGCCGGCCTTGCCGCGCTGCTTTCGGAGCCGCAGCGCTTCAAGGGCAAGACCGTGGGCATCATCCTGTGCGGCGGCAATATCGATCCGCGCCTGCTCGCCTATGTGCTGCTGCGCGACCTCGCCCGCTCGGGCCGGATGGCACGGCTGCGCATCCGCCTGCAGGACCGGCCGGGCGCGCTCTACCGGGTGGCGCAGATCTTCGAGCAGCTCTCGGTCAACATCCTCGAGCTGTCGCACCAGCGCATCTTCACCAACCTGCCCGCCAAGGGCCTGAGCCTGGACGTGGAGTGCGAGACCCGCGACCGCGACCATCTCGACCGGTTGATGACCGCGCTGCGCCGCGCCCAGTATGAGGTGCAGCTGGTCGAGCTGGCCTGATTTCCAACAACGGCGCGCGGCGACCCAGCCGCGCCGCCGCGGAAAAGTCGCAGAAGTCGCGATAGCCAACGGCTTTGCCTGGCGTGGGACCTTTGCAAGCTTGTTGGGTGGGGGCGGATCGGGAACGATCCTATCTTTCCTACGGGTCAACGCGTTGGATGCTGAAATGCGTTCAGCGGGACGAAGGGAGGAAGCCCTCCCTGACATCCCCGCGACTCGGCAGGACTCCTTCTGTTCCGCGCCGAACGGACGAAGCGAATCGCACGCGCGACGAACCGAGTCGTCGCTGGATTCACACGATTCGCCGCCTCCGATATGATGCAGGCACAGGACAAATTTCCCTTATCCGGCAGCGTGTTACGCGGCCCGATGGTTAACGCCCACGCTCTCCGTGGAACTGGTGAATCGTTAACCCTCTTTCATGGTAAAGCCGCTTTTCATCCTTCGTGATCCGCAGCATAGTCGCTCCATCAGGCCGGACGTATCGGCCGGAGCTAAGGGGCATCAGGGGTGACTGCACTTTCCCGTTTTCCGCGGTTCTTCGTCACCAGTCCCTCGCCCTGCCCCTATTTGCCGGGCCGGCAGGAGCGGAAGATCTTCACCGAGCTTTCGGGCCAGCATGCCGGCGAGCTGAACGATGCGCTGGGCCGCATCGGCTTTCGCCGCAGCCAGTCGGTCGCGTACCGGCCGAGCTGCGCGGGCTGCACCGCCTGCGTCTCGGTTCGCGTCGTCGCCGACCAGTTCAAGCCGAACGCCAGCCAGCGCAAGCTGCTGAAGCGCCATTCGGACCTTGAGATCACCGCCTGCAAGCCCTGGGCGACCGAGGAGCAGTTCGCACTGCTCCACCGCTATCTGAGCGCGCGCCATCCGGGCGGCGGCATGGCGGCGATGGACGAGAACGACTATGCCGACATGGTCGAGCAGTCACCGGTCAGCTCCTATGTGATCGAATATCGCGAGCCGTCGGTCGACGGCCAGCCTGGCCGCCTCGTCGGCGCCTGCATCACCGACCAGCAGGCCGACGGCCTGTCGATGATCTACAGCTTCTTCATGGCCGATGAAGAGAGCCGCCCGGGCCTGGGCAACTTCATCATCATGGAGCACATCCTGCGCAGCCAGGCCGCCGGCCTGCCCTATGTCTATCTGGGCTATTGGGTGAAGGGCAGCGAGCGCATGGCTTACAAGACGCGCTATCGCCCGATCGAAGTGCTTGGCCCGAATGGCTGGACGGTACTCGAAGACGAGGACATGGCGGTTTCGATGCCGGTGCCACAGAGCGCGGCGGCTTTCGCCTGACGGGCTAACCGCCCGGCATCGCCGTCACCATGCGCCGCGGATGCAGTTGAAGATCCGCATTGCGCCGTTGCGATCCGCCGGCTCGCCCAATTTCCTCTGACACGCGGTACGCAGGCGCGTGAGCTTGTCGGGATCCGCGCGGGCGTAGGCCTGGAGCGCTTCGATCATCCGCCGGTTCTCGGCGATCGCGCGATCGTTCTCGGCCAGCAGCACATCGGGATCGACGGACGTGCGATTGTCCTGCGGCACCAAGGCACAGGCAGAGAGGCAGAGCAGGCCGGCGAGCATCATCGCGGGTGAACGGCGCCGGCGCGGAGACGTTCCCCTGGCAGGGCTCAGGACTGACGGTTGAGCGACCCGACGCTGAGATCGACATCGAGCTGCTCGTTGCCCCCGCCGATCCGCATGCCGCCGGTCGCCGCGGCGCCGCTTGCGTCGAGCCCGATTGCGACGCGGACATAGCTTTCGTCGGGGCTGAGCCCGGTCGAGGGATCGAAGCCGACCCAGCCCAGCCCTTCGACATGGGCTTCGGCCCAGGCGTGCGGCGCCGAGCGGGCGGCATCCTCGGCGCGGTAGCCCGAGACATAGCGCGCCGGCATCATCAGGCCGCGCGCGGCGGCGATGAACATCTGGGCGACGTCGCGCGAGCTGACCTTCTTGCCGCCCTCGAATGCCGCGGCGGCGGTGCAGCCGGCGTCGGGAAGATCGGGCACGCACGGGAAGCGGGCATGCAAGGCGGCATTGACGCCGTGCAGCTGGTCAAGCCGGTCCCGCGCAGTGCCGGCGCCCTCCGCGGCGAAGACGAACAGCGCGTCGCTCGACTTGGTGCGCGGCGTGCAGCGCAGATAATAGAGCGGCGGCAGCGGCTCGGGCGCACCGCGGACGACGCCGCTCGCCTCGCTGGTCAGCACTTCGCCGGTCACGGTGATGTCGAGCGCCTCCAGCGGCCCCTCGGCATAGAGCATGGTCACGGCGTTGCCGTACCCGTCGGTCGCATCGCGCAGGCGGGCGTCGCAATCGACCCCGACCAGCCAGCTCACCACGGTCTGGTCCTGGGTGTCGCAGGGGGTGAGGCGCAGCATCTGGACGATGCGGGCCTGGGGCTCGCTGAACCGGTAATGCGTCTTATGTTCGATCGCGATGCGCATCAGATGAACCTGAACTGCCGGGCGATCGCCCCGTCGAGCATGGCATTCTCGCGGACGAACGCTTCGAGATATTCGTGCAGGCCGGAGACGATCACGTCGTGCGTGCGCGTCTTCTGCATCCGGGCCATCCGCGCGCGCGCCATGCGATCGGCTTCGCCCTGCAGCCCGGTGCGTTTGGCGAGCGCGTTGAGCAGGGTGACGACTTCCTCGACACAGGCGGCCAGGCTGCGCGGCAGCTCGAAACGGCTGATCAGCAGGTCGATCACGTTCGCCGGCTGCAGCCCGTCATTGTAGAGCCAGCGATAGGCGTTCACCGCCGAGACGGTCTGCAGGATCGTATTCCACTGGTCCCGATCGACCACGCCGCCGACCGCCTCGTCGGCGGGCAGCAAGAGGTGATACTTCACATCGACCAGCCGCGCAGTGTTGTCCGCGCGCTCGATCGCGGCGCCGAGCTGGATCAGCAGGGTCGCCTCGTTGCGCATCATCCGGTGGATCGCACCCTCGAAGCCGCGGGTCTCGCCCTTGACCTGTTCGAGCAGGTTGAGCGTGGGGATGGCACCGCCGGTGGAGGAGCGCTGCTGGGTCATCAGCCAGGCGCGGTTGATCGCGGTCCACGCCTCGCGGGTGAGCGCGGTGCGGACGGCGCGGGCATTATTGCGCGCCATCTCCAGGCAGCGGACGATCGAGCCGGGATGGCTCATGTCGAGCGTGAGGAAGCGCGCGACATGCGGCTGGGTGATCGACTGGCCGGTCGCGGCGAAGGCCTCGTCGGTATAGGTGACGGCGAGCGCGCTCTGCCATGCCGCCTCGCCGGCCGGGCGGGTGGAGAGCGCATCGAGGCGGATCGTCGCCTCGACCAGCCGGGCGATGAAGTCCGCGCGCTCGAGATAGCGGCCGAGCCAGTAGAGCGCCGCGGCGGTGCGGGAGAGCATCAGCATGACGCGCACTCCGCCAGCGTCATCCCCGCGAAAGCGGGGACCCATCTCGTGCGCACGCCACAAGATCCACAGCGGTTGCCACGCTTTGCCATCTCAGGAGATGGGCCCCCGCTTTCGCGGGGGTGACGGAGGTTGGTCGCTCTCATGCCCCGTCATCCAGCAGCACGAAGCTGTCCTTGGTGCCGCCACCCTGGCTGGAATTCACCACCAGCGAGCCTTCGCGCAAGGCTACCCGGGTGAGCCCACCCGGCGCCACGCGGACGCCGTCGCTGCCGGTGAGGACGAAGGGGCGGAAATCGACATGGCGCGGGGCGAGGCCCTGCTCGACCAGCGTCGGCACGGTGGAGAGCGCCAGCGTAGGTTGGGCGATGTAGCGGTGCGGCTCGGCGACCAGCGCTGCGCGGAAATCGGCGATCTCCTGCTTCGTCGCGGTCGGGCCGACGAGCATGCCATAGCCGCCCGACCCGTCGACCAGCTTGACCACCAGCTCGGGCAGGTGATCGAGGACATATTTGAGTGCATCGGGCTCGCGGCACCGATAGGTCTCGACATTGGGCAGCTTGGCCTCGCCGCCCGAATAGAAGCGGACGATCTCGGGCATGTAGCTGTAGATCGCCTTGTCGTCGGCGATGCCGTTGCCCGGCGCGTTGAGGATCGCGACGTTGCCGGCGCGGTACGCCGCCATGATGCCGGGCACGCCGAGCATCGAATCGGGGCGGAAGACCAGCGGATCGAGGAAGTCGTCGTCGATGCGGCGATAGATCACGTCGACCTTCACCCGGCCGGCGATCGTCTGCATCCAGACGACATCGTCATCGACTACCAGGTCCGCAGCCTCGACCAGCTCGACGCCCATAGAGTCCGCGAGGAAACTATGCTCGTAATAGGCCGAGTTGAAATGGCCGGGGGTCAGGACGACGCAGACCGGCTTGGGATTGTTGCCCGGCGCGACCGACTGCATCGTGCGCAGCAGCATGTCCGGATAGGAGTCCACCGGCGCGACGCGGAAATCGCGGAACAGCTCGGGGCAAAGGCGGATCATCGCCTCGCGATTCTCGAGCATGTACGACACGCCCGAGGGCGTGCGGGCATTGTCCTCGAGCACATAGAACTGGTCGGGCCCGGTGCGGACCAGGTCGATCCCGCAGATATGCGCCCATACGCCGTGCGGCGGGCGGACGCCGTCGACTTCGGCGCGGAACTGGTCGTTGAGGTAGATCAGCTCGGGCGGGATGATCCCCTCTTTCAGGATCCTCCGCTCGCCATAGATGTCCTCGAGAAAGGCGTTGATGGCCTCGACCCGCTGAACCAGCCCTTCGGAGAGCCGCGCCCATTCGCCGGCGAGGAACACGCGCGGGACGATGTCGAACGGGATGATCCGCTCCGCCGCGTCGCTGTCGCCATAGACGGCAAAGGTGATGCCCAACTGGCGAAAGGCGGCTTCGGCGGATTGCTGGCGGCGCTGCAGCTCGGCAGCATCGGTTGTAGCCAACCACTCGGACAACGCAGCAAATTCGGCGCGCGGACGCTCAGGCCCGCCATGCCCCCAAATTTCGTCGAACGCCCCCGGTGCCCCCATGCGCCTCCCAAATGCCGGAAATGCCAGCGGGTTCAATGCTGCAACGCTTTGCTGCGTTGCACAAGGGGGCAGTAACTATGCCGTCAGCTCGCGTATTTCACGCTGCAGCCATAGGGCCGCGTCTCGGGCACGGAGACCGGCTTGCCAGCGCGTAGCTCGCCCAGCGCGGCGAGGACATGGTTGCGCGCGCCGGCGATGTCGGCAGTGTCGGCGGTCGGCTTGTCGTCGATCCCGCCCTTATAGACCAGCCGGCCCTTGCCATCGATGATGTACATATGCGGCGTCGTCTTGGCGCCATAGCCCTTGCCGACCAGCCCCTTGGGATCGAGCAGATAGGCGGTGGGCTTCGCGCCCACACCCGCGACGAACTTCTGCGCCTCGGGTCCAGTCATATGACCCTGCTGGCCCGGCGCCCCGGAATTGATCGTCAGCCACACCACGCCCTGCCCCGTTGCCGCGGCCTGGGTCTTCTGCATGTTGCCGCTGCCATAATGCTTCTTCACGAAGGGGCAGCCGGGGTTGTTCCACTCGAGCACCACGGTCTTGCCGCGATATTGGGAGAGGTCGACCACCTTGCCAGTCATGTCGAAGGCGCGGAAATTGGGGACGGTGGCGGCGACATCGGGCTCGGCCATCAGCGGCGCCGCGACCAGCACGTCGGCGGCAAGGCCGGTCTCGATCAAAATGCGATGGATCATCGGTGCGCTCCTTCGTGTCAGCCCCGCCCTTATCCCCCGGCGGCGAGGTCGCGCAGCATGGCCTGGGTCAGCGTCTGGGGCAGGACTCGCGGCTCGGCCTCGCCGGGTTTGTACCACAGATAGAGCGGCACGCCCGCACGATTGTGCTGCTCGATGAAGCGGCCGAGCACCGGATCGCCATTGGTCCAGTCGCCGATCAGCACGCCGACCTTGTGATCGGCAAAGGCCTTCTCGACCGCCTCGGTCTCGATCACTGCCTTTTCGTTGACCTTGCAGGTGAGGCACCAGTCGGCAGTGAAATAGGCGAAGACCGGCTTGTCCTGCGCCCGCAGCTCGGCGAGCCGGGCCTCGGTGAAGGCCTGCGAGCCGAGCGAGGCCTTGGCTTCGGGATGGACGATCGCAGCGGCGGCGACCGCGACGACGAGCAGCAGCGCGGCAGGCAGCCAGGCGAGCGCCTTGCCCCGACGCTGGCGCAGGCCGGTCCACCACAGGCCGAGCGTGGCGAGCAGCGCGGCGGCGAGCCCGATCGTCATGCCCGGCACGCCGGTCTGCTGGCCCAGCACCCAGGCGAGCGCGAGCGCGGTGAGGAACATCGGCACCGAGAGGATGCGGCGCAGCGTCTCCATCCAGGCGCCGGGCCTGGGCAGCATCCGGCGCAAGGGCGGGATGAAGCCGAGCAGCAGGAAAGGCAGCGCGATGCCGAGGCCAAGGCCGCCGAACACCGCCAGCGCCGCCGGCCAGGGCAGGATCAGCGCGGCGCCGAGCGCGCCCGCCATGAACGGGCCGGTGCACGGCGTCGCCACGAACGCCGCCAGCGCGCCGGTGGCGAAGGCGCCGCCGGTACCCTTCGAGGCGGCGCGGTTGACGAAGCCGGGGGCGGACAGCTCGAACAGGCCCGCCAGGTTGAACGAGATGCCGGTGACGAGCAGCAGCAGCACCAGGATCACGCGTGGGTCCTGGAGCTGGAACGCCCAGCCCAGGGTCGCGCCGCCGGCCCGCAGCGCGAGCAGGATGCCGCCCAGCGCGAGGCAGACGAAGATCACCCCGGCGGTATAGGCCAGCGCCTCGCCGCGCGGATTGCCGCCCTCGGCATTGGCCTTGGCGAGGCTCAGCGCCTTGAGGCTGAGGATCGGGAAGACGCAGGGCATGATGTTGAGGATCAAACCGCCCAGCACCGCGCCCAGGAACGCCAGCACACCCGCGCTCCACGGCGCGGACGCGGCGGGCGCCGCCTTGGCGCCGGCGACGGTGCCCGGCACCGCCTTAATCCAGAAGCCCTGCTTGCCGAAGGCCAGCAGCCCCTCGATCGGCCCCACCGCCTTGACGCCGCCGGTCTCGACGACGACCCGGTCGCCGTCGCGCGTCACCTTCTGCGGCGCGGCATAGTCGAAGGCGCCGTGGGTGGCGGGGTAGAAATAGCCCTCGCCTTCCGTCGCCGCGGCGGACGGGAACGGGATGGAGAGGCGCAGCGCCTTGCCCTCGACCTGATAGGTGCCCTCGGCACCGAGCGGCCGGGGCAGCGCCGCGCGCCATGCATCGAACTGGGCGCGGCGGGCGGGCGTGACGCTGCCGTCGCCCACCTGGAGGATCGTCGAGAGATCGGCCTTGCCCGGCACGCAGATCGCGTCGGTGCAGACCAGATAATTGAGCTTGAGCCGGATCGGGAAGGCGCCGGTGGCCGCGGCCGGGATCTTGACCGTCACCAGCGGTGCGAACGGGCCTTCATAGACATAGTTCATCAGCCCCGCGATCAGCAGCCGCTGCGGCACCGGATAGCGGAACTCGCCCGCCGTCGCGCCCGGCGGCAGTGTCCATTCGGTGCGCGTGGGCAGCCCGGCATCGCCCGGATTGAGCCAATAGGCATGCCAGCCCTTTTGCGGCACCGAGGCGAGCGCGAGCGTGACTTCGCTGCCCGGCGCGGGCTGCTCGCTCTCCGCGACCAGGGTGATATCGACATGCTGCTCGCCCGGCGCCTGCGCCAGGGCCACGCCGGCAAACAACCACAGAAGAACCGCCATCAATCCGAAACGAACCGCCGCCATGGAGCGTCCTTGCCGTGGAAGTGCTGTTGGCCCAATAGCATCCCGGCAGGATTTGAACACGCCGGAGGTCACCCCCGCACATGAAACTTCTCCGCCCGCTCGCAGCCGCCGCTGCGCTGCTCGCCGCCAGCCCGCTCGCCGCCCAGGAGGCCGCGCCCGCCCAGAACGCGCCTGCCCAAGCCGTGCCGTCCCAGCCGCCGCGCGCCGCGCCTTTACTGCTGGTGGTGATCTCGGTCGACCAGTTCTCGGCCGACCTGTTCGCGGAATATCGCGCCCAGTTCACCTCGGGCCTGGCGCGGCTGATGACCGGCGCGGTCTTCCCCTCGGGCTATCAGAGCCATGCGGCGACCGAGACCTGCCCCGGCCACTCGACGATCCTGACCGGCGCGCATCCCTCGCGCACCGGGATCATCGCCAATGACTGGACCGACTTCAGCGCGCCGCGCGAGGACAAGACGGTCTATTGCGCCGAGGACGAGAGCGTGCCCGGCACCAACTCGAACAAGTACACCGTCTCGGACAAGCATCTCAAGGTGCCGACGCTGGGCGAGTGGATGAAGCTCGCCGATCCGCAGAGCCGCGTCGTCGCAGTGGCGGGCAAGGACCGCGCCGCGGTGATGATGGCCGGGCACAAGACCGACGAGATCTGGTGGTGGGGCGGCAAGAGCTTCGTCTCCTATGCCGGCCGCGCCGAGCCTTCGATGGTCACCCGGATGAATGCCAATGTGACCACCCGGCTGGGCGAGGCGCAGGAGCCGCTGGCGCTGCCGCCCTTCTGCCAGGCGCGCAGCCGCGGCTTCCAGCTCAACCCGAACCGCAGCGCCGGCGACGGCCGCTTCGCGCGCGCTGCCGGCAACACCACTGCGTTCCGCGCCTCGCCCGAGTTCGACGAAGCGATCGTGGCGACCGCGGCGGGCCTCGCCGCCGACATGAAGCTCGGCCAGTCGGGCCATACCGACCTGCTGATCGTCGGCGCATCGGCCACCGACTATGTCGGCCACACGCTGGGCACCGAAGGTAGCGAGATGTGCCTGCAGATGCTCTCGCTCGACCAGACGCTGGGCAAGCTGTTCGCCGTGCTCGACAAGACGGGCGTCGACTATGCCGTGGCGCTGACCGCCGATCATGGCGGCCATGACTTCCCCGAGCGCAACCGCGAGCATGCCGCGCCGATGGCCGCGCGCGTCGCCAAGGGGCTGGACGCCAAGACGATGGGCAAGGAGATCGGTACGGCGCTCGGCATTGCCGGGCCGGTGCTGGTCGGCGGCAATTCGGGCGACGTCTATTTCTCGCCCGACCTGAGCAAGGCGGACCGCGTCCGCGTGCAGGCCGAGGCGATCAAACGCTACACCGCCAATCCGCAGGTCGAGGCCGTGCTCACGCGCGCCCAGATCGAAGCGACGCCGATCGTCCATACCCCGGCCGAGACGTGGACGCTGCTCGAGCGCGCCCGCGCTTCCTATGACAAGCAGCGCTCGGGCGACCTGGTAATCGCGCTCAAGCCGCGCGTCACGCCGATCGCCGGCACCGAGGGCGGCTCGATCGCCACCCATGGCAGCTTCTGGGACTATGACCGCCGCGTGCCGATCCTGTTCTGGCGCAAGGGCATGACCGGCTTCGAGCAGCCGCTGTCGGTGGAGACGGTGGACATCGCCCCGACGCTTGCCGCGCTGATCCATGTGCCGGTGCCGGTCGAGATCGACGGCCGCTGCCTGGATCTCGACGCGAGCGCGGGGGATAGCTGCAAGTGAGCGACCTTCTCCCTCTCCCCTTCAGGGGAGAGGGTCGGGGAGAGGGGAATGTGGCCCGCCATCGATAGGCCCCTCTCCCCTGCCCTCTCCCCGCAAGCGGGGAGAGGGAGATATTACCGCCGCCGCTCGAAGATGCGGATGCCGGGCCCCAGGTCGTTCTGGCCGAGCGTGCCGATCTGGCCGGTGAAGTCCGCGACGAAGGCCGGGTTCGGCGGCGCGCCCGGCGCCAGCGTCGCAGTGTTGCCTTCGATGCGCAGGCCCGAGCTCGGATAGGTGCGGCCCTCCGCCGCGACCACGATCAGGCCCGAGCTGTTCTCCTTGCGCGGGCCCTGGACGAAGGTATTGCCGACGATCGCGCCGGTGCCGCCCTCGCTCAGGTCGATCATGTAGTTGGTCTTGTTGCCCTTCGAATCGTCGAAGCTGTTGCTGGTGATCGTCACCCGGCGGGCGCGCAGCTTGACATAGTGGCCGCCGGTGCCGCGCTCGAAACGCGAGTTGCTGATGATCACGTCGCCGTCGACCGCGAGATAGATCGAGTGGCTGCAATTCTCGGTCTCGCACTGGCCAAGGCCGGCAAAGGTCGAGCGATCGATGGTGATCCGGCGCACGGTCTCGTGACCGCCGCCGAGAATGCCTTCCTGGCTGTCGAGGAACATCGAGTTGGTGACGGTGAGGTCGCCCATCTCGATGCGGATGCCGGCGCCGTTGCCGTCGGGCACCGCGAAGCCGCGGAAGACGATGCCATCCACCGCCGAGCCACGGCCGCGCAGCACGAAGGCGGCCTTCTCCTCGCAGACCTGGCTCTCGAAGATCGCGGTGCCTGGCTGGACGGCCTTGAAGGTGATCTTGCCGCCGGTCTGCACCGTGCATTCGCGATAGGTGCCCGGCGCGATCAGGATGGTGGCGGTGCCGTCGCGCACGGCGTTCACCGCATCGTCCAGGTGCGCGAAGCCCTGGCCGGTCTCGGCGATGACGAAGGGTGCGGTTCGCTGCTGCTGGGCCGTGGCGGGCGCAGCGATGAGCACGATGGCGGCGAGGATAGGCAGACGCATGCAGGGGATATGCGCGCTGAGGCGTTAAATCTCCCCTTATCGTCATCCTGGCGAAAGCCGGGATGACGGTTGTGGGTCGAGGGTGGTTACCGCAGCGTCTTGATGATCCCCGAGAAGTCGAGCCCGGCGCCTTCGCCGTCGACAAAGGCCTGGTAGAGTTCCTCGGCCCGCATGCCCATCGGCACGTTCGCGCCGACGCTCGCCGCCGCTTCGAGCGCCAGCTTCAGGTCCTTGAGCATCAGCGGCGCGGCGAAGCCGCCCTGATAGTCGCGGTCGGCGGGGCTCTCGGGGCCGACGCCAGGTACCGGGCAATAGCTCGTCATCGACCAGCTCTGGCCCGAGCTGACCGAGGCGATGTCGTAGAAGCGCTGGGCGTCGAGCCCGAGCTTCTCGGCGAGCGCAAAGGCCTCGCAAGTGGCGACCATCGTCGCGCCGAGGATCATGTTGTTGCAGATCTTGGCGCCCTGCCCCGCACCGCTGGCACCGGCATGGATCACCGCCTTGCCCATGTCCGCGAGATAGGGCTCGGCGCGGCCGAACGCCTGCTCGGTGCCGCCGACCATGAAGGTGAGCGTGCCGGCATTGGCGGCGGCGATGCCGCCCGAGACCGGGGCATCGACCGCCATGAGGCCACGCTCGGTGGCGGCCTGCGCGACGCGTCGGGCGGTATCGACGTCGATCGTCGAGCAGTCGATCAGGATCGCCCCGGGCGCGGCATGGTCGAGCAGCACGTCGGTGTAGGTTGCTTCCACATGCTTGCCAGCGGGCAGCATGGTGATCACCGCCTCGGCCCCGTCCACCGCCTCGGCGGCGCTGGCGGCGGGCAGGCAGCCAGCAGCCTTCGCCTTGTCGAGCGCATCCTGGCTCAGGTCGAAGGCGCGGACATCATGGCCCGCCTTGGCAAGGTTCGCGGCCATGCCGCCGCCCATATTGCCCAGGCCGATAAATGCTACGCGTGCCACGTGGGATATCCTCTCATCTTTATCTCCTCTCCCGTCGGGAGAGGTAGCGAAGCTTGGCAGCTTGCTGCCTAGCGCAGCTAGGTGAGGGGATACCTACTCTCGATAGGGTGATCCCCTCACCCAGCTCCGACTAAGCCTTTGCTGCGCAAAGACTAAGTCTGCGCAACCCTCTCCCGACGGGAGAGGGAAATCCAGTCACTTCCCCGTCCAGTTGCCCGGGCGCTTCTCGACGAACGCCGTCATGCCTTCCTTCTGGTCGGCGGTGCCGAACAGCGCATGGAACAGCCGGCGCTCGAACTGGACGCCCTGGGCCAGGCTGGTCTCGAAGGCGGCGTTGACCATCTCCTTGTTGGCCAGCACCGCGAGCGGCGCCATCGAGGCGATCAGCTGCGCGGTCTTGACCGCTTCCTCGACCAGCTCGGCGGCGGGCAGGATGCGGCTGACCAGGCCGGCGCGCTCGGCTTCCTGCGCGTCCATCATCCGGCCGGTGAGGCACATCTCCATCGCCTTGGCCTTGCCGACCGCGCGGGTGAGGCGCTGCGAGCCGCCCATGCCGGGGGATACGGCCAGCTTGATCTCGGGCTGGCCGAACTTGGCGTTGTCGCCCGCCAGGATGAAGTCGCACATCATCGCCAGCTCGCAGCCGCCGCCCAGCGCATAGCCGGAGACCGCGGCGACGATCGGCTTGCGGGTGCGCGTGAACACGTCCCAGCCGGCGAAGAAGTCATGGCCGTACATGTCGGCAAACCCCTGGGCCTGCATCTCCTTGATGTCGGCGCCGGCGGCAAAGGCCTTCTCGCTGCCGGTGATCACCGCGCAGCCCTGCGACGGATCGGCGTCGAACGCCTTCATGGCATCGAGCAGCTCGGACAGGATCTGGCTGTTGAGCGCGTTGAGCGCCTGGGGCCGGTTCAGCGTGACGAGCGTCGCGGCACCGCGCTGCTCGACCAGGATGGTTTCGTAATTCGACATCAGTTCCTCCAGAAACCGTCACCCTGAACTTGTTTCAGGGTCCAATTCTCCATTCGCGACACCGTCGCCCGTCGCCCCCTGGATGCTGAAACAAGTTCAGCATGACGAAGGGGGTTCAGGCCGGCGTCCACACTTCATCCTCCGGCAATGGCGCGAAGATCGCATCGACCATCGCGCCGCTGACGCCTTCGAGCGTCGCGGGGTTCCATTGCGGCGCATTGTCCTTGTCGACGATCAGCGCGCGGACACCCTCGATAAAGTCATGGCTTTGTGCGACGCGGGCCCCGATGGCGAATTCCTGCGCCATCTCGTCGGCGAAGCTCGCCTTCGACCGACCTTCGCGGACGAGGCGGAGCGAAACCTTCATCGACTGGGGCGATTTGGTGCGCAGCGTGGCGAGTTGCTCGGCCGCCCACTCGCTGCCATCCGCTTCGAGGGCGGCAAGAATTTCCTCAACGGTATCGCCAGCGAACAGATCATCTATCTTCTCGCGATGCGAGAGCAATCTTCCCTCGGGCTGGCGCTCCGAGAGTTCATCGAGTTTGGCCTCGATTTCTTGTGGATCGGCGGAAATCCAAGCCTTGGCCGAATCCAGCATTACCGATGAGATGTAATGGCTCGCCAAGCCCAAGCCGATACACTCCGCGCCATCAATACGGTGACCGGTCAACGCCAGAAATTCACCATTCCGACCCGGCAGCCGCGACAGGTACCAGCCGCCGCCGACATCGGGGAACAGACCGATGCCGGTCTCGGGCATGGCGAACTTGGTGTTCTCGGTCGCGACCAGGTATTTCGCCGGCTGCGAGATGCCGACGCCGCCGCCCATGGTGATGCCGTCCATGAAGGCCAGGACGGGCTTCGCATAGGTGAACAGCGCGTGGTTGAGCTGATATTCCACCCGGAAGAAGTCGCGGGCCTGGCTGCCGTCACCGGCGCCGCTCTCGGCGATCATGCGGATGTCGCCGCCGGCACAGAAGCCGCGCCCCTCGGCATGGTCGATCATCACGATCTCCACGGCGGGGTCATCACGCCACGCCGTCAGCGCGTCGAGCATCGCGCGGCACATGCCGGTATTGAGCGCATGGATCGCCTTGGGCCGGTTGAGCCGGATGCGGCCCGCCTTGCCCTCAGTGAAGATGAGGACGTCGTCGGTCACTGGCGGGTAAGCTCCCGGCCGACGATCATCCGCATGACCTGGTTGGTGCCCTCGAGGATCGAGTGGACGCGCAGGTCGCGCCAGAAGCGCTCGATCGGATAGTCCATCAGATAGCCATAGCCGCCGTGCAGCTGCAGCGCGCGGTCGACCACCGACGAGCCGGTGTCGGTGGCGAAGCGCTTGGCCATCGCGGCGAACTTGGTCTTGTCGGGCGCGCCGGCGGTTACCTTGGCGGCGGCGAGATAGAGCAAGGCACGGGCAGCCTCGAGCTCGGTCGCCATGTCGGCCAGCACGAACTGGGTGTTCTGGAAATCGGCGATCGGCTTGCCGAACTGCTGGCGGTCCCTGGTGTACTTCACCGCCTCGTCGAGGCAGCGCTGGGCGCCGCCGAGCGAGCAGGCGCCGATGTTCAGCCGGCCGCCGTCCAGACCCATCATTGCGAAGCGGAAGCCCTCGCCTTCGCCGCCGATCCGGTTCTCGACCGGCACGCGGACGTCCTCGAACGTCACCTGGCGCGTCGGCTGCGAATGCCAGCCCAGCTTGCGCTCGTTCGCGCCGAAGCTGACGCCGGGCATGTCCTTCTCGATCACCAGGCAGGAAATGCCCTTGGGGCCCTCCTCGCCGGTGCGGACCATCGTCACATAGACTTCGTTCTCGCCGGCGCCCGAGATGAACTGCTTCGAGCCGTTGACGACATAGTGGTCGCCATCCAGCACCGCCCTGGTCTTGAGCGCGGCGGCGTCTGAGCCCGAGCTCGGCTCGGTGAGGCAATAGCTGGCGATCCGCTCCATCGTGATCAGCGAGGGAAGGTATTTGTCCTTCACCGCCTGCGAGCCGAAGGTGTCGATCATCCAGCTCGCCATGTTGTGGATCGAGATGAACGCGCTGGTCGATGGGCAGCCATAGGCCATCGCCTCCATGATCAGCGCCGCCTCGAGCCGGCCGAGGCCGATGCCGCCGCTCTCTTCCGAGACGTAGATCGAAGCGAAGCCGAGCTCGGCCGCCGCCTTGATCGTGTCGCGCGGGAAGATATGCTTCTCGTCCCACTCGGCCGCATGCGGAGTGATCGCATCGGCGGTAAACTTCTGCGCCATCTCCTGGATGGCACGCTGGTCGTCGGTAAGGTCGAACTGGGTCATGGGGCCTTCTCATGCAGCACCCGCTCGGCGAAGAGCGGGTTGGCGATCTTGAGGTCGTTGCGGTCGTAATAGCGCGGCGCGGGGAGCTTTTTCTCCCAGGCCATCTGCTCGGTGAGCGTGCCGTTGGTCCACGGCACGTCGGGCATGCTGAGGTAGATCGGATCGGCATAGGCCAGGTCCGCGGTGATGACCTCCCACCCGTCGCGGCGCAGCGCATCGATCAGGTCGCCGATGAACAGCGCGGCGATATCGGTCTCGTGGAGCAGCATCACATGCGAGGGCGAGCGGCCGATCGTGCGGATCGCAAGGTCGTCGGCGAAGTCGGCGGCCTGGACATGGCTCTCGACATAAAGGTCGCGCAGGCCGTCCATGTCGATCTTCTTGCCGGCCTTCTTCGCGGCGATGGTCAGCCCTTCGATATTCCAGTCCGAAGCCTCGGCGGTGACATGCGCGTTGCGGATGCCGCGCGCGGCGAGCCCGGCGCGGATCGCGTCGCGCTTCACCTTGTCCGGCCCGCCCTCGTCGAGGAACGGGAAGCGCAGCCAGGGGCGATGGCCCGGCTGCTTGACCAGCCAGGACTCGGCCAGGTCGACCTGGGAGAGGAATTCGTCGGCGCTCACCTTGGACAGATGCGGGTGCAGCCAGGTGTGGTTGGCGAGGACATGGCCGGCCGCGACATAGGCGCGGATGCGGCGCATCGCGGCCTTGCCGGCGCTGCCATCGTCGATCCGGCCGGGGTTGAGGAACATCGCGACCTGGCTGACGCCGCGCGAGCGCAGCACCGCGATAAGCTTCTTCGTGCGCTCGTCCTGGGTGAGGAAGGCGCCGCTGCCGCGCGGGACGTCGTCGAAGCTGAGCGCAATGCGCTTGGTGGCGGCGGGCGGAGTCGAGGCGCTCACGGCGATCGTGCGCTTGCCCGGCACCACCATGGCCAAGGCGATGCAGGCGATCAGCGCCTTGAGTGTGAAGCGCAGTCCGATCATCGTGCAAAGCCCCCAATACCAGCAGCTCTGGACAATAGACGCTGGCAGAGGGTGGCGCCATAAGGCAGCGCATGGACCGGCTGTTGCTTATCGATACAGCGATGCGGCTGATGTCCGTGGGGCAGCTGCTGCTGATGGCGCTGGTGGTGGGCCGCAGCGGCGCGCCGGCGCGGATCCGCTGGGCGAGCGTGGCGCTGCTGGTATGCGTCGCCGCCTATCTGGCGATCGTCTCGCCCGCGCTGTATCTGTGGCGCTCGCTGGCCTGGCCGGCGATCCAGATCTTCTCGCTCAACGCCCCACTGGCGCTCTGGGTGTTCGCGCACCTGATTTTCGAGCGACCGGTGGACAAGCGCCTGTTCGCGCTCGCGCTGGGGGTAACGCTGATCGACTGGGCGATCTTCACTCATGCCCGCTTCGTCACCCACCAGATGCCCTACGGCGCCGACGTGGTGCAGCATGCCGTCGCCTTCCTGCTCGCAGTGCATGCCATCGCCATCGCCATCGCCAATCGCGGCGACGACCTGAGCGAGAAGCGCCGCATGTTCCGGCTGGGCTTCGTGATCGTGGTCGGCGTCGAGACGCTGGGCGTCGTGGCCGCCGAAAGCTGGGGCAACCATCGCCTGCGCACCGACATCGGGCTGATGCTGCTCCAGTCGGGCACCTCGCTTCTGGCGATCCTGGCGTTCGGCGCGGCGATGCTCTCGGCCAATGCCGAGCTGCTGTTCGATGCGGAGGCCCCCCGGCCCGAGCGCCCGCCGCTTTCCCCAGCCGAGCATGTGCTCAAGCAGAAGCTCGACGCGGCGATGGCCGACCATGTCTATCGCGAGAGCGGGCTGACCATCGGCGTGCTCGCCGAGCGGCTGGGCGTGCCCGAGCATCGACTGCGCGCGCTGATCAACCAGCGGCTGGGCTATCGCAACTTCTCGGACTTCCTCAATTCGCACCGGATCGGCGATGCGAAGGCCTGGCTCGGCGACCCGGCCAGGGTGGACCTGCCGGTGCTCACGCTCGCCATGGACCTGGGCTATGGCAGCCTCGCGCCGTTCAACCGCGCCTTCCGCGACGCGACCGGCACCAGCCCCAGCGAATATCGTCGCGCCGCCATTCTCGAAAAAAGCTGATCGATTCCGGAAATGCGCGGGATTTTCCGGGCGCGGCGGGACCGCCCCGGACGCCCGCGCTAGCAGGCCGTCATCCGCTTTCGAGGATGGCACATGCACTGGATGATCCCGTTCGCCGAGCACGGCGCGCACAGCTTCATGATCGAACTGACCCGCTACCTGTTCGCGGCGGGCTTGATGACCCTGATCCTGTGGGCAGGCGCCCGCTGGACCGCGGCGCGGCGCATCCAGAAGCGTGCGCCGGCGCGCGGCGACCGCGCCCGCGAGTTCAGCCACTCGATGCTGTCGGTCTTCATCTTCGCGCTGTGGAGCATCGCCACGCTGGCAATGAACCAGGCGGGGATCATCCATGTCAGCTTCACCGCCCCGAGCTGGTGGCTGGCGGCGCTGGAGTTCACCGGCATCGTCCTGGCGCACGACGCCTATTTCTACTGGATGCACCGCGGGCTGCACACCAAGGCGATGTTCCGCCGCGCGCATCTGACCCATCACAAGTCGCGCACGCCGACGCCCTGGGCTGCCTACAGCTTCGCGCCGATCGAAGGCGTGTTCGAGGGCATGTTCCTGCCGCTCTTCCTGCTCTTCGTGCCGATACACGGGATCGTGGTGGTCGCCTTCCTGCTCCACCAGATCGGCCGCAACGTGCTTGGCCATTCGGGGCACGAGCTGATGCCCCCGGGCTTCACGCGCTTCCCCCTCACCGCCTGGCTGACCACGGCGACGCATCATGACCTGCACCATAGCGGCGGCGGGCATAATTTCGGGTTGTACTTCACCTGGTGGGACCGCTGGATGGGCACCGAGCATCCGCGCTACCACGACGCCTTCGAGGCGGCGGCAGTGCCATGGTTCGGTGCCCGCCCGAAGCTCAGCCCATCGTCGGAATGACGAAGGCGCTGTCGCCCGTGCTGCCGCCATCGGGCCAGCGCTGGGTGATCGTCTTGACCTTGGTCCAGAACTTCACGCCTTCCATGCCGTGCTGGTTGGTGTCGCCGAACGCCGAGCGCTTCCAGCCGCCAAAGGTGTGATAGGCGACCGGCACCGGGATCGGCACGTTGATGCCGACCATCCCGACATTGACGCGCGCGGCGAACTCGCGCGCGGCATGGCCGTTGCGCGTGAAGATGGCGACGCCGTTGCCGTACTGGTGGTCCGAGGGAAGCTTGAGCGCAGTCTCGAAGTCCGGCGCGCGGACGATCTGGAGGACGGGGCCGAAAATCTCTTCCTTGTACGCCTGCATGTCCGGCGTGACGCGGTCGAACAGCGACGGTCCGATGAAGAAGCCCTGCTCATGGCCCTGCAGCTGGAAGCCGCGGCCGTCGACCACCAGCTCGGCGCCTTCGTCGACGCCCGTCTGGATCCAGTTCTCGACGCGCTGCTTGTGCGCGGCATTCACGACCGGGCCGTAATGCGCCTCGGCATCGGTGGAGACACCCACCCGCAGCGCCTCGATCGCCGGGATCAGGCGCTCGCGCAGGGCATCGGCGGTCTTGTCGCCGACCGGCACGACCACGGGCAGCGCCATGCAGCGCTCGCCCGCCGAGCCGAAGGCGGCGCCGGAGAGGTCCGCCACGACCTGATCGAGATCGGCATCGGGCATGACGATGCCATGGTTCTTCGCGCCGCCCATCGCCTGGACGCGCTTCCCGGCCTCGACGCCACGGCGATAGACATAGTGGGCGATGTCGGACGAGCCGACAAAGCTCACGGCGCTGATCGCCGGATGATCGAGGATCGCGTCGACCATTTCCTTGTCGCCGTGGACGACCTGGAGAATGCCCTCAGGCGCGCCGGCCTCAAGCATCAGCTCGGCAAGGCGGACAGGAACCGAGGGATCGCGCTCGGACGGCTTGAGGATGAAGGCGTTGCCGCAGGCGATGGCGACGCCGAACATCCACATCGGGATCATCGCCGGGAAGTTGAACGGGGTGATGCCCGCGCCGATGCCGAGCGGCTGGCGCATCGAATAGACGTCGATGCCGGGGCCGGCGCCCTGGGTGTACTCGCCCTTCAGCACATGCGGGATGCCGCAGGCGAACTCGATGACCTCGAGGCCGCGCTGGATGTCGCCCTTGGCGTCGGCGATCACCTTGCCATGCTCCGAGCTGAGCAGGTGCGCCAGCTCGTCCATGTTCTTCTCGACCAGCGCCTTGAAGGCGAACATCACGCGGGCGCGGCGCTGCGGGTTGGTCGCGGCCCAGCCGGGCTGGGCGGCCTGGGCGGCGGCGATCGCCTTGTCGAGATCGGCCTGGGTGCCGAGCTGGACCTGCGCCTGGACCTGGCCGGTGTTCGGGTTGAAGACGTCTCCAGTGCGGGCGTCGCCCGCTGGGCCCTGGCGGGCGCCGGCGCCGCCGCTGTGGCCGACGATGACATGGTCGATGTTACGCACCATATTTCTCCTGTTTCAGGCTCTGGCGGCCCGACTCACTGTGTAATTTAATTACGCAGTGGCACAAGAAACGGTCGCTGTCACGCGCCGGGCACTCACTCCATCGGCGGGAGGGAGCGTCCGATCGGCACGGGCAGCAGCCGCCCCTGATCGTCGCCGATCACCATCACCTCGACCCCGAACGCGTCGCGCAGCGGCTGGTGCCCCAGCGCCTCGCGCGCCGGGCCGAAGACGACGACCTTGCCGTCACGCAGCAGCAGCACGTCGTCCGCCGCACGGGCGGCCTGGACGAGGTCGTGGAGCACGATCACCACGCCCATCCCCTGCCCCGCCAGCCCGCGCAGCCGATCGAGCAGGCCAAGCTGGTGGGCGGGATCGAGCGCGGCGAGGGGCTCGTCGGCGAGCAGCCATTGCGGCTGGCCGGCAAGAACGCGGGCGAGCAGCACCCGGGCACGCTCGCCGCCCGAAAGCTCGGCGACGGCACGCCCCATGAAGGCGAGCGTGTCGGTCGCCTCCATCGCACGCATCACCGCGTCCTGGTCCGCAGCCGAAGGGCCGGCAAAGGGAGTACGGTGCGGCATGCGGCCGAGCGCAACCAGGTCCTGGACGAGGATGTTCCAATGAACCGAGGCGTCCTGCGGCAGATAGCCGATGGCGCGGGCGCGCTCGCGTGGCTCGAGCCGGCCGACCAGCCGTCCGCCGATGCGGACCGAGCCGGCATCGGCATCGGCGAGCCCGGCCAGCGCGCGCACCAAGGTCGACTTGCCCGAGCCGTTGGGGCCGAGGATCGCGGTGACCTTGCCGGGGCGGAACACCGCGTCGATCCCGTGCAGCACCTTGCGGTTGCCGAGCGTGACGGCGAGATTGTCGATGCTCAGATCCATGCCGACCGCCGAAGCTTGAGGAGCAGGCCGAAGAAGAAGGGCGTGCCAATCAGCGCCATCGCGACGCCGAGGCGGATCTCTGCGGCGCCGGGCGCAAGGCGGACAAGGCTGTCCGCTGCCAGCACCAGCGCCGCGCCGCCGAGCGCGCTGGGCAGCAGCAGCGCCGAGGGCTTGGCGCCAACCAGCGGGCGCAGCAGATGCGGCACGATCAGCCCGACAAAGCCGACCACGCCGGTAACCGCGACGCTGGCGCCGACCACCAGCCCGGCGCCGGCAACGACCAGCGCCTGGGTACGCTCGAGGCGCAGACCCAGCGAGCGCGCGGCTTCCTCGCCCAGCGTCAGCGCATCGAGCGCGCGGCCGGTGAACAGCAGGAGGATTCCACCGATCAGGATGAACGGCGTGGCGAGCTGGACCTCGGCAAAGCTGCGATCGGTGAGCGAGCCCATGATCCAGTCGATGATCTCGGCCGTGGCATAGGGATTGGGCGCGATCGAGATCAGGAACGCGGTGAGCGCGCCGCCCAGGCTGGCGAGCACGGTGCCGGCCAGCACGAAGGTGACCGCGCTTTGCGAGCGCCAGGCAAGCGCGGCGAGCAGCAGCATCGAACCGGCCGCGGCAGCCATCGCGGCGCCGAAGATCGCGAGCGGCGCGCTGGCGGCGAACAGCACGATCGCCGCGACCGCGCCCAGCGCCGCGCTCGACGAGACGCCGAGCACCGAGGGGTCGGCTAGAGGGTTGCGCAGATAGCCCTGCAGCACCGCGCCGGTGAGGCCAAGGCCGGCGCCGATGACGAGGCCGAGAATGGCCCTAGGAAGCCGCAGCTCGGCGACGATCCACCAGCGCGGATCGTCGGTGAACCAGGTGCCGAACGGCACGAACACCTTGCCCGCCGCCAGCGAGGCAACGAACAGCAGCGCGACGAGGATCGCGAGTCCGGCGAGGAGTTGCGCGCGCTTCACCGGCCCGCCTCACGGCGGATCTGCGCCAGCCGGGTCATCGCGGTGGCGATCACCGGGCCGCCGCAATTGACCAGGTTGCGCGGGAACGCCGCCTGCAGCACGCGGCCTTTCGCATGGGCGAGCGCGCGGCGGCGCAATTCGGCGGCGCGGCTGGCGGCATCGCGGCCCTGCACGTCCGGCACCAGCATCACCCGCGGCGGATCGGCGACGATCCGCTCGGCCGGCAGCGTGCCGGTGAACTGGAGCCCGTAATGCGCTGCCTGGTTGGAAAAGCCGGCGCGGCGCAGCATCTCGTCGAGCAGATTGCCCTCCCCCGAAACCATGTTGCCGCCGATCCAGACCAGGGCCGGTACCGGCGGTGCATTCGTTGCCGCGGCAGCGACGGCGCGGTCGATCGCGGCATTCATCGCCTTGCCCTTGTCCCCGGCGCCGAGCGCGGCGGCAAGCTCGGTCACCTGCGCCTTGCTCGCTTCGATCGTCACCGGCGAATCGAGATAGAGCGTCTTCAGGCCTGCCCGGGCATAGGCGGCGCGGGTGGCGGGCGAGGTGAAGCTGCTCGCGATCACCAGATCGGGCTGCATCGCCACCACTTCCTCCGCCGTGCCGCGCGTGCCGCGGAAGCGGTTGGCGAGATCGAGCGGGATCGAGGTGGCGCCGGGGTCCTGCGAATAATGGCTGATCGCAGTGATGCGGTCATGCGGCACCAGCTCGACCAGCATCGCATCGGCGCAGGGGTTGGTCGAGACGATCCCGCCGCCACCGCGCGGCGCCGGCGCGCAGCTGCCCAGCATCGCCCCACAGGCAAACAGGAGTGCGCCAAAGTCCCGCATGCGCCGCTGGTTACACCCTGTCGCCCGATTTGCGCGAAGAATCGTCCGCAACCCGCGAAAAAATGCGCTTTGTCTCGGTACTGTAACGCTCGGCTAAGTCGGCATTTACCAACCGCCTCCTATCCGGCGCCTGATGTTCCGCGCCGACCCTTCGCCCGCTGCAAGCGCCACCTGGCTCACCGAGCGCGAGCTCGATCCGCCTATGCTGACGCTTACCGACACGATGTGGCGCGCGGCCGAGCTGTTCGGCAGCGATCCCGAGCTGCGGCTGGTCGCGATCGTCGATGGCGAACGGCGGCCGCTGGGCGCGATCTTCGAGAAGGACGTGCGGCGGCTGCTGCTCAATCCCTTCGGCCACGCGCTGATGCGCAACCCGAGCTACGGCGCCGCCGTCTCGCGCTATGTCCGTACCTGCCCCACCGCCGAGATGGCGGGCGATATCGGCCGGCTGATCGAGGTCTATCGCAAGGCCGGCGGATCGGAAGGCATGATCCTGACGCGGAACGGCCGGGTGCAGGCGACCGTCAACAACCGCCGCCTCGTCCACCTCGCCGCCGAACGCGAAGTCACCCTCGCCCGCGCCCAGATCGAGCGCGCCGCGCGGATCGAGGCGGCCAGCGCCCGCTTCGAAGCGCAGGTGGAAGCCCTGACGCGCGACCTGGGCCAGCTCTCCGCCGAGCTCGAGCACGGCGCCACCGCCACCGCCGAGCGTGCCAACGGCGTGGGCGACCGCGCCGTGGCCGTCGCCAGCGCCGCCGCGCAGACCAGCGACAACATGGCCGAGATCGCCGCCCGCGGGCGCGAACTGGCTGGCGCGCTTGCCGGCATCGGCAACAACACCAGCGACGCGCGCCACGCCGCCGCCGCGGTCCGCACCCTGGTGGAGACCGGCAGCGCCCGCGCCCGCGAGCTGCTCCTCTCCGCGCAATCGATCGATTCGGTGATCGGCCTGATCAGCGACATCGCAAGGCAGGTGAACCTGCTCGCGCTCAACGCCACGATCGAAGCGGCGCGCGCCGGCGAGGCGGGGCGCGGCTTCACCGTGGTCGCCAACGAAGTGAAGCAGCTCTCCACACAGACCGGTATCGCCGCCGACAGGATCACCGCGCATGTCCGCGAGATCCGCAACGGCATCGACGTGGTCGCCGCGGGCCATGACCGGGTCGAGCAGGCGATCGGCGCGATGGCGACGCTTGCCGACGCCGTGGAGACCGCGGTCGCCGCGCAGGAAGACGCGACGCGGACGATCGCCTGGAATGTCGATGAGGCCGTGCAGGCGAGCAACGGCATCCAGCGCGACGTCGAGACAATCGGCGGCACCTCGCTCGACGCGTCGCACCAGGCGCAGGCGATGCAGCAGGTCGCGGTGCGGCTGCACAGCGGCGCCGATGCGCTGTCGGACCAGGTCCACGCCTTTCTGGGCGAGCTGCGCCGCGCCTAGCCGCGCGCGGTGACGATCTCCACGCGCACGGGCATCTGCACCCTGCCGTCCTTCATATGGCCGGCACAGGCCTCCGCCATGCGCGCACGGACACCCTCGCGCACCTCGGCAGAAGCATTGCGCAGCGGCGCGGTGGCCATCGAGGAGGATTCGAGCAGGAAGCCGGCCGCCTGGTCCGGCGTCGCGCCGGGCACCGGCAGGTCGCCACGCCAGGTCTGGCTGACTGCATCGTGGAAGCCGGCGGCATCCAGCAGCGCGATCAGCTTGGCCGGATTGCCGTAGCGCACCGGGCTCGGCGCGTCGGGATCGGCGGGCGGGATATCGATCACCGTGGCGATCGTCGCGCGGATCTGCGCCATGAAGCCGACTTCGGCCGGCGGCCCCCACACCGCGAAGGCAAGCCTGCCGCCCGGTGCCAGCCAGTGGCGGAGATTGGCGAAGGCCGCCTCGGGATCCTCGAAGAACATCACGCCGAAGCGCGAGACCAGTCGCTCGAAGGGCTGTTCGGGGCGCCAGGCGGCGACATCGGCCTCGACGAAGCGCGCGATATCGCCGGCGCGCGCAGTGGCGGCGGCGACCAGATCGGGCGAGATGTCGAAGCCGGTGATCGCGCTGCCCGCCGGTGCCGCCCCGGCCAGCGCGCGGGTGGTGCCGCCGCCGCCACAGGCGATCTCGCCGATTCGATAGGGTCGATCGAGCGCCAGCGCCTCGATCAGCGGCGCGTCGACCGGTGCGAGCATCGCCTCCATGCCCTCGAGCTGGTCACGCCACTGGGCGCCGCGGCCGCCCGCCCAATCATAGTCCGTTGTCTTGTTCTGCATGCGCCGGACGATGCGCCAAAGCGCCGCGCGATGCCAGTGGCGGCGACCGTGGGATCGGCTACATCCCGGACATGGCCAGGAAGAAGCGCACCCTCACCGCCACGATGCCCGACGGCTATGTGAAGACGATCGTGACCAACGCGCCCTTCACGCATTACTGGCGGATCGTCGCCGATCTCGGCGAGGGCCGCACCGAAGTGTTCTGGGGCCACGCCAAGTCGCTCAAGGAAGCCACCGGCAAGAAGGCGGCGCTCGCCGATGCCGCGAAACAGCGCGGCTGGGCCGGCTACCGATTCGAAGTGGTCGAGCTGACCGAGGGCGAGCCCTGAGCAATAAAAAAGCCGCCAAGTCAGTGACCTGGCGGCTTCTCTATATGGTGGGCGTGGCAAGGATTGAACTTGCGACCCCTGCGATGTCAACACAGTGCTCTACCACTGAGCTACACGCCCACGGGCCCGAAGGCCGAAACGGGAAGCGGGCCTCTAGCGGGACTTTTCAGACCGCGCAACACCCAACCTCAATTAAATCCGGCGTTCTCCGCTTCGAACAGCCGATCGACCTCCAGCACGAGGTCGCGCAGGTGGAACGGCTTGGAGAGAACGCGGGCCTGGGGCACCTGTTTGCCAGCCTTGAGCGTAACCGCCGCGAAGCCGGTGATGAACATCACCCGCATGTCCGGCGCCATCTCGCTCGCCTTCTGGGCCAGCTCGATGCCGTCCATCTCGGGCATCACGATATCGGTGAGCAGCAGGTCGAATCGCTCGGACTCGAGCAGCGGAATCGCTGCGGTGCCGCGATCGACGGCACTGACCGCATAGCCCGAACGCTCGAGCGCGCGGGTAAGATATTCCCGCATCACACGGTCATCCTCGGCCAGCAAAATCCGGATCATGTTTCCCCACTCGAAATCAACAGGTGCTATTCCTATACCGGAAGCCCTTAAGATTTTCCGCCTTTCCTGTCCCATACCATTGCGACGAGGCGAAGGCACGCATAGCTTGAACGATGTGAGCGACGCCTCCTTCGTCCGTCATGGTCCTGCAGAACCGCTGAGCCCCGTGGTACTTTCGGTGCCGCATGCCGGGCGTGACTACCCGACCGCGCTGGTCAGCGCGCTGCGCGTGCCGCTGGCGGCGCTGAAGGGGCTCGAGGACCGGCATGCCGATGCCATCGCGCTGGGCGCCCGGCGCGAGGAGACGCTGTTTGTCGCCACCCGGCCCCGCGCCTGGATCGATCTCAACCGCGCCGAACACGATCGCGACCCGCGGCTGGACGACGGCGCCTGGACGCATGGCGCCCCGCTTTCCGCCAAGATCCGCTCGGGGCTGGGGCTGGTGCCCCGGCGCGTGGGCAGCGCCGGCGATATCTGGCGGCGCCGGCTGACCGCCGACGAAGTCCAGCAGCGCATCTGCGCCGATCACCGCCCCTGGCACGAAGCGATCGCCGCGACGCTGGCCGCGGCGCGGGCGCGATTCGGCGTGGCGGTGCTGCTCGACGTGCATTCGATGCCGCCGCTGGGCAATCCGGCGACGGCGGCGCGCCTGGTACCGGGCGACCGCTTCGGCAAATCCGCGGCGGCGCGCTTCCTCGGACGAATCGACGGCGTGGCGCGCGCGCACGGCATCAAGACCTCGGCCAACACGCCCTATGCGGGCGGGCACATCCTCGAGCGCCACGGCGAGCCTCGGCGCAGCATGCATGCGATCCAGCTCGAGTTCGACCGCTCGCTCTATCTCGATTCGGCGCTCGACCAGCCCGGACCGGGACTGGATGCCATGGTGCGGATGCTGCGCGACATCATCGACGCGGTGACCGACGAGGCCCTGCCCGGCGCGATCGCGGCGGAATGACACCCGTTTGCACGCCAAAGGCCAGTCGGTAAGCTGCGCCGCTCGGGCAGAGGCGAGGCCATGGCGATGGTACGAATCGACAAGACGGCGATCCTGAACGACCTCAAGCGCAACTGGGGGTATTTTCTGGCACTGTCCGTGGTCGGCGCAATCGTGCTGCTGCGCACCGAATATCGTTCCGGCCCCGTGGTGTTCGGTGTCTGGATCGCCGCAGGGCTACCGGTGCTGCTCGCTGCAGGCATGGCCGTGCGCTATATCTGGGCTGGTTGGCTGCAGTTCGGCCGCCCCTGACCCTGTCGCCCTTCGCCCCATAAAAAACCACCTCGTGGTTACCCACGAGGTGGCCAAGGTTCAGGGAGGAGACACGCCCAGGGGGCGTGCCGTACGACCTCACGAAAGGGGGGACATGAAGCCGTACAAGACAAATATAAGTGAGAGGTCAGATAGTTCAAGGCCCCGCGGGCAGCGGTGCCGAACACAAGATCAACCGTTTTGGTTGCGCCCCGGAATCATCCGCGCCAGCACGCCGTCGCGCAGCAGGAAATGGTGGCGGAGTGCGGCCGCGATATGGACCAGCACCAGCCCGGCCATCAGGAAGCCGAGCAGCTCATGCGCCTCATGGGCGTTGTGCGCGATGTCGGACGTGGCGGGCAGCACCGGGATCTGAAACAGCCCGAACCAGTCGATCGGGCGCGGGCGCTCGGGATTGGACGAAAGCAGCCAGCCGGTGAGCGGCAGGATCAGCATCAGCGCATAGAGGAGGAAGTGCACCGCGTTCGCCGCGGTCTTCTCCCAGGCGGGCATCGCGGCCGGCAAGCGCGGCGGCGTGTGGGTCAGCCGCCAGCCGATGCGGCCCAGGGTGAGCAGCAGCACGGCCATGCCCACCGATTTGTGGATCGGCATCACGCCCCACGCCCGCGGCATCGCGTCGTGGAACAGCCCTCCGATCAGGTTGAAGAGGATGAGCGCGGCGATCCCCCAGTGGAAGGCGATCGCCCCCCGGCTGTAGTGCTCGCCGCGCCCAATCCTCATCAAGTTACTGCCATTCTCAGGCGGTCGGCTGCACGAGCTGCGGCTCGGGCATCTTGCCCTGACGCACCTGGCGACCGAAGATGTCGCGCATCAGGCCCAGCGAGAACAGGTGGGCGTAGATGAGCGGCAGCATGCCGTTCTGCACGATCTTGCGCAGCTGATCGCCGCGCATCTCGTTGAGCTTGGCTTCGTCGATCATCATGAAGCCGCGATAGACGAAGGGCTGCGCCGAGCCTTCCGGCTGGATCGTGACTTCGCCGTCGATCAGCAGGTCGAGCTCCTTGAGGTCCTTCATGAACTGGGCGGTGCGGGCACCGGCCTGTTCGAACTGCTCATTGAACTGCAGGATGTCCTTGGTGGTCTGGCTCGGCTCGCCATTCTCGAACAGCGGCTGGCCGTCCTCGAACGCGCCGATCGTGTCGGTGGTCGGATCGAAGCACAGCGACAGCTCTTCGCTCTCCGGACGCAGGCGCGCCAGCAGATACGGATAGCGGCGGATATAGGCCGGAACGTAGAAGTTGGTCTCGTTGAGCGTGCCGTCTTCGTCGAAGAAGGTGTTGACGCCCTCGTTCAGGCCCATCAGCGCGAGCGGAACCGGCTCTTCGCCCTGCGAGAAGACGATCGGCAGGTGACGCTGCACCAGCGGGAACTCTTCCACGGTGACCGGGACGGCATGCTGCTTGGCAAGGAACGGCGCCTTGTCGGCCGGCCGAATCTTGAAATCCGCATGCTGCTGGCTCGAGAGCGGAAGAATGTCGTTGTAGAACAGAGGCAGCGACTGCTGCGGCGCGGAAGCCATCCTAAATCTCCTGGGAACTAAATGCTAATGTCTGGAATCCCGGTGGGCGGGTCTATGGTGTGCCAGCCTCCGGCGCAAGGCTTACGAGTTTGCCGGGATTCAGGATTCCCTGTGGATCGAGTGCCATTTTGATCGCTTTCAGCGCCGCGATGCGCGCCGGCGGGCTCAACCGCTCCAATTCGGCACGCTTCATCTGGCCGATTCCATGCTCGGCGGAAATCGACCCGCCCGCGGCCACGACGAGATCATAGACGAGCCGGCTGACCGCCGGCCCGTCGCCCGCATACCAGGTCTCGCGGTCCATCCCCGCCGGCGCGCGGACGTGGAAATGGACATTGCCGTCGCCGAGATGGCCGAAGGCGGTGGCATGGGTGCCGGGGAAACGCCGCTCGGCCTCCGCCGCCGCGGAGAGCATGAAGGCGGGCATCCGGTCGACCGGCACCGAGATGTCGTGCTGCATCGCCGGTCCCTGCGCGCGCTCCGCCTCGGAGATCGAATCGCGGATGTGCCAGAACGCCTCGACCTGCGATTCGCTGGTCGAGATCACTGCATCCTCGGCCAGCCCGCTCTCGAATGCCGGCGCGAGCAGCCGCTCGAGCAGCGCGGCGGGCGGCTCCAGGCCCGCTTCGGTGGCGACCGATTCGATCAGCACGTGCCAGGCATGCTGCCCGGCGAGCGGCGCGCGGGTGCCCGGGATATGGTCGAGCACATGGCCGAGCACTTCGCCGGGGATGATCTCGAAGCTCTCGATCGTGGTGGTGCGCGCCTCCATCATGCGCAGCATCTTCAGCGCGTCCTCCGGATTGGCGATGCCCACCCAGGCGGCGGCGCGCTCCAGCACCGCCGGGTAGAGACGCAGCGTCGCGGCGGTGACCACGCCGATCGTCCCCTCCGCACCGATCAGCAACTGGGTGAGGTCGTAGCCGCGATTGTCCTTCTTGAGCGGCGACAGCCCGTCATGGATCGAACCGTCGGGCAGCACCACTTCCAGCCCGGCGACGAGCTGGCGCATATTGCCGAAGCGCAGCACCTGGGTGCCGCCGGCATTGGTCGAGACGAGCCCGCCGATCGTTGCGCTGCCCTTGGCGCCGAGCGTCAGCGGGAAGCGCCGCCCCTGCTCCGCGGTCGCCGCATGGAGATTTGCGAGGATCACCCCGGCCTCGACCACCGCGATGTTGCCGGCGGGATCGATCGAGCGGATGCGGTTCATCCGGCGCAGCGACAGCAGCAGCGCCGATCCGTCCGCCGGCGGAGTCGCGCCGCCAACCATGCCGGTATTGCCACCCTGGGGCACGATCCTCACGCCCAGCGCGCCGGCAAGGCGAATGATTTCCGCCACTTCCGCGGTCGATCCCGGCGAAAGCAGCGCCGGCGCATTGCCGTGGTAGCGGCCGCGCCAGTCCGATTGCCAGGGGGCAATCGCATCGCTGTCAGTGGTGACGGCCTTGGGGCCGAAGCGCTCCAAAACGGCGGCGACGAGCTGCTGTTGTGCTGGTGTCATGGCATTTTTGGGCTAGCACGGTGCCCGGTAGTTCATCCACTGTTCAAACCTCGGACGTACATAACCAACGCGAAATGCCGAATCCGTTTGCCGTCACTTCCAGCATGCTGCTTCTCGCTGCCGCGCCCGCCGCGGCCCCGAATGGCGCGCCCGACTGGAATCCGGTGACCGCGACGCTCCAGCAACAGCAGCAGCAACAACAGCAGGAGCGCGTGACGATTCAGGTGCCGCGCGTCACCATCACCAGCAGCGCGACGATCATCGTGCGCCGGGCGCCGCACCTGATCGAGAAAAAGGCCAAGGACTGCGTGAAGATCCGCGACATCTCGGGTTTCGCGGGCGTCAACACGCCCGACAGCGTCGACCTGGTGCTGCGTGACGGCACGCTGCTGCGCGCCAAGCTGGGCCGCAGCTGCCAGGTGCTGGGCTTCTATTCGGGCTTCTATGTGAAGACCAACAAGGACCAGAAGATCTGCGCCGGCCGCGATGCCTTTCGCGTCCGATCGGGCCGCTCGTGCGATGTCGAGGGCTTCCGAACCCTCCAACTTGAGCGCTGACACACCTCAACGCTTGACTTTGCGCGACAAATCCGCAAGCGCGTGAAGGCTTCGCACGTGGGTTTTACCACGTCGATTTTCCGGAAAATTGCATGAGCTTTGCCGATCTCGGCCTTTCAGACGAACTTCTGCGCGCAGTGACCGACGCGGGCTATACCGAGCCCACGCCCATCCAGCAGCAGTCGATCCCCCCGGTCCTCATGGGTAAGGACCTCATCGGCATCGCCCAGACGGGCACGGGCAAGACCGCTGCCTTCGTGTTGCCGATGATCGACATCCTTGGCGAAGGGCGCACCCGCGCGCTGATGCCGCGCTCGCTAATCCTCGAGCCGACGCGCGAACTCGCCGCGCAGGTCGCCGAGAATTTCGAGAAGTACGGCACCCATCACAAGCTCTCCATGGCGCTGCTGATCGGCGGCGTGCAGATGGGCGACCAGGTGAAGGCGCTCGAAAAGGGCGTCGATGTGCTGATCGCCACGCCGGGCCGCCTGATGGACCTGTTCGGCCGCGGCAAGATCCTGCTCAACGGCTGCAGCCTGCTCGTCATCGACGAGGCGGACCGGATGCTCGACATGGGGTTCATCCCCGACATCGAGGAAATCTGCACCAAGCTGCCCAAGGAGCGGCAGACGCTGCTGTTCTCGGCGACGATGCCGCCGGTGATCAAGAAGCTGGCGGACAAGTTCCTCAACGATCCCAAGCGCGTGGAAGTCGCCCGTCCGGCGACGACCAACACCAACATCACGCAGTTCCTCATCGAGACCAGCACGATGAAGAAGCGCGAGGTGCTGCGCGGGCTGCTCGAGGCCGAGAATGTCCAGTCCGGCATCATCTTCTGCAACCGCAAGACCACGGTGCGCGAGCTCAACAAGAGCCTGCAGCGCCACGGCTTCCGCTCGGCCGAGATCCATGGCGACATGGACCAGCCGGCGCGTATCGCCGAACTGGAGCGGTTCAAGCGCGGCGATGTGAACATCCTCGTCGCCTCCGACGTCGCAGCGCGCGGGCTCGACGTGAAGGGCGTGAGCCACGTCTATAATTTCGACGCTCCCTGGCATCCGGACGATTATGTCCACCGCATCGGCCGCACCGGCCGCGCCGGCGCCAAGGGCACCGCCTACACGCTGGTGACCAAGGAAGACGCGGAGAATATCGCGAACATCGAGAAGCTCACCGGCCAGAAGATCAGCCGGGTGAAGCTGAAGACGGCGCCTGCGCCGTCCGACGACGAGGATCGCGAGGAAGCGCCGCGCGGCCGTGGCCGGGGTCGCAAGACCGAGGACGAGAAGCCCAAGCGGGGCCGCGGCAAGAAGGACGATCGCGCCGACGACGCCGTCGACGAGGAAGTCCGCCGCGACGAGCCGCGCCGCGAGCCGGCACGCCGCGAAGAGCCGCGCCGGGACGAACCGCGCCGCGATCGCCGTCCGCGCGACGAGCAGCCGCGCCGTGACCATCGCCGCCGCGACGAGCGCGACGACGGTCCGGACGATGGCTGGAACGGCCCGATCCCCGACTTCCTGAACTACACGCTCGCCGAATGATCCGCGGCGCAGGGCTGGTCCTTGCGCTCGCGGCGCTGGCGCTGCCCGGTGCGGCGCTGGCCCAGTCGGCTGCGCCCAGGCTCAAGGCGCGCTCGATCGCGCACCTGCCGCTGCCCCTGCCCGCGCCCTATGATTCGAGCCGCGACGCCCGCAAGGACGTCGATGCCGCGATCGCCCGCGCCAGGCAGTCGGGCAAGCTGGTCCTCGTCGATTTCGGCGCCAATTGGTGCGTCGATTGCCGCGTCCTCGCCGGCATTTTCGAGCTGCCCGACATGCGTGGCTGGATGGCGCGCAACTTCGAGCTGGTGCAGGTCGATATCGGCCAGTTCGACAGCAATCTCGACCTGCCCCGCCGCTTCGGCGCCGCCAGCCTCGAAGCTGTGCCCGCAATCCTGATCATCGATCCGAAGACCGGCAAGCTGCGCAACCCCAAGGACGTGATGGGCCTGGGCGATGCGCGGATCATGCAGCCGCAGCAGGTTGCCGACTGGCTCGCCCGATGGACGAAATGATCGAATATGTGCCGATCGTGCAGAGCCCCTGCATCAGCGTCTGCGTGATGGATGCAGAGACCGGCTGGTGCCTGGGCTGCGCACGCACGATCGACGAGATCGGCCGCTGGGGCGAGACCGACCAGGCCGATCGCGACGCGGTGATGGAGACATTGCCGGCGCGGATGGAGGCGCTGGAGGGGAAGGCTTTCTAACTCCCCGGAATCGGCGCCTACATCGCGCGCTACGCCGACTCGCTAAAGAACACGAACTACACGCCAACAGCGTGTTTTCGGACGCGCTATTTTCCCTGTTTTCGCGGTATCACGACGCATCTCGCAATATCCTTGCGTGCACGGGATCCTATCTTTCCTACAGCGTCAAAGAGCGGCGGAGCCTCGGGCCCGAACGCCCGAGGCAAACATGCGAAATCCTACATTGCAAGCGGTGCGCGGAGAAACCTGGCCCCGGCTTTCGCCGGGGAGCAGTTATCGTTGCACGTCGCCATGCGCTAAGCCTGTATGGCGACCATCGTTGCTTGCGACCGGCTACGCTGCCCGCACTGGCTGGCGAGGAGCAGCAGCACCAGCGCGAAGGCGACATGCAGCGGCCAGCGCACGAAGAGGGTGCCGCGCTTTCGCGCAAGCCGGTTGCCGATGAACGCGCCCAAGGCGAGGATGCCGCCGTAGATCACCGCATATCCGAGGATCGCTCCGGCCGCGCGGCCGGCATCATAGGCTGCCGAGTGGTCCACTCCGCCCTCCCATTGTTCCGGTTGATTACGCTAACGCAACGGGCCGATCCGGAAGGACCGCGTGAAATCAGGCCGGCGCCTTGGCCGCTTCCATTTCCGCGACCAGCGCGTCGTCCTTTTCGGCGGCGCGCAGATAGGCTTCGCGGCTGCTCAGCCGGCCGAAATAGTCGAGAAAGGCATCGCGCTTGGGCAGGGTGCCGAACATCGTGCCCCAGCCGACCGCTGAGCCGACATAGATGTCCGCCGCCGTGAAACGGTCGCCGGCGATATAGGGATGTGCCGAGACCGCCTGCTCCAGCACGTCGACCGCCTTGTCGTAGCTGCCATAGCCGAACAGCCGGCCCTGCTCGGCCGAGGGCACGAACCTGGCATGGTTGTTGGTCACCGCCTGCTCGAGTGGGCCGGCAGCGAAGAACAGCCAGCGATAATAGTCGGCGCGCTCGTCCGGGGTCGGCGCGAGACCAGCCTCGGGGAACGCCTCGGCCAGATAGGCGCAGATCGCGGCGCATTCGGTGACGACATGGCCGTTATGGACGATCGCCGGCACCTTCCCCATCGGG
>Ga0164294_10000436_pt1 | contig 39759 bp, 45 predicted proteins | sample GEODES005metaG_FD_111479 | JGI IMG/M metagenome (GOLD analysis project Ga0164294, IMG submission 111479) | Oligotrophic lake water microbial communities from Sparkling Lake, Wisconsin, USA - GEODES005 metaG | ecosystem: Environmental > Aquatic > Freshwater > Lake | place: USA: Sparkling Lake... | reverse complement strand
TCTTAGATTGCATGAAAGAAATTAGTGCATCTATGACTCGCACCGAAGGTGAACGAGAGTTTATGCGTGAAGCTATTAAAGAAATTTGTGATAAGTATCAGCTATCCAAAAAAACATTTCGTCGGATGGCAAAAGTTTATCACAAGCAAAACTTCAGTTTAGAACTTGAAGAGCACGAAGAGTTTGAGACTATGTATCAAACAATTACAACATCAACAACTATGAGTAAAGACCATGCCTAAATTTACATTTATAGCAGAACATTCAACAGGTGAAAAAACAACACTTGAATTTGAAAAAGACTATTTACCATATATTCTAGAAAACATTGAGATGTTTTTACGAGGCACAGGATTTCATTTTACTGGCAATTTAGACTTTGTAGAAGATGCTTACGAAGGCCAAGGATTCGAGCAATTCGATCCGAAACAGGAAAAGGAATTATATCATCATGTATAATCAATATATTCTCGAGGCCAAATATCTGGATGCCATCAAAAGAGTCAAGAGAAAATATATCGTAGGGGTATATGCTAATTTAGACAAAGTAGAGGAAGCCAAAAAGAACTTACTTGCGGAAGAAACCAAGTATTCCTTGCGGTTTTCCATTACCCCACACTTTGACCCTTTTATTCAAATGGTTGCTTGACTTCTACCCTAAAAGATGTTATAATAAGACATTAAGGAGTAGGCATGAGCGTAATTTACACCGTTATTGAACAGTTAGCATCAGATAATTCTCGTCTTGCTAAGGAAGCCATTCTTAAAAAGAATGCCAACAATGAATTACTAAAGCAAGTTTTTAAATTAGCTTTGAATCCATTTGTTCAATTTTATATCAGAAAAATCCCAAGTTATGATACTGCTGTAGACATTAATCGTAAGTCCTTAGATGACGCACTAACTAGTCTTAGTGTTTTATCCGATAGAGTTATGACAGGTCACGCAGCAATTAATCACTTACAATTTATTTTAGGATCGCTGAGTAAAGAAGATGCAAAAATCATTGAGCGTATTATTGCAAAAGACATGCGTTGCGGAGTCTCCGAAGCAACCATTAATAAAATTTGGCCAGGAACTATCCCGTCATACCCGGTTATGTTGGCTTCTGGATACGACCAAAAACTCGTCGACAAAATTAAATTCCCAGCGTACGTCCAACTTAAACTCGACGGAATGCGATTCAACGCAATTGTCAAAGGCGAAGTAGTCGAATACAGATCTCGCAACGGTAAAGAACTAACTATCCCGAATAAAGCATTTGATGTGCCCTTCATTCAGATGGCAAAATTCTATGGCGAGGATATGGTATTCGATGGTGAGTTACTAGTTGTTGATGTAACAGGCAAACCAGTCAATAGACAAACAGGTAATGGTATCTTATCCAAATCAATTAAAGGTACGATGAGTGAGCAAGAAGCAGATCATGTAAGGGCTACTCTTTGGGATGCTATTACATTCGAAAAATTCTCACAAGGTATTGAGACAGAACCTTATAGTGTAAGAATGGCTAAATTAAGTAATGCTATTTCAGACATGCGAGGTCAAAAAGGACAAGTAGGTCATTATATTGATCTTGTATGGAATAAACAAGTAAACGATATTGCTACTGCTCAGAAAATATTTGAGAAGTTCCTTGCCGAAGGTCAAGAAGGTACAATCTTAAAATCCAAAGATGGTATTTGGGAAGACAAGCGTTCTAAGACTCAGATCAAATTCAAAGGTGAACTAGAATGCGAACTGCAGGTTGTTGACTGGGAAGAAGGTACAGGCAAGAATATCGGTCGCCTAGGAGCATTGGTTTGCGAATCAAGTGACGGTGTAATTCGAGTAAATGTCGGATCAGGTTATTCTGATGAACAACGAGATGAGTATACCAAAAAAGTTATCGGTAAAATTATAACTGTTAAGTATAATGCTCGTATTAAAGATAAATCTGGGGTCGAGAGTTTGTTCCTTCCCGTATTTATCGAATTACGTGAAGATAAAGATAAAGCAGAATCTAGTAAAACTATTAAATAATTATAAATAGTCGGGAATGAGGTTTATCTTATGCCCGCACAAATCTATAAGTTTCCAGAAAGACGAACATATTACCGTGGTTACAAAATTCCTCTCTATACGGAGGAGCAGATATTTTTGACAGTTATATCATTAAATATCTTCGGCAACCTTACAGAAAAGGTAACCGAAAAAAACCTAGAAGAATATGAACCGTTAACCGTCATAAAAGCGCTAGTCGAAGCAAAATCGTCTAGCGTTTTTTCTGGTAAAGCTAAAAATACCATACAGGAAATTTTGAAATCAATAGAAACATTATGAATATATTTTATCTACACAATGATACTGTAGAATGTGCAAAACAACATAACGATAAGCATGTTGTTAAAATGATTCTTGAATATGCACAGTTACTTTCCACAGCACATAGAGTTCTCGACGGACACGAGGTTACAGAACTAACAGCAAATGGCAGAAAGATTCGTCGTTGGAAATTAGAATCATATCTGGATAATAAACTATACAAATCAACCCATGCTAATCATCCGTCTGCTATATGGGTAAGACAATCGCATAAAAACTATATTTGGTTGTCGCAATTACTACATGCTGTATGTAAAGAATACACTTATCGATATGGTAGAATCCACAAGGTAGAAGAAGTCGGTTTAATGGAAACTTTGTTTGAGTGGCCAGTGAATATTCCTGCGGGAGAATTTACTGAACCTACACCCGCTATGCCAGAATGTTATAAAGTAGCATCCTCAATAAATTCTTATCAAAACTACTATATAGGCGCTAAACAGCATCTAGCAAACTGGAAAAAACGGGAAGTACCTATTTGGTATTACTAACAGCAAGTTATAATATATAATGTATCAGGAGTTAATTAATGCCTTTTTATGATTTCAAATGTTCTAACTGCGATGAAATATTTTCAGTTATGTGTTCTATCTCAAAACGAGAATCGCAAGAGTGTCCTTCTTGCAAGTCCCCCAAATACGAATCCCATCATACTGCTATGCCTGCGTTTGGCGATCCTGTTCGCCTTGGCGTTAGAACCATTGATGATGGGTTTCGAGAAGTGTTGTCTAGGGTCGGCGCTAACAACGGACGTCAGGCTGACCTTAAGAGCAAATTGAGCAGACGCTAATATATGATAAGTTATCTTTCTTTAACTCAGGAGGTCAATACATAGAGATTGCCTCCTCACTTACTATTCTAAGAGGACGCTTCATGGCAAAAACAAGAACAAATGTTCAAACACAATCTAGTCAAACCCCTCAGTTAACATTAGCTAATAATAAACTGAAATTGTGTCTAGATGATATGAAAACAATCAAGCCATTAACAGATAACCAGAAAGGATTCTTTGACGCATACGATAAAGCAAAAGTTATGTTATTACAGGGTGTTGCCGGGACAGGCAAAACCTATATAGCATTATATCACGCATTGGAGGAAGTATTAAACAAACAGAATCAGTATCAAAGAGTAGTAATAGTTAGGTCAGCAGTACCTAGCAGAGACATAGGACATTTACCTGGAGATGAGAAAGAAAAGACAGAAGTATATACCGAACCATACGTAGAAATTTGTAAAGATCTATTTGATCGAACAGATGCATTCCAGAGATTAAATGAGCAAAAAGCAGTTCAATTTATGATAACATCTTTTGTTCGCGGTATTACTCTAAGCAACTCTATCATTATTGTAGATGAGTGTCAGAACATGACTGACATGGAATTAAACTCTATTATGACTAGAGTTGGTTTAAAATCCAAGATTATATTCTGCGGCGATTTTAGGCAAACAGACTTATATAAGAAAACCGATATGTCGGGCTTGAAAAAATTCATGGTCATTGCTGATATGATGCCAAGCTTCAAAACATTCGAATTTGGAGTTGACGATATAGTTAGATCTGCTATAGTGAAGGAATATATATTAGCAAGGCTAAAATACGAAACCCAGTACGAACTGGGATAATAACTATAAGGAGAAACTATGAGTTTTGAATTCGATTTCACAGAAGAAAAATTACAGAAGTGTTTATCAAGAAATAAAAATATTCACGATCTATTTGAGTCATTAGACAAGGTATTACCTAAATATGAGATTACAACTGTAGAAAGAGTCGCAGCATTCTTGGCCCAATGTGGTCATGAGTCTGCAGACTTTACAGTCCTTCAAGAAAATTTAAATTATGGTGCCAAAGGCTTACTGGGATTATTTAAAAAGTATTTCCCTAATGAGGATTTGGCAAAACAGTATGAGCGTAAGCCTGAGAAGATTGCAAATAGAATTTATGCAAATCGTATGGGGAATGGTCCCGAGGAGTCTGGCGAAGGCTGGGCACACCGTGGCCGTGGGGCCATTCAACTTACAGGTAAACTAAATTACCAGGCATTTGCCAATTCTGTAGGCTTATCTTTAGACGATGCTATTACATATTGCGGAACAATGGATGGTGCTATTGAATCTGCTTGTTGGTTTTGGCAAAAGAACAAACTTAATGCTATTGCTGATAAAAAGGATGTTCTTGCAATGACAAAAAAGATAAATGGTGGTACAATAGGACTTGAAGATCGTAAAAAACATTACGAGCACAATGTAGAAGTTTTAGCTTAAGGAAAAGTATGACCATGCATATGGCTTTAGATGTAAAAGTATTTCAAACAGCATGCGATCAAAATCCCAGTGAGGAAAATGCTTCTTTATACCGTAAACTCATAAATGAGGAATACAATGAATTTTTAGAAGCATATCAGGACAACGATGAGGTCGAACAGCTTGATGCTTGTATGGACCTTATCTGGGTTACACTAGGTTATTGCCATATGAAAGGTTATGACGTACAGGGTGCGTGGAGTGAAGTATTGAGATCCAATATGAGAAAATTAGATCCCAAAACACAAAAAGCTATTCGTAGAGAAGATGGCAAAATTTTAAAACCAGAAGGATGGACACCTCCAGACCTAACTAAATTTATTTAATGTTTAATCATATAGAATGTGAGCTGCCAAAGCTCAATCGTGTTACAAATGAAGATGGTACTAGAGTGTATCAAACACCCTCAGGTAACAAATATCCATCAGTTACTACTGTTACAGGATTGCTTAAAAAACAATCTATTATAGCATGGCGAAAGCGAGTGGGTGAAGAAGAAGCAAATAGAATTTCGAGTACTGCTGCAAGACGTGGTACTCGAATTCATTCTTTAGCTGAAAAATATCTATTGAACGAGACTGTAAACCCAGATATGTTTGATATTGAGATGTGGAATAAGTTTAAACCTATACTACATAATATTGACAACATTCATGCAGTAGAACAATCGTTATATTCGGATCATTTAGAAGTTGCTGGTACAGTAGACTGTATCGCAGAATATAATGGTCGAATGTCTGTTATAGACTTTAAAACATCCAAACGAATAAAGCACAGAGACGGTATTCATGACTACTTTATGCAATGTTCTGCGTATGCGGTTGCTTTTGAGGAAATGACTAAAATACCTGTACCTCAAATAGTAATTTTAATAGCTGTAGATGAAGAAGATCCATTAATATTTGTGGAAAAGCGTAATACATGGATAAATGGCTTTAAGGATTTAAGAGCAGAATATAAGCGTATAAAATTGATCTAGGACAATGTTTGAACAACTATTGTCTTGATTTTTATTAGTAATTCATATATAATATAAGGAGTTAGATTATGGCATTAGGTAGAAATACAAAAGGTCACAGTGTTAGTAAGCGCACCTGTCAAGGTGGCAGTAGACCTAAAACGAGTACTATGAATAAAACTAGAAGAAGTAGTTTTAAAAAGTACAGAGGCCAAGGCAAATAATTTATTGCTGTATGAAGCAAAGAGAAAAGTGTTCTGGACGGGGGTGCGAATCCCCCCAGCTCCACCATAAGTACATAGTTGTCCTAGATGAAAGAAACCTCTTAGGGCTCTAGCGGGGATTATGTACTTTTGATGGGGCTGACCTAGATTCGACAGGGCAAAGAGTAACAGAGTGGACAGCACATCAGAGTAGATGTTAAAACTAAAACAACGTAAACGCAAACGACGAACAGTTCGCATTAGCAGCCTAAACACTGCTTAGGGTTTCGGTTGGTTTCCTCGTAACAGAATAACCAACCATTTTTAAATTTAAAAAGGAGTTTTATGAAAAAGTTAGCAATTGCAACATTAGTTGCAGTAAGCGGTTTTGCATATGCAGCAGATAGCGTTACTTTAGAAGCGCAACATATCAACAATGCAGGTGCAGCAGCTCAACAGCAATATGTTTTAGGCGTTAAGAAAGACTTCGGCGGCTTTGCTGGCGATGTATCTTTTGCAAATGCACAAACAGAAGGCACTAGTGCTTTGAGCACACGCTTAGAAGCAGGCGCAACAGTTAACGGTCCTATTGGATTGTATGCTCGCACTGCTGTGGGTCAAAAGTATTCTAATACTACAGACTTCGCATATTATTCAGTTGAGCCAGGTATTGCTGCAGCAGTTCCAGGTCTTTCTGGTGTGACAGCTAAAGTTGGTTATCGTTTCCGTTCGGCCTTTAATGGTTCACAGAACAATGACCAAACTCAAACAGCACGTTATGCATTGTCTTATGCTTTGAGCAAAGTCGATACTATTACTGCTAAGTATGACCGTGTTAAGGGTGATAGCAACCAAAAGGTTGTTGGCTTCGCATATACACGCGGATTCTAATATCAAAAGGTTTATTGGCATATCCTTAAAAGCCAATAATAAATTTTAGGATAATAGTATGAAAACAAAAACAGATGATAAGTTTGTATTCGCAGATGTAAATGGTCTAGGCGAACTAGCAATATCAGATGAAGCGAGTTTTGCTACAGATTTATATGAGGTTGTACGAGGTGTACTTCCTGAATCCCAACTTGTACATCTAGATTTAGAGTTTGAGTTATTGCGCAAATTACAATACATGGCAAACGGAAAAAGTGAAGATGATAAATTTGCATTTAATGATAGCCAAATACCCAACAGTTTTTCTTACTATTCCGCTTTGCCGTTCGAAGCATTATCTATTCAACTTCAACCTCTCATGGAAGAGATAACAGGTAAGAAGTTATATCCCACATACACATACGCCAGGATATATTACAATGGTGCAACAATGGCTATACATAAAGATAGACCAAGTTGCCAATTTTCCTCAACTATTAATATTTCTATCGATGAAGAACCATGGGAAATTTGGTTCGAGACTTTAACTGGTGAGAAAAAGGCAATCTACTTATATCCGGGTGACCTTATTGTTTATAAAGGTGATACGTTAAGCCATTGGCGTGACGCATATCTAGGTCAAAGACAAACACAGGCATTTTTACACTATGTGGATAAGAACGGCAATTACCGTGACTATAAATGGGATCATAGACCATATATTGGCACAGCTGCAAATTCAAGGAAAACAAATTGAGCACATTAAAAGAATTGACAGCTGATGTCCATGCAGAAGCAGAATCTCAGCCATTTATAAAATCCGTATTTGCTGGTAATGTAGATAAAGGCAAATACACAAGTTACATATATCAATTAACTCATGTATATGGTCTGATGGAAATATTATCTAACAACCATGCTTTATTTGAGGGAATAGAAAATCTTAAAAGAGCAGATGCCGTGCAAAAAGATTGGATGGAACTTTGTGAGGATATCGGTACTACTGTATTTACAATCAACGAGTCCACTCTTAGATATCTACAATATTTAGATAGTATTAAAGATGATCCTAAGAAGTTATTGGCCCATGTATATGTCAGACACATGGGAGATATGTTCGGAGGACAACAACTGGCTAAGTTAACTCCCGGCAACGGTCATTTGTATAAGTTTGAGGATATCCCGTCACTTGTGAGAGCAGTAAGGTCTAAATTAGATATATCTTTAGCAGATGAATCTATTATAGCATTTAAACATAATATTGAGATGATAAAAGATTACAATGATTGAAATTCAACAGAGTAGGGTATGGGATACTTTAATAGAAATACAACATCTATTAGAAAAAAGTTTCAATGCAACAGGTAAAGAAGTATTTGAACCAGGCATGAATAGATTTAATCAGCCAGGTTGGGTTAATCGTGTTTGGACCAGCGAATCTTATCGCAGGGCACACGTTGATGTTGTTGATGCCAGAGAAACCAAGGGTCTTTGGATGATGCATTGTTGTGTATTTCCTCATACCCACAATCCTGCGCCTATTTTTGGATTTGATGTTATTGCGGGCAAGAACAAGATCACTGGTTGTTTTATTGATTATAGTCCAACAGGTGATATGGAACATCCTATGATAGAGTACTTTGGTGAAGAAGTTGGTCGCTATGAATGGAATAAAAAGCGCAAACTACCAGAGTGGGCAGAACTCATCTTCAGCGAACACATGGTTGCCGCGGGTAATGTCAGTGACGAAAACGAATTAACGCAACTTACAAGCTTCGCACATATCCTAGTTAATCATTACTTGAAAACAGTTGCAGAAACTAATAACACTACCAACAACACCTCAGAATCACAAAACTTCTATTGTGAGAATCAAAAGAAAAATCCACATACACCCAAAGTTATGGTTAGTTTAGGACTTTCAGAAGAAGACGTACAGGTGTTTATTCAAGACTGTTTGTTTCCTGAAATTGTTTAATAATAGTATTGACAATTCAGTCTTTTGCTGTTATAATATAAAATGCAATTACGGTAGGCCCCAGGAAAAAGTATGAGTGAAGAATTACAATACATCTTAACAGATAGTTTAATCATAACTAAAAAGTTTAGATCCCCAAACGAATTTTCACTTTATATAGAAGGAAAAGTTGCGGCACAGGACATTAGTTATATGGAGGCAATAATTCAATATTGTGATGAAGTAGATATAGACGTTGAATCAATATCGAAATTAATAAACCAATCGTTAAAAGACAAAGTACAAATAGAAGCAGAAGACGGCAACTATTTTAAAAAGAGAGGGAAGTTACCCCTGTGATTATGGATGAATACTCAGTGTATAAAATGTATATTGCTTTGAAGTTACATTTTACTACCGAAAATTATGATGTTATTGCTCAGAGAGGTAAAGTAAGAGCAAGCCGACAAGCTTTCGCAAAACGCAAAGACTTATATTCAATTAAAAAAGTATCCAAGACATATTCAGATGAAGAAGTAGCTAATTTCCTAGTTGCTAATTTTACATCGGGAGATCGTTGGGGAGGCTTATTTGATTCTGAAGCAAGTGATCGCTATGCCGAATGGAAAAAACGAATAGAAAGTCTATCCTATATTTTCACTAACGATTTGGATAACTTAATAGAGGATCTTGAATCAGATAACAAACATTTTGATGATGCTTTTAAAATCACAAAAGCACAGCATCCATATATAATTAAAGCATTTCTTAGAAAAACGATAACACTGGAAACTTTAGTTATATTAGAAAAAATTAATCCTTTTCTAATGCACTTTGACACAGACCTCAGTAATGACATTATGTGGCCAGATATATCAAGACTGATAAGAAAATATAAACCATTTTTACAGTTTGATAAGGAAAAGTTTAATGGAATACTTAGACGAAGAATTGGACATAACATCGCAGAAGATTCTGCGTCTTGAGAAAGAGATTGAAGTGACCAGGGAATTATTAGGACAAACTATTGAGTCATTAAAAGAGACTCAAAGGTATCTGGTAAAATTGGCATATAATCAAGCAGACGTTACCCGCAAGGTCTCTCATTGGCCATTCATTGCAGTTTCGTCAGAGAAAGATAATTGATAGGAGTTCTTAAAATTTCAAAATGGGCAAGAAAAGATATAATGAAACCGAACGGGACAAAGAAACAAAGTTTCGGGCAATTAAGAAGAAAAATGCTATAGACAAGCATAAGAATCTTATATATAATATTGCATCAGCTAAGAGATTAGATGATGACAATGGAGAGTTAGATTATGATTATGCGACAGTACTCAAAATCAAACGACGTTAATACTAAACATACAATTTATACACCGCTAATACGAAAGGCAAATTATGGCATTCACATCACTATCTGATCTAAGAAAATCCCGCGGCGGATTTGACTCCCTCATGAAAGAGGTAGAAAAGATCGCAAACCCCCAAGCAGAATCACGTGGCGCAGATGATCGCTTCTGGTCTCCAGAAGTAGACAAAGCAGGCAACGGTTATGCTGTCTTGAGATTTTTACCTGCACCTAAAGGCGAAGATTTGCCTTGGGTTAGAGTTTGGAATCATGGATTCCAAGGTCCAGGTGGAAAATGGTACATCGAAAATTCTTTAACTTCTGTAGGTAAAGCAGATCCTATATCTGAATATAACACAGAACTTTGGAACTCTGGTTCTGAGGCAAATAAAGAAATTGCTCGTAAACAAAAGCGCAAGCTAAGTTACACAACCAACATCCTTATTGTTAAGGATCCAGCTCATCCAGAGAATGAAGGTAAAGTATTCCTTTATAAATTTGGTAAGAAGATCTTTGATAAGATTAAGGACATGGCTGAGCCACAATTCCAAGATGAAAAACCAATCAATGTGTTTGACTTCTGGGAAGGTGCCAACTTCAAATTGAAGATCCGTCAAGTTGAAGGATATCGTAATTATGATAAGTCAGAATTCGAAGCAGCAAGTAATATTGCTGAAGATGATGCTGATATTGAGAAAATCTGGGCTAAGCAACATTCATTGACACAGTTTTTGGATGAAAAGCATTTTAAGTCTTATGACGATTTAAAGAAGAAATTCGAAATGGTTATGGGATTGAATGGTGGAGCTGTTCCTGGTAAGCGTGCTGAAGAAATTGATCTTGGCGAACAAGTATCAGCTCCAAAGCAAAGCTTTGCACCAAAGACAGAAAAGGCACCTGTCAAGGCGCCTGCTAAAGAAGTAGACTTTGAAGATGACGAAGAGTCATTGTCCTACTTCGCAAAATTAGCTGAAGATTAAAATATCTTCTTTTAATTAGACCCCGCTTCGGCGGGGTTTTTACTTATGCGGCATCAAACAATCTAGCATTGTGTCTAAAATAATCATTTACCGATGTGGATGTAGTTCTAGGTCTAGCAGAAGCAAATGCTATAGAAGACCCCGAATCTGTTACACTATTATTAGTATTGTTTATAATAACAGGCGCACCCTGTGTACTACCGTTTGCCGCTAGTTCGGTTCGTTGATTCGTAACGTCGTCCATCATTCCCATTTTATCATTTGTCTTTGGTTTAACATTTTTTATATTAAAGTCGGGATTATTTGAAATATAATTTTGATTCTTTTCTAAATAATCCAAAATCTCTTTATTTTTAGGTAAAGATAGATAATCTGGATCTTGCATATTAGGATCATTATAATATTTTTGCGCCCATTTGAGAGCATTTGGATCTATTTTATCTGCTCTTCTCTGCAATCTACCTTCAGTATATCTTCCGCCCGTCTTTTTATCTGCCGCATTTCTTTCAGATTCTGCGCTTTCTATCCTATTATCATCTGCTCGAACTTGCGCTCGTGTGCCCTTTTTCTTTTCATCTGCCGCTCTTAGTGTAGCAAGTTCCTCATCGCTGGTACCAAATAACTGCTCACCTAGTACAAACCCCGCGCCTAATATTCCGGCACCCTTTAATACATTGCCTGCGGTACTCTTTAATCCAGTTGTTGCCCCGGCAGCTGCAGCTGTGCTTGCAGCTGCTGCGGTAGCAACACCGGCACCTGCCGGTGCGACAGGTGGTGGGATTACTGGAGGTATAGGTATTACTGGAGGTATACCTATACCATTTAAATTAGAAATAGATTCATCTAATTGATCAAATCCCTCTGCTAAACTATCCTTTAGAGTTTTTCCTAATACATCAAATTGCGGTTTTAAATTTTTTCCTACAGATACGCCTATAGAATCAGGTAATTTTTTCTCAGTAAATTTAGTCTCATCATTTGCTGCAGTAAATGCAGTATCGTTTGATGCCATTAGTGTAGGTTTTAATTTGTCGGAGTCAATTTTTAACTTTTTATTATTGTTTTCTTTTTTATCTGCTTTTGGCTTTTCAGTATCTTCTATTGTAGTATTATTTTCAGGTTGTTCTGCATTTTGAAGATTATCTTTTAAATCATTTATACTAACAAATGTTTTGTCAGCAATAGTTTGTAATGCTTTGGTATGCTCTAACATCTGTTCCTGATACTTAGATGTTGTTACCATATTATTCAGTATATTTTTCAATACGTCTTTTTCATCTTTTGATGTTTTATCTTTATTATTTAATGATGGTTCTTTGGATTTATCTATAGGTTTTGCTTTATTTTCCTTAAACATACCCGTAATAAATTCGTTTAAACTATCCGAAAACTTATCAAATGCTACACCCGGAACATCTTTTACTCTGGTGTCACCTTTAATTTCTGTCTTGTCTTTTTTACTTCCCTTTTCCAATCTTTCATCAGATCTCATCTGCCTTGTTACTTTATCTATCAAAGTTTCCAAGACTTTAGTCTGGCGATTTATTTGATCGCCTTGTTGTTTTAGATTATCTAAAACAGTTCTATCTGCGACAGTTAGTGATTGTGGGTTCGTAGGTAACATTATTGATTATTCCTGAAATTCTTTTGTTTTATTTTCTCATTTTCTTCATTGATCTGCGTAATAATTAACGATATATACGTGTCTCTTTCCCATGGTATCATATTTTCTATGTCTGTAAGAGAGTAACTATATTTAGTTATCAGAGTAGAATTTAACGTAAAATAGTTTAAAAGGCCCTCATGGGAAAGGGTCAGACGAAAAAATTTTGCAGACCCTCCAAAGTCATTGTATTATGTGTTCCACATTTATCGCAATCTTGTTCTATATGTTGTACCAATTTGGGCATAGTTAGAAAGAAGTTTTCTATCATCTCAAATTGATTCTTTGAAAAGGAATTTACAAATTCTAACAGTTCTTCTGCAGTATAATCGTTATATATCTTATCTTCAGTATACACTGCCTTTATACAAATACTTAGTAATTCTACTATCCTATCAGATTTAAAATTTTGATAGATATCAATCATTTCGTTAAACTTAGGATATCTCATTTCTAGAATAATATTGTCTGTTAGATTAATCTTGGAAGAATGTTCTGGAGATTTTTCTACAGTTGCTTTTGTCAAATCTAAATCTAATGATATTTGATTATCACAATTATTGCAATTTAATAATAGATTTGTTATTTCACCTATTGATTTTGCTCGCATATTTAAAAAGATATATTCTATATCAAAATTTGCAAGTGTATCCATTTTTAATTTATTAAATGTACATGCATCAACTAGTTGCGTAACAACACGATTAATCTCAGAATTTTCTGCATCCAACGTTGTTAGTAATATTTTATATTCTTTTACAAGAAATGGTCTGAATGTTATTTTCTCTCCGGTTGAGGGTAAATTCAATTCATAAATTGGGGTTTCTAATTTTGGTAAAGCCATAATGTTCCTTTATTATTGCGGACTCTCTGTAAGTAACCATCTACCTTCTTTGTAGATGTCTCCTTGAAATTTAACGATCCTGTAAGCAAAATTTACAGTTAATTTATGTACAGAATTTTGTGCAGTAGTATCTAACTCAATTAGACCTATATTTCTAGGAAAGGCATCTTCAAGTCTTATAAAATATCTATCGTCTTCATCTTCAACGCTTTGGTATCGTTGAACATCGTCTAACTCAGTAGTACTAGTTTTGGTTACTTGGCTTATATCAATACGCGTGGAATACTTAGTTTCTTTTTCATCATAGTATGCATTAAATTCAAGGGGATTAATTATTTTATTCATCCACAAATCAAAATAAGATTTAATATTCATTTGGCTATCTACTAAAAAAGTCAATTGGATTCCTTCTCCGCCATAATCTATACTATATGGTCTTTTATAAGTTGGTCCAGTGATTCTCAACTCTCGAACTCCTATATTAGTTGCGGGAAAAGATGCTGATTGACAAAATAATGTTAACAGTGGTGGCATTGATATGGTGCCTGCTACATCTCGTATACACGGCGGAGTAGATATTTCTACATTAAATGAATTAGTTTTTGCTAAGCCGCGGCCGTTTACCTGGCTTATAAAGCGTTCTAACGATGATGACATTATTGTTACCTATATTTTCTTAGTTGTGTCTCGCCAAACTTTAGCTTTTGACGGATCGTTTCCTGAATCTGATTTAAATCTTTCAACGGGTAACATAGATGCAGTAATCCAATCTGTATAATTTATTTTTAAAAATCTCGATCTTAAGTGAGAACTTAAGTAATGTTTAACACATGCTGTTGCTGCTAAATACTTGGATGAACTATTTAATATTTGCCAAGATATTTGTATTCTAGTATTCTCATTTATTCTTTTATCTAATGTCAATTTATTTAATTCACCCAACAAATTGAATCTAGCTAGATACGGTAAGTAGTGGAGATTAATGCCTAAAAAACCATCCTTGACAATCTGAAAGGGTAATACTAAAGGAACCGCATCATAATAAGGCAAAGTCTTTTTAAGCTTTGGATCGTACATAAACAAATACATCTCACCCGGGCGTATTCTTGAAGTTAATCTTTCGTTCCTTAATAATTGAGTTCCGGATAAGTTAGAACCAAGATTCTTAACTTGTTCTCTATACCAGTAGTATGATTTCTGAGCATCGCCTGCCTTCATACTAACAGTTTGAAATACATTATCAGCCATTCATTAGTCCTAAATCTTTTTCGGTTAATACCATAAATTTCATATTTCTATCCTGACAAAACTCAAATGCTGCCTTCCATTTTGCTTCATTTACACCATACTGAAAGACTTCATCTATAAATGCTTTTGTTTTCCTTGCAGGAATTGTAGGGGGTTTAGTGAATCTTTCAGGTTTTATTTCTATTAGATATTTCTGCAATCCGCCATTTTTATCCATCACTTTAATATAAAAGTCTACAAAGTATCTGTGTACCTTTTTATCCAATGGGGAAATATATGGTACGATTACTGTCTCGGAACCCCATTCCTGTACAGAAGTATTGGAATCACACCACTTCATAAAGCGCAATTCCCACAAGGAACGATATACAATATTATTCACATCACCCTTGTATTTCGAAGGATTCTTGGTTCTAAACTTGCCCTTATAGGTTTTGGTGTATAACATTTAATATAAATAATAATGATCCAACAATATTTATATAGAAATATATGCCAATAAGCACCAGACAAGAAGCAGAAGCTCTAATTAAAAGATGGAAGAATCAAAATCTTTCTGATTATAATGTAAAAGCTATGGAATATCCGGATGGATTGAGAGTAAGAGAAGACTTACAGAATTATGTTGCGTTCTTTATTAATACTAGAGATAAGGCCAATAACGGAATACAGAATAATCCGGCAGAACATTATTTAAGTGAAGATCAACAAAAAATAGTAAACCAGTTAAATAATTCTGGTACTAAAGTTACTCAAGATGCTATCGCAGCAACAGGCAAAACGATATATGATAATGTGGAACTTGTTACGGCCGCGGCTGCTACAGCAACTGCTATAGGAATGGGAGTAAAAATAAAAAATATTCCTGCAGCATTATTAACAGGTGCAGCTGTTACCCTAGGAGTTAGTCTTAGCAAGGAATCTATTGCGAGCTTACCTTTATTTAGCAACGGATCAACATCTCGATTGAAAAATGTTATAACATTACACATATCGGAAAAACCTGTAGTTTCATATGGTGTAAATTATGCTAATAAAGATTTGGGTGCATTAGCCGGTTTATTATTACAAGGTTCTGCATTTGAATCACTAACAGCTGCGGCAACAAACCCAGAAGTACAATCAAGAATAATAGCAGAACTTGCAAAAATTCCATCTTTAAAATCTGGAGGGGGCGTAATATCAGATCTTATAGAATTGGGTTCAAGACAAAAAACAAACCCTTTTAGAGAAGTATTATTTGAATCTGTAGATTATAGAACATTTCAATTTAGTTATAGATTTTTACCTAAAACTGAAAGCGAAACTAAAAAAATACAAAGTATTATAAGTACATTTAAAGAAAACATGCATCCCGAAATAACACAACAAAAATTATTTTACATATACCCTTCAGAATTTGACATCAAATATTTTTATAAAAATAAAGAAAACAAATATTTACACAAATTTGCACGGTGTGCTTTAACGGACATGGTAGTAGATTATGGCGGTGATCAATTTGTTACGTTTAATGATGGTGCACCCGTTGAAATAGGTATGACACTTAAATTCCAAGAATTAGAACAAATGACTTCAGAGGGAATAAAAAATTATGGCTATTAATTTCTTTGAGAATTTTCCAAGAATTGCCTATACTTTAGATAATAGTGAAACAGAACAAATAGTAAAGGATATATTTAAAAGAGCAATACTATCCAAAGAGTTTCAAAATAACAATTCCTATTTTGAAACATATGAAATTCTTGGGAGTGAGACTCCCGAACAGTTATCTTTTAGATTTTATGGAACACAAAATTTACATTGGTTAATATTACTTACAAATAATATCGTAGATCCCAGATTTGAATGGCCACTTAGTCAAGATAATCTTATAAAGCAAACACAAGCCAAATATGGTTCTGAACAAAATGTCTTTACTACTAATAGAGCAGTCAATACAAAAGGATATCAGGTTGAGTCATTCTTTATCCTGTTAGAAGATTCCACACATAAAAATCCAAAAAGATTACTTATAGAATCTCCTAATGATCAAGGCATTAATACACCAATTGCATATAAAGAATCAGAAATAGGGACAGATTTCCAAAGTAATTATGAGGTAGAAGAATTAAAAAATGAAAGCTATAGATTGATTAAGGTGTTAAAGGCAGAGATTGTTGAACGAGTTCTTACAGATTATAATACAGCTATAAATCTATAATGTCCCAAGAAGTATTACAAGCCCCCGGTCAAATTGAATTAAATGAAATTAAATTAATCTCATTTAATAAAGGTACCTATATAAATCTTTTAGATTATTTTGTCGAAATTAATCTTTATGAAAGCGTTTTTGATCCTGTGGTTACAGGTTCAATTTTATTATCGGATAGTAGAAATTTAGCTTCATTTTTTCCCTTGGTTGGAGATGAATATCTTTTTATAAATGTTAAGACTCCCTCTCTTACAGATAAAGATAGTATCTATAAAACTTTTAGAATATTTTCTGTTGAGAATAAAAATTATGTTAAAGATGGAAGCACAGTAATATATGAATTAGGTATTATGTCGAGTGAAGGGTTTAATGACGTATTAAACCCAATATATAAATCTTTTGAAGGAACTCCCTCTAAAATAATAAATGATATTTTTATAGATTATATACAAGCTAACAGAAATATTCCGTTAGGAAATTCAAATGTACCTTCATTAAAAACACCTTTATATTTTTTAGAATATCCTAAAAATAATATAAAATTTATTAGTCCCGGATGGACCCCTATACAATGTATTAATTGGTTGGCGGGTAAATGCTTGCCAGATAATGGCAAAGCTGCAAATTTTTTATTTTATGAGACAACCAAAGGATTTTATTTTGGTAGTATGAATAATATACTAACAAATTTAGATAAATTTTCAATAGGTGAGTATGTTTATTCCGAAGCTTATATAAAAACATTAACTGTTGATGAAAAATATAAAGCAATGTATGCTATAAAATCGTTATCAATCGAAACTGCAGTAAATCAATTGGATAATAGTAGATTAGGATATCTTGCAAGTTCTTTGATAGATATAGATGTTTATAATAAAACATACGAGATAAAACAATATGACCACGTAACTGAATTTGAAAAATATGCACATTTAAATAATTCTGATTCATATCCCATGTTTGATAAAAGTATATTAAGAAATCCTTTTTCATACGGTAAAATTAATTATAGTACTCCAAAATTATTTACTAAAATAGAAAATAATTTTGATCAAATACCGAAGATTACTTTTGGTAACAGAAGATCCAATTTACTTGAATTGAATAATTTTAAAATGGAAGTTGTTATTCCTGGAAGAACAGATGTTGAAGTAGGTAATACTATAAAAATAATTTTCCCTAAAGGTGAACCGGGTGCTTTAACATCTCAAGATAAAACAAGCTCTAAAAGAGATACAGCATATACGGGATATTATTTGATAACAAATTTATCTCACAAAATTAATCCAAAAACACATTATATTACTATGAATGTTATTAAAGATTCTTTTTCGGCTACAGAATATAAAAAGGTTAAACAATGATATTCGGTAATAATGAATTAGTTTGGTGGACAGGCGTCGTTGAAGATCGAGACGATCCCGAAAAACTAGGTAGATGTCGAGTAAGAGTATTTGGATATCATACCAGAGATACTTCAGAATTGCCTACATCAGATTTGCCCTGGGCGTTGCCAATGCAATCTATTACTTCTGCAGCAACATCAGGAGTAGGATCTACTCCTGTAGGCATTGTACCTGGTACTTGGGTAGTTGGTTGGTTTATGGATGGAGAAGAAGCACAGCGCCCGTTGATTATAGGAACGCTTGCAGGAAAACCTACACCGAGTATTGCATCTTTAACTAAACAAACTCAAGATAACTCTATAAACAATATTGTAAAAAGTTCTGATGGTAGGCCATTGGTTGATCAAGATAATAACTATGTAGTAAAATCTGAAAAAAATACTAAACCAAATTTAGGTCCCTTGACACAACCAGAATTAGATATATTTCTTAAAACATTTTCTGATAAAGTATCGGGCGGAGATTATACCAAAGAAAGTTCCAACGGAGAATTAGGAAAATATCAGTTAAGTATAAATGCTTTAGTTGATCTTGGTTACGTTAAAAGATGCCCAGAGGATATTGTATTATCTACATGGACTGCTGATTCTGATAATTGGACAGGTAAAGATGGTATAACAAGTAAAACAAAATTTTTAGAAGATATTATAATACAAGAATCTGCAGTTGTTGCTGCATCTAAAAGTAATTATAATACATTATTAAGAATGGGAAAAGTTACAGATCAGGATGCATCTAAAGATGTTGCGGGATTACTAGCAACATCCTTAGCGATGGGAGTCACTAATGCTGACAAATTAAATAAAAAAGACGCAAACGGAAAATTAGCTAAAGATTACTTTATTGCTGTAAATGCTGCATTGGGTGGTACCATACGAGATTTTGAATATAAAATAGACCCAACTGGTAACTATTTACCAAGTACAAATAATACGAATTTAACCAATGATGCTTTAAACAATTCTGCATTATCAAATATAACAGGATTTCAGGATCCTAATAAACAGTACCCAAGATCAGATTATACTGGTGCTAGTGATATTAATAAACTTGCAATAGGTGACATATCTCACAAAAGTTTTAATGTGAAGAAGAATAGAAAAATAGATAATATACAATTAGCTAATAGTAAACAAACATGGAATGAACCCGATTCAGCATATGGCGCAGGATATCCATATAATCAAGTTACAGAAACTGAAGCAGGGCACCTAATAGAATTAGACAATACGCCGGGTGCAGAACGAGTCCATATATTTCATAAAACAGGAACATATATTGAGATTGACGTGAATGGATCAATGGTGAGAAAAACAGTAGGTGATAACTATGAGATTATAGATCGCAATAATCTAGTATATGTTAAGGGTGCTCAATGTATAACGGTTGACGGTAAAACTAGTATACTAGTTAAAGATGATGCAAAAATTCAAGTAGAAGGTGACTTATCAGTAACAAGTCACGGTAATACATTAGTGCAAAGCGCAGGTCAAACAAGTATAATATCTGAAAATTTAAGAGTAACCGCGGCAAAGAGTTTTAGTTTAGTATCAGAAGGTCCTATTAGTATGCAGGGCAAAGGAATTAATTTTTATTCTAAGGGCGGAGATATTGTTCAAAAAGCATCAGGTGATTTTCTAATGGAGTCAGGTAGAACATCCACTATGAGTTTAAACGGTGGATTAGAAACATTGATAGAGGGCGGAACAGTAAAACAACAATCTGGAGCGGTTAGTATTGCGCAAGTGGATAGACCACTGGATACATTACCTGAAAAGAAATCTCCAGATAAAACACCCATACCCCTATTACAAAGAGAAGTAATATCAAAAGCAACATTTTATCATGATGCTGGTGACGAAGGGGCCGATACATATAAATTAAGCTTAGAACAACAAGGATTAATAAACAACAGTATTGTTCCTAAAGCAGTTGAAGGTGAAGCTCTACTTTCTGCATCCACACCATTAATAACAGTAAATGATGCTGATATTAATAAATTTACATTCTTCCCAAGATCATTTATATTATCCAATAAAGATAACAGAATATTTACGTTAGATGATATGTTAAAAGATGGGGGATTAGTTGCCCAAAGAGGATTGACAGAAAAACAAATAGTATATAACTTAAAACAATTGACTGTGAATTGTTTAGATCCCATTAAAGCTAAATTTCCAGATATGAAAATTAATAGTGCGTTTAGACCCGTAGCATCTACCGTTACTGGAAGCAATGTTGAAACAAGCGATCATGGATTAGGTGCAGCTGCAGATATAAAATTTACAAATACTAGATTTAAAGATTATAGAGATATTGCACAATGGATAGTACAGAATATTCCTCACAGGCAAGTTCTTTTAGAATATGCTTTTGAGTCGGGTAATAATAAATTACGATCTGCTTGGATACATATTGCGTTCCTCACTGCTAACGGAACATTAGTTAAATCTAGCAAACCGCCAGTACAAACATTCGCAAACCATGCATCTGTTTCGAAATCTCTGGTAAATCTAGCATAATAAATATCTAATATGGCAACCAGCAAACAAATAAAAGAATTCGCGGATTTGGACTTGTCCTTTACAATCAATCCATTTACCAAAGATCTTTATCTTAAAACAGATGAGGATGCAGTAACAACTGCGATAAAACATTTAATTCGAACTAAAAATTTCGAAAGATCCTTCCATCCTGAAATAGGAACACAGATCCATTCTTTATTATTTGAGAATTTTTCTTCAGCAGCTAAACTTGCAATGGAACAAACAATAACCGAATCTATAGAAAAATATGAAAAACGGGTGAGGTTAATAAGCGTAGATATAGAAGAATCTGTAGATACAAATGATTTAGTAGTCAATATTATTTTTACTTTAAAAAATACTAGCAATCCCGTTACAATTTCAACACTAATAAGTAGGGTAAGATAATGGCGAATTACCGAATATCAGAATTAGATTTTGATTCTATTAAGAATAATTTAAAACAATTCTTAACAAATTATAGAGATAAAGATAATAATCTTGTTTTTAAAGATTATGATTTTGACGCATCTAGTTTGTCTATACTATTAGATCTTTTATCCTATAACACGCATTATAATGCATACCTAGCCAATATGGTTGCAAACGAAATGTTTTTAGATTCCGCAGTTAAAAGGCAATCTGCTGTATCTATTGCTAAGCATTTAGGTTATACCCCCATGTCTTATAGGAGTGCAAAAGTAAAATTATCATTTAATGTACCAAATCCTATAAATACCCCTACCACATTGACTTTGCCTAGATATTCTAAATTTACTACACTTATAACAGGAACAACATATACCTTTGTTAATTTAGATCCAATTACAATTAAGCCTATAGATGGTTTATATAATTTTACGGATATAGAAATTGTAGAGGGTGAACCATTACAATATTCTTACAGAGTTGATTTATCTGGCCCTTCAGAAAAATATACCATACCAAATATAAATGTAGATACTACAACAATACGAGTTACTGTTCAAAATTCTTACACCGATAATACAACAGAACAATATACATTGGCAAATGATTTATACGGTATAACACCCACATCTAAAGTATTTTATTTAGAAGAAAATCCTTCAGGATATTTTGAAATATTTTTTGGCGATGGTAGTCTCGGACAAAAACTAAGTCAGGGTAATATTGTAACTATAGAATATTTAGTAAGCAATGGCGATGCATGCAATGTATCAAGTACAATTACTCAAAACTTTTCATTAAATGGTTCTATAGGTGGCGTAATATTGGGAAGCAGTATAACAGCCACTACCAATTCTTCGGGTGGAGATGTTAAAGATACAACAGATGATATAAAGTTTAAAGCGCCCAGATTTGCATCATCTACTAATAGAGCAGTCACTGCTGCAGACTATAAATCTATTATAGAAGCAAATTATCCGTTAGTTGAATCTATATCTGTATGGGGCGGGGAGGATAACGATCCGCCTAAATATGGTAAAGTTATAATATCACTAAAACCATATGAGGGGTATATTATTAGTGATACGGTAAAAACTAATATAACTAAAAATATTTTAGCAAGCAAAAAAGTAATGTCTATAATACCTGAGTTTGTAGATCCAAAATATCTCTATATTAATTTAGACACAAAGGTTAAATTTACAGCAAAAAATTCTAAATATTCCGCACCTCAGATAGAATTACTTACTAGAGGAACTATAGATGATTACTTTAAACAGGAATTACAAAAATTTAATAAAAATTTTATATATTCTAAATTATCTAAATTAATAGATTCAATTAATCAATCTATTATTGGTAGTGTATTAACTATTAAACTACAAAAAAGAATACAGCCTACAATTAATGCCGAAAATGGTTACACAGGTAGTGACGTTATTAAATTTGCAAATAAATTGGTTACAGGTAGTATAGCATCCACTGCATTTTATTACGATACTTCAACGACAGGTAATATTACTATAGACAAAGTTTATATTCAAGATACATTGTCCACAAATACTACAAGCAGTTTAAATTTAGTTGATTTTTATTCAGATCAGATTTTAGTTAGTGGAATTGGTACTGTAAATTATTCTGCAGGAACACTATCATTCAATAGTTTAAATCCTGCAGGTTATGTAGAAAATTCATCAGACATTAGAATATATGCAAAATCGGAAGAGTTGGATATCGCATCCACAAACGATATGATATTAGTAATAGATGACACCGCATCAAATACAGATGCCAAACGATTATCTGGATTAACGGTTACAATACTAACAGAATAACATGGCATACGAAACACTACCTAGTTTAGAACCATTACTTGGACCATTAAAAGTATATGGTCAGTCTAAACCCGGACAAATAAATGGGGATCTTGTAGGGTGGTTTTATCCCCTATATCTAACCAGAAAAGAAGCAATACAAGCAGATATAGAAAAAGGTGGTAAGGGCATATATCAAGTAATTACTTTATACTATAGAGAAGGTGAATTTTATGTGCCGGATAGTTTTGGTAATTATGGTAAAGTTAAACAACCGCTAAACTATACATCATATGAAGGTAATGGTGTAGAAAATCCCTTTGCTAAAATACAAAATAAATTATCATTATTAGTAGAGACTCAATTACCAGAATTTGTGCAAACAGACTATGGTATGTTTATAACTTTTATAAAAGCATATTATGAATTTTTAGAACAAACGAATGAGGCTCAAGAATTACTACAAAACATAACCAAGTATGCTGATGTAGACCAAACTTCTAGTTTTTTAATTGATAAATTCTTTGAGAATTACGCATACGATATAACCAAATCCTCCGTATCGGATAATACTTTCTTAATTAAAAAAATAAGAGATATCTATAGCAGAAAAGGCACCGAAGATGCCTATCGTATTTTATTTAATATTTTATATAAAGAAACTATAGAATTTTTCTATCCATATGAGGTAGTATTAAAAACATCCTCGGGTAAATGGTATCTACCCAAATCATTAAAGGTGAAACAAATAGATCCCTTACAAAATGTATTTGATTTTGAAAATACATTAGTTGTGGGAGAATTATCCAATGCTACTGCTGTAGTAAATAAAGTACAAAAAATAATACTTGGCGGATATGAGATATATGAATTATTATTAGATCCAAACAGTATTACTAATTATTTTTATCCCAATGAAAAAATAACAGCATCTAAATCTATACTATTAAATAATGTAATCGATAAATCAAATTTAATTGCCACAACATATTCTGTTTTATCTAAAATAGATGTGATTAATGGAAAATTAGGATACATAAAAGGCGCTGGTATAACTGTATCTGATCCTTATGGAAATGGTATATTTGCCACCGCAAAGGTATCAGGTGTTAATCAATATGGATCAATAACTTCTATAGAAATAGATAATTCTGGAATAGACTATAGTATCAATACTATAGTTGATATCGGATTGCCTACAGGAAATTTGCAAGGATCGTATAGTATAATAAACGGGGTAGTTACTTTAGAATTCCCTAATATCCATGGTATAAAAAAAGGTGCAAGATTGCTTATTAACTATACAGGTAATGTGTTGAGTCCAGTTTATAATACTACTCATTCTGTTACAGTAACATCTGTACCAAATGTTCGTTCAATAAGATTTACATATCCTGGAATTTAAATGGCATATTCTTTAAGTTATAGTAATGCAATAGTTTCAGAAGGATCGCCGGTAACTATTACTTTAAGTAATACAGGATTACCTGACGGAACACTTGTACCATTTGTTATAACAGGCACAGGTATTAACACGTATGATTTCTTAAATTTAACTAGTCTTACAGGCAATTTTATTATACGAAGCGGAATAGGTACAATTACCTTAACGCCAGCTCAAGATTTAAAAACAGAAGGTACAGAATCTTTTATACTTAGATTAACCGGAACAGGTAGATCTGAAAGTATTGGTATAACAGTTTTGGATACTTCCACACCTTCTAATGCAACAGCTCAATTTTATATAACTACATCCGTTCCTTCAGCAGAAGAGGGAATAACTATAACCTTCAATGTTAGAGGTGAGAATGTTGCTGCAGGTTCAAGTGTTGAATATCAAATTTATGGGATAGATGCTGAGGATGTATACAATACAGAATTAACAGGCAATTTAATTTTTGTTGCTAATTCTAGTTATGATACCAGAGCAAGCATTACCTTAAAAACAATTTTAGATTATAAAACTGAAGGGGTAGAAAATATCGCAATGTTGATATATCCAACATTTGCATATTCCTTAGTTGTTAGCGGGACAACAACTATTTTAGATACTTCAACGGAAAGTTCTGGATATGTTAAATTAACAACAAATAAAACAAAAGTAAGAGAAGGTGAAAGTATTACCTTCACAGTGGAAGGTGTTAATATTCCTGCGGGATCTAATGTAGATTATATAATAGTACCTAAGCCATATACTTTAGTAAGCGGAGAAATAATTTCCCCTGAGGTAGGTGATTTTAGTAATTTAACATCCTTTGTAGGAAAATTTCCTCCACTCTCGACAGTAGGATCGGCAAATGTAGCCAGCATTACTTTCAATTTACAAGATGACTATGAATTTGAACCAACAGAATATTTTTATCTTACAGCAACACCGTCAAGTCTCTATTCTCCTACTTCTTCTTCTGTAATAAGTATACTGGATTCTGGAAATATACTAATAAGATCGGATGAAATAACATCTGGAAATGTAGTTGTTTCTTTTTTAGAAAAAGCTATACTACAAGCTAATGTGGGAGCACTAACAAATAAACCAGGATATTGGATAGACACCACGGGACAAATATCCGACGCAATGGTGTTGCAAGGTAAATCTTTGGATGCAACAGAACAATCATTGGTCCTGTATCAACCGTTTTCTTATGTAATACGTTCATCTTTGTCAATAGATAAATGGAAAGAATCCGTTAAAACTGTACTACATCCTGCGGGATTTGCATTGTTTAGCGAAATAAATAATGAGACTGATCCGAATCATATAAATGATGTTAGCGTAAATTCGCCAAATGATTCTGAAATTTTTACTTATTCGATAACTACGGTAGATAGCACACTAGGATTCTTTAATATTAGTAATGTTACATATACTAATGCGATAGGTACTTCAACCCTTGCAGTGGATACTATCTTTTTACAAACTAATCCTCAATAAATAATAGATGCCTAATATAGTAACTAATAAATTAAGAATAGATAATGCTAAGAATTTCAAAAATGGAGTGTCTTTAACTTCAGAAAATTCATTGTATTTATTCTTATCTAAACCATCCCCCTGGCCTGGAGATGGCACTGTACCTGATCCAAAAGATTATTCTTTGGATACTGCTAAAACTTGGGATGAGATGGTAAGTCTTAAAAGAATAATACCTTCAGATATTGCTCACGTTGTTAAAAGAATAGATTGGGCAAAATATACAACATACGCAGCATATGATAACTTAGATCCAGATCTTTTTAATAAATCTTTTTACGTTATAAATTCTGAATTCAATGTCTATAAATGTATACACAATAGTAATAACGAGCAATCTTTAATCGAACCCACAGGTACTAGTTTAGACATAGTTACTTTATCCGATGGCTATAGGTGGAAGTATATGTATTCTATAGGCATAGGTGATAGGTTAAAATTCCTAACTAATAAATGGATGCCAGTATTGACAGATGATCTTGTAATTTCAAATGCAAAACCTGGAGCAATAGAAAACATAAAGATATTAAATACAGGATTTGGCTATAACTCAACTTCTTCTATAGTAATTGACGGAGATGGATCTTCTGTTTCAGTATCACCAAAAATAGATTTAGGTGTGTTATATGATTTTGTTTATTACAATACAGGTACAGATTACAGATATGCTACTGCAAGATTAATAGACAATACAGGTACAGGAAGATATGCAAACATACAACCAGTAATAAGTCCTTTAAATGGACATGGATATGATCCTGTGTTAGAATTGAATTCAAGCCTATTAATGTTAAATTGTAAAACAACTTATACTGAAGGCTTTGGGGATTTCCCAGGAAGTTTTTCATATCGCATAATCGGCATTGTAAAGAATCCTTTAAATGCAAATGGCTCAATTTCTACATCTACAACATTAAATGCATTATCAGGAATAACTTTAATATCTGCATCAAATAATTTTAGTCAATATGAGTATGTTCAAGGCGGACTTAGTAGTGCAAATGCGTATGTAATAGTATCAAATATATCTGCGGGCAACGGATATATTAAATTTATTCAAAATTTTGATTTAACAGGAAACTATAGTAGTTTTATTCCAGGTGAAACTATCATAGGAAAAACGTCGGGTGCAACAGCAATAGTTTCAAATTTATCGTATCCCGAAGTATTAAAAAACAAGGGTGATATTCTTTATATAGAAAACAAGTCTCCTATAACTAGAACAACAGAACAGACAGATAATTTACATCTTGTAATAGAATTTTAAGGAAAACAAATGGCAACGACCGCAACATTAAATTTAGTAACTTCTTCAGCTACACCTGAAGCAACAAAAGTTACTCCATATTTTGATGATTATTCTGAAGATAAAAACTTTCACCGCGTATTGTTTAAACCGGGAGTGGCTGTCCAATCTCGCGAGTTAACACAATCCCAAACCATATTACAAAATCAAATTAAAAGAGTCGGTGATTATCTTTTTAGCGACGGTCAAAAGGTAACAGGCTCTAAACCAAGTGTCAATTTGGATGTACGTACTGTAAGGATCACAGGCAAAAATACTATTAATCAAACAATATCTCTGGATGATTGTTTAGGAAAATATGTTACAAGTTTAAATTCTGACATTTTGGGTTATGTTGAAGTTGTTTATGAAAAAGATGACCCTAAAATAGGTGATCTACCATCCATTGTTATAAGTTTAAAAAAATACAATACTACAAATAACGGAATTTTTCCTGAAGGAGATGTTCTATATTTTCATAATACTTATTCGCAAGCATTGAATGGCACAACAACATCTTTAGTATCTGTTGTAGAAAATAATGTTGTTAAAAATGCAATAGGCACTTGTACACCTTTTTCTAAAATAATTAATTTATCCACTGCCAGTACTTCTATTGAGGTTGGTGATTTAGTTGTACATCCTAATATAACTAAAACAATCTATGTAACTGAAATTATTAATCAATCTCAGTATGCAATTAGTGAAGCCCCAGCAACGACATTTTCTGGCGAAAATATTCAATTCACTAAATTATCATCTTGTCCATCATCCATAGTAACACAGGATGAGACATATTTTTATAAAAATGGATTTTTAGTTAAATGCCCCAGACAAAAAATTGTACCAGATAAAAATACATCGTTTCCATCTAAAATTATTGGTCTATATGTTACAGAACAAATAATTACAAGTGAAGATGATTCTTCATTATTGGACCCTGCTTTAGGTAGTTCTAATTATTTTGCAACAGGCGCTGATAGATTAAAAATAGATTTATCCTTGACTAGTTTTGATATGGATATAAACAGAAAAGCAGATACAGAACAGACAATTATACCTGTACTTGTTTTTAATAGAGGGCTTATTGAATATATACCTGAAACAACAGTATCAAGTGAAATACAACAACAAATAGAACAAAGAACATTTGACGAATCCGGTAACTATATAGTTAAACCATTTACTATTACACCAACCGGATCGGTTGAGGATCCTACATTATTGTTTAGTGTATCCAGCGGTAAAGCATATGTTGCTGGTCGTGAGATAAGTACTATTTCTGGTACAGAAATATCTTTACCAAAAGTAACTGCAACAGATACAAAAACAGGTTATAATATTACAACATCTCAAGGTAACTATATTAGGATAACTGATCTTAATTATGGTGGTAGTAATATGCAACTTCCCCTTGTACAAACTAAAGTACAAGGAGAGATGTATCTAGAACTGCATAATGTTACAAATCCAACATCAGCAAATTCTGCAAATACAAAAGTTGGAACAATACTGTTTAAAAATCTAGAATATGATAGTTCATTGGGTAATGCAAAAACACAATTTAGATTATTTTATCATTATTACTCTCCTGTGCTTGAAGCACCAACAACATGGGCAGCGTGGAGTACAACATATGGTATATCCGTAGCAGACGGACAATTTATTGCAAACGTATTTTATTCATCGCCCGCCGCAAATACTTTATTAGGTAATTATGGTGTTGCGAGTACACCTTGTTTTGCATTATATAGAGAACCAGGTACAGATGAAACTGCATATTGGTATAAAGAATGGAACGATATAGATAAAAGAGATATATCTAAAACAAAGTCAAGATTTGCTACAGCATTATTGGCTGATACTACAAATTCAGATCGTGCAAGAATGTTATCCAATACTAAAGCATTTTATTCTTTTAGTAACGGTAGCCCGTTTATAGATGGATTATTGAATGTAAAACAAGTTAAAAGTATTATAGGTGTTTCAAACGGGCAAACATCTCATTATACTGGAGCGACGTATACCGATCCTTTATTTTATGCAAATGTTGCAGCTGCATCTATAGATGCACAAAATCAATTAATTATTTCAGATCCTAGACCATCGGATTTACTAGTATTCCGTATACCAAAAACAGCAGTAAAATCTGTAGATAATTTAAAAACAACTTATTCTAAAACTGTACAAGGTGCAATTTTCACCGCAGGTGTATTTACTAAAATAGTGTCTAATCCAGAAACATTTGCTCTGGGAGATGGTGTAGTAGATGCTAGTACTGCAAGAGTAAATTTTATTATTGCAATAAGAACAGGTGCAACTGCAAATGTACCGTTAGGTATATGGAATTTCGAAAAAGGCACAGCTACTATTTCTCAGGATTCTACAATTTTAACTGTAAATTTAGGAGATGCAACTTATACAGGTGTAGCAGATATAGAATATGTTGTGGAATCAAATGCTCTTCCTCCGAGAATTAAAACACGAGTAACAGATGGTTTTCAATTTGCCAATGTTAATGTTGTGGACTACAAGTATAGTACCAATATTGCAGACATTGAATCCTATAATGGAGTATTTAAATTAAATACTACTGATACATTTAAAGGTAAATGGCAATCAAATGTAACGTATACTTATAACGACATTGTGGTTGGCGGTGGTGATACTTATAGAGCAACTGCACCTAGTTCAAATATTGCAGTTACAACGGCAAATACTTGGACAGCATTAACAGACATTACTAGTAGTGTATGGATATTATCTAATGGGCAAAAAGATGGTTGGTATGACCATGGGTATGTTCAATATGTGGGATCATCCGCATCTTTGCCTGGTAATGTTTTAATAACATATGATTATTTTACACACGCAGGAGAAGGTCCGTGTACTGTAAATTCTTATCCGGCAAATACTATAATTTATGCATATACTTCAGTAATAGATGCAAAACAATATAATTTAAGAGATTGTTTAGATTTCAGACCAAAACGTGTTAACGGAAGTCCATATTTAAATTTTGAAACAGCAATATTCCCAACTTCAGCGGTTAATACTGAAGCAGATGTAACGTATTATCTTGCAAGAATAGATAAGTTATATGTTACTGCAGATTCAAGAAATTTTGAAAATCCATATAGCAGATTATATGTTGAACAAGGTATTGAAGTAAACAATGTAGCTACTGCAAAAGATTCTAATGCTGACAAATTAAAACTTACTATAGCAACACTTTATATACCTCCGTATGCAACTTCATCCTTTGATGTAAAAATTGTGTATGAAGATAGTCGTCGTTTTACTATGGCTGATATATCCAAGTTACAAAAAGCAACAGTAGCATTAAATAGAACAGTTAAAATACATACTGTAGAAATTGCAAATCTTAAAAATCCAGTTTTAAACGATGCAGGTGATAATTTATTGAAAACAGGTATACTTGTTGAAAACTTTACAGACTTTTCAAAAGCAGATATAACTAATCAAGATTTCTTATGTGCATTTGATATTCGTGGGGGCGTATGTTCCCCGCTATTTACAGCAACCGATATGCCTTTACAAATAACTTCGGCTACTAACTATAGTATTAACGATGGAATAATCACCGCAAATTATTCGGAGGAAATATTTACAAGTCAATTAGAAGCAAATCATTTTGTCAATCCAAATCCAGGTGGTATCAATAATGGAAGAGGTAGATCTAAGTTAGGAAAGAAAAGTTCTTTCTTAGTTAATTTATTAGTAACTCTTGCAATTGCTTTTGCTGCATTAGCAGCATATTATTATATTGGCGGAACTGTTCTTGGAATTGCAGCTGTCGGAATAAGTGTTGCGGGTAGTGCTGCATTAGCTATACAAGCAGCATATCAAACAGTAATCAATGGTATAGCAGCTGCCTATAATTGGTTGTTTGTATCAAATCCATATGGATGGGTTATACTTGCGGTTATTGCTATACTATATGTAGCAGGTGTGGACATAGGCAGCGAACTGGCAAATGCAGAAGACAGTGTGAAAGATGCTCTTGCAGATGTTGACGACTGGGTAAGTAGTTGGTAATAATAGAAAATTTAACAGGAAATAAAAATGGCTATAACTAATAATATAGGCGCAATACAAACTTCGGCATTAGCTAATGCCCCTATTTATTCCGCTGCACAATTAATGAATTTTGCGGTTACAGAAATGCCACCTAATACGAGAATATATATCTATTGTAATGATATTAATATTTCGGAGTTTTGCGCACCGGTATTAGAGACTGCACAAATAGGACAACCAATAGTAACAAATCAATTGGGTACGGCATCTGGATATTTGTATATTCCCAGTGATCCAAATTCTAAATTTAAATTTTTAATCGGTGAGCTCATTCTAACATTTGGAGATTCCCCTACAAGTGTTGCAGATTGTAAATATATTTCTGAATCAATATTTTATAATTATGGTTTAGATTTCGTTAGTTCTGTGGAAAAAGATATATCTGGATTAAGGAGAAATACTAGAATCAGAACCAATCCAACAGGCAATGCAGTTGGACCAGATGTATCTCAATTAAAATTGGATCCACTTGCTCAAACATTTACCGTGGATGAAACCGCATATCCTTTAGGATTATGTTTAACTGGATTATCCTTATTTGTGTATCAAAAAGATGCAACACTTCCGTTGGCTGTTGAAATAAGACCAGTTGTTAATGGTAAACCATCACTAACAGAATATATTACTGGTTCGTTTGTGGTTGTTGATCCTGCATACATTGATGTATATGATGGGACTACTGGTTCTGCACCAGCAACTAATTTTCAATTTGATCATCCACTCTATTTACGTCCAGGACAATATGCGTTTTGTGTATTAACAAAATCTAATAACTACGAATTGCTTGCTGCTAAAGCAGGTGACGGTAAAACAGTAAAGCAACCATTTTCAGGAAAATTATATCTTCCACAAAATACTGGGGAATGGATTGCCAGTGATAACATAGACTTAACATTTGTTTTAAGAAAAGCAGTATTTGATACAGGCACGGTTACTATAGAAATGAAATCTGTTGCAGATACTACAGGAATAGAATATGATCGTTTTAGATTATTATCCACAACTATAGGTTTAGCAGATATCGCATATACAGATTATAAATTATCTACAAAAACTGCGGGATCTAGATTACAAACAGGTTATAAATCTATTAAACCTGGATTGAATGCAGATCTTTCAGGATTAATGGTTGCACAAACTGAGGGCGATATAACATTACAAGTATCTCTAACATCTAAAAATAAAGATGTTACCCCTATTTTAGATACAGATCTAATTGGTACACAATTATTTAAAACATACATTACTCCTTATTCTTACGAAATATCACAAAGTGAATTAAGACCAGCTGGAGGAACAGCGCAATGTAAGTATATTTCTAAGCCTGTATCATTAGCAGATGGGTTTGATTCGACGGGCATAGAAGTTGCTTTGGAAGTTAGTAGGCCAATTGGTTCAGACATTGAAGTATTCTGTAGAGTTCTTGCTAGAGATGATCGTTCTGTATCTAATGGTATAAATGATAGACCTTTTATTAAAATGCCGTTAACATTTCCTGGTGCTAAAACATATTCAGGAACTAAAGATATTTTTAGTACAGAAAAATACAAAATTTTAGATCCCTTTCTTTCATACTCTAGTATTGCTAACGGGTTATCTGCTAAGTTTGATGATTTTGCAACTTATCAAATTAAAATAGTATTCTATGCAAGTGATCCTTTATATCCCCCTAAATTAAAATCATTAATTGCTTCTGCCGTAATTTAATGCAATACGATTATTTACCAATAGAAGGACAACCTGGATTTGTAAAAGATCCAATGTCTTCTGCTATATTAAATACTGATCTTGGTGCATTATATGAATATAAAAATAAGCGAAAGCAAACTAAGCAAATTCAGGCAATGCAAGAGGAAATAAATATATTAAAGGAAGAGCTTGCAACAATTAAAAATCATCTTAAGATAAGCTAACGCCATGCCAAATACAACAAATTTATCAAACGTAAATGTCGGATCATCTGCAAATGCAGGAGACGGTGACGTTTTACGAGAAGCCTTTATAAAGGTTAATACTAATTTCAATGCTGTTTATAATAGCGGACAGTATAAATCTCTCATATCTGATACCCCAGATTTTCCGGGTTATGCGTGGGACGGTGATACTAATACAGGTATGTATCATGCCGGTACAGGTAAAATAGGGTTTACTATTAATGGCACCCCTCATCTTTTATTAGATGAAACTGGGGCAATATCATGGTTAAATTCAGAATTATCTACAAAGAATTATGTTGATGCAAGTATAGCCGCATATACTGGCGGTATATTAAATGGAAATATAGGGGGTATACCTCTAGTAGTATCTTTACCTACCGTAGGTAATTACGAGGGCAGAGTTGCATATTATTTAGGAGATATTTGGACATATACAAGTTATCCTATAGGCAATGGTGCAACACTGGGAGCAGATCCTGCGATTGCAAGGGCCGCAGCATCAGACTCACGATGGGTTAGATTTAGAGGCGATCAAGCCATATCCATTGGTTTAGTTAAACCAAGTACTGCACCCGAAGGAACTACATTCTACGAAACAGGTAATGCTGCAATTTACTTATATCTATCAGGTCAATGGAAAACACTATCTAGTGTAATAACATCAAATGCTCCTGCAGGATTAGATGTTCTAACTAGTTTACCTGCAGTTGGAGATGCTAGTAACTATTCAGGAAGAACTGTTGTTGTTGGAACAGCATCATATATCTTTATATCTGGTCAATGGAAAAATCTTGGAGACTATATTTCAGGATCATCCTCAAATACAAGTTCAGGTATAACATCCGGTGCAACGCTACCCGCATCAGCAAACGTCGGAGAATTATTTAGAGTAACGGGCACAGGATTGTACATATACGACGGTGGTTGGAAAACTATCCCTCAATATACAGCAAACACCAGCACTGCAAGTATTAGAACTCTTGCAACACTACCTGTAGATGTAACATATTATAATGCTGGCGATTTAATTATTGTGGGTAATAAAACTTACATATTAAATATAACTAAAACTTCTTGGGCTCTATTTACACCGGGTGCAGCAAACACATTAACTAGTGTAGTTTTATCCGCAGGCCAAGTAACCACCAATGTATTAGCAAATAGTTCTGTAACTGCGGTTAAGATATTAGCAAATACTATTACTGGCAATAAGTTAGAAGATAATACTATTACCACAATAAAGATACAAGATGAAGCCATAACTGCAGCAAAAATTGCAGCAAATAGTATTACATCTGCAAAGATACAAGCGGGGGTAATTACATCAAGAGAAATTGCAAGTAATTCTATTCCAGGATCTAGACTACAGGTTGGTTCTATTACATCTAGAGAATTAGCAGTATCATCTATTCCAATAACATCGGTAACTGCAAATACATTATCAGAACTATCTCAGAATGCAGGTAACATAGTATCGGGAATTTTTAGTTCAGCCGATGGTAAAATGGTTATTGATTTAAATAGTAAATTTATTAGAATTGAAATATGAGTTATCATAGTCCTAGTCCGAGTCCGAGCCCTAGTCCGAGCCCTAGTCCGAGCCCTAGTCCGAGCCCTAGTCCTAGCCCCACTCCTAGTCCTAGTCCGAGCCCTAGTCCTAGCCCCACTCCTAGTCCTAGCCCCACTCCTAGTCCTAGCCCCACTCCTAGTCCTAGCCCCACTCCTAGTCCTGGCTCTGGTTATTACACAGGAGGGGGTAGTCCGGCCACTATCTCTTACACAGGAGGAGGGGGCGGAGCACCCACTAGCTCAGGTGAACTAGTGGGGTATGTGAATGGGCAAGCTTATTATGGGCTTTATCATACTCATGAAAATCAAAAAATGGTGGGTGTTGCGCACACCGAAACTTTTCATCTATTCATTTACAATACGTTGATTGAAAGTTTAGAAAATTTTGGCGCAGGTGGCCCTGCTCCTGTTATAGATACCAATCAGGGAACAAATGTTTTTTGGGCAGGCAATGTTGCTAATGTAGCAGTAGTATCTATTTTTAATAATCCTGCGAGAGAAGAAGGTAATAGTAAACCATTAACTGATAGATTTAATAATTTAAGTAATATTTACCTTGATTCTCGTTTTAAGTATATTAGTGTAGAATCTCAATTTTCATTTACTCATAATTATGCTAATGTTAGTGCTGGAAATTTGGGTAACACAATTACTACGGTTGCTTATCACAATTTAGGATATCCTCCTGCAGCAATAATGGTAGATATAGATACCAGAGAAGTTTTAACTAATAGTAATTATATTCAAGCATTAAATTATGATTCATATAGAACAGTATCTTTATTAATTGATTCTGAAAAATTTTACATCAAGGAAGATTATAATACTGTAACTACAAACTTACCTTCAATGACAAGACGATATAATATATTTGCATTTACTAATACTGCGGATTCTAATTAAATGGCATATCTTATAAATCTATCTCCAAATGTAGTAACACTAAGTAATGTATTTACCTCATTAAAATCGTATATCGTTAAGGATAATAATCAATTAGAAACTGGCACATTCTCATATACTAAAACATTGATTGCTTCAGATTTAAAATTGTATCAAGAAACTGAGGATGGATTATTATATGGTTCTTATAACGATGGTGTTACTAGACAATCTTTAGATCCAGCTGACCCAATTAACGGACCTTTTATAGAAAATTATTCTAGAATAGGTGATTTAAATTTAGATAATTTTGTAAATCTATTACTAATAGATAAACCTCCTGTTAGAACAGGATTTTATAATTTTGAAATATCAGGATTAACATTTACAGGTATTATTCGACAACTAACAAATTATACCCATTATGATTGGGAAAGGAATGCGGATAAATATTCATATGTTCAAAAAGGTACGCTTGGATATGCAATAGAAATAAGTAAAAATATACTTTATACTTATGAATCAACTGTCTCGCCTTTAACAAGTTTAGATGGAACCAATCCTACCATTTATACATATATACCTACTCCGTTAAATTTAGCTTTAAGAAATTTACAGGGAGGGGAAAAGATAACATCAAGTACAACTGCAACCAGTATTAATTCTTATGTTCAAAGTATTCCTGGGGCAAATACTAAAGTAACAGGTACACTACCTGTTACAATTTTTTATATTACACCTGAAGAAGCATTAAGATATATTGCAAGTTATACTGATCTTATTGTTGCCTTTGGTACAGATTATAAAAAAGGACAGGATCATTATGCTAGGTCTGGAGCACTAGAAGGAAGATCAATTATATTTGATCCTACTGCCTATTTGAATAAGTATTCAGATTTAAGAACACAGTATGGTTATGATACTTATAATGCAACTATACAGTATATAACTACAGGTTACTATGAGGGGAGGACAATAGAAAATGCAAGTAATTTTAATCCCTTATCTGGAGGACTTTATGATATTGCCGCACAATCAGTATTATCCTCCGATACTTTTATTTGGCAAAATGGCTCAACTATTAAGACTTCGGGTAAAAATTTAACATATAATTATAATAGTACAACATATAATTTTGGTACTAAAATAGATTTTACTGGAAATGTTCAGTATTTAAGAGTAATATAATGGGAATATCTTTAAATAAAAACAACGCATTTACTATAACAGATAATTTAGGTAATACTAAATTCTCGTTAAATAGTAAGATGCCTCATATCATACACGAAATTACTGGGAATGTAGGTATACCTGCATTATCATTATCCGTGGGTCAACAAATATTAACAAGAATAGATACTCTTGTAACATTGGCAGATACTTATATATCCACAGATAATGCAAATAATTTTATTTTTCCTTTGATAAAAATTACAGGCGGAGTCTCTGACACTGGTGGCAAAGTCTTACCCGCATTAGGTTCAACCGTGTTACGAACAATAAAAGATCAAGCAACAAATTCTGTTTTAGGTACATCTGTATTAGATTATATACAGGATCAGGGAAGTTTAAAATTTATATGTACACATAATTTTGATAGAGGAACTTCAGGATTTGCAATAGGTGACGATGCAGTTACCATATCCTATCGAGTTTATTACGGAAGATTTAACTAATAAATACTACAATGGCAACAAATAAAAATTTAACCGTAGATCAGAGCGCAACCTTTACCGCATATGCGCAGTATTTAGATATTGAACAAACACCAATATCTTTAGTTGGCTATGATGTGCAGGCAAAACTAAGAAAATCATATTATTCTGCAAATGCTGTTTCGTTTACTACAGTATTGGCTAACGGTGCAAATGGAAACATTTCTATATCACTAACAGCAGCACAAACGGCAAACCTTGACGGAAGGTATGTTTATGATATTACTGCTAATACCGCAAACATTACAATAAGAATACAAGAAGGTATAGTAACAGTTAACCCAGGAGTAACTCGATAATGGCAACCGTAACAACTAGAGAAGGTTTAAAAGATTATTGCCTACGCAGATTAGGCGCACCGGTTATTGAAATAAACGTTGAGGAAAATCAAATTGAAGATCGTATAGATGATGCATTTCAATTTTACAGAGAATACCATTATGATGCTGTGGAAATGGTATATCTAAAACACCAATTTACAACACAAGACATTACTAATCAATATATTTCAGTACCCGATGCAGTAGTCGGAGTAAGTCGTGTTTTACCGTTTAGTAACAGGTCAGACGGTGCTAATATGTTTAGTATCAGATATCAAATTCTATTGAACGACCTATATAGTTTAATGTCTACCAACATTATTTACTTTTATCAGGTTAAACAGGAACTGGAATTAATTAACCAAATTTTAGTGGGAGTTAAACCTATAAGATTCAATAGACATATGAATCGTCTATACGTGGATATGGATTGGGGAGCGGATGCGGTAGCTGGAGACTATATTATTGTGGAATGTTATAGAATATTAGATCCAGAAACATACAGAGATGTGTATAACGATATGTTTCTTAAGAGATATTGCACTGCTCTAATTAAACGGCAATGGGGAGAGAACCTAAAGAAGTTTAACGGAGTACAACTGCCTGGCGGAGTATCAATTAATGCGGATCAGATTTATCAAGACGCACTAACTGAGATAACACAGATTGAAGCTGAAATGCAATCTAGATTTGAATTACCTGTAGATTTCTTTTCAGGATAAACTTAAAGTATTTTATTAACCGGGGTACATAGTAAATGATAACACCGTGTCAATAGAAAGTCAATAGAATTATGGCAACCGTTAACCCTTATTTTCAATCCGGTGGGACGATAGGTAGGTCTTCTGAACAGAATCTGTACGAAGACTTAATGATCGAATCCATGAAGATTTATGGCTTTGAGGTCTATTACTTGCCACGTAAATCTAACAGTTTGGATTCTATTTTATCAGAGGATTATCTAAACACTTTTGATTATGCTTTTCCAATTGAGATGTATTTGGAAAACACCATGGGATTTCAGGGAGACGGTGAATTGATGTCCAAGTTTGGTTTGGAAATTCGAGACACAGGCAATTTTATAGTGTCAAGAAGAAGATGGACAGATGTGATTGGTTCTCAGAATGTAACTATACTTCCTCGCCCTGCAGAAGGCGATATAATATTTTTTCCGAAATCTAAATCGTTTTTTGAAATACGTAAAGTTGAGGGTCAAGAACCATTTTATCAGATTGGTAAATTATACGTATTTAAAATGATGTGCGAACTATACCAATTTTCTAATGAAAGATTTAATACTGGTGTATATGAGATTGATAGTTTAACTGCCGACGCCACCCTCGATATAGATGCTCATCAGTTATTGTTAGAAACAGGAGATGCTTTATTATTCGAAACAAATGCACTAACACCGATAGTATTAGAAGATTATAATTTATCGACCGGTGGCCATGTCCAAATTGGCGCTCAGAATGAAGTATTTACTGACGAAGGAAGAGATGTCTTAGATTTTTCTGAAAGAAACCCATTTGGTGAGGTATTCAGATAATGTTAGATCAAAGATTTTACTGGGGTACCATACGTAAAGCAATTGTTGCTTTTGGTAATATGTTCAATAATATTACTATTGAACGTAAAGACACCGCGGGTAATGTGGTGCAACTACAACGAGTGCCATTGGCATATTCTCCGCAACAAAAATTCCTGGCTAAAATTAGACAACAGCCCGATGTAGATAATACCAATTTTCAAGTCATTCTTCCTAGAATGGGATTTGAAATGGTTTCGCTTGATTATGATCCTAACAGAAAAATTAGCCCGATGCAACAAAGTAGAACTATTAACAGTTCTACAACTGCGTCTGCT
>Ga0164294_10000435_pt1 | contig 39790 bp, 43 predicted proteins | sample GEODES005metaG_FD_111479 | JGI IMG/M metagenome (GOLD analysis project Ga0164294, IMG submission 111479) | Oligotrophic lake water microbial communities from Sparkling Lake, Wisconsin, USA - GEODES005 metaG | ecosystem: Environmental > Aquatic > Freshwater > Lake | place: USA: Sparkling Lake... | reverse complement strand
GGACACACGGAAATTGTTCGTTTGCTCCTTGATTTGCCGTTAGAAAGAGGTGTGAATCCATATGTAGATGACAATCATCCGCTTAGATTAGCATGTTGTTACGGACAAACGGAAATTGTTCGTATGCTCCTTGCTTTGCCGCTGGAAAGGGGCGTGAATCCAGCAGCGAGGAGTAGTGAGGCGCTTCAAATTGCACGTCGATGTGGGCATACGGAAATCGTCGACCTTTTAAGAGGCGTTTAATGTAGCATTTACCACATATGGATGTAGCAAAATACATCAACGTTGACAAACTCGACTCTTGATTCGACTTCAAGGGGGCGTGACATACATTAGCGCAGGTACTTCAGTGTAAAAAGATGTAAATCGCTCGTCTTGTGTTTGTGTTGGACAGCTCGCGCAATGAATGTAGGTTGAATTGTTTAAATATTTTGATTCAATTTGTTGTCCGAGAGAATCCAGGAATTCCTTAAACGAATTGAGTCCAAACACATGTGTGCGAGCTCGGCGATTTGTTTGAATTTGGCAGTTTAGCAAAATTGTCAAGTTTCGCAACACTTTAAGTGTAAAATTGACAAATCTGCTTTAATCCTTCATCAAGACTCCGTGAAAACCGTTTCAGTGTGTTTAGAATATCGGCAGGATGTATTCCTCCTGAATTTCAGGAGAAACCCTTCACACAAAATTTAGGCCGCCTATTTTTTGGGTCCGACGAATTTAGCGGACTTGCGTTGGCGCCGGGTCTTGTGTTGGCTCTTGCGAAAACCTCTACGGGAGCCTCCAGTCGCAGTTTTTCGAACGAATTCTAACAGGTGTGTAAACGCAGCTAAAATCTCTTGCGCGAATGCTTTTTGTGGACCGTTCAACCCGTCAATGTCATCCTGAAGACCAGCCATCAGCGATTCAATGTTTTTTACGGTGTCTCCAACTGTCGCTTCTCCGTTGATTTTCTCAAGAATTTGAATTCCCGCGAAAACGTAGCCACCCAAAACCGAATATGCGTTTATGTTATTTGAATCCAATTCTATCAACAAATGTTGAAATTTAGCCCGTAAGACATCAATTGGCTTCTCACGGAGAAAGGGTCCATATCGAGTTGTATTTTTCGGCATTTTTACTCTTTACACGTAGTTTATTTTTCCCGAAAAATTGTCAAAGACCAAAATTGACGGGAGTCAAAATCAGTTGGTATCCGTTAGAATGTCTGCTTCCGTTGTTCCTGCCGTTGTTCCTGCCGCCCTCACGACCGCACAAACGGCACTCCTCAACGCACACCTGGCTCCGTTTGGCGTGAATTCGGCGGGGCTTTCAAAACTCATGGCCGAAACTGCCGCCGTTCTTGCAGGTGGTGCCGTTGTGCACCTACTCAGCGGCACTGCTGAGCCGTTACCCGCCGAAGCAGACCTTGACTTCTGGATTTATGACCCGACAGTTTCTGGCCAGGAATCGCGTAAGACTCAAACTTACGAAACAGAGAGGCTGCATAGTCGTGTGTTTCAGACATTCGTGCTTGGACGGTTTACCCAATCGTTTGCACTGTTTGAAGAAGATCTTGTAGTGGTTGGCGACGGTGTCAGCAGGCGTGTTAAAGATTACCCGTCGGTAAAGGATTCCACAATGAAAGATTATAAGGATTTCACTGGAGAGTTCATGACGAAGAGTGGTGCAGCGATGCATGTCCATTGGTTGTTTAATCGGGGCACGAAACGTACAATCAACGTAATCTTCACGAATCAGCCCCATTGGACTGTAATTCAAGGATTCGATTTGCCGCTGTGTCGTGCAGCGCTGTATGGTGGTGGTGGCAAGCTTTCGCTTCGGTGCGATCCCGTTGTGCTGCAGGATCTTGCAGACCGCAAGCTCACGAGTCCCGTAGAGGCGACAGACCGCACAGCCCGACGGGTCGCCAAGTATTGCAGTCGATACGGAATGACGTTGCGAACGGATGATGACAAGAAACAATCCGCAGATGCAGCTCGTTTGTCTGCTGTTATTGACAAGACTGAAAACCCTAAACTCAAGGCTGCATTGCTTGCTATCGTTGCCATGGTGTAAATCATGAACCTTCACAATATTTTTGTAGTTGAAAGATCCCCCAAAATTGACTTGCAATGTATTCACACACAAACAACAGTAATGTCGTGCGAACCAACACCAATGTCACCTTGGTTTGCATTTGTCAAACGCGTTCGTGACACGACGTCCTTGCCGTCTACAAAGAACATTTCTTTTTCATCTTTCCTTAAAAAACAAAAGGACATGAACTTGTGGACAAATACAGACATTCTTGCGGCTCTTGAATTGTGGCAAAAAGAGGTTGCTGCGTCTTCGGATGCACCAACGGTTGATGACACGAAACCAACGGTTGATAAACAAATGGTCGATAAACCAACGGTTGATAAACTAACGGTCGATGACACTAAACCAACGGTTGATAAACCAACGGTCGATGACACTACGCCAACGGATGACACTAAGGATGACACGAAACCAACGGATGACACTAAACCACAGCACAACATGCATGGCGTGATTATGATGTTTCTGTGTGAATTCGCAGCAGACTCCCACGCGGATGTCGAGATTCTGGGGCGCGACTTTTATGCGCGCTACAAGACGTGGTGTACTGCTAAAGGGGTCCTGTGTGTGTCGCAGCAATCCTTTCTTGTTAACATCGCACGGCAGAAGGATGTGTACTTCACTACAAAAACCGTTGGCGGAAATCGGAAAAAGTATATTAGCGCATTCCTGCAGCTACGGATGAAACAAAGCATAGGCCAAAGCCTACGGATGACACGACGCCTGTAGCAAAGCCTACGGATGACACGACGCCTGCGCCAGAACCAACGGATGACACAAGGCCTGCGCCAAAGCCTACGGATGAAACAAAACCTATAGCAAAGCCTACGGATGACACGAAGCCTGTAGCAAAGCCTACGGATGAAACGACGCCTGCAGCAAAGCCTACGGATGACACAAAGCCTGCAGCAAAGCCTACGGATGACACAAAGCCTGCAGCAAAGCCTACGGATGACACGAAGCCTGTAGCAAAGCATACGGATGACACGAAGCCTGCGCCAGAACCAACGGGTGACACAAAGCCTGCAGCAAAGCCTACGGATGACACGAAGCCAACGGATGCGCCCATGAAAGTGTCAACAGACGAATCTGAGCCAGTGCCCGTGCCTACATACGAATTGCCCATGCCAGTGTCGACGCATGTGCCTACAGATGAAATTAAGCCTGCAGCTAAGCAAACGGATGTTCCCAAGCCAAAACCATTGCCTACAGACGAAATGAAGCCTGCAGCGAATCCATCCAAGAAAGACAAGAAATCTGCAACAAAGCAACAAACAATTGCAACAAAGCAACCAACAATTCCAGAATTGGAATCAATAATTGCGAGCACACGTCAACGCATCACTCTTGCAAATCCTAAATTTGATAAAGCGCGCGAGGCAAAGCTCGTTCAAAAGCGGATGCTGCCATGAAAATTGCGTTGGAACTTAATGCACAAGCAGAAAAAGCGTTATCGGCTGTAACAGTATTGCAAAATACGGTTCAGCAACTTCAAAAAGAAGAGGCAACGGCATCGTTAGCACAATTGGCAGCAAAAGAACAAGAAAAGGCTAAAGAAAAGGCAAAAGAGCAAGAAACGGTGCAAGAAAAGACAACACCCGTTCACATTCGTCGCAAAAACATCCCCAAACATATCAAAACCCTCGTGTGGAATAAGTTCATCGGTTCCGACATAGCTCAAGCGAAATGCATGAGTTGTCGTGAAGAAATGATTTCAATTCGGTCCTTCCACTGTGGCCACGTTATCGCAGAGTCACTCGGTGGTGATGTTACTATAATCAACCTGCGTCCGATTTGTGCAGCGTGCAATGCTTCCATGGGTATTCAAAGCATGAATGAATTCACGTCATCTTACTTCGGATGGACCGTGTGAGCTTCTTTCGAAAACGGCGTCCACCTCGTCCAAAAAAAGGCCCCAGCAAATCACGTGATTCGCCTGACGTCGCCGTATCACGGTATTCTTTAAATCGTGCTAAATCCGGCGGAACTACGCAATTCTGAAAACACTCCATGTTCAAGAATCCGTACGTTGCGACCGTGTGATCCGTCAGTTTATCGCCCTCTGAACGTTTCGATTCTTTTTGAAGAATTTGGTCGAACACGGTTGTTCCGAAAAAGTCGATCTCGTCAGAAACAATGTATTTATGTATGCACGCGTTAAATTGTTCATCCGTATACCGACCGACACATAAATATAACAGTCTACGTATATCACTGCCACAGCCAAACAAACAATTTGCCAAAAAGAAACCTGCAATACCAACGAGTTGAAATTCACCCCGCGGTGTTTCTGGATATGCCGTAAAAAATGAATGAATGAACACGCACATGCGATCCATAACAAACGGTCGTTGCCTTACATTACCCACTTGTTCGTGCGCGACGACCTTGAGCCAATCGAACAACGTCGCAATATTTTCCGAACCAATTGCAGCCGAAGCCGTGTATTCAACCTGCATGCGCGCAATCGTTTTTTTGAACGCGACAACATTCAGACGCTGCAACGCCTGCTCCATTGTAAGACGTGAATCCGGATTGTATGCACAAAGACCACTAATTATGTCCGCAACGAGTTCCAATTGGCGCATATCGCGCGGCTTAAACAATGTACGAGTCAAACACCTTTCGCGAATTCCAGACGGACGAAAAGGGTCACTTCTTTTGGGACTTTTGCGAAAAAGTGTGTAAACAATGCCGTCTTCCTCCGTGGGCGGTCCTTTAATGCGTACAACACTGTTAAAAATTTCATCCATCGTTTCACCGTCAAATAAATACGTATTTGTCAAAATTTCGTATAAAGATGCGCCGACAGCCCATGCATCTGATTTGAAAAAATCAACAACTGGAGATGCAGGTCTGCGCAAATTCATCATCAACAGCTCGGGTGCAGCATACGGATATGTTCCCGTATACAAATCCATTGGCATGAGTGCGTGGGGCGGTATATAACACGACATTCCGAAATCCGTAATCCACACTTCTCCTGTGACGGTCATCAGCATATTTCCGGGTTTAATATCACGATGCGCAATGTTTTGCGACCGCAGAACTTGAAACCCCGACAACACTTGTTTAATGGTTGAAAACACACCGTCCCACGACATTAATCGCCGTGAATCGTCCAGGGTTCCAACGGCCATTCCCATGACAGCGGCCGGAAATCCGGGTCTCGGTTCAACCCGTATCAACTGCGCGACATTGGGAAGCCCCTTGAGGAATTTCAGTGTCGCAATTTCGGTGACATTTTCACATAAATGCGTAGGGCTTGTAAAATATTTGGTGGCAACATTGCCGTGCGCATTTGATTCGAGATTCACACGGCCGAATGCGCCTTCACCGAGTATTTTACGTGTAGTCCGCTCAGTTCCGATTCTTCCCGTTAGTGGCAGTATGGACCTGGCATGTGCACCCAAAACGGGGTCTTTAGCAATACTCTCGCCGTACATGCCGATGTCGCCAACAATTGATTCTCCGCGCAACACCATGTCTTTACGTGAATCAAACGCATTTCGCATATCCCCAAATGCGCTTGACCGATTTCGCGCCATTCTTTACTTACACGCTTGTTTTTCGTCGACGCGGGTTCATTTTTGGAAGTTCATTACATTTAAACAAACAAACAAACAAACAACAACAACAATGAATTATATCCTGTATCTCCGTAAAATTGCGGAAACCACCGAAATTATTCGCTTTTACACTGCAGTTGAGCGCGGAGACAGTATTCTTGCAATGCTATTAATTGAGCTTGGTGCGGATGTTAGCAACGGTGACGCATTTAATAAGGCGTGTGCATTAGGATTTACGGACCTTGTTCAGCGATTGATGGAATTGCCGCCGGAAAGGTGTCCCAACATTCAAAACAAAAACAATCGTGCACTGTTGTTTGCATGCGAAAACGGGCACACAGAAATCGTTCGATTGTTACTTGAGCCCAGTGCAATACAGCAAAACAGCAATACATCAATACAGCAATACAGCACACTGCTGAAAATTGCATGTAAAAAGGGCTTTACAGACATTGTCCGTTTGTTTTTAAGGTTTAATTACGATTCGTTGAAAACACATTTGAGTATTAGCTGCGAATTAGGTCATACGGAAATAGTCCGTTTGCTACTCGAGGTTGTACGCAAAAATGCATCCAAAAGTAAATTCATGAATGTCGCGAAGTACACATTTGAACAAGCATGTAAACATGGTCATATGTCGATCGTTATGCTGGAAATGATGCAAAACGAGGAAATTACACGCAACGGAGCTGAAATAGCAGCAGGATACGGGCACATTGATATTTTACGGATGTTCCAAACGGGAGACTTGAGTCCTGCGCTTGAGGCTGCGAGTCTAACCGGCCAAACGGAAATCGTTCGTTTTCTTTTGGACAAAGGCGGTCATTCAGCAGCAAGTATTAATTCAGCATTTCGTTTTGCATGTCACAAAAGACATACGAAAATTGTCCGTTTGCTTCTGGATTTGCCGTTGGAATGTGGAGTAAATCCTGCAGCAGAAGACAATGAAGCAATTCGGGGCGCATGTCAGAGAGGGCATACGGAAATTGTCCGTTTGCTTCTGGATTTGCCGTTGGAATGTGGAGTAAATCCTGCAGCAGAAGACAATGAAGCAATTCGGGGCGCATGTCAGAGAGGGCATACGGAAATTGTCCGTTTGCTCCTGGATTTGCCGTTGGAGAGAGGCATTGATCCAGCTGCAGTTAACAATGCAGCAATTTGGGGCGCATCTCAGAGAGGGCATATGGAAATTGTCCGTTTGCTCCTGAACAAAGGCTGTCATTCAGCAGCAAGTATCAATGAAGCAATTCGGGTCGCATGTCAGAGTGGGCATACGGAAATTGTCCGCTTGCTCCTGGATTTGCAACTGGAACGTGACGATTACGTGGCACTTCAATCTGCAAGTGAATTTGACCATATTGAAATCGTCCGTTTACTGCTCGAACGTGGAGGAATTCATCGTAATGTGTTGGAGCGTGTGATTCAGTATGTAAAAGATACAGAAGCACGTTATAATGAAACGCAAAAAATCGTGCAAAGCGTGCAACTGTCGGCCCATACGTATGAAGAAATAATTTGTCTATTGCGTGATCATCTTGACTCTTTAACTGAATGTGATGGTGTGTAGTTCGATGGTTATCACATTCCGTGTTTTGCTGATGTCAAATGTATGAATGCTCCAACCAGGGCCAAATCTCGGTACTTTTGTTAAATCCGTTTGGTCTCAATTCGGGCAAAAAAGTACAGGCAAAAAGTACCTACCGTGGGGCCTGTGCTCCAACGGAACTATTGAACGCCAACATTTTAATCAAAACCAAGCGGACAAATTGGCGCAGTTTTTAAAACCGAGCACCAGCGAGGTTTTTAACGTCGAAATTGTTCTGGTACAAATCTTAGATTTGAGGGTGAATCATTCACTGAAATTTTACATAAGCGTTCCGTTTTTAAATCTTCGCGCACATGTTCTAAACATGCGCCATGAACCATGACCGCGCAAAACACCATTTCGGGTGTTTGATATGTAGGAATAAAACGGAGAATATTTCCGTTGTATTTACATGCAAGTTTTGTTAACAACAATTCAAGTTCTTCATCCGTTGTTATCGGTGGATTTTGGGCCATACGAAATGCATCTGTTGCTATATAATCTCCAATGGTTAATGCCGGTCCAATACACAGTTTCTGTGCCATAAATCGCATTGAGCCCCACGATAGATTATTCAGAATGGGATTGTTTTCACAATCAGGAACTGAAACGAACGCAACACGTACATCACAATCGATGTTTGCAATATATTGTAAAAATCCGCATGTGTTGCTAAAAATAAAATGCGGTTTTCCAATAGTTTCCGGCGCACTGTATTCACCAGGTGCTGCTAACATTTGCGTGTTTAAAGGACTTTCGCACATAAACCATGCAGAATAACTAGTCATATTCACTCGTAACGAGCGTATGAGTGTCGTCAACTTTTGAGGTCTATTGGGGAGGAATTTGTCTTAGACCATTTAAATAAGGAATGCAATGAATACGCCGTTTCCAAACAGTTATTAACAAAATATTTAAGGGTGCTGTGTGCAAAACAGTAGTAACCTTAAATTTTTGATTCGTTTTGGCAGTTGTAAGCACAATCTCCGTCCGGAGGAACACTACATTCCTTAAATTTAAATGCAAAAAAAGTGTGTTGGAGAAACCATTGCGTTGCGTTACTAAAAGGCAGCTAAATTAAAGCAATTTTAGATAGAGAGGATTGCAGCAATGTTTGCAAACGATGTTTCTCAATTAGAACAAACACCCATTCGAGAAATTTGCACTCCAACAACCGTCAAAGATGTGCAAACAATCGTTATGTTTGCTGCGCGGAATCGTTTACGAATCGGTATCAAAGGACAATCGCACTGTATGGGTGGCCACACGTTAGCGGCGAACGGTATTCTCGTTGATATGTGCAACATGCATCGTTTTCTTGCAATGCGCCCGGATGGTACATATACCGTTGAAGCGGGTGCGATTTGGTACGATGTTATTCGTGAACTTAATCAATATGGAAAATCACCAGCGACATTGCAATCCTATTCGAGTTTTAGCGTTGGTGGAAGTATTGGCGCGAATATCCACGGCATTACGAACAATGACCCGTTAATCAAATCAGTTGTTTCATTGACTCTTGTGGATTCAAACGGACGAATTCGAACAATACGTCGTTCATCTGCACTGTTTACTCTTGTTCTCGGTGGATTTGGTCTTTTTGGCATAGTCACGGATGTAACGTTGCGGTATGTGAACAATTGCCGTTTGCGAACAGAAATCGTTCATTGTAAAATGAGTGAATTTGTTGAAACGTATGGAAGATTGTTGCAGGATCGTCGTATCGCAATCCGCATCGTGCGACTGCATGTGCTCAATTTGGACGATGTTATCATGTACCTTATGTTTCGCGAGGAAGAAAACGTCCGAAGTCCCATGAACGAGCCTACGGGTCTTTCTGTCCTTAGTCAGCTTGCATATAAGTGGCTTGTTCCAACCAACATTTTTCAGCATTTGCGATTTGTGTGGGAACGGTTTACAGGATTTCCGTTGGATTTTACACTCAAAGACAGCGTAAATGACCTCATGAATGTTAGTGCAACATCGCTCTCTTCGCTATATGAGCCACTGATTCAACTCAACAATACATTCATTTTGCAAGAGTATTTTATTCCACCCGCTAAATTTAACGGCTGGTTTCGTGAATTTCGTGAATGCATTCACAATCGTCCTGCATGTTTAACACTGCTGAACATAACATTTCGCTTTGTAACCAGTGACAAAGAGTCTGTTTTAGCGTATGCTCCAACGGATTCAATTGCCGTTGTGCTATATTTTCGTATTCGCCGTGAGGATGACCCGGTGCTCGGGCAACTACAAAAGGCTCTCATTGCAATTACAAATCGTGCACATGGTACGTTTTATTTGCCGTATCGTCGTTTTTATGATGCAAACGATGTTTTGCTGTCATATCCACGCATTCATGAATTTTTGCGGGCCAAACAGCGATTCGACCCATCGGGCCGTTTTTCGAATACATTTTACGAACACTTGGTGCAATTATTTGACAAAAAACACGTAAAATGAGACATCGCATTGCCAAAAATTGACGGACTCCAACAGGCCACCCCAAGTTTCAACGGCATGGGGCACACAGACACTCCTCCACCTCCAGACTTTACTCCAACGGATATCGCAAATCGTGAGTTGGTTCTCCGTCTGCTGCGATACGAAGATGCATTGTACATGAGTCCCGCTGGACAGGCCATTCTTGCACGTCCCGATTTTTCCAACATCTTCAGTCTCGACGCAGGCAAACGGATTCAGCGCGATACACTCATTGCCAACGGGTTTAGTTCAACCGACGCAAGTTTGGCAACTTATCGCACCATTTTTCAACACTATTGGCGTTCAGCGAGTGATTATGATGCTGAAGTGCTTGCCGCCGTGTTTTACATGCGGGAGAATCGGTGCCTGTATTACACCGCGCCGGATCTCGTGATTGGAGACACGGTGCCAGACTGTCCGCTGCTGGAATTGGACGGGACGCCGACGTCTGTGCATGCGGTATGCGGCTCAAAGCCAACTATGCTTGCCGCATTTTCATTGTCTTGACCCCCGTTTCTGCTGCGGCTCCAACGGCTCTTGGATTTGGCTCCGCGACTCATGGCGCCTGAAAGCCCAATTCAGCTCGTGCTCGTCCAAATTCAGGAAGCACACACCCATTTGTGGCCGCTTGGCATGGTGGACCACCCGGAGCCGCAGCGAACGTTGGAAGAGCGAATGGAACGTGCTCGTGCGTTCAAAGCGACGGTGCCGTTTCACATTGTCGTGGATTGTTGGGAAGACCCGTTTGAACGCCGGTTTCATGCGTGGCCGGACCGCTATCATTGGATTGGTTCGGACCTCATTTTACGGGCAAAATCCACGTATACGATGGATGCAAAAGTCGAATCCGACTGCGCGGACTTGTTGGCGTCGATACTCTGTTAAGTTTGTCTTGTCTTGACACTTGAATGACGATGCGTTCATAAACACTCAAGAGCGTGTCTGAAAAAAGTGGTAGGATAAAAAAATGACGAGGGAGGAATCGTTTTTGTCCATCATAGATATGTCTATTCTTCCAATTAACGATTTAATTGTGAAAAGTATTCTCAACCGTGGGACATTTTATTACCCAGCTTCAGCACATTACGGTGGTGCAGTGGTCGTAAGCTGCGACCTGTGTCGGCGAAGCAACCTCACTGCTTGCATTGGATTTGACAAATATGATTTGTGTTTAACATGCGTTGAACGCACATCATCTGCACCGAGCGGACTCATGATGCTTCGGCCTCCTATGCCAGAGGCTCCTACTACATTAATGATGCAGGATTCTGTGCGGTTTCCCGCTACACGAATCCAAGATTCTATACGTCAACCCATGACATATATGATGCAAGATTCGGTAGTGCGTCGACGTGAGCCCGTAGCACGAATGATGCAAGATTCGGTACGACGCGAGCCTGAACAAGAGTCAGGTTTTCCAACGGGTTTCTGAACCAAAAATAATGACGTTTAATGATTTCGAAACACTACATGTCCAAAGAACCACTTCTTAAAAATCACGCGGAATTATTCGCCACCGATTTTTTTACAGGATCAACACTTCGAATTCTTCGACACTTTGTACAACGAATGCCGTCTGCACGAGAGAAACATGCAGTTCTAAAATACAAAACAGAACAAATGCGAAGTTTTGGCTGAAATGCGCAGCATTTTACAAAATACACACATTCCAGATTGCGCATTGCAAAGTTTAAATTTCGATATTATTGAAAAATCTTTACGAGATGCAACATGACAAATCTTTGTTGAAGCTGCAGCGAAAATGTTAATTGTTGCGAACTTTTATCAGGAATTTGATGAATAGTTATTCGCATTTGTGCAACGTCAACACTGGCGTTATCCCGGTAAGAAGAGCATTGGCGTTATTAAAAACAATGCTACAGATTTGCCCTTAAACGTCCCTGAATCCGTGGATGAATTCGTTGACGCGTTTGAACGTCTGCGTGATTTGATCCCTGATGCGCTCGATGGAGAATTCCCCCCCGAAGGTAATTCGTGTGCGCATTTTACTTCGCACTGCGTTAGGTGCATTAATTCGATTGTCAAAAGAGATCATGATTGCATCGAACGTGACCTTGCGGCGTGATATTGCCAGTCTCACGGACACTTTAACCAAAATCAACGTAATTTTTGCCAAAAAACTGGTATTTGGAACTGCCGACGATGACATGTTCCGAGAGAACCTGAATTCGTTAATGGAAGAATTGCGCGCATTTTGGCAGAGCAAAATTATGGACATGGATGGTGGGCGTCGGACCCTTCGAAAACGCGGCAGAAAGACACTCAAACGCCGATCAAGCGAAAAAACCCTGCACTCAAATGCTCCGAAAGCGCATGACCGGATTCGTCGGTAGCCAACACAACACCGCCATGTTGCTGCTGCGCCCCCAATACCCATCCAAGGACGCATCGCGTTCATTTCCGTTACCCACCAAGGACCACGGGTCCCATGCATTAATAAACAATGAGCGCTCGAGTTCAGGATCCGTTTCCAACGAATTGGGAATAAACCCGCCCGTAAAGGTCTTGGTTGCACGGTCATAACCTCTCACGCGAATGCCCGAATGTTCGAGTGTTTGCATGATGGGCAGAAACGATGCTTCGAAAATCTGAGGAATAAAGATTGACCCATAAGGCCCAGCAAATGCACCACCTCCGACATTATACACCGTTAGCGAGTCAATATGTCCGGCTCTATACAGGTCCAACGCACACATCAGTGCTTTTGCCCAAACACGGTCATATGCAGCCACCAAGCGTTCCAACGGTTTGCCTACAAAGCGCCGAAAATCTGGCTGATCGGGACTGTCGAATGCGTATCCAATCAAATTCAGAACATGAACCCGTTTGAATCCAGTGCTCAAACGGACTGTTGCGTGACAGTATGCAGCAATATTGGGCATATCGCCTGACTCATATGCTCCGTGACGCCACCCAAAGACGGCTTCCATACGGTCTTCATCATACAAACGCCGCATTCCAATATTGCATGGTTCGCGTTCGCGCATAAGACGATGAACATCGTCGACGGAGTCTTCGCGATTGTAATACACAACCGTGCGGTCGAATGCAGCTGGCTCCGTTAGAACCCAATCTGGAAAACGACATTGGCGCGCGTAAATACCGTGAACAGCGATTGCGGCTTCTTTGGACATTCTGCTGCGGTGTCGTCTGTGTGCGTGCGTGTCATTTTTTGCCTCCAAAAAAAATGACACGTAGTTTGAGCATACGGACAATGAGCACAATGAGCAATCGCATTTCATTCATCGGTGGTCGGTGGCCAGGAGTTTGTCGCATGGATTGGTGGCCATCGATAACGGTGCAGGTTGCAACATCACGTTCACACATTGCAGCAATTGTTGGTCATTCGTTTGAGTACAAGGCACCCAAGACACCATCAAAGTTTGGAGCCGTTGAATTCGGATTGAACAAGGCGTTGGACCTAATACTCATGTCGAATAATGCACTCGATGACCACATGATAATCATCGAAACAGACGACAAAAGCGTTGTGAAAGGACTTCGCGATATTCGATACAATGGCATGCAGAACAATGACATTCGTAAAAAAATATTAAAGATGGCAAACGAAACAGAATGGACCGGAATACGGTATGTTTCACGGACCGATGCAGTTGCACTTTTACGATAGCAACCTTCCAGCATTTTTTGAAGGGGGAAAAATTGACGCCCCCCTTTCCACGCCCCCCTCATTGTTGATGTCTTTGTCTAAATCAAAAGCGGCATATTATCGGCGGCAGATTGCCATCAGTAATTTCGCAGTTCTGTTGCCACTTGTAGTGACAATTTGGCGTTTCGGACTTTGTTCAATTCCAACGGGTCTTCTAATTGTTGCTGCATTTGCATCCTTTGTCTTTCATTTGAATGAAACAAATCATCCATCGCTTCAAACACCATCGCTTCAAACACAACCGCCCGCATATCTGCTCGATATTGATCGCGCAGCTGCAGTGCTCCTGATACTTCACATGTCTGTGCATTGGTGGGCAATTGGACATCCCGTGTGGGCCCTCCTTTGTGGAATTTCATTGCTCGGAATTACGGTGGTGAGCGAGTTTCAGGAGCAACTCGAAGATTACGCATTCCTGCACTGTATTTGGCACGTGCTGGCATTTGTTTTCGCGGCGGTTGTGTATTCGTTGACGTGAGCCCGTGACTCGCGCCTGTGACTCGCGCCCGTGACTCACGCCTGTAACATTTTCATGTTTTTTTTGCCCCCGCACCATTTCAGCGAAAAAGTTACAATACGTCTTGAAAAGTTGACCCCCCTTAATTGATAGAGCCGTCAAATATGAACACGTTACATATCGATTCTGCACCAGAGCGGCAAATGTCGCTGCACATCTTGCGCAAAATCGCCATCACTGAATCCGAATGTTCATTGAGGGATGCATTATCAGACACGCATTTAGCATGGTTAATTATTAAAAATGGCACAACCGTTGATAACACGTCATTTGTGGATGCGTGTGCAAAAGGACTTGTTGAAATTGTTCGTCTACTCCTTGATTTGCCGTTGGAACGTGGCATAAATCCTGCGGCAAACGACAATGAGGCACTTCGCAATGCGTGTCTCAACGGGCAAACAAACATTGTTCGTTTGCTCATTGATTTGCCGTTGGAACGTGGAGTAAATCCTGCGGCAAGAGACAATGTGGCGCTCCAACTCGCGAGCCAACTCGGACATACGGATATTGTTCGTATGCTCCTTGATTTGCCGTTGGACAGAGGGGTGACCGCAGAAGAAAATTCTGCATTTCGTTATACATGCAGAACCGGACACACGGACATTGTTCGCTTGCTCCTCGAACTTCCGTTAGACCGTGGAGTTGATCCATCTGCGCGCGACAATGATGCATTTCAATATGCATGCAGCAATCTACACACGGACATTGTTCGCTTGCTCCTTAATTTGCCGTTGAAAAGAGGAGTGAATCCGGCTGCAAACGACAATGGTGCACTTCAGTTGGCATGCCAAACCGGACACACGGAAATTGTTCGTATGCTCCTGGAACTGCCGTTGGACCATGGAGTAAATCCTGCAAAATGGCATAATGAATCACTTCGAATTGCAACCGCAAACGGGCACACAGAAATTGTTCGTATGCTCCTGGAACTGCCGTTGGACCGTGGTATTCTGCCAACGACAATGCAGCAATTCGCATCGCGTGTTACTGGGGCCGCACAGAAATTGTGCGTTTGATCCTCGAACTTCCGTTAGACCGTGGAGTTGAACCATCAGCACAAGACAATGAGACACTTCGATGTGCATGCGAAAACGGACACACGGAAATTGTTTGTTTGCTCCTTGATTTGCCGTTGGAAAGAGGTGTGAATCCTGCAGCAAATGACAATGCTGCACTTCAAGATGCATGCTTTCACGGGCACACGGAAATTGTTCGTTTGCTCCTGGATTTGCCGTTAGATCGAGGCGTTAATCCAGCGGCACAAGACAATACAGCACTTCGGGACGCATGTTACAATGGACACACGGACATTGTTCGTTTGCTCATTAATTTGCCATTGGATCGAGGAGTGAATCCTGGTGCAAGAGACAATTTAACACTTCAGTGGGCATGCGAAAAAGGACACACGGAAATTGTTCGTTTGCTTCTCGATTTGCCGTTGGAAAGAGGAGTTGATACTGCAGCACGCGACAATGCAGCATTGCGCATCGCAAGTCAAAACGGGCATGCGGAAATTGTTCGTTTGCTTCTGCCGATGAATCGAGGCCAACTATGATGAAGCATTTGTGAGTCAAACGGAAATTGTTTAGCGCATAAACGTAATAGCGGGAGAATGATATAAATTTATTGCGCTTTGAATTGAAAATGCCCAATGGATCGATGGAAATCACATGTTTCTTCAAATCATGAATAATACAACTGTTGATGAATGGAATTCGCCGTACAGCAATCGACGAATGTTTAATGTCCCATTCTGAGTTGAAAAACGTTACACGAATAACAACGGTTTAACGATTTTCAAACAGAGCGAATGCAATTTTCAAACAGAGCGAATGCGCTGTTTTTGGAAGAGCGAATGCGATTTTAAAAACAGGTCATTGGACAGATTTGTAGGATCAATCATCCTCCGCTCCAAAATCCTCATCGCGAACCTCGCGCTCTTGTTCGACAACCTCCATTCCCGCCGGTACAACGGGATCAAACGGTGTATCTCGAACTCCCATTCTTTGCCGCTGCGCTTCTTCAAACTCGATCAGCGTACTGTCGTACTTACGAGATGTCGACTTTGTGTTCCAACGACCAATTCCAAGTTGTTTCATCGTTAACATGGCAGATCGCGATTCATCCGTCAAGGACTCGAACTCCTGCACAATGGACGTGCGCTCAAGCTCGGCGCGCTGTTGCATCATTTGTTTAACATGTTCGTCTGAAAATTTCAAAAACTGATGTTTCACATGAGCCGTCATCAAAACGCGGATCCATCCTGCAACTTCGGATGCAATTTCTGGAGTAATTTCGGATTCGGGTGTAATAGCATCTCTCCAATGCTGTAAAACAATTGTCCGCAAAAGTATGCTTGCTTCTTTTTTGGTCCACACACCACCCTCCGTCGTCGAACGGACACCATGCATCCACTGCTGCAATACAGGTCCAAGCGACGACGCCATCACCACCAACACATGTTTAGCGCCATCAGACAATTTGAGACCAAACCATTCACTGTTTTCTTTCATAAGTGCTTCAAGTCGTTCGCTGTGTTCGCGCGGAATCCGTTTGAACCACTTGGACCCATTAATAGTCGCGATGCCAAAGGACTGACCTGCAGACATTGCCTTTGCGCACCAATATTCGTCCAAAATGCGCGGCCCTTCGACAAACGGTTCTTCCGTGATTTTATCCAACATATCAAGAGCAGCTCTGAGTTCAGGCGCAGCTCGTTTACTTCGCCCAATGCCACGAGTTTCAATCTCGGATTTAAGCCTATCGTGATAACTTGCCAAAATTTCCCACAGGTCATCACGATCAACGTCTGAAATAGGACGCCGCATAGATTTCAATGCTTTCAATGCTTTCAATTGTTTTGCCAATATTTCACGCATCTCCTCGTTTTTTAGTTTGTCGGCGACATTTGACACAGCGCGAATCCATTTTGGCATCTCGGACAATGCGTCATTTTGCTCGAGCATACGTGTCAAGCGCACATGGTTGCCAAGTTGTTCATACTGGCTCTCAATTTCAGCTTCCGAAATATTCAGCTCAGATTTTGGCTGCTTCTGTAAGATGGTAGGGTCCGAACTCAGCACAAACCCGCATTGTCTACATGTATTGTTGTACGTGAATTCATGCGGATTGCCCAATTTGGGCCCCATATAGCAATACTTCAGGAAAAATTTGTAATACAGCGACGTATCCCCGTGCATTTCGCCTACAACATCCTCAACATCATGTATTAACGAATTCAAGTGCGTTCCTTGTGTGGGTGCCGTTGCAGAACGAAGCAGTGCTCCAGCTTGCACGAGTCTAAGATTTTCAGACGGACCCCGTAAGAGCCCGTTGTCCGCATCTATGAGCGAAATTGCATGTTGCCCCCCGTCATGCAACGCCTTAATCAGCGATTGACTCTGATTTTTCAGTGCGCGCATTACGGCTTGAACATTTTCGGGCTTCAGCGTGGATGTTTCAATGGCGGCTAACACCGCGTCCAACGGATCTCGTTCCAACACCGGCGCATTCGTTGCAACTGGAAATGGTTCAGGCATAAATCCGATTGGCAAAATATCTGTGCGACTTGCCGCCGTTTGAGATTGTTTGGCGCCTGAACGCGATGCCGTTAATGCTGTTATCAATGTCGGTGTAATGGACACGACTTTCGACGATTCCCCGATTAACGCTTTCAGGTAACCCGTAATTTGTTTTTTGACTGGCACTGTTCGTTTGTGTCCCTCCTGAACGGCCCATGGCATTTGCGACCATGGTTCAGTACCACTGATTGCTCCCACAACACATGCAACGTACAACAATGCAGCAGAGTCGTCCGGTGTTGCGCCCAATTCCAGCGGCCAACCTCCTCGGCCAAATCGACAATACGGGAACGGCGTGTTAATTGTCACGTCTTCCGTTTGAAGCGCAATAACAGTTAATGCCGAAACAATGCCCACACGACTCGCATTTAGTGCATCCGCATATGTTGGTTTAATGATGCCTGTGGTTTTCGTTCCCGTCGTCTTTACAACTTTAGTTGTTGCACTTTGCAAGTCTGCTATCTGTTTTTTTTCAAAGTCCTCTTTGGAAAATTTCATGTCATTGACGGCCGTTTCCGCCAATTCAACCATCCGTTTGAAAACATCATCCGGCATTTTCATTCCACCTTTCGTATTGATAGCTGTAAGGATTTTTGCCAACGTCTCTTGTTCTTCCGTTGCGAATGTTAATGATGTCATTGATTGCAAAAAATTCGTCACAACATCCGCTTTCTGCTCATCCGTCAATACCGAATGCGAAATGACAGGCTGTCCATTATCATCGAATTCAACACTGTTGTCAAAATCAATTTCTTGGAGGGGTTGGCCACAATTTCGGCAAATTATGGACCCTTCATATCGGTCTCCACCAAATCGTATTTGAATTTGCTTTGCAATGTCATCCGCATGCGTTGGTTGCGATAAAATTTCCAATTCCATCTGTTCGTGAAAACACACACACGGCTTCAAACATTGTGCGCACATCATCCAGTCATTTACGGTCCCGCCCTGATAATCTCGTATGAACATGCGCAGTAATCGTAGCCGCACGCTCGTTTCTTTCAAATTTCGAATAGCCTCGAGCATTCGAACGTGCGGGCAATTATTCGGTTCAGGCTCCGTTTGCACAACGCGAATCTGCTGTGTTTGCAAAAGCTTGCGTCGCGCAAGAAACTCGCGAATCGCCATCAATTTCGTCGACGCAGCTGCAATGTCGATTCGCCCGTCATGTCCGTTCATTTTTTCAATTTCATTCCAAACAAACGGAAGTGCATTTCCGTCATCTTCAGATAACAAATATGCGACGAGAAATGTTTCTGAATCTGCGATGGAAGGATTCGTCTGTCTGAGGCGCGTTATCAGCGGGGTCAATTCGCCAGATTCGCGAAGTGTGCTCCAAAGTTCCGATGCAGATTCGGTGTGGGCTGCAGGTTCGGGCACCGGTACATTCATTTGTGCCGTAAGTTCCTCTGTCCACAGCGTCTGCGATTGATGAATCCACTTGTCAAGAATTGCAGTTGTGGATGGCGGCAAATCCATATCTCCGCCCAATCCGATTTGGTCCAACAATTGAAGGATTTGAGGAGTCCGAGGCGCAAGTGAGTTTGCGGGATGAAGAATGTACGGAAGAATCGATTCCAACCATGTATCAATATTCATGTCGGCGCCCGTTTTGAGCGTCCACGCATGTTGAGGATCCACGTCGTTACCGAACAAATCCTTCAGCGCTGTCGAAAGAGACGGAAGAACATCGAGCTGAAGTTCATTGGACGACTCAATATCCTGCAACAAATTTCGCGAACGCACAATCGGTCGAAGTCGCAAGGATGCTTGAATGGGTAACATGACATATCCCGTAACCTTGGAGGGTTCGCCCTTTTCCGACAGCACACGCACAATTCGGTCTTTGATATTTGGCAGCAAAAAGGACTGATCCACAACACGACCTTTCTTTGGTAAATCGTCTGATAATCCTTCCACCTGTGTCTCAAACCCGGCTGTACGTATAACATCTTGGTCGTGGTTCCATCCCGCCTCCGTGCTTTCGCCTCGCAAGGTGACGGCATCTTCCGTGAAAAGGGTATGCAGATATGCGGAAAACGGGTCATTCGTGCCCGCAGTTTCGCGAGCTACAGATTCCATTTCGACATCCGCTAGAACACGCGGTTCAACATGTTTAGTGTTGTAGGGGTCCTCTGTAACCTGTTCTAAATTCAAAATGCGAGCGGCATCAACGATGGGAATTGCACATGGCGCGTCACGAACTACCTGAGACATCAGAGTTTTATCGAAGGATTTCACTTGCGCGACGGCGTGTGTTAATGCGATTGCAACATCAACTTCGCGTTCAATCTCACGCGTGGACTGAAGTCCTTCGTTTTGAATATCCTCAAACATCTCTTGGCGCTGCATGGCTTCGGGATAGCTTCGTTCGGCAGACGGAATTTCTTCAACCGTGGGTGCCTGCAGAACTTGATTCAAAAGGGAGATGACGTCCACAGCGGGTGCATCCGACACTTCAGCGGCCTCGGCGGCCTCGGCGACCTCGGCGACCTTGGCGACTTCAGCGGGTTGGAGCGGCTCCGTCAGAACCCGAAGAATTGTACCTGAAAGTCCTTGTCCCTTAAAATTTAGAACACGGCCATCTTCAAGAATTATGTAATCGCGAACGGCGGTTTTGAATTCGGCATCGTCCGTTAACTTTCGCGACAATCGCTCCACCGTTTTAATTGTTCCAGGCGGTTGAGCCTGCTTACCATCCGGTGTGAAAAATTCAAGATAATTTCCGGGTTTAACACCGAGAAAATCGATGTAAAATGGCGAAGTGAATTCGGGCTCATAAATTTGTATTCGTTTGACATTGTGTTCGGGGGCAAAATCCGTTCCATCATTAATTAGTTTGAATTCGGTTGCACGATCGCTGTCGTTCAAGTCGCGAACAAGAATACGGTGTTCGTCGCGATAAACAACGGTACCCGTAATCTCGACGGGTTTCTTGCCGGATTTTTGTTGGACAATGGTGAGCTTGTTACCGAAATGAAGGTCATCCTCGAATTCTTCGGTTTCAACTGAATCGGAACGCGAGCGATTGGAAGACCCGTTGGAGGACCCATTGGACCCGTTGGAAGAACTGTTTGATCCGCTTGATCCGCTTGATCCGTTGGAAGATCCGCTTGATCCGCTTGATCTCTTGGATTCCTCTTCAATTTTCGCTGCAATTTGCGCACGCCCCTCTTCCTGAAAAAGACGCTTCAATCGTGGTGTATTTGCGGTCAAACGTGCAGGTAAAACCTCACGAATAGACTTCATTGTAACCTGTTCCATTTGTTCACGTGTTAATTTGTTGAAATATGTTTTCAATGCACTTTGCACTTCTGTGTCTGTCGCTGCATCTTCTTCGTCTTCATCTTCTTCGTCTTCATCTTCGTCTGAATCTTCGGCGTCCTCGGCGTCTTCGGCGTCTTCTTCGGCGTCCTCTGAATCCTCCTCGTCTGAATCCTCCTCGTCTGAATCTTCGGCGTCCTCCTCGTCTGAATCCTCCTCGTCCCTTTTTATTTTAGCATTCAATTCATCCATTAAAATTCGGTTAAAGAGGACCTTGTTTGCAGAAATTCGCTTCGGAAACTGTGACTTCATTTGCTCCATCGAAACATCCGCAGGCACATCATTTTCGAAATATGTCCGAATTGCTTCGCGAATTTCCTTTTCCGACGCAAATTTAATTGAGCGTTCCGCACGATACAAGGGAGCCTGCGCTGCCATGGTTGGTGTAAGTTTACCTTGTTGAAGAGATTCCTCTCGAATTTCGCTGATTTCCCTCGCATGCTCCTCTTCCGTGGGAATAGGTTCATCGCCAAAAATGTCTGCAAAATTTGTTCTAAGTATCGGTTCTTGTGTATCTTTATCAATTTTGGTTCCTTTGGGAATTGGAACTTTCGAGCCTTTACCTTCCAGCGGAATCCTTCTCGTTCGAGTTAGCTTGCCAGCCTTTTCAGAATTACCCCAACGGACAGTTTTTTTGGGTTCGTCAGAAGACATCCGCTACTATCGTATGTTTTTTTAAAAAAACGAAGGGTCAAACGGGGCACCCCAAAAATTGACGCACTCAAATCTCCACCCCAGTGTCAACAGATATGACTTCTTCAGTCCACATGACCAGCTTTCCAGACATGACGGCGCTTCTTGAGCGATTTCCGACCAGCGAGTCACTCTTTGCATGGCTCAAAACACCCGACGGCGGCAATCTTTCGGTACGTACCGAATGGATGACGGCCGAAGAGCCGCTGGTTCTCATTTATTACACCAAGGATACGAGTGATTTCACAAAACCCCATGTACCATACTTTCGCAGTGTTGTGTGGGATGCTCGCACGAACAAGCCGATTTGTTTCGGACCAGCTCGGGGAGCTGACATCAAGGAGGACAATGGCACCGTTGCGGTTACAGGTGTTCGCGATTTCATCGATGGTGTAATGGTCAACATGTTCTACTACAACGACGGTTGGCATCTCGCAACCCGTCACAATCTCGGAGCCACAAACAAATTTTACTCGAAGAACAAGACATTCGGGGATTTGTTTCGCGAAACATTTGATGCAACCGGTCTTTCGCTCGATAGTCTTGACCGAAGCGCAACGTATTCGTGGGTACTCCAGCACCCAGATGAGCGTATTGTAGTTCCGTGTGCTCGTTCCGTGTATCTTGTTTCAACCACGGCCACATCCGTTCCCACAAATGTACTACACCCTCAGGACCATACGGATTGCCACACACTTGATGACGTCCGTAAGCGTGTTGCAACATGGGGAGCTCAAATGGGTCTTCATTGGCAGGGGCTTGTAGCGTATGGCCCGGATGGTACTCGTTATCGCATGCGGTCCAAACAGTATGCCGAGGCACGGGTTCTACGCGGAAACCAGGCCAAACGGCCGTTTCTCTGGCTTGAGAGGTGGTCTGACGGACGGCTCGGGAACTATCTTCGGGTGTACCCTGAGGAGCAAATCGATGCCGATGCAACGATTGAAGCATTCAAGGCATGCACAAAGGAGCTGTATGACATGTATGCACGCGTGTACACTGCGCGTGACTTGGAGTTGACAGCTGCACCGCGCAAGTATCGAAATCTCTTGTACAAGGCTCGTAAAGAGCGGTGTGGTGCATATTTTCCGTCGTTGCGTGACTTTATGAATCGCCAAGATACAGCGCTCAAGCTGTGGCTCGTCAACTACGAGGTGCGATATGCGGCCGCTTAAGAGGCTCTTGGTTCTCAAAAATCATTTGCGATTTTTTTGAACGCAAATGCTCGTCAAAAATTTCGCTGGCGCTCGGTTTCCCCCATTTTTCCCCATTTTTCCCCATTTTTCCCCATTCATCAAATGCTAAGGCGTTTGTCGCGAATTTGCTGCTGAAAACACCAAGAGCAATGAACGAGCCGTTTCCAAAAAACAATTTTTGATATCCGGAGAAATTTCAGATCAGACATCGCCGACAAATTCCTCCGTTCGAACACACACTACATTCCTTATACATATACTCGCTTAAACGATGTATGCATGTTTGTAGCTTTGTGCTGTGTTTATCGCTGTTTTGATTACATTGGGTGCAAGATTCACATACAATAAAAGCTGACGAACAAGGTCTTCTTGTCCATATTGACATGCGGAAAGCAGCACCTCGATGGGTTCCCCGTTCTTTCGGTAAATCCAGGAGCAAACAAATAATTTCCGAATGGCCAGCATAACATGCGCCCCGTAAGTTGTCGTCTGTTGATGGGTCGACTCCTCTCTCCAACGGTAAATCGAGAAGCAAACGGACAATTTCCATGTGTCCTTCTAAACATGCAGACTGAAATGGTTCATTGCCATATGCAGCGACTCCACGATCCAGTGGCAGCTCAAGAAGCAAACGGACAATTTCCGTGTGTCCTTGATAACATGCGGTTCGGAGAGCTGCATTGTTATCTGCTGCTGGATTAACTCCTCTTTCTGGCGGCAAATCAAGGAGCAAACGAACAATTTCCGTGTGTCCTTGATAACATGCGGATCGGAGAGCTGAATTGTCGCCTACTGCTGGATCCACGCCACGGTTCAACGGCAAATCAAGGAGCAAACGGACAATTTCTGTGTGCGCGCGTGTACTTGCATGTAGAAGCGCGAAATTGTCGTTTGCCGCAGGTTCCACGCCCTTTTCCAACGGCAGTTCCAGGAGCAAACGGACAATCCCAATGCGTCCGAGCGCACACGCCGTCCGAAACGCATTTGTATCCGATACATCGTCTCCCGCTTCGGCTTTTAAAGCGACCATTGCCGCATCTCCGTGTTCGACCGCTCTTTGCAACGTGTTGGACATACGTGTTGCAGCGATTCTACGCAGAAGAACCAAAGACCACGGCTTAAATTTGTTGGAAGCCATCGATTGCAACATTGGCGTGAGACATTGTGGCTCCTGTTGTCGCCAATGTGTCAATTTTCCCCACCAAAAGCAATCAAAATTCCAGCGTACATTGCGGTACTTTGAATCCGTTTGCAGAAAAAGTTCAGGGTCCTCTTTTTGATTCAAGGAGTAAACGGACAATTTCCGTGTGTCCACTATATTCCGCAGCTCGCATGATGTATTGCGTTTGCTGAACTCCATGGTCCAGGAGCAAACGAACAATTTCCGTATGCCCATGTTTACATGCAATTCGAAGCGCGTTACTGTCGTTTAACGCTGGATTTACACCACGTTCAAGTGGCAACTCAAGTAACATACGGACAATTTCCGTATGCCCATATTGACTTGCGAATTCAAGCGCTTGATTATCTATCGCAGATGGATCCACACGGTCTGGCGGTAGCTCAAGGAACAAACGAACAATGTCAATGTATCCGTTTCTGCATGCACGTCGAAGTGCATAATTCTCATTTGCTGATGGATCCACACCTCTTTCTGGCGGCAAATTAATAAGTAAACGGACAATTTCCGTATGTCCATATTGACTTGCGATTTTAAGTGCATCATTATCGCATGCTGCAAGATTAACCCCACGGTCCAAATCAACGAGCATACGAACAATTTCCATGCACCCCGTTTGGCATGCATATTGAAATATTAAATTGTTTTTTGCGGCTGGATCAACCCCTCTTTCCAACGGCAAATCAAGCAGTAAACTGACAATTCCCATATTTCTGTGGGCACACGCAAACCAAAGTGCATCATTGTCGTTTGCTGCTGGATTCACACCATGTCCCCGTTCACCTTCCCATGCACCTTCCCGTTCGCCTACAGGTTTCCACGGCAAATCGAGGAGCATTTGAACAATTTCCGTGTACCCGTGTTCACATGCGAGTCGAAGTGCGGCATTGTTATTGGCGGCAGGATCCACTCCTCTTTCCAATGGCAAATCAAGGAGCAAACGGACAATTTCTGTGTGTCCGTGACGGCTTGCCAGTCTTAGCGCTGCATTGTCGCGTGAGCTTGGATTTACACCTCTTTCTGGCGGTAAATCAAGGAGCAAACGAACAATTTCCGTGTGTCCGAGTTTGCACGCCGTCCGAAACGCAGATGTATCCGAAACATCGTCTCCCGCTTCAGCGTTTAAAGCGACCAATGCAATATCTCCGCGTTCGACCGCTCTTTGCAACGTGTCGGACACACGTGTTGCAGCGATTCTACGCAGAAGGACCAGAGACCACGGCTTAAATTTTTTGGAAGCCATCGATCGCAACATTGGCGTGAGACATAGTGTCAATTTTTCCTTAATCAAGCGAACCATGGATCCCAGGCCCCACGGTAGGTACTTTTTGCCTGTACTTTTTGCCCGAATTGAGACCAAACGGATTTAAACAAAAGTACCGAGATTTGGCCCTGCATGGATCCCGCTTGTTAGCCGCCGTCCAATTTATCCAGTTTAATTTTTTCTGCTGGAAGACTGATGAGGCGGCTGACAAGCGGGAACAATGTTCAAGCGAACTGAATTACCGATGGGTCAACTTCTCTTTCAATGAGTAAACGGGCAATTTCCGTATGTCCATTCATGCATGCATATCGAAGCGCCAAATTCTCGTTTGACGCAGGTTCCACACCTCTTTCCGGCGGCAAATCGAGGAGCAAACGAACAATTTTCGTATGTCCGTTGCAGAAAGAAGTACATCACAGGATTAATTCCACGGTCCAACAACGGCAACTCGAGAAGCAAACGAACCACTTCCGTGTGCCCGTGCCAACATGCAACTTCGAGTGCCTGATTGTCGCATGCTGCTTGATCAACTCCACGGTCTAACGAAAGTTCAAGGCAGGCCCCCACGCAGATACTAAGGCCTCAGCCCGCATGATTTTTTGACCCAACGTCTGAGTCCGTTAGTATCTACATTGGGGCCTGAGTTCAAGGAGCAAACGAACAATGTCCGTGTGCCCGCTGGATTACCGTTGGATTTACTCCTCTGTCCAACGGTAACTCTAAAAGCAAACGAACCACTTCCGTGTGCCCTTGATAGCATGCAAATCGAATCGCCATATTCTCGTTTGCCGCAGGTTCCACACCTCTTTCCGGCGGCAAATCGAGGAGCAAACGAACAATTTCCGTGTGCCCTCGATAACACGCGGTTCGAAGAGCTGCATTGTAGTTTGCCGCTGGATTTACTCCTCTGTCCAACGGTAACTCTAAAAGCAAACGAACCACTTCCGTGTGCCCTTGATAGCATGCATATCGAAGTTCGTTATTGTCTCGCGCAGCTGGATTAACCCCACGGTCCAACGGCAAATCAAGAATCATACGAACAATTTCCCTGTGTCCGCATCCACATGCGAGTTCAAGTACATTGCCGTCTGCATGGTTTGCTGATGGATTCACGCCTCTGTCCAACGGCAAATCGAGGAGCAAATGGACAATTTCTGTGCGTCCGCGCAGACACGCATATCGAAGTGCGGCATTGTTTTCTGCTGCTGGATTCACTCCTCTGTCCAACGGCAGGAGTAAACGGACAATTTCCGTATGGCCGAGCGTGCACGCTGTTTGAAATGCCACATTCGTCGCACATTTGCCAGATTCAAGGAGCAAACGGACAATTTCCGTATGTCCGCGTTCGACCGCTGTTTGAAATGCCGCATTCGTCGCACATTCGCCAGATTCGAGAATAAGAGCGACCAATGCCGCATCTCCGCGTTCGACCGCTGTTTGCAACGTTTCAGGCATGGTCGTTGCCGCGATTGTACGCAGAAGACGCATTTCAGTCGTGCAAAACGAGACGTCTCCACCCCCCTCGTCAATTTTTTGCTAACGTTAACACATTGCTGCAAAATTGTTTCTGAACAGCGGACCCCCAATCCAGGTTAAAATTGCTTGCAACCAATCAAACATTAAGGTTATTATTTGTAAAATGCTGCGTTCAAAATCTCGCATTCGCTCTGTTTTGTAATACATCACCTTAATATTTTGTTGATACATGTTTGGAAACGATTTGGAAACGATTTGGAAACGATTTGGAAACGATTTGGAAACGATTTGGAAACGATTTGGAAACGATTTGGAAACGATTTGGAAACGAATCATTCATTCCTTAGATTTCTGTGGGCTCCCATCCAGGAGCAAACGAACAATTTATGTGTGTCCAAAAGCTATTGTCATTCGCTGCAGGACTACGGTCCAACGAACACCTCACACGGACTCCACATAATCTTTCGCCAATCCAAGATAAAACGCACGCAAAACCGGATCACGAACCAGTGCCCGCATTTTAATATCCATTTTTCTCAGCGTAGGATTGTTCTGTTTGAGCAATTTCCGTTTGTCATACGTATTATCTGCATGCGCAATCACGAGCATGCATTCCTCGGATACGAGTTGTAATACGGGCGTTGTCCAGTTTTCCAAAAATGACTTTTCTTCAGCCATGTCAACTGTTTCATCGTATTTATGTTCAAGCCCGTATGACTTCCAATGTGCCATGGTTCCGTTCGTACAATGGTTTTTTCCGTATGGCCCAATCGTCCAAATTTCATCTCGGTCCGAAAAATAAATTACCAATCGGCTACTTCCAACGACTGGCACCTGACGGTTTGGAACAGACCTCAATTTATTCACGGCTTTTTTAACGCGGTCCGGTGGATAGAAATCGTCGTCATCCTGCCAACAAATGATGTCTCCACGCGCTTCCACAATCAAACGATTTCTCTTTGCTCCGATCTTCATTTTACCCTCCACCCGTATGTATCGCACGACAATTCCTTTGGGCAAAACTTCGGGTGCAAACAAGTCTGCAACAGAATCCGTCCCATCGTCGAGAACCACAAGTTCCCGTCGCTCATACGTTTGAGCCATAAAGCAACGGATTGCTGCTGGGATAAATTTGCGCCGATTGTATGTAGGCATGCACACGCTCACGAACGGTTGTGACATTTTCTTCTACTCGAAGACGCATCGGTCGTTTAAGTCATGAATGAACGTAAATGAACGAACACGTACGAATGCCGTCTAAACACCCATTGCTAACACACTTTAAAATGAGTATTAATCACGATTCATTGCAAAACTTTTTCACCAAAGCGCGCGAACACCATCTTACGGAGGAGTCACCCCAAGCCGAGCAGCCATCATGGATCCGAACCCCCTTGCGCCCTCATCAGCGAACCCTGTTGGCCGCCGCGCGCGTTGTTGAATCCTATGCGTCATTAAAGTGTCTCGATCTTTCAACGCCAACACTCCTTTCGGCACATGGAATTCTTGCGGATCGTGTGGGTGCCGGCAAAAGCCTCGTTGCTCTCTCCTTGGTGCGTGATCCACCCGTGAATCCAACGAATTTAACAATCCTGCGCGGCGGGTCTGCGTCAATCATTGGTGGCATTAAACCGCTTGCACCCGTGACACCGTGGCATGATGAATGGAATGACATTTCCGGCAGTCGTGATTTATTGAGCGTAATGATGCGTCCTGACGAAACGATTCTGACGTCCACGTCTCTGATGATTGTGCCGCACAATGTGATTCAACAGTGGGAAACATACATTCGGGAACAAACGGACCTCCGCGCAGTCATTATCCGAAAAAAGAAAGACTGTGCATTCGAGTCCGTCGATTTTTATCGGTCCGTGTTTCGCGCAGATGTTGTCGTCGTCTCGTGCACAATGCTGAACGTCTTTATTGGCGCAATGTCGTATTATTTGCGTGGCAATTTCAATCAAATCGTGTGGTCGCGTCTCTTTATTGATGAAGCGGATACGCTCGCAATTATTGTGCGTGCAAACCAAATTTCAGCGCGATTTATTTGGTTTATTACGGGTTCATGGCTCAATATGTTGTTTCCCTGCGGATTTGAAATGTATCGTGTGAATGCGCTGCCGGTACATTTGCGATTGATGATGGGAAACGGAGAAATACGGGGTCTTTTAAAACGAAATAATCTTGTCGCGGCACACGTTTCACATTCAAGTGACCCGCGATTTGCATCATTGATTTTGCGCAATACGGATGCGTGGATTGACGCGAGTATTCGTCGGCCAACCATTCATTATGCGACGATTTTGTGTTTGATGCCGCCGAATATGGGGGTTTTGCGCGGTTTTATTTCACCGGCCGCGATGGAGGCGCTTCATGCAGGGGATACGGCGAGCGCATTGACAGTGCTTGGATTGAAACCATTATCACAAACCACGTTAGCAGCACAAGTCACCGCAAAATTGCGTGTGGAAGCTGCAGAAGCGCAACAACTTCTGGAGTTTAAACGGGGAATGACATATTCATCGCCGTCAGCAAAGGTACATGCACTGGAAAAGGCGGAAGCAAAAGTCGCACGGTTGCAGACACAATTGGCGTCGTTGGAAGAGCGATTGGCATCGTTGGATGACGCCGTTTGCCCGATCTGTTTTGAACCACCCACATGTGTAACGCTAACACCGTGCTGCCGTCAGTCTTTTTGTTTGGCGTGTGTGTGCGAGTGCATTCAAAAGACGCCGGCGTGCCCGCTGTGTCGCGAACGTATTTTGTCGCCGCAAGAGCTCATTGTTGTTGGGAAAGCGGAAGCGGATGAAAAAGCGGATGAAAAAGAAAATGAAAAGAAGACCGAAAAACGATTAAAAAAGACAGCGGCACTCCTGAAATTGCTTACGGAGTCCTCTTCTGACCGTCGCTTCCTGGTGTTTTCAACGCATGAGGCGTCCTTTCACGGTCTACGCGAGTCACTTGAAACGCACGGAATTCGTTGTGAATTGTTGCAAGGAACGGCATCTCGTGTGGAAAATTTACGCAAATTGTTCCGAAATGGCACTGTGCGCGTGTTGTGTATGAATGCGCGGCACGTGGGTGCGGGCATAAATCTGGAGGCTGCAACGGATGTGGTTCTGTATCACCGCATGAATGTGGAATTGGAACGGCAGGTTATTGGACGAGCCGTAAGATTCGAGAGGGCGGCGGATTTGACAGTTACATACCTGGTCCACGATGATGAAACGGCAACTGTTGGTGTCGGTGGTGGCAGTGGTGTTGGTGGCAGTGGTGTTGGTGGCAGTGGTGGCAGTGGTGTTGGTGGCAGCGTCGAAGGGTAAAAATTGACACATACACGTGTGCCGAAAACGCCGTATGGATTCTTCGGCTATCACAGCCTTGCGCACAATTGCAGCAACACGGTCGCACGTGTCGCTTACGGATGCAATCAAATCCGGTAATGTGTGTTTGGCGTTGCTAATCATTGAAACGGACACATTTGTTACAAACGAAGCATTTCAATGTGCGTGTAAAAATGAACAAACGGACATTGTACGTCTACTGCTTGAAAAAGGCGTAAATCCAGCAGCAGACAACAATATTGCATTTCGAACTGCAAGCATACAGGGGCGAACGGAAATTGTCCGTCTGTTGCTTGATTTGCCGTTGGAGAGAGGCGTGAATCCCGCAGCAGAAGACAATGAAGCTCTTCAATATGCATGCATGAATGGACATACGGAAATTGTGCGTCTATTACTTGATTTGAAGAGAGGCGTGAATCCCGCAGCAAATGAGAATGAAGCGCTTCGAGCCGCATGCGCAAGCGGGCACACGGAAATTGTTCGTATGCTCCTTAATTTGCCGTTTGACCGTGGGGTTGATCCAGCTGCAGCACTGAGAACTGCATGCATGCATGGGCACATGGAAATTGTGCGTATATTACTTGATTTGCCGTTGGAGAGAGGCGTGAATCAAAACTACAATATTGCATTTTCGTTTGCAAATAGACATGGGCATACGGAAATTGTGCGTCTATTACTCGAATTGCCGTTGGAGAGAGGCGTAGATCCAACAGCAAATAACAATGAAGCACTTCGATATGCATGTGCGAGTGGGTATACGGAAATTGTGCGTCTATTACTCGAATTGCCGTTGGAGAGAGGCGTAGATCTAGCTACAATCGGTAATGCTGCACTAGCGGTTGCAAGCAAAGCGGGACATACGGAAATTGTGCGTCTTTTACTTGATTTGCCATTGGAGAGAGGAGTGGATCCTGTAGCAAACAACAATGCAGCACTTCGATGTGCATGCTTGACTGGGAACACAGAAATTGTGCGTCTATTACTCGAACTGCCGTTGGAGATAGGTCCGGCAGTCAATGAAGCATTATACAGTGCATGTCAATATGGGTATACAGAAATTGTTCGTCTATTACTCGAATTACCGTGGGAGAGAGGTCCGGATGCGGCATTTATACGTGCTTGTGCAAACGGGCACACGGAAATCGTGCGTCTATTACTGGACCGTGGAGTGTGTGACAACGCAGCATTCCACCTGGCATGTCAAAATGGACATGCGGAAATTGTTCGCTTGCTCCTTGATAGAGGAGGCATGCCGACATTCGATGATGCCACACTTCGGCGCGTAAGTGATAACGCAGACGTTGTTCGTGTGATTCTTGCGCAAGGTCATGTACGCGATGACGTAATTCAGGCGCGTGCTGCCGTGTTCCAAACGTGGTCGGCACTACGATACGTTTCTACGGAAATCCAACGCGTGTGCCCTGACATTGTGCGTTCTGCGGTGGAGCAATCGGGAATGGCGTTGGAATTCGTGCCAGCTGAAATTCAGCGATTGCACCCCGAACTCGTGCGTGTTGCCGTTGAACAAACGGGTTTGGCAATTGTGTTCGTCTTGTTTCCAACGCCTGAGTTGTGTACATTAGCCGTGCTGCAAAATCCGTTTGCGCGGTTTGTGGTTCCTGGCCGTCGATTGCATATTGTCGATGGCTACGTCCACGAGGATGATGAAGGTGGGATTGGTCGAATGATTGGCTTTGATGCTGCAACGCGCTGATTGCATTTTTGAGCCATGGATTCGCGACAATGTTTCCAGTCTATTTTTACGCTGAATCGCGGAACTACCAAAAAAATGATGGACACGTGTCTCCTCACGACATCCCTTCATGAGCTTTGTCGTCTACCCGTCAACGCAAACAACAGGTGTAAGCAAGGGCATTTGGCTCTTTGATGTGGATGGCACATTAATCGTTTCAAAATCAGGCCGTCGCTTTGGTGGCAGCGATTGGGTGTTTCTGGGAGCCGTGCCTCAAACACTAAATGCTCTCGCAGCAGACGGCTGGTTGATTGCACTCGTTAGCAATCAATCGGACTGGACACCCGATTCTCAATCGCGTCTTGAGGGCGTTTTAGCGGCTCTCAAGGCAGCAAACGGTTGGGCTCCGTGGCTCCTGGTTGCAACCGCTGGACGCAAAGAGCGCGATACGCTGTACCGAAAGCCTGGTCGGGGTCTGTTTGATGTGCTCATGAGCAAGATCACGAAATCAGGTGGTCCAGGAGGTCCAGGAGGTCCAGAAATGCCAGGTCCAGGATTGCGGATGACAGGAGATGCCGTAGGTCCCGATGACGCATTTCCACCCTACCGTTGGGCCACGTCTGACCGCGAGTTTGCCGCAGCTATTTGCGCTGAATTTTCACGACCGTGTGACGTGTTTCCTGCATGTGCACCGTTTGTTCCGTCAGCCACTCAAGAGCTTGTGATACTCATGGGAAATGCGGGATCGGGCAAAACGACAACGGGGCGCAAAATGACATCCGTTGTACATGTGGAGCAAGATACGGTGGGAACCCATGCGGCTGTACGGCGAGCTGTGTTGGCGGGTCTGAATTCGGGAAACAGCGTTGTAGTGGATGCAACACACGGTTCCGCAAAAAATCGTGAACCGTGGATTGCATTAGCAAGGGAACGTGGGATTCCTTGTCGAATTCTGTGGCACATACGGGATGGCCGTCCATTCAACAGTCTTCGCGAAAAGCCGGTGCCTGAGGTCGCATATGCAGTGTATTCGAAACACTTTGTTGAGCCGACGGAATTCGAAATCGTGTATTAGAAATTGTTGCAATAAAATGTTGCAATAAAATAGGAATGAATGCGCTCAAACATCGAATTCATCGTATTGCCGCTGCAGCGGAAGAGCTCGATGCAGTTCTTGTTCCTGAAGTACCCGAGTGGTTTCATGAATCGGCAACCAGAAAGATTCACACCCTTCGTAATATTTTTGAAACCGAACTTGTACGTCTGGATTCCAGATTGGCAGCCGCGCCAAATGTGCCAAATGCGCTAAATCGTTTAGTCGACATAGAGTCGATACGAACAGAAATTCAATATTTAGCAAACGATGTGCACATTTTGGAAACAAAAACGGATTTTACACAGGAAGATTTTGAAATGGCGTTTAACAATCCTGGTCTTGTGCACCTGTTGCTTGCAAATCCGCTTATTAATCCAGGCGCAGACGATAATGCCATGATTAAAAAAGCGAGCGCAAAAGGGCAAACGGAGGTTATTCGTCTGCTACTTGCGGACTCGCGAGTTGACCCAGCTGCACACAATAATGTCGCATTTAAAACGGCGAGCAATGAAGGGCACACGGAGGTTGTTCGTCTGCTACTTGCAGACCCGCGAGTTAACCCAACTACGCAAAATAATTTTGCATTTCGGATTGCAAGTAAAAAGGGATATGCCGAAATCGTCGGCATGTTGCTTGCGGATCGGCGAATTAATCCATCTGCAAACGATAATGTTGCGATTAAGGCTGCAAGCGAAAATGGACATGTTGAAATTGTTCGCATGTTGCTTGCGGATTGGCGAGTTGATCCGCAAGCAGGACAGAATTTTGCGATTCGGGTTGCAAGCGAAAATGGACACACAGAAGTCGTTCGTCTTTTGCTGACACATTCTCGTGTAAATCCAGCAGCAAACATGTTTGACCCGAATTATGCGATTAAGAAGGCAAGCGCAAATGGACATGTTGAAATTGTTGGCATGTTGCTTGCGGATCAGCGAGTTGACCCGTCGTCGGAAGACAATTACGCGATTAGGGCAGCAAGCGTTTGTGGTCATATTGAAGTGGTCCGTCAATTACTTGCACATCACAAAGTAAATCCATCTGCGTATGATAACTATGCAATTCAGGTAGCAAGCGAAAATGGACATGTTGAAATTGTTCGACTGTTGCTCAGGGATCCAAGAGTCGTCGCTGGTCCAAATTTAAAACTTGTGATGCATGATGCACCAACGGATGAAATTCGCGAAATGATTCGGGAGGTACTGCCGGTCGGTGGTGCTAAAATGCGTCAATCCAAACGGCGTCAATCCAAACGGCGTCAATCCAAACGGCGTCAGACCAAACGGCGTTAATGTAACGTTAGGAACTAGCTCAAAAACCAGAACGAAGCATTAACACAAAAAACTGAGAACATGCGATGAACATAGGATTGAACAGCACCGGAGCAGTTCAAAAAATTGACATACTACGACGTGTCTGAATTCCAGTGCGAAATGTCCATCACAATCACCGCCGCCCGCATATACGGATTGCTCGATGAAATCCGCGCACTTGTCGCCGAAATCGAATCCAAATCCGAGACTCTTCCGTTTGCATACCACGTAGAGCGTCAGGCTGCTCTCGCAACGCAAGCGTTTGAAACTGTTCTCGTTTACCTAGACAATGACTCGATCTCGAAAACGGACATGGATGCCGGAATGGATGCACTCATGATTCTACGAGAAATTTCCAAAATTACGACGATTCCAACGGTATTTAGGCCGAAAACATTCGTAGAATGTTGGCTTGCACTCAACTCGAATTTGACGTTTCCAGCAAGTGAATTGCAACGAGAATTCCTACGAATGCAAACGAATGCAAAAGTTTCTCGTATAATTCTGGAACATTCGCCTGATGTCGCCCTTTGCAATAATTTCGAGTGCTTACGGAATTTACCAAGCACTATGCACGCAACCAACTATTTGTATGTAGTCCTGCAGTATTTGCCGGAAGTACCCACGGCGTTATTGCAACTGGTGAATGAACACCAACATTTGAATCTTGTTCGCCACCTCATTGAAACGCGCAAAATTAATCCATTCGAATTTAGTCATTGTATTTATGCCGCATGTCAATACTTTCCGAAAATTATTAACATGTTTCTGGACAGGAGCACCGGTTGATGATATGTTTATTCGCATTTGTACATCGGGATGCGATGACAACGTGAACCATTTTATCGCAAATCCATTGCTAAAAGTTGGATCTCTTGCATTTCGCACCGCAACGTACAATGCATGTGCACACGGTCATTTGAATGTTGTGACCGCACTCATTGCATCACAGCAATTTCTATGCAACATTATGTTTGAAAGTGCATGCTATGCAGGAAACATAAAGATTGTTCGTTTCTTAGTAGACGCATTACCGGACGTTAACTCTTGCAATATTGATTTATTCGAAGTGCATAAGTCACACACATCAAAGTATAAGGACAGACTCGAAATTCTGCGATTGCTTGCGACCCGCGGTAAACATTGCAAAAAATAACAATTATGCGTTTCGGCGTGCATGTAAAGATGGGGATTCTGTATTGGTAAATGATCTTCTGTCATTAGGGTGTTTCGCAACTCCTGTCGTCGCCAATGATGCTCTCCGAGAAGGACTCCGAACCGCATGCGAAAAAGGGTGGTTTACCATTGTGCGGTCACTCCTCAATGTGTATCACGGTTCGAGGGATGGTGTGGGTCTTCGAGAAGCATGTCGCAATGGACATACAGACATCGTTCGTTTACTTCTCGAGTCTGAAATCGATTGCAACATATTGTGTGAGGCGCTGTGGTATGCACAGGGTAACGCAATAACACTGCTAAAGCGCAAGATTCCGTGGTATAAACGGATTTTCAGCTCATGCTTTTACTGATTCTTTAACATGAATTTGGCAAAAAGCGACGTGTTCATGCTAAACGTTCCTCCACTGTTTTTTTGCGATGGCAGTGCGGACACAATGCAACCAAATTGCTCGGGTCGTTGCTGCCGCCGTTGAACAATGCGATACGGTGATCCACCTCGTATGTTTCGTCGAGTGTTTTGTTGCATGAACCGCATTGCCACTGTTGACTTGCAGCAATTTTCTTCTTTAAAAGCGAAGAAACGTTGCGCTTTTCTGCGGTGCTTCCGCCACTTCCGCCACTTCCGCCACTTCCGCCACTTCCGCCTCCTTTCATCAACAACTGTTTTGCAACGTCGAGGGTATCAACCGTAAATTCTTCCGGGCGCATACGGAACTGCCAATAAAGAAACAGGGCAAAAAGAACTGCTCCAGCAATCCGCAAATGAAACGACCACATGTGAAGCCACTCAATAATACGACGACCGTAGAATTCGTAGACAAGCCACGCACCAAGTCCACCAGCAAACATTAGCTCGACGGTCCAATCTCGGCGTTGGTCACTCATTTCTACCCTCGTGCGCGCGTTTTTTTAATGCGCTATTCATTTTAGACGTTTAAACTGTTTTTCAGCAATTAAATTATCACTTACAAGACCTCCCAAAAGTGCTCCCGCCCCGCCAATAACAAATGCGCTAAATGCAATGGTAAACAACGCAAACAGTTGTATCAATTGCTCAAGCCAACGGTTGTTGCATTCTGTAATCGAAAAATTCAATGTCGAGCCTTTGCATTCCAGATGGTCGAGACCGTCGATGTATTGAAGTATGCCAAAGCCCCACACACATGCGGCTAATTCAAAAAGCAACTCAATCATGCCCGAAAAAACAGAACCAAAAACCAGAAATGTTTGAACAACGGATAATGAACCAAATACAGTAGCACAAATTGCAAAGTACAACAAACTCCGGGCTGAATCCGTTGATGTCGTGATGAAATATGCAGATGCAGCAAAAAGAAGTGTTCGAATTATCGTGACGATTAATATCCTACATATTGTTGTGCGTTTCATCGAGAGCAAGCGTGTTGTCAATGAACGTCTGAAATCGCGCGTGTTAAATTCACCATGTTGCGATTAAAGTAAGAGGGCAAAAATGTGCAAGAGCAAGAATCTCGAACAACAACACGCAGTAAAAATGATGTAACACGTAAAACCACGGTAGGGACTATGGTAATGCTGTTTAGTATTTTAAAAATCGCCAATCAGGCCCCACGGTAGGTACTTTTTGCCTGTACTTTTTTGCCCGAATTGAGACCAAACGGATTTAAACAAAAGTACCGAGATTTGGCCCTGATCGCCAATGCTCTTCAAAAAACCTCGCTCGGTTTGAAAAATCGCCAATGCTCTTCAAAACCTTGTCGTTTGTATTTTTTCGCTGCTCGCCGCTATTGTATTTCAACTGACGTGAAAATTAATGCAAAAAACACAAGTTTGAAATGAAAAGATTGATTCATTTAAAATTAAATTTTCTTGAAACGGAAGTGAAAACTTTGATTCAACACTGTATGTCATCGGTCTATACATCAATTGTTTTATGTGCCAGCATGTATTGCGTTGGAAGCAGATATGGAACAATGTCGAGGTAGTCGTTTTCACAGAGATTTAATTGATGAGGAAATTTCTTTTAGACAAAGATTAAACGTCATACACGCATTAGGTCGAGATGTATCTTTCATTTCAGGATCATGTGAAAGATTTGAAGAATTAGCGACCATGTATTATAGAATGATCGAACAAAAATGATGTCACAGCAATAATTCCGTTAAACGGCGCATTTTGCGTTCAACATGTCGCCAATTTCTGTATAGTAACAAATTGGTACGAACCACCTCGCGAAACGGATCAATTCATCATCAAACATGTGTATCGCTGCAAGGAGCATGCGAACAATTTCCGTGTGTCCGTGATAACATGCATGTCGCACACATGCATGTCGCAATGCTTCATTGTCTCGCGCACTTAGATTAACCCCACGGTCTGGCGGCAGCGCAAGGAGCAACCGAACAATTTCCGTGTTCCCGTTAAGACTTGCATGTCGGAGTGCCTCATTGTCGCGTGCCGTCGGATCCACCCCACGTTCCAACGGCAAATCAAGGATCAAACGAACAACTTCCGTGTGTCCGTCTCTGCACGCATGCATAAATACGTTAAGGACATCAATTAATCCATCCTCGATCGCAAGCAAGGCCAAATCCCCCGCTGCTGTTTCAACTGCTGTTATGGGCGTTGTTGCTTTTGCAATTGCGCGCAAGAGTCTGAGCGATGTGTTGTTTGAGAATTCAGTCATGACAACATTTGTTCGATTCAATCACACCGGGTGTCAATTTTCAGACGGTGTCAACATGTCGCTCATTTGCCATAGTGTGACTGCAAGAATCACAATTTCAGTGTGTCCAACGGCGAATCAAGGATCAAACAAACTCTCTCCGCCGCAAACGGACAATTTATCTGTTTCCGTTTGTGCATGCAAGCAAAAGTAGGGGCTCTTTCCAACGGTAGTTCAAGGAAACACGAACGATTTATGTATGTCCGCGCTCTCTCCAACGGTAACTCAAGGAGCAAACGAACTATTTCCGTATGTCCGTTAAAACATGCATGACGGAGTGCCACATTATTTTCTTTACCAATTTCTAACGGAGGAGTACACGAACAACTTCCGTTTGCCCATGTAAGATTGCACGCAAATTTCCATTTTCGATTGCTAACAAGACCACATTTCCCGTTTAAAATGTTATGGGTGCAATTGCGCGTAAGAGACGGAGAGGTTTGTGTGGACATTTCAAGTAACTACGAGATCTATCGCGAGTTTTATCGTCGTTTTTTGCCCCCAAAAAATGCCTAAAGAGCATTCCGCTGAAAAATCATGCTGACGTGAAAAACTTAACATTTTTTGTTGGATGTCTCCTCATCAACTCTTGAATGTGCTTAGGAGTGCGCATATATCCGTATGTCCATTTAACTCTGCGTCATGAAATGCGTCGTTGTAATGTGAAGCCGCGCCTACATCAAGGAGCATACGCACAATTTTCGTGTGCCCGTTTCGACATGCCTCACGAAACCCTGAATTGTGATGTTCCCTAGGGTCTACGCCACGTTCCGGTGGCAAATCGAGAAGCATACGCACAATTTCCGTGTGCCCGTTTTGGCATGCGTAAATAAACGAAAGTTGGCCATCAGCAGCAACGCCACGTTCCAACGGTACATCCAGAAGCAATCGCACAATTTCCGTGTAACCGCTGGCGCATGCGACGAAAAATAATGAACCGTTCGATGGATTAACTCCACGTTCCAACGGCAACTCAAGGAGCAAACGAACTATTTCCGTGTGCCCGCCGCTAATTGCAGTCAGAAGCGCTAAATTATTAGAAACGTTCACGCCATTTTCGAGGAACAGTCGCACAATTTCTGTATACCCTTTAGCGCATGCACTCCAAAGTACAGCATCGTCAACAATTGTTCCATCTTCAATTAATACCATTGTCAAATCAACATCTCCTGCTGCACTTTCGAATGTTACAGGCGGCGTTGCTTTTGCGATTGCGCGTAAGAGTCTGATGTGGCGGTGAATTTCGGCAGGCATTTCGGCAGGCATTTCGGCAGGCATTTCGGCGGTCAATGTTGTTTCAATCATGTGTGTTGCAAGAGCGGCATGGTGTTGTGCAATGTGTGCAAACGGATGGTCTGGTCCGATACGTGCGAGGAGTCCCGCGACTTCTTCGAGGAGTGCGTACAAATTTGATGACATTGATATCGTTGATGCCGTTTTTTCTGAACGTCAAATTTGGGGTAAATTTGGGGCAAATTTGGGATTTGTTGGATGTGTCTGTTTTGCAGCGCAACAACATTTTTGACAACACTCTTCCAGCAGGAAAAAGAATTGTTACGGTAACGATATCGGGGGGCAGTGTAGAACTACATGATTTTTACGTCTGAGGCCGTAAGTCCGCTGTCGATTCACTTTCTATGTTTTTACGAAAACTTCAGTATTCATTAAGTTTAAACTCATTCGTTTTTGTTCATAGGAATAGTGTTGGATAGCTCGATGCATTAAATAAGCGGGCCCCATAGTGTGCATGTCAGTTTACAAGTTCAATCATGCTTAGTTTAGAATTGAAATTTCGAGCTTAACATGCAGCAAGTACTTAAGT